>Ga0214473_10005148_pt1 | contig 15688 bp, 12 predicted proteins | sample RVTome_7_FD_203509 | JGI IMG/M metagenome (GOLD analysis project Ga0214473, IMG submission 203509) | Soil microbial communities from uranium-contaminated site in the Upper Colorado River Basin, Wyoming, United States - RVT98D197 | ecosystem: Environmental > Terrestrial > Soil > Contaminated >... | reverse complement strand
GGCAAAAGCCGGGCGTCGATCCGAAGGCCATCCAGACCGAGGTGGTGCTCCTCCCCGCCGCGTACTTCATGGAGAAGGAGGGGACGATCAGCGGCTCGGGCCGCCTGGTGCAGTGGCGCCACGCCGGCGTGAAGCCTCCGGGCGAGGCGAAGACCGACCTCGACATCATCGACGCGGTCTTCCGAAAGGTGCGCGACCTGTACCGGGGATCGACCGAGGAGAAGGATCGGATCCTGACCAGAGCCGTCTGGGACTACCCCGCCGAGAACAAGGCGGAGGCGGTCCTGAAGGAGATCAACGGCAGGAACCTCAAGACCGGAGAGATGATCGGGGGTATCGCCGAGTTGCAGGCCGACGGCTCGACCTCGAGCGGAGCCTGGATCTACGCGGGCGTCTTCAAGGGCGGGAAGAACCTCACCAAGCGCCGCGACGGCAAGGATCATCCGAGTGGCCTCGGCACGTATCCGGGCTTCGCCTGGACCTGGCCGGGCAACATGAAGATCCTCTATAACCGCGCCTCCTGCGACGCAGCCGGAAAGCCCTGGCCCGGAACGACGCCCGTCATCTGGTGGGACGGGGCCGAGAAGAGGTGGAAGGGCAACGACACGCCCGACGTCCCGGTGCCCACCGACGGCCCCGATACGCCCAACGGGCAGCGCGCGTTCCGCATGAACGGGGAGGGCGTCGCCCGTCTACTGGCGGCTCCGTACAAGGATCCCGATCCCAGGGCCGAGGGCCTGCCGCGCGACAGCTCCTACGTGCCGAAGGACGGCCCGTTCCCGGAGATGTACGAGCCCGTCGAGAGCCCGGTGGCGAACGCGCTGCACCCGAAGGTGCAGACGAACCCCTGCCTCAAGTATCCGCGCGTGAAGGGCAGGCAGCCCATCGGTGCGGTGAAGGACTTCCCCTACGTGCTCATGACCTCCAGCATCGCAGAGCACTGGTGCGCCGGGTCCACGACGCGCAATGTTCCGTGGCTGAACGAGCTGGCGCCGGAGCCGGTCGTCGAGATCCCGGAGAGCCTGGCGCGCAAGCTCGACATCCGGACCGGCGACAGGACAAAGGTCTCGTCGGCGCGTGGTGAGGTGGTGGTGAAGGCGGTCGTGACGAAGCGGCTGCAGACGCTCCGGATCAACGGGCAGGAGGTCACCACCGTCTGGATGCCCTACAACTGGGGCTTCAAGGGCCTGAGCACCGGGCCCAGCACGAACTACCTCACCATCGACGCGGGGGATCCTGGGGCGGGCACCCAGGAGACGAAGGCGTGCCTCGTCGACGTCACGCTGGTCGCCGACCGCATCGCTGCCGGCACCGACGGGAAGGGGGCGTAGCCATGGCCAAGGCGACCCTGGTCGACACGACGAAGTGCATCGGCTGCCGCTCCTGCCAGGTCAGCTGCAAGCAGTGGAATGACCTGCCGGCGGAGAGGACACAGCTCCAGACCGGCCAGCTCGGCCTCCAGAACCCGAAGACGCTGTCAGCCAAGACGTTCGTCGTCGTCACCTCGAGCGAGATCGCGGACGACCGGGCGCCAGGCGGCTTGCGGTACGTCTTCGCCAAGCGCCAGTGCATGCACTGCGACGAGCCGGCCTGCGCGTCGGCGTGCCCCGTCACCGCCCTGCGCAAGACGGAGGAGGGGCCGGTCGTCTACGACGACGAGAAGTGCCTGGGCTGCCGCTACTGCATGTGGGCCTGCCCGTTCGGCGTCCCCACCGCCGAGTGGGACTCGCTCGCGCCGAAGATCCGCAAGTGCACCCTCTGCCACGATCGAGCCGGCCAGCCCGCCCCGGAGGAGCGCAACGGCCAGAAGCTGTCCGACGAGGACCGGAAGCGCTTCGCCGCCGCGCACGCCGTCCCGGCCTGCGTGAAGCAGTGCCCCGCGGGCGCGCTGACCTACGGTGACCGGGAGGAGCTGCTCAGGACCGCTCACAGGCGCATCGAGGACAGCCCGGGCAAGTACGTGGCCCACGTGTACGGGGAGAAAGAGGCGGGCGGCACGGGCATGCTGTACCTGTCCCCCGTGCCCTTCGACCAGCTCGCGTTCCCGGACGTGGGGACCAAGAGCTACCCCGCACCGAGCAAGGTCGCCCTGGGCATCGTGCCGCCCGCCGTGGTGGGGTTGGGGGCGGTGCTCGGTGGAGCGTACGCGCTCTCGAAGCGCAAGGCGGAGGTCACCAGGTCGGAGGCGAAGCACGACCACCACCCCGCGTTCGGCCGTCTGCACGAGAGGCTCTGGACGCCGGCGAACGTCCTGCTCGCGGCCCTGATGGCCTTCGGTGTCGTCTCGTTCCTGGCCAGGTTCGCGCTCGGGCTCGGGCGCAGCACGCACCTCTCCGACACCTACGCGTGGGGCCTCTGGATCGTCTTCGACCTGGTCTGGATCGCGGTCGCGGCGGGCGCGTTCGTCACGGCTGGCCTCATCTACGTGTTCCAGCGAAAGGACCTGTACTCGGTCGGCCGCTCGGCCGTCCTCATGGGAACGCTCTCGTACTCGTTCGTCACGGTCACGCTGCTCGCCGACCTGGGACTGCCCTGGCACTTCTACCAGCTTGGCCTCCAGGCTCCGGAGCACTCGGCGATGTTCGAGGTCTCCTGGTGCGTCGGACTCTACGTGAACGTCCTGTGCCTCGAGTTCTTGCCGGTGCCGCTCGAGGCCTGCGGTCTGAGCAAGGCGATGGAGCTCTGGAAGAAGTACTCACCCTGGTACGTGGCGCTCGTGCTGACGCTGTTCGTGTACGTGCTCTCGCGCAAGCTGGCCTACGCCGGGGCCTCGCTGGTCGTCTTCTCCTTCCTCGCCTACGCGTTCCGCGCGAGGGACGGCGAGAAGCCGCAGCCCGTCATGCTCGCCATCGCGGCCGTGACCCTGTCCACCATGCACCAGAGCTCCCTCGGCTCCCTCTTCCTGCTCATGCCGGACAAGCTCGCCGCGCAATGGTGGTCCCCTGTCATGCCGGTCTCCTTCTTCCTGTCGGCCATCGCGGCCGGCACCGCGCTCGTGATCCTCGTCGAGATGTGGATCGCCAGGGCGTGGAGGCGCGCCCCGCGGCCGCAGCAGCTGGCGGCGCTTGGCCAGGTGGCGTTCTGGTCGCTGCTCGTGTACGAGGCCTTCCGTCTCGGCGACCTCGCGCTGCGCAACCAGCTCGCCGGCGCGTTCACCGGGTCCCGGGCGGGGCTCTTCGCCGCCGAGGTCCTCATCGGTGGCGCGCTGCCGCTCCTCCTGCTCGCTCGCGCCAAGGCGCGGACGAACCGCGCGCTGCTCGGGCTGGGCGCGGCCCTCTCGTGCGGCGGCGTCGTGTTCAACCGCATGAACGTCGTCCTGTTCGCGATGGACCTGAAGGGCGTCACGCCGCAGATCGCGCCGAGCTCCTACTTCCCGAGCGCGTTCGAGTGGGGCGTCTCGATCGGCCTGGTGGCAGCCACGATCTTCCTGTTCGGGCTCGTCGTGCGGCTTCTGCCGGTGCTGCCCGAGGCGGAGGAGGCCACCGGCGACCGGACGCAGCTCGGCGAGGCGGGCGGCCGCGCGGCGTAGTGCCGCGTGGCGCAACGGGTGTGGCTCTCATCCTGCTGAGCAACGGATTCCTGGACCTGGACGAAACCGATCGCTTGCTCAGTATCGGAACCACACCCGCAGCAACGGCGGTTCCCACCGGCGCGAGAGCTGTGCGCCCCAGGAGGACGAGATGAACACAACGCTCACCGACTCCCGGCAGTCGGCCGCGGGGAGACCGCCGGCGCACGGATCTCGAGAGGCGTGGCTCCAGGCCCACCCGTACCTGCGACCGATGGAATCCATCGAGCAGGCCCTCGACGATGCCGCGCGCGTCTTGCTCGCCGCCGCCCGTGCTCTGGGCTGTGAGGCCCAGAGCCACCGCCATGACGGTGTCCCCCTGCTGAGCCGCGCGCCCGCTGGAACGTATGCAGCCGCGGCCGATCTGCTCGACCTGCTCGTGGCGCGCCTCGCCCGATCCGAGGCGCTGCCGGCGCGCCTTCGCGACGCCTGCCATGATCTCGACGCTGCGTTTCGCCGTTCCGCGGCCGAGCCCCGTCGAGCGGTCGCGTGGCTCCTCGGCGGCGACGAAGCACCGTCCCATCCGGAGCTGCTGTACACGCTGGGCTGGATGGCGATGTCCCGCGCCGTCGCCTCCGCCGCGCAGGACCCCGCCCACGGGAATGACGATCCCTGGGATCGGCCGTATTGCCCGACGTGCGGCGCACCGCCCTCCATGGCGCAGCTCGTCACGAGCGGCGAGGGAAGGCGCAGGCTGCTCGTGTGTGGCCGCTGTCGCACGCGGTGGGGATACCAGCGGTTCGGGTGCCCTTTCTGCGGCAACGAGCGGCAGGAAGATCTCCGCGTGCTGCAGGTGGAGGGCGACGATGCGCTGCGGCTGGACACGTGCGAGGCGTGCCTCGGCTACCTCAAGACGTATGCTGGCGAGGGCGAGGAATCGCTGTTCCTGCTGGGATGGACCACGCTCCACCTCGACGTGCTCGCGCGCGAGCGCGGGTACGAGAACACAGGCGCATCGCTCTTCGAGATCTGATAGCGCTGCTCGATTGACCTGATCCCGTAGGGCGGGGCCTTGTGCCCCGCCGCCGTGCGCCCACGGCGGGGGACGAGCCCCCGCCCTATGGAAACGGGGCTTCCATGAGGAGGCCGTTGACCGTGGCGAACCGGCGCGGGGCGGAGGACGACCACGCCGTGGTAAACTCCGCCGCGATTTGCTCCAGTTCATCCTCACCAGCCTCGGCCTGCGGCGGAAGATCCTGGCGGTTGCCATCGTCCCGACGGTGCTGCTCGTCGCTGCGTTCCTGGTCGTGTTCGCCGTGCAGCGCAGCCGCCTGGCCGGCAAGGTCGAGCGCGGCATGGGCCAGCTCGCCGAGGAGAACCTGGCGCGCGCGGCACGCGACCTGCGGACGCTCTGCGAAGCGACTCACCATGAGCTGTCCCAGCAAGTGCCCCGCAGCCTTCGGGTAGCGCACGACCAGCTCGATCGCATCGGAACGCTCTCGCTGGCTCGCGAGACGGTGACATGGCGCGCCCTGAACCAGCTCGACGGGACCGCGACGGACGTGGTCCTCCCCAAGCTGCTCCTCGGATCCCGGTGGTCGGGACAGAACGCCGAATCCTCGCGCCGGACGCTGCTGGTCGATGACGTCCGCGAGCTGGTGGGAGCCGAGGCGACGTTGTTCCAGCGCATGAACGAGCGAGGCGACATGCTTCGGGTCGCCACCACGGTACGCGACCACAGTGGCGCGCGCGCCATCGGGACGTACATCCCAGCGGTGGAGCCGGACGAGCGCGCGAATCTCGTCGTCTCGACGGTGCTGCGGGGCCAGACGTATCAGGGCCGCGCGCGCGTGCTCGACCGCTGGTATCTCGCGAGCTACGAGCCCTTGCGAGATTCGGCCGGGCGAGTCGTCGGGATGCTGTTCATCGGCTTGAGGCAAGATTCGCTCGAGGGCATCCGGTCTGGCGTGGCGGCGTCCCGCATCGGGCGGAGCGGGGCCATCTACGTGCTGGGCGCCAACGGGAACCAGCGCGGGCGCTACCTCATCGCACCGTCCGGGCACCAGGACGGAGAGGACGCGTGGACCGCCAGCGACGCCAGCGGTGACGCCTACGTGCAGAAGATCATTCGCGCCGCGTTGAGCGCAAGGGCCGGAGAGGCGCTCCAGACCATCCACGTCCAGGAGCCGGTCTCCGGGGCGTCGCGCGAGAGGCTCGCAGCCGTCACCTATTTCGAGCCATGGGATTGGGTCATCGTGGCGGAGATGGACCGCGAGGAGGCGGTCGCGCCGTTCCGCGCGGTTCAATCCTCGCTCGCTGCTGCGGTGCTGATGGTGGTCGCCGTGGCCGTGCTGCTCCTGGCGGGGACGATCTGGGCCGCGCGCAAGGCCGCAAACCGCATCGTCGCGCCGCTGGAAGGGATGGCGACGGCAGCCGAGCGCATCGCGCACGGCGATGTGCAGCAGGACGTCACCTATCGCTCCGGCGACGAGATCGGCCGCCTCGCCGAGGCGTTCCGCGGGACCATCGGGTACCTGCAGGAGGTCGCCCGGGGAGCCGCCGCGCTTGCGCGGGGCGATCTGTCGACGACGCTCGTGCTCCGCTCGGAGCGCGACGAGCTGACGCGCAGCTTCCAGTCGGCCCACTCGGAGCTGCGTCGCGTGGTCGAGGAGATACGCCGGCTCACCGGGGCTGCGGTGGAGGGTCGGCTGTCCGAGCGCGCAGCCCCCGAGGGCTTCTCCGGCGCCTACCGCGCGACGCTCGAGGGGGTGAACGCGACGCTCGACGCCCTCGCCTTCCCGCTCCGCCGCGCGGGTGAGCATTTCGACCGCATCGCCCGCGGGGACATCCCGGCGCCCATCGCCGAGCGCTACCCTGGTGAGCTCGATGTCATCCGCCAGAGCATCAACCACTGCATCGAGGCCGTGAACGGGCTCGTCCTGGACGTGCACACGCTGGCAGCAGCCGCCCTCGAGGGCCGCCTCGACGCCCGCGCGGACCCCTCCACTCAGCGCGGGGAGTTCCGCAAGATCATCGAGGGCGTGAACGCCACGCTCTCGACGCTGGTCGGCCATCTCGACGCGATGCCGGCGCCGGCGATGATCGTCGGCCGTGAGCTCGATATCCGCTACATGAACCAGACGGGTGCAAGCCTCCTGGGGCGCACGCAAGAGGAGCTCGTCGGCACGAAGTGCTGCGACAGCTTCCGCACGAGCGATTGCAGGACGGCGCGCTGCGCCTGCGCGCGCGCGATGGAGGAAGACCGCGAGGTGAGCAGCGAGACTGACGCTCATCCTGACGGTCTCGATCTCGAGATCGTCTACTCGGCGGTGCCCCTCCACGACAGGGCCGGTCGTGTCGTGGGCGCTTTCCAGGTGATCAGCGACCAGAAAGCCGTGAAGAGAGCTGGGTGAGGGCCGTTCAAGATCGAGTCTTGCCCTGGCAGGGGGTGCTGCGCCATGGGTCGGAGACGATCAGATCCCCAGCACCGCTGCCACGAAGAGCCACACCGGCGCGCCGACGAGCAGGATCAGGATCCAGAAGATGTCGTAGAGGCGGCGGCGCCGGGGATCGGCGCTGCGGCGACCCATCACCTGGACGAAGCCAGCAGTGGCTCCCAGGAGGAGCAGAGGGAGGTATAGGCGCAAGGTGTACGCGACAGCGTGGAGAGCGTCCCGTCTCTCTCGCCCCGCAGAGCGGGGAGAGGGCCGGGGAGAGGGGGGAGGAGACCCTCACACCTGCATCACTTCCTTCTCCTTGGCCGCGACCATGTCGTCGATCCGCTTCACTCCGTCGTCGGTCTCCTTCTGCACCTTCTCCATCGTCTTCTTGGCCTCGTCGGCGGCCACGTCGCCGTCCTTCTCCGCCTGCTCGATGAGCTCCTTGGCGTCCCGGCGCTCGTTGCGGATGGCGAGCTTCTGCTCCTCGCCCTTGTGCCTCACCTGCTTGACGATCTCCTTGCGCCGCTCTTCGGTGAGCGCCGGCACGGGGACCCGGACGAGATCTTTGTCACTCATGGGGTTCAAGCCGAGGTTGGCGTCGCGGATCGCCTTCTCGATGGCAGGAATGAGGTTCTTCTCCCACGGTTTCACGGTGAGGAGCCGGGCATCGGTCGCGGCGAGCGTCGCCACATTGCTGAGCGGCGTGGGCGAGCCGTAGTAGTCGACGCGGACGCCGTCCAGCAGATGGAGCGACGCGCGCCCTGTGCGCACGGCCATCAGCTCGTTCCGGAAGTGGTCGAGCGTCTTCTGGATGCGCGCGTGCTGATCCTTGAGGATGTCGTCGGCGACGCTCATGTAAGCCCTCCCTTAACCTGCGGCGCGGGTGTGGTTCTTGCCGACCGTCGTGCCGATGTCCTCGCCCAGGACCACGCGGCGGATGTTGCCGCGGTGTGTGAGGTCGAACACGATGATCGGGAGGTCGTTGTCCATGCAGAGGCTGATGGCGGTCGAGTCCATCACCTTCAGGTTCTTCTTCAGGACGTCGATGTACGAGAGCGTCCGGAACTTGGTGGCCGCCAGGTTCTTCCTGGGATCGTCGGAGTAGACGCCGTCCACCTTCGTCGCCTTGAGCAGGACGTCGGCGTGGATCTCCATGGCGCGGAGCGAGGCGGCGGTGTCGGTGGTGAAATACGGGTTGCCGGTGCCCGCGGCGAAGATGACGACCCGTCCCTTCTCGAGGTGCCTGATGGCGCGCCGTCGAATGTACGGCTCCGCCACCTGGTGCATCTCGATGGCCGACTGGACGCGGGTCTGCACGCCCATCTTCTCGAGGGCGTCCTGCAGCGCCATCGAGTTGATGACCGTGGCGAGCATGCCCATGTAGTCGGCGCTGGAGCGGTCCATGCCTTCGGTGGCGCCCGACACGCCGCGGAAGATGTTGCCGCCGCCGATGGTGAGCGCGACCTCCACGCCCAGCTCGACCACGTCCTTCACCTCTTGTGCGACGGTGGAGAGCGTCTTGGGCGAGATGCCGTACTTGCCATCGCCCACGAGCGCCTCCCCGGACAGCTTGAGCAGGATGCGCTTGTACCGGGCCTTCTTCTCGGCTCTCTCGCTGGACATGGCTGGGCGCGTTCTACATAAGGGCGCGTGAGCGGTCAAGGCGCGCCGGCGAGCTGGAATCTTGCGCGAGGGGCCGGACTTCCCCGTGTGCCCAGGCGTGATCACGCCTCGGTGAGGGGACCCGCTCCGGCGGTCCCTCCGCGTCGCCGTCGTCGTCGCCCCCCGCGGTGGCGGCGCCGCTTGGCAATGCGGTCACCCTCGCTGTCGGTCGCGGCCGCGACAGCGCTCGCTGGCGCGGCCAGCGTGGGAGCCCTGTGGGGGTGCGGCCGCTGCGCGTGCCCTCGCTCGATCGAGATCTCTTCGCTCCGGATCGTGTCGTCGGTGGCGTGGTCTCCCTCGTGTCCGGCGCCAGCCTGCCAGCGCTCGAGGAGCTCCGCGCCCTCTCCGGTGGCGTTCACCGTGATCTGGAGGAGCTGCATGGCATCGGCGAAGTAGGCCTGGGATGCCGCGCCGCGCTTCCGGCGCCGCGACTGGCCACGGGAGGCGCGCTGCGACGCCAGCGCGAGCCGCGTCCGCTCGGCGATGCGGCGCGGCAGGCGGGCTGTGGCGACCAGCTCGGCGAGCAGGCGATCGCGCTCGTTCGGCACGCCCCGGTCGGCGCCTGGCAGATGGAGGAGGAGAGAGCCGAGGAGCACCGCCTCGCTCGGGTCCTCTCCCGCGCGGACGATGGCGTCGAGGGCAGAGAGGTTGGCCAGGAAGCGGCGGCGGATGTCCTCGCTCGCGCTGTCGCAGAAGTATGCGAGCGCCGGCAGGAGGACCGGTAGCGCCCCGGAGGTACGCAGCAGCTCGAACGCCCTGGCCGAGGCGCCACAGCGCAGGATCTTGAACGTCTCCTCGAGCAGCCGCGGCGGCGCGCAGCGGCCGAGCTCGCCCCCGTGCCGGCGCATGGCGGCGAAGGTCTCGGGCTCGATGGTGAAGCCGAGCCGCGACGCGAACCGGATGGCGCGCAGCGCGCGGACCGGGTCCTCCCGCATCCGGATCTCGGGATCGCCGATGGTCGCGATGCGGCGCGCGTCCAGATCCGCGCGGCCCCCCACGTAGTCGATCACCTCCCCCGCGAAGACGTCGTAGAAGAGGCCGTTCACGGTGAAGTCGCGGCGGCGCGCGTCCTCGTCGGCGGTGCCGAACACGTTGTCGCGCGTGATGAGGAGGTCGTTCTCCGGCAAGTCCTCGGCGGCGTCGGTGGGGTTCTTGCGGAAGGTGGCGACCTCGATCACCTTGCCGCCGCGAAAGTAGACGTGCGCCAGCCGGAAGCGGCGGCCGATGAGGCGGCAGTTGCGGAAGGTGGCGCGCACCTCACCCGGATGCGCGCTCGTCGCCACGTCGAAGTCCTTGGGCGTGTGGCCGACGAGCACGTCGCGCACACAACCGCCCACGAAGTAGGCCTGGTGACCGGTGTGCCGAAGCCGCGCGATGACCCTGATGGCCTCGGGGTCGAGGCGGTCCTCCGGGATCTCGGGCTCGTGGGAGGGCGACGGCTGGGGCGCGTCGAGGAGGGGGCCACGCGCGGGATCTCGGCCGTGCTCGCGGGCGCGGCCGCGGTGCGGAGCGTCGAAATCGTGGCGGGGGTGTTCGCTTGTAGCGAGGGAGGTGTGGGAACGTTGGTGTTCTGTCATCGGTTCGCCGGATCGGGGGGCGCCGTCGGGCGGCTCATTCCGCCTCGCGACCGGACGCACCGACACCGTCGGGCTCTATCCTGAGTACCACTCTTATCCCTGCGAAACACCTACGTCAAATAGACCGGTCCTCGAGCTCGAAGAGATCGAGCTGCCGGGGCTCGAGCCCGAGCGCCTGGCGAATGGGCGCGAAGCTCCGGCGATGGAGGGCGCATACCCCGATCTCCTCGATCGCGGCGAAGTGCTGGGCGGTCGGGTAGCCCTTGTGGCGCGCGAACCCGTAGCCGGGATGCTGCCGGTCGCACTCCGTCATGATGGCGTCGCGCGTCGTCTTCGCGATGATGCTCGCGGCGGCGATGGTGAGGCTGAGCGCGTCTCCGTGGACGATCCCGTTCTGCGGGATCTTCAGCTCCGGCAGGCGCCGGGCGTCGATGAGGATGTGCTCGGGGCGAATCGCCATCCCCTCGACGGCGCGCTGCATGGCGAGGAGCCCGGCGCGGTAGATGTTGATGGCGTCGATCTCCTCGACGGTGGTGATGCCCACCGCCCAGCAGGTCGCAGAGCGCTTGATCTCGATGGCCAGCCGCTCCCGCTCGGGTGCATTCACCTGCTTCGAGTCGTCGATGCCGCGCGGCCGGAACTCGCGCGGCAAGATCACCGCCGCTGCCACCACGGGGCCGGCGAGCGGCGCCATGCCCGCCTCGTCGACCCCCGCGATGCAGGTGAGGCCCTTCTCCCAGAGCGGCGTCTCGTACCTGAGCAGGTGCCGGAGCCGCTGCCCCTCCTCCCGGTTGTCCTTGCGGCGGCGCAGGACCGCCCGGAGAACCGCCCGCGCTCCTGCCCGCGCGTCGCAGAGGAGCGCCTGCTCGCAGTCGGCCGGCAGCGCGCAACCCTTTTCGACGAAGTGCTCGCGGAGCTCGGAGACGCTCATCCGGCCGATGTCTTCGGGGCGCATCCGCTCCGCATCATGGCACCGGCGAAGGGCGCCGGGCAACGCGGGATGTGGGGGCCCTCGACCTCCGCTCACCCTGGCACCTGGGACAGAAGAAGGTGGAGCGCTGGCCCTGCACGATGCGCCGGATGGTCTCGCGCATCCCTGGGGAGGTCTAGTTGAGCTCGACCTCGTTCGGCGCGAAGCAGGACAGGGCGAGGAGGCTCGTGCGCTGCCACCTGCGCGCCGGGCTGGTGACGAAGCAGAGCCGGTACCGGCCGGTCTCGCCCACCTCCTGGATGCGCTCGATCCAGTGGATGAACGCCTTGAACCCGGAGGAGTTGCAGAACTCCAGCTCCCGGAAGTCCACGAGGACGGCTGGCGCGCCGCTCTTCACGAGCTCTTCGTGGACGGCATCGACGAACGGATTGAGCAGGGCGGACGGGCTCTGCGTGCTGATGGTCCCCCGGAACCGCACGACCGGCCCCTCGAGCTCGTTCACAAGCTCCGCGGAGTACTTCTGATCGCTCATCCGGACACCGGTCGCGCTGGCGGCCTGCTTGGCCTTCGCCTCAGACATTGGACACCCTCGACTCATTGGCATTCGGCAGGGCGAGCTTCCCGGTGGCCTGCACGGTGACACGCCCGGCTCCGAAGACGACCTCCAGGCCGAGCTGCGACTCGAAGTGGACGCGCGCGAGCCCGAGCCCGCCGCGCTCGGAGGGCGAGGTCCCGGCCATCGCCGCGAGGTAGTGCTTCAGCGCGTCCGGCTCCTGGCGCATGCGGTCGATCCGCTCCTGGAGCGCCGCCGCCTGCTCCGGCGTGCAGGCATTCGTCACCTGGATCGAGACGCGGTCGGCGGCCGAATCGATCTCCAGCGAGAGCTCGACCTGGTGGCTGCCGGAGCACGCCACGGCGTTCTGCATGAGCTCGTGGACCGCCAGCGCCAGGTGTTCCTCGCGATCCAGGCCCGGACAGGCGCAGGCGCAGAACGACTTCACGAAGCGCCGGATCTCGTCGATGAAGACCCAGGGCGATGCCATTCGCATGAAGAGCATGACCGGGTCACGCGTGGCTCCGCTGTCAATTTGCATGGATCTTCCGCTGGATGACGATGGCGGTCATGTCGTCGTCCTGGGCCGCGGCGAACCCCTCGACCGACGCGAAGATGTCCGACAGGGTCTGCGCGGCGTCGCGGGACCGAGAGGTGGCGCCGAGGACCAGGGCGAGCCGCTCCTCGCCGAACAGCTCCTCGAGGCCATCCTTCGCCTCGACGATGCCATCCGTGATGAGGCAGAGCGAGTCCCCCTGCTCGAGGTGAAAGCCATACTCGACCAGGTACGGCGCGACCTCCCGCACGACGCCGACCCACGGCCCGGCGGGCTCGACGACCTCCACGCCGCGGCCGCGGCGCGCGATGAAGATCGGCTGGTGCGCGCCGGCGGCCTCGAAGCGTCCATCGCCGAGGTGACGCGCCACCATGAGCGTGACGTAGTCGTCGCGGCTCATGCGCCGGCGCACGTTCTCGTGGATCACGCGGTTGACGGTCGCGATCACGTCTCGCGGCCGCCGCAGCGGGTCCTCGGTGATGGCCGCGTACGCCGCCGCCTGCGCCATCATCATCACCAGCCCCGAGTTGATGCCGTGGCCGGAGACGTCGCCGATCAGGACCCAGAAGGTGCCCTCGAACGCGAGGATGTCGTAGAGATCGCCGCCGACGTCGGCGGCCATCTTCATCCGGGCTGCGATGTCGAAGCCGGGGACCGACGGCTTCGCTGGCAGGATGGCCGTCTGGATCTGCTGGGCGATCTGCATCTCCTTCTGCAGCGCCTCCGTCCGCTTCAGCTCCTCGCGCGAGCGCGCGACCTCGGTGACCATGACGTTGAAGGAGCGCACCAGATGGCCGAGGTCATCCGCGTACACCTCCGGAAGGCGCGTGGTCAGGTCACCGCCCGAGACGCGCGCCATCGAAGCCGACACGTCACTCAGCGGTTGCGCGGCGCGGCGCAGGGCCACCACGCTCGCCAGCGCGGCGGCCCCGAGCACGAGGACGAAGAAGCCGGCCAGGGATCGGCGCAGCGTCCGCAGGGCATCGTAGGCCTCTCGCTCGTCCACGAGCATGAGGGCTCGCCACCCGGGAGGCGCCGGAGCGGCGGCGGTGCGGACCAGCAGGACGGGTTCGCCGTCCCCGTCGGTGCGGCGCTCCAGCCCGCCCTCCCGGCCCGCCAGGACGAGGGGTTCGATCCGGCCGCGTCGCACGCCAGGCAGGCTCAGCACCACCTGCCCAGCGCCATCCGCGACCACGGGCAGGTAGCGCCGGTCCTCGCCCCCGATCTCGGAGAGAAGGCCTGACAGCGCGGCGGGGGGGACCGCCGCGACCACCGCGCCCACCACGTCGCCGGCGAAGTCCTTCACGGGCACCGCCACGAACAGCATGACACCGCCCGTATCCGAGGGGTCGAGCACGCTGCCGGGAGCGAGCGCCACCGAGAGCGGCTGACCCTGCAGCACCAGCGCCACCGGCTCGAGCCCCGCGACTGACCGACCGTGCAGCTGCTCCAGGGCGTCGCCACGGCGCATCCCCTCGCCCGCGACACGGACGGCGACCCGGATCTGCGCGCGCGTGTCGAGGAGCGCGGCGGTGGCAAATCCGCCGCCCTGGTCCTGGATGGTCCGGCGGAGATAGTCCTCCGCGAACTTCGGATCGCCGGTGTCGAGCGTGCCCTGCATGGCGTCGGCTTCGGCCCAGTTGCGCACCGCGGTGCAGCGCTCCGCCTGGAACCGGGAGGTCGCGTCGAGCACCTCTTGTGCCCGGGCGGCCAGGTGATTGCCGACGGCCTCCATGATCACCTTCCGGGCCGAGCGCTCGAAGCCGACACCGGCGATCGCGAGCGCCAGCGCCACGAGCAGCACCGTGACCGCGAGGAGCCGGGCGCGCAGCGAGCGCTGCGCAAGGTGGGCAAGGTGGGCAAGGTGGGCAACGGAGAGGCGCATCTGTCCCTGACCGCGCTATCGCGACGCCCTCCCGAGGCTCCGCGGACCGCCGCGCGAGGCGTAGCACTTGAGGAACTCGTAGATCTCGGCCGCCTGCTCCTCGTTGGTCCCGGAGTTGGGGCGGCGAATCATCTTCTTCATGTAGCGCTTCCACTCGGTGGCACCGAAGTCGGAATTGACTGCTCGTGACACGGGATGGCACTTCACGCACTTCGCCTCGAACATGCGGTACCGCTTCTGTTGCTCCGCTGGATAGGTCGACACGTCGATCGTGGACGGGCCCTCGTCGCGCGGATCCCACTTGAGCTCCTCGGGCTTGCCGACGAGCAGGAGCGCGACCGCGAGCGCGCCGCCGATGGCGGCGGCGTTCAGACCGCGTCTCCGACTGGCTCAGGCCCCCGGAGCAATGAGCCTCCGGAGGCGGTCCATGTCGACCGGCTTCTGGAGCAGGGCACCTGTCCAGGTGGACGCGAACTTCTGGATGGCAGGGGTGAACACACCACCGGTCATGAAGATCACGCGATCGGCGATGGCCGGCCAGCGGCGCTTCAGCTCCGCGTGGAACATCGGGCCGCTCATGTCCGGCATCGCGAGGTCGCAGAGCACGTGGTGGAACCGATCGGTGGCCAGGCGCGCCAGCGCGCTGCTCGCGCTCGTCGCCGTGACGACGCGGAACTCCGATCCCAGCGCCCGCTCGAACGCCTTGCCCACGAGCGCCTCGTCGTCCACCACCAGCAGGCTGGTGGTCCCGCACCCTCGAACCGGCGGCGCGTCCGGCTCCTCCGCCGGGACGGCGGCCGCGGGGGCGGGAGGCAGGATCACGCGGAAGGTGCTCCCTCGCCCGACCTCGCTCTCCACCTCGATCTGGCCTCCCAGGGCCCTGACGATGCCCTGCGAGATCGAGAGCCCAAGCCCCGTGCCGACACCAGGTGGCTTCGTCGTGAAGAACGCCTGGAAGAGCTTCTCGCGGTTCTCGGGTGCGATGCCGGATCCCGTGTCTTGCACCTCCACGACGGCGCTGCCGTCGGCGCCGGTGCGGGTCGAGGCGGTGACGGTGTGCCGATCCGGGGCGCCCTCGGGGAGGGCGTCGACCGCATTGATGAGCAGGTTCAGGAACACCTGCGCCAGGCGCACCTCGGTCGCGTCCACGGGCGGGGTCTCGCCGAACAGTCGAACGAGCCTGGCGCGCTGCCTGATCTCTCCGGCGGCCATGGCGATGGCGGCTTCCAGCGGAGCCGCGACGTGCAGCCGCTCCCTGCGCCCGTCGTCGTCCCGCGAGAAGCTCTTGAGCCCGTGGACGATCTGGCGGATGCGATCGGCACCATGGCAGGCCTCGGCCAGCGCCTGCTTGACCTGTTCGAGCGAGTCCGCACGGCCGTCCGGCTCGTCGCCAGCTGCTCGAGGCTGTACGAGCGGAGTGAGAGAGCTCGCGATGAACTCGAGATTTGCTCTCACGTAGGCGAGCGGATTGTTGACCTCGTGCGCGACCCCGGCGGCGAGGCGGCCCACGCTGACGCGCCGGTCGGCCACGACGAGCTGCTCCTGGGTCCGCTTCAGCTCCGCCAGTTGCTCGCCG
>Ga0214473_10005147_pt1 | contig 15690 bp, 9 predicted proteins | sample RVTome_7_FD_203509 | JGI IMG/M metagenome (GOLD analysis project Ga0214473, IMG submission 203509) | Soil microbial communities from uranium-contaminated site in the Upper Colorado River Basin, Wyoming, United States - RVT98D197 | ecosystem: Environmental > Terrestrial > Soil > Contaminated >... | reverse complement strand
AGCCTGCTGGCCCCCGCCACCGTGGCGCTGCTTCTCCTCGCGTGGACGACCCTGCCGGGAAGCCCGGCGGTCTGGACCGCCGCGCTCATGGCCGCCCTGGCATTCCCTCTCTATCCGCTGATCGTGAAGAGCGCCGGCGGGCCCCGACCGCAGCAGCCGTGGCGCGTCTTCCTTCGCCTGGCGAGGGAGGACGCAAACACCGCGGTCGCCCAGGTGGGCCTGCACCTCACCTTCCTGGCGAACGAGGCGTGGCAGAGGGTGCACGCGATCGGGCTGACCCTCGTGCGCCTCGCCGCGACGCAGCGCCGCCTGCTCGAATGGGAGACCGCGGCGGCCAGCGCCGAACGCGGAGGCCGTGTCTCCGGCGCACGGGCGTTCGTGATGGAGATGATCGCGAGCCCGCTGATCGCCCTCTTCGGCCTCGCCGCCGCCTGGCTCGCCCGTCCGGCCGCGCTCCCGGCGGCTCTACCCGTGCTCGCCCTGTGGGCCGCCGCCCCCCTCATCGCCCATGCGCTGAGCCGGCCGGTGCCGCAGCGCCGACGGGAGCTGGACCCGGAGGAGCGCGCGTTCTTGGAGCGCGTCGCCCGCCACACCTGGCGGTACTTCGAGACCTTCATGGGCCCCGAGAATCACGGCCTGCCGGCCGACAACTTCCAGGAGACTCCCGAGCCGAGGGTGGCCCGCCGGACCTCGCCTACGAACATCGGGATGGGGCTCCTCGCGACTCTCGCCGCTCACGACCTCGGCTTCATCACGACGGACGACCTGGCCGAGAGGATCGACGCGACCCTCACCACGATGGAGGGTCTCGAGCGGTTCGAGGGCCATCTGCTCAACTGGTACGACACGCGGAGCCTGGCTCCCCTCCCTCCGCGGTACGTCTCGACCGTCGACAGCGGGAACCTGGTCGGCGCGCTCATGGCCCTCGCCGGCGGGCTGCGCGAGGCCGGCCTCGACGATCTCGCCCGCCGCGCGGCCGCGTTCGCCGACGGCATGAGCTTCCGCTCCTTCTACGACCCGCAGCGCCGGATCCTCTCGATCGGCTATCGCCTCGCGGATGCCGAGGGGCCGGGCCGACTGGACCCGTCGTACTACGACCTACTGGCGTCGGAGGCACGGCTTGCGAGCTTCATCGCCATCGCCCGAGGCGACCTTCCCGAGACGCACTGGTTCCACCTCGGACGGCTCGTCACGAGCGTCGACGGGGCGCCGACCCTTCTCTCCTGGAGCGCCACGCTCTTCGAGTACCTGATGCCGCTCCTGGTCATGAAGACCTACCCCGGGACGCTCCTCGACCAGACCTGCCGCATGGCCGTGCGCAGACAGGTCGAGTACGCGGCCGAACGCGAGACACCGTGGGGGATCTCGGAGTGCGCCTACAACCTCGTGGACCGTCACGACAACTACCAGTACAAGGCCTTCGGCGTCCCCGGCCTCGGACTGAAGCGCGGCCTCGGCGACGAGCTGGTGGTGACGCCCTACGCCACTGCCCTCGCCGCGATGCTCGAGCCCCGGCTCGCCGTTCGCAACCTGCGGCGCCTGGCCCGGCGTGGGCTCGAAGGTGCCTACGGCTATTACGAAGCCGTCGACTATACGCACGCCACGGCCGACGAGACCCTGGGCGGAGCCGGGAGCGCCGGTCCCGACCGCGGGACGATCGTGAGGGCTTTCATGGCCCACCACCAGGGAATGACCCTCGTCTCGCTCGCCAACGTCCTCCTCGGGGATCCCATGGTCAGGCGGTTCCATGCCGACCCTCGCGTGCAGGCCACGGAGCTCCTGCTGCAGGAGAGGGTGCCGCGCCACGCCCCGGTCGCTCGACCACGACCGGTCGAGGAGACGCGCACCGCGGGCCCCGCGCCCACTCTGGCCCTGCGCCGTTTCCGCTCGCCCCACACCGCGTGGCCTCACGCCCAGTTCCTTTCGAACGGCAGCTACACCGCGGTCGTGACGAACGCCGGAGGGGGCGCCAGCTTCTGCCGTGACCGTGTCGTGACGCGGTACCGCGAGGATGCGACGCGCGACCCGGGCAGCCAGTTCATCTACCTGAGGGACGTGCGAAGCGGCTCGGTGTGGTCGGCCACCCATCACCCCGTGGGACGTGAGGCCGAGGACTACCTCGTGACGTTCCTCCCGGAGAAGGCCTCGTTCAGCCGGCGCGACGACGACATCGCCACCCTCCTCGACATCGCGGTCTCGACCGAGGACGACGTCGAGGTGAGGCGGCTGGCGGTGACCAACCACAGCGACCGCCCGCGCGAGATCGAGGTCACGAGCTACGCCGAGATCGTCCTCGCCCCCGCGGCGGACGACCTCGCCCATCCCGCCTTCGGCAAGCTGTTCGTCGAGACGGAGTACCTGCCGGAGAGGACGGCCCTTCTCTGCCGGCGTCGGCCGCGGGTGGCCGACGAGGAGGCGCCGTGGGCCGTGCACGTGCTGAGCCTCGAAGGCCGGACGCAGGGTCCCGTCGAGTGGGAGAGCGACCGTGCGCTCTTCCTGGGCCGCGGGCGCTCGACGGAGAATCCCCAGGCGCTCGACGGGCGCTCGCTTTCCGGCACGACCGGCGTCGTGCTCGACCCCATCGTCAGCCTGCGCCAGCGCATCCGTCTCGCGCCGGGGGGCTTCGTGCGGCTGTCCTTCGCCACCGGCATGGCGTTCTCCCGTGACACCGCCCTGGCGCTCGCGCAGAAGTACCACGAGCCCAGCTCGATGGCACGCACCTTCGCCCTCGCCTTCGCCCACGCGCGAAGCACGCTGCGGCACCTCGGCGTGTCGAGCGAGGAGGTGCTGGAGTACGAGCGCCTGGCGTCACGCGTGCTGTATGCCGATCGGTCGCTCCGCGCGAGCCCGGAGGTTCTGGCCCGGAGCGAGCTCGGTCAGGAAGGGCTCTGGCCGCACGGCATCTCGGGCGACCTGCCCATCCTCCTCATCCGCGTCGTCGAGGAAGGCGATCTGCCCCTCGTGCGCGAGGTGCTGCAGGCCCAGGAGTACTGGCGTCTCAAGGGGCTCCGGGCCGACGTCGTCATTCTCAACGAGCACCCCGTCAGCTATCTGGACGAGATGCACGGCCAGCTCGCGGCGCTTCTCGACAACGGCCCCTGGAGGGCGTCGAACCATCAGCCCGGCGGGGCCTACCTGCTGCGCGGGGACCGCATGGGAGAGGCCGAGCGTCTGCTCCTCGCGGCGGTGGCGCGGGCGGTGCTGACCGGCGATCGAGGGGGCCTGACCGCGCAGCTCGACCGCGCATATGCGGAGTGGCCCGAGCCGGAACCGACCGACCTCACCCCCTCTCGCGCGCCCGATCTTCCGGCGGCGGCGCCACCCACCGTCGGTGCCCCTCCGCTCGTTCTGGGCAACGGCCTCGGGGGGTTCACGGAGGACGGACGGGCCTATGCGATCGTGCTCGACGGCGCCGCGGAGACCCCGCTGCCGTGGGCCAACGTGATCGCGAACCCCGCGTTCGGGACGTTGGTCACCGCGTCGGGCTCGGCCGTCACCTGGGCGACCAACAGCCGCGAGAACCGCCTGACTCCCTTCGCGAACGACCCCGTGACCGACCCCACGGCCGAGGCGCTGTTCGTCCGTGACGACGAAACGGGCGAGGCGTGGACGGTGACTCCGGGCCCGATGGCGCGCACCGCGGCGAGCGGCCGCGTCGTCGTCCGGCACTCGGCGGGCCTCACCCGCTTCTCGCGTGTGGCGCACGGGCTCGTTCACGAGCTCGACGTCTTCGTGGATCCGAAGGACCCGGTCAAGTTCTCCCGGCTCACACTGACCAACGAGAGCGAGAGGCGGCGCCGCCTGAGCCTCTTCGCCTACAACGAGTGGATCCTGGGTCCGCCGCGCCCGGGCCACTCGCTCCACGTGGTGACCGAGCTCGACGAGACGACCGGCGCGATCCTGGCGCGCAATCCCTACAACACCGAGCACGCGGGTCAGGTCGCCTTCGCCCACGCCAGCGAGGCGCTCCGTTCCGCCACGGGCGACCGCTCGTCGTTCCTCGGCCGCAACGGCTCCTTGGCCCATCCCGCCGCCCTCTCTCGGGTCGCGCTTTCGGGCCGCTTCGGGGCCGGGCTCGACCCCTGCGCGACGCTGCACGTCTCCATCGATCTCGAGCCGGGGGAGGTGCTACGCCTCGTCTTCCTGCTCGGTCGGGCGAGCGACGTGGGCGCGGCCCGCCGGCTCGTGGGCCGCCATGGCGGGGTGGCCGCGGCCGACGCCGTGTTCGAAGAGGTGCAGCGCGTCTGGGATCTCACGCTCGACGCCGTCCGGGTGCGCTCGCCGGACGACTCGTTCGACCTGCTGATGAACCGCTGGCTGCTCTACCAGGACCTGAGCTGTCGGGTGTGGGCGCGATCCGGCTACTTCCAGCCCGGAGGTGCTTTCGGCTTCCGCGATCAGCTCCAGGACGTGATGGCTCTCTCGCTCGCTCGACCCGACCTCACGCGGGAGCATCTGCTGCGTGCGGCGAGCCGCCAGTTCGCCGAGGGCGACGTGCAGCACTGGTGGCACGAGCCGAGCGGCCGGGGCACGCGCACCCGCTGCTCGGACGACCTGCTCTGGCTTCCCCACGCGGCGGCGCACTACGTTCGGACCACGGGAGATGCGGGAGTGCTGGACGAGGTCGTGCCCTTCCTCGAAGCTCCGCCGCTTTCCCCGGATGTGCAGGAGGCCTACTTTCAGCCGCGCACGGCCAGCGAGCAGGCCTCGCTCTTCGAGCACTGCATCCGCGCGATCGAGAAGGGGCTGACCACCGGAGCCCACGGGCTTCCGCTGATGGGCAGCGGCGACTGGAACGACGGGCTGAACCGGGTGGGCTGGCAGGGCCGGGGAGAGAGCACCTGGCTCGGCTTTTTCCTCCACGGCGTCCTCGGCGACTTCGCGGCGATCAGCGCGGACCGGGGCGACGCGGCCCGGGCCGACCGCTACCGCCGCGAGGCCTCTCGCCTCGGCGCAATGCTGGAGCAGGCCTGGGACGGCGAGTGGTACCGGCGCGGCTACTACGACGACGGCTCGCCCCTGGGCTCGGCCCAGAACGAGGAGGCCCGCATCGACTCGATCCCCCAGTCGTGGGCCGTGCTCTCCGGCGCGGTCCCCCTGCGCTTCGCCGACCGCGCGATCGACGCGGTCCGCGCGCACCTTGTGAGGCGGGGGCCTCGGATCCTGCCACTGCTCGCGCCGCCCTTCGACGGGTCGTCACAGGAGCCCGGGTACGTCAAGGGCTATCCCCCGGGGGTACGGGAGAACGGGGGCCAGTACACTCACGCGGCCGTCTGGACGGCCATGGCCATGGCCCGGCTGGGATCCGGTGACGAGGCGATGGAGCTGCTCCACATGCTCAACCCCGTCAACCACACGCGGACGGCGGCCGACGTCGCGCGCTACAAGGCCGAGCCGTACGTCCTCGCCGGGGACGTGCTCGCGCACCCCGCTCACGCCGGGAGGGCGGGCTGGACGTGGTACACCGGCGCGGCGGGCTGGATGTACCGGGCCGGCCTCGAGAGCATCCTCGGCCTGAGGCGGCACGGAACGACCTTCGAGATGGACCCCTGCATCCCTCAGTCCTGGCCCCGGTACTCGATCGCGTGGCGCTTCGGTGCGACGCGATACGAGATCGAGGTCACGAACCCGGAGCGTCGCTGCCGCGGCGTCGCCAAGGCCGTTCTCGACGACACTCCCGTCGACCCGCACGCCATTCCGCTGACGGATGACGGTCGCGTCCACGTGCTCAAGGTCGTCCTCGGCGACCGCCTCGGCACCTCCCCCGGACGAAGCTGACCGCTCACGCCTCGTCGGGACATCGGGCCCGGTCGATGGGTCGGAACGGAAGAAACGATTAGTGTCCTCATCCGCAACCGCGTACAGTGGAACTCGAAAGCGAAGCGAAAGAACGGTGCAAACATGTCCCTGAGGTTCTCGAGAACCCTATCCGCGCAGGTGGCCGGCCTGAGCTTGTGGCCCCTCTTCTTGTTTGCCGGAGCGCCCGATCCGGCCGTGAACTTCCAGGCCTGCAAGAACCGTTGGGCAACCTGCGACCGCGCGCGGCTCACTCTGTCCGAACTCACCGAGGTGACGCTCGCCGAGCACATGCGGAACACTTCGGATTGCAGGAACGAGCTCGTCTCCTGCGACCGTACAAGACTCGCCCCCGCGGAGGCGATCGCACTGGCCGTCGCCCTCCACGATAGTAACGTCTTGGACTGCAAGGAAGGCATCGGAAACTGCGATCATTCGCGATTGACGCGACGTGAAGCCGGAGAAGTGACGGCCGCCGAGCACCAGCGGAAGATCTCGGACTGCACGGACGGCGTCTCTCCCTGCGATGCCTCGACCTTGACCGAATCGGAACGCGCTCGAGTGGGGCTCGCCCAGCGTCAGCGCATGGTGTCCGATTGCCGGGACGGCCTGGGACAGTGCGACCATGCGACTCTGACTCGTTCGGAGGCGCGTGAAGTGTCGCTCGCGGAACGCCAGCGCAACCTCTCGGATTGCACGAACGGCTGGGACGGATGCGATCGCTCCAAGCTGGGTCGGCAGGAAGCCATGGAGGTGGACGCCGCGGCTCACGCGCGCAACATGACCGACTGCACGGAAGGTCGAGAGACCTGTGACTACTCGGTGCTGAGCCCGTCCGAGGCGGGCGCCCTGGCCGCCGCCGAGCGCGCGCGCAACTACACCGCATGTCTGAAGGGCCGCGGATACTGCGATCGCTCTCGGCTGACCCCGCCCGAAGCCGCTGCGATCCGGGCGGAGCCCGGCGTCGCTCCTTCGGTTGGAAGCAAGCCATGAGGGACGGGCGGAGCAGGACTCCACCCGAGCCCGAGAGGAGAACGAAGTCATGAAGGTACGCCCGCTTCACGATCGCCTGTTGGTCCGTCGCATCGAAGAAGAAGAGACGGCCCGGGGAGGCATCATCATCCCCGACACGGCCAAGGAAAAGCCCATGGAGGGCAAGGTGCTGGCGGTGGGCAACGGCAAAGTGCTCGAGAACGGGACGAAGCTCCCGCTCGACGTCAAGGTGGGGGACAGGATCCTGTTCGGCAAGTACTCCGGGACCGAGATCAAGATCGACGGCGAGGAAGTCCTGATCGTTCGCGAGGACGAGGTGCTGGCGATCATGGGGTGAGGATTCGCCTCGGGCGGATTCTCGAGGGTTCCGCTTCGCGGGACCCCGAATCGGCTGGTGCGCGGCGCGAGGCGCCGTTTTTTGGGAGCCGCGAAGCGGGTTCCCGGTTAGGCGAATCCAAATGTCGAAGCAGATCACGTACGGCGACGACTCGCGCCAGGCCATACTCCGCGGCGTCAACCGCCTGGCCGACGCGGTCAGGGTGACGCTCGGTCCCAGGGGCCGCAACGTCGTGCTGGACAAGAAATTCGGCTCACCCCTCATCACCAAGGACGGGGTGACGGTGGCGAAGGAGATCGAGCTCAAGGAGCCCCTCGAGAACATGGGGGCCCAGATGGTGAAGGAGGTCGCGAGCAAGACCTCCGACGTGGCCGGCGACGGCACGACCACCGCGACGCTGCTCGCTCAGGCGATCTACCGGGAGGGAAGCAAGAACGTCACGGCGGGCGCCAACCCGATGGCAGTCAAGCTCGGGATCGAAAAGGCCGTGGCCGCGGTGACCGCGGAGCTCAAGAGGCTCAGCAAGCCCGTCAAGGGGAAGATGATCGCCCAGGTCGGCACGATCTCCGCCAACAACGACGAGACGATCGGCGGCATCATCGCGCAGGCCATGGAGAAGGTCGGGAAAGACGGCGTCATCACCGTCGAAGAGGCCAAGTCGATGGAGACGTCTCTCGAGATCGTCGAGGGCATGCAGTTCGACCGCGGCTATCTCTCGCCGTACTTCGTGACCGACCCCGAGCGGATGGAGTGCGTGCTCGAAAACGCGCTCGTGCTGATCCACGAGAAAAAGATCTCCGGGATGAAGGACCTCCTCCCCTTGCTCGAGCAGGTGGCCAAGCTCGGCCAGCCGCTGCTCGTCATCGCGGAGGACCTGGAAGGCGAGGCGCTCGCCACTCTCGTGGTGAACAAGCTCCGCGGCACGCTGCAGGTCGCGGCCGTCAAGGCCCCTGGCTACGGCGACCGCAGGAAGGCCATGCTGGAGGACATAGCGATCCTCACCGGCGGCAAGGCCATCACCGACGACCTCGGCATCAAGCTCGAGAACCTCAAGGTCGACGACCTGGGCAAGGCCAAGAAGATCACCATCGACAAGGACAACACCACGATCGTCGAGGGAGCCGGTTCGACCAAGGACATCGAGGGCCGGGTCAAGCAGGTGCGCACCCAGATCGAAGAGACGACGTCCGACTACGACCGCGAGAAGCTGCAGGAGCGGCTGGCGAAGCTGGTGGGCGGGGTCGCGGTGATCAAGGTCGGGGCGGCAACCGAGACCGAGATGAAGGAGAAAAAGGCGCGGGTCGAGGACGCGATGCACGCGACCAAGGCCGCGGTCGAGGAAGGCATCGTCGCCGGTGGCGGCGTCGCGCTCCTGCGCTGCATCAAGGTCGTCGACGCGGTAACCGCGGAGGGCGACGAGGCAGTGGGGGTCGGCATCATCCGGCGCGCTCTCGAAGAGCCTCTGCGCCAGATCGCCGGCAACGCCGGACACGAAGGGGCGGTGGTCGTGGCCCGGGTCCGGGAGCTGAAGGGCGACGAGGGCTTCAACGCCCAGACCGAGATCTACGAGAACCTCGTCGAGGCGGGCGTCATCGACCCGACCAAGGTCGTCCGCTCCGCCCTGCAGAACGCCGCCTCCATCGCAGCGCTGCTCCTCAGCACCGAGGCCGTCGTCTGCGAGATCCCCGTCGAGAAGGGCGAAGGCCGGACCGGCGGAATGCCCGCAGAGGGCGGCATGTACTGATCAACTAAGTCCCAGGGAGGCGCCCACAATCACGGGTCGCAACACCGTCCGTCCCATCTGCGGCCCGCTCTTCTCGAAAGCCCGAAACGCGCGCTAGAGCCCATCCAGGACATCCACTGAACGGACGAGGCGGATGTCGACGAGTACCCTGCCATTCGGTTCAACTCGTGTCGAGGCGCCGCCGGGCCGTCGCTGGCTCTGGCAGCTCCTGACGCTGGGCCAGTGCGTGCTCGGCCTTGCTCTGGTGTGGCAATGGCTCTGCGCCAGCACCTATCGCCTCTACCTCGACGAGCGGCAACCGCCCAAGGCCTCAATGCCCGCGTCCGCCCGGCAGCGGTTCGAGGTGCGCGGGGACCGAGTCGAGCCACAGATCTTGACCACCGAGGAGGAGCATCTCGCCTTCCCTGTCGACTTTCCCTGGCCGTCCCAGTTACGCGTTCGGGCCGTTCCCAGCGGTCAGGCCACGATCGAGATCGTGGTCGTGGAGCACGACGTTCGACGGGCGCTCGTTCGTCGCACCCTTTCCGAGGCCACCGACATCGCAGAGCCACTGCCGCCGACCTCCGGCCATCTCGAGCTCAGCAATCGGGGCGAGGTCCGGTGGTCGGATCCGAGGGTGGTGCACGATCCCAACGTCGGGCCGTGGCTCCTGGGCCTCGTGGCGCTTCTGGGGCTGACTGGCTGGCGGACCGGAACTGCCCGTCTCCGCGTGACTCCGGCCGCGAGCCGTGCACGCGCGGTTCTACTGGCCGGCCTGACCGCCGCCATGAGCGCCAGCCTCTGCTTCGCCGTGCTGGAGGTCGGCCTGCGCGGGCTCGGCGGTCGCCTCCCCTCTTGGGTCGCGGTCCAGCGCAGGGACCTGGGCGAGTTTCGAGCGGATCCCCGCTGGCAAGGGTCGGCACGCTACGGCGCGCGCCTGGCCCCTCGGCTCCACACTGCTTGCGAGTGGCAGCACGGTGACATCGTCCGCATGGGCTTCCTGCCGCCCGACCTCGTTCGTCATCCGGCCTACCGCTACCCCCTCGTCACCGATGCCGATGGCTTCCGCAACTCCGCAACGGAGCCGTCGGCCACCGTGGTGGCAGCGTTAGGAGACTCCTTCACAGACGCCACGACGCTGCCGGCAGAGCTGATCTGGCCGGCGCGCCTCGCGGGTCTTCTGGGCGTGAGTGTCCGCAACTACGGCACGGCAGGCTTTGGACCGGTGCAAGAGCTGCTCGTCCTGAAGGAGTACGTCCTGGCGCGCCGGCCGCGAAGCGTCGTAATCGGCTTCTTCGCCGGTAACGACCTGCAGGACGCCGAGAGGTTCGGGGCCTCCGGCGGGCACGGCGCCGTCCCTTCCGTCCCCGCGCAAGGATGGAGATTCAAGGACGTAATCGCGCGTTTTGACGAGTTCTACGTGGTGAGCCTCTACAAGGGGGCGGTCGCCCTCCTCCACGATCGCGACCAGGTGCGCGCGGACCAGGGGTTGTCTCAAGCGGACTACAGCGGAGAGGACCTCAGAGCGCCCGCGGCCACACGCTCGGGATTCGACCACGGTCTCTTCACCCTACCGGTGGCCGGCCGCACGCTGCGGTTTGCGTTCCTGCCTCCTTACCTCGAACGGGTGGCGCTCTCCCGCGAGCAGCTCCAGGCGTCTCCCGGATGGGAGGTGACCCGCCGGTCGTATCGCGAGATGCACCGGCTCGTGCGAGCCCAGGGAGGGCAGCTCGTCGTTGCGTTCATTCCATCCAAGGCCCAGGTCTACTTGCCTCTGCTCTCGGCCTCGCTCCCCCCCGCGGAGCTGCAGCGGGCACTGCGTTCTTCCCTTCGCGACCGGCCCTTTCCTCGAGGGCTGAACGGCATGATGCGAAACCGCTTGGCGCTCAACGACCTGATGCGTGACTTCTGTGCAGCGGAAGGCATCGCGTTCCTCGACCTCACGACCGCGCTGCAGACAAACCTGGGAGTCGGCGGCAACGTGTACTTTCCGGACGACTCGCACTGGAATGCGGCCGGACAAGAGATCGCTGCCGGCGCGATCGCCAGTTTCATGACAGAGCGCGGTCTCTGAGGCGTGCCGCACTCGACCCTTCCTGCTGCCCTCGGGTCAGACGCTCGTTCGTCGAATGAGGGGGGGCAAGCTCACGAACCACGACATCGCCGCAATCGAAGCTAGCGTCCGATGAGGATCAGAACGCCCGCCGCGATGGCCAGGAAGTTCAGGAGTATGCCCAGCGAGGCGATCAGGGGGACATAGCCCACGAGACCCATCAAGATCAGCCAGATTCCCAACAGGAGCATGCCGAGGTTCTTCGTGAAAACGACTCTCATTTTGAGATCCTCCCACGTGAGACCGTCGATTGGGGTCGATCCTCGAAGGTACCAACACTCCTTCGCTCTCTGGAACGAACCCGACGGCGAACTTATCACGTCCAGCCTGGACGGTCTGTTCGATTCTGCTCATGCCGGTGCATCGCGAGCGTGTCGTTGACCTGGGACTCGGGGCGACGGTGCTCCCTTGCTTTTCGAGGGCTGGTGCCTAGAATGAGCCCGAGCAGGCGGCAGGAGAGCGATTCTCCGGCTCTCCCGAGAATCGAAGCCCGAAAGGGGAGATCATGCGGAACAACGCGGCTCTCGCTTTCGATCCCAATGCCCTCCTCACGAGGATCGAGAACGGAACGACGACGCGGGAGTATCGGAGCAAGCAGCTCTTCAACACCAGCGAAAAGCGACTCGCCCGGATCCCCCTGCTCCTCCCGCACTTCGGCAAGGAATCGAGACCGGAGAGCGTGATTCCGAAGGTGAGCCAGCAGACGCTCGCCGCGATGGTCGGCACGACGCGGTCGAGGGTGAGCCACTTCATGAATCGATTCAGGAAGATGGGCTTCATCCACTACAACGGCGGCCTGCAGGTCCATAGCGCCCTTCTCACCGTCGTGCTTCGCGATTGAAGTCCGGGACTGGAACCGCGATAGCCTCGTTACCCGGAGGAGGAACTCCATGGCCGACTCCGAGGCGATCCGCAGGCTCGGCGACCAGCTCTTCTCGCGGACCGCGGGAGCGCCCCTCGTGCGGGGGAACGCCGTGCGCCTCCTGCGCGACGCCGTGGAGAACTACCCCGCGTGGCTGGCCGCGATCCGACAGGCTTCGCCACCGCGTTCCTGGAGAAGGCGCTTGACGGGGTAAGGGTCCGGGTGGTCTACGACTGGTTCGGCTCGCTGGGCAAGGCCTCCGGCGCCTTCTGGCACCGCCTGCGCGAGGGCGGGGTGGACGTCAGGTGCTACAACCCGCCGCGCCTGGATCAGCCGCTCGGATGGATCGGGCGCGACCACCGCAAGTGCATCGTGGTCGACGGCCAGGTCGCGTTCGTCACCGGACTGTGCGTGGGAAGGATGTGGGAGGGCGCGCCAGAGCGCGGCCTGGCCGGGTGGCGCGACACCGGGGTGGAGGTTCGCGGCCCCGCGGTGGCCGAGGTGGCCCACGCCTTCGCCGACACCTGGGCGGCCACGGGCCCGCCCCTCGCTCCCGACGAGGTCGCCGCCCCGGGGCTGCCGGCGGAGGGCGACCTGGACCTCCGCGTCGTGGCGTCGACACCGGGCACGGCCGGGCTCTACCGCCTCGATCCCCTGGTGGCGTCCCTTGCCCGCCGCACGCTGTGGCTTACCGACGCCTACTTCGCCGGCACGTCCACCTACGTGCAGGCGCTACGGGCGGCGGCGCAGGACGACGTCGACGTGAGGCTGCTCGTCCCCGGCGCGGGCAGCGACGTTCCCATGATGCGAGCCGTGTCCCGCGCCGGGTATCGCGCCCTGCTGGAGGCCGGCGTCCGCATCTTCGAATGGAACGGCCCCATGCTCCACGCCAAGACCGCCGTGGCCGACGCGCGCTGGGCGCGGGTGGGCTCCACCAACCTCAACCTCGCGAGCTGGATGGGGAACCGCGAGCTGGACGTGGTGGTGGAGAACGCGGCCTTCGGCCGCCGCATGGAGGAGATGTTCCAGGACGACATCGGCAGTGCCACCGAGATCGTCCTCCGCCGGTGGGCGCGGGTGCGCCCCGCGGGGGACGCTCGGGTGCCCCGGATCCGGGGTGCTGGGGGGAGTGCCACGCGCGCCGCGGCCGGCGCGCTGCGCATCGGCAACGCCCTCGGATCCGTTCTGGCCGCGAGGCGGGTCCACGGTCCCGCGGAGCGGTGGCTCATGGCCGAGGGCGGGCTCTTGCTCGCCGTTCTGGCCGGCGTCGGGTTCGTGTGGCCGCGCCTGCTGGCCTGGCCGCTCGCCGCGTTCAGCCTGTGGCTGGGGCTGGCCCTACTCGCCCGTGCCGCACGGCGAAGGGCCGCGACGCCTCCGCCGCGTCCTCACGCCGCCGTCAGCCCCCCGCCGCAGTAGCGGCCGACCGACCCATGACGCCCGAGTCGTCGTCAGCCTTCTGTGGGCGGTCTCTTGGAGGGCAGAATCGACGGAGCGCCGAGAGCAGACCGCGCTCAGCCGGGCTTGTACTCGTTCAAGCGGTTGTAAAGCGTCTTCAAGCTGATCTTGAGGACGTCGGCGGCCTTCTTCTTGTCGCCTTCACACTGATCGAGAGTGGCGAGGATGAGGCGGCGCTCCATCTCCGCGATGGAAGTCCCCACCCGCATGACGACGCTCGAAGCGGGCAGCACCTCGGTCACGCCGAGCGGGAGGGAGTCGACACCCACGGCCTCCTCGGCCAGTATGAACGCTCGCTGTATGACGTTCTTCAGCTCGCGTACGTTTCCTGGCCAACTGTGTCGGCGGAGCCTCTCCAGGCACGCCCGCGTGAAGTGTTTGGCCGTCCCCGAGGCCGCGTTCAGCTCGCTCAGGCACTGCTCGGCCAGCAGCTCGATGTCCTCACTCCGCTCACGAAGGGGAGCGAGCGTTATCGGGAAGACATTCAAGCGGTAGAACAAGTCCTCGCGCAGCTTGCCCGCCGCCACCGCCTCCTCGGCCCGGAGGCTCGAGGCGGCGAGGACGCGCACGTCGGTCTTAATCAGCTCGCTCCCTCCCACGCGGGTGAGCGCCGACGTCTCCAGGACACGCAGCAGCCTGACCTGGAGCTCGAGAGGCATCTCCGTGATCTCATCGAGAAACAGGGTCCCCCGGTGGGCGCGCTCGAAGTACCCCTTGTGTGACCGGTCGGCGCCGGTGAAGCTGCCGCGCTCGTGGCCGAACAGCTCGCTCTCGATCAGGTTCGCGGAGATGGCCCCGCAGTTCACGGGCAGCAACGCTTCCCTGCTGCGGCGACTCAGGGAGTGGATGGTGAGAGCGACCACGTCCTTGCCCGTGCCGGTCTCGCCGATGATCAGGACGCTGGCGTCGGTGCGGGCGACGCGGCCCACGAGGTCGTAGACGGTCTGCATCGCCGGCGACCTGCCGATCAGCGGCCCGAAGCGGCCCAGCTTGCGCAGCTCGCTCCGCAGCGTTACGATCTCGCCCTTCATCTCCAGCGCGCGCGTCACGTTGGCCAGCGCCATCTTGATGCGGGCAAAATCGACGGGCTTCGTCAGGTAGTCGATGGCGCCCCGGCGAAGCCCGTCCACCGCGGTTTCGACGCTGGCGTTTCCCGTGATCAGGATGACCTCCGGGGCCGTGGTGGGCTCGAACCCGGCCAGGAGGTCGAGCCCGCTGCCGTCAGGCAGGCGAAGGTCGACGAGCAGGATGTCGGGGGGGTTCGCCGCGATTTCCTCGCGGGCCTGCATCAAGGAGCCGGCGCTCGCCACCGCGAAGCCCTCGCGCCTCACCAGCTCGGCCAACCCGAGCAGGAAGCCCGGGTCGTCATCGACGATCAATGCGCGGGGCGAGGTCGCTCCCTTCGATCGTGGATCGGGAGGAGGGAGGTCAGGCGCATCCATGGCTCAACTCTTGGCAGGTTCTACAGTGTACTTGCGAATGCTCCATGATGCGCCCGCACGCAGTGTGACAAACCGCCGAATCGTTGCGTTCATTCGCCGGGAACTCGTGGCACGGCGCTTGCTCTTCACTTCACTGCTGGCTGGCACGCGCAGTCGGCTGAAGCCGAGGAGGCAACATGCTGTGGACGATCTTTGTGGTTCTGGCGGTGCTGTGGCTCCTGGGGATGGTCAGCTCGTACACCATGGGTGGGGCCGTCCATCTCTTGCTGGTCTTGGCGGCAATCGTGCTGGTGTTGAACCTGCTCGGGGGGCGGAGGGCGTTGGACTAGGCCACGCAAGGGGGCGCCGCAGCGCGCCCCCTTTGACCCCCCATCGCCGCGATCATCTGACACCCACGCGGTCTATCGTTCTCCGTTTCGTCCTGCGCCAGTTCGGATCATCGATGCGATGGTGGCGAGCAGATGGGCAGGGTCCACCGGCTTCGCGATGTGACGTTGGAACCCGGCCAGGAGCGCCTTGCGACGGTCTTCCGCCCCGGCGTACGCCGAGAGCGCGATCGCCGGGACCTGGCCACCGCAGTCGAACGGCAGCATCCGCACGCGGCGAATGAGGGAGAGGCCGTCTTCGCCGGGCATGGCGATGTCGCTCACGAGGATGTCGGGCTGCAGGTGCTCGACGAGATCGCAAGCCTCGCGAGCGGAGGCGGCCATCGTGACGAGCATGCCGTTCTGCTGGAGGATCAGCTTCAGGGCTTCGCGCGCGTCCTGCTCGTCGTCGACGAGGAGGACGCTGAGGCCCGGTCCAAAGCGATCCTCCACCTCCCGCGGTGGCCCGTCGCCCAGGGGGCTCGCGGCCTGTCCCGGCGCCGCCGCCAACGGAAGGACCGCCGTGAACGTGCTGCCCTGTCCCTGACCGGGGCTTTCCGCACTCACCACGCCGCCATGATGGCCGATCACGTGACGGACGACA
>Ga0214473_10005146_pt1 | contig 15691 bp, 13 predicted proteins | sample RVTome_7_FD_203509 | JGI IMG/M metagenome (GOLD analysis project Ga0214473, IMG submission 203509) | Soil microbial communities from uranium-contaminated site in the Upper Colorado River Basin, Wyoming, United States - RVT98D197 | ecosystem: Environmental > Terrestrial > Soil > Contaminated >... | reverse complement strand
TAACACTACAGCGCCGGGACAATGACGTCAGAGTTGGAAGATCCTTCACCAGATCGTATACTTGTGCGGTTCCGTCCATGGGGACGGGTGGTGGAGGAGGCGGGGTATGGACGTCCGGGAGCTGCGTCGGGTCAGGCGAGCCCTGAACCGGTTTGTGAGCAAGTTCGCTCATTGCATCAAGACGAAGCGCAGTCGTGCGCATCTGCGCACGTACGTCACTGGGCAACTGGGCTCGCTGGAGCGCAAGAGCGTCGAGCCCATCGCGCTCGACGCCAGCGTGGCGCCGCGCACGCTGCAGCAGTTTCTGTCGGCGCACCGCTGGGACGAGGAGGCAGTGGGGCGTCGCCTGCGCGCCTGGGTGACGCGCAAGCATGGGTACCCGAACGCCATCGGGGTGATCGACGAGACCAGCTTCGCCAAGAAGGGGACGAAGACAGCCGGGGTGCAGCGGCAGTACTGCGGCACGACGGGGAAGACGGACAACTGCGTGGTGACGGTGCATCTGGGCTACGTGACGCCGGATTTCCACGCCCTGCTGGACGGGGATCTGTACCTGCCGGCGAGCTGGATCGAAGACCGCGCGCGACGCCGCGAAGCCGGCATTCCGGCGGAGGTGGTCTTCAAGCCGAAGTGGCAGATCGCGCTCGAACTTGTGCAGCGATCGTGCGCCGAAGGTGTGCCGCTGCGGTGGATCACGGCGGACGAGGGCTATGGTCGGGCTGGGGAATTTCGCGATGGTGTTGCGGCCGCGGGCCTGTGGTACGTGGTCGAGATCCCCTCGAACCTGACGGGCTGGACGCGCGCGCCGCGGATGGAGCCGGCGGGGACGGTGGTGGCCTCGGGACGGACCTTGAAGCACGGTCGCGTGGTGAAGGGCGAGCGATCGGCGCGCCCGGTCTCGGATCTGTGGCATCGTGGTGGTCCCTCGTGGCAGCTGTATCAGGTGAAGGAGACGGAGAAGGGACCGGTGGTGTGGGAGGTGCGCGCGACGCGCTTTTTCCCGCACCGGGACGACGTGCCGGGCGCGGAGGTGGTGCTGCTGGTCGCGCGCGAAGTGCTGACGGGCGAGAGGAAGTACTTCCTGGCGCACGCTCCTACGGAGACGGCGGTTGCGGAGATTCTCTGCGTGGCCTTTTCGCGCTGGCACATCGAGCGGTTGTTCGAGGACGGCAAGGGAGAAGTCGGCTTCGACCACTTCGAGGTGCGCAAGTACCGCTCGCTGCGTCGCCACCTGGTCCTTACGCAGCTGAGCCTAGGTTTCTTGGCGGATCAGACGAGCGAGCTGCGGGAAAAAAAACTTGTGGTGGAGCCTGTGTCAGGTCCGCAAGGTGGTCGAGGCGCAACTGGACACCACGTTGCCGAGATCGGTCATGGCGCGCCGCTTGCAGCAGACTGCCGCGAAGATCGAGTACTGGCAGCGTCGAGCTGAAGAGGCGGCGCGAGCGCACTGCAAGCGCCGGCGCAAGGAGCTGAGGAGAGCGGGTATAGACCTGCGCCGCGCGATCCGCTGCCCGAAATGGGTGTAGTGATGTGGCGCTGTAGTGTTAGGCAACCCCGGACGCTCCTTCAATCACAAAATTGTGCTTGTTCGCACCCGAGAGCGGTCGGATCGTGGCCGCCTCGGGCAGTGACTCGACGTACTTCGTCACGCTCTCAGCGGCGGCGCCAAGGTCTGTGTCGGTGGTGATGTTGTAACGCCGAAACACCGCCTCGGTGCGGTGCCCGGAGATCGCCATGGCGACGTGCTGCGAGACGCCGCCGCGCACGAGATTGCGGACGGCGGTGCGCCGAAAGTCGTGGAAGACACGCCCGGAGAGGCCGGCCTTCTTACACGCGGTGGCCCAAGCCTTGCGGAAGTCTCGGATACGCTGCCCGTTGCGGTGGAAGATATAAAGGCAGTCGGGACGCCGATTGACAGGATGACGCACTCTCACATTGCCGTACCCGCGCGCGATGCCCGTTCTCGGTACGACGCGTACTCATCGGGCGAGTCATTCTTCACACACTCCTGAATAAGCGCCCGCACAAGCGGGAGCATCACCCATCGCTCGGCAACTGGCGATCGAATCGACGCATCCCTCTTAACCTGGAAGTCCCGGATCGGCACGCTGCCCGCGGCCGTCTGCTGAACGCCGTACCACAGGTAGCCCTCGTCCCCGAGGTCGAGGTCGATGTCGCCCGTCAGCGCGTAGAGCCCACCCATGAGAACGGCGGACAACAGCGCCGCGAAGACCGCTTCCGAAGTCCGGATCTGGGGGTGTGCGATCGTCACGGAACCCTTCCCCGGCGAGGCCGCGGCTCCGCCGCCGCGCGCTCGATCGATCACATCGCCGCGGCGCGCTCCAGCGCTTCTTGCGTGGCTCCGATCAGCAGGTCGATCCGGAACCGCCCAGCCGGGAGCGGGTCGGCTCCATCAGCGGCCAGTCGCGCCGCCGCCGCGAGCGACTCGGCATCGACAAGAGTTCCCTCGAGCGCAGCTTCCACTGACCGCAGTCGCAGGGGAACGGGTGCGACACCGCCCGCGACGATTCGGGCCGAGCGCAGACGGGCACCCTTGCAGTCAAGACGCGTGAGCACCTCGACCAGCGGCCACTCGGGCGCGTGTGTACGGCTCGTCACCCGCACGTAGGCCGCCCGCTCCCCGGGCCAGGGAGAAGGCACGACGACAGAGGTCAGCATCTTGCCCGGCGCCAGGCGATGTGAACGCATCGGGTCGCTTCCGTCGCCGAGGAGCGCCGCCATCGAGCACTCCTCACCGCCGTGCAGCACCACGATCGCTTCGTAAGCCAGCAGTGCGGTGGCGAGCGTCGACGGGTGCGGCGCCAGGCACGGCCCCAGCGCGAAACTGCCAAGCCGTGCGGGGTCGCCGGTGAGGGCTCCGCAAAGCGAAGCTCCGCTGCGCAGGCATCGCAGGTTTGCGCCGCAGTAGTACGGACAGCGCGGATGCTGGAGAAGGTTGCCGCCGACAGTGGCAACGGCGCGGATCTGCGGTGTGGCGAGCGCGCCGGCTGCCGCCGCCAGGGCCGGGTAGTCGCGGCGCAGCTGCGGGTTGTCGGCGATGGCCTGGACGCGGACGAGCGCACCCAGGTGCAGCACCGAGCTTCGCCGGTCGATGTCGTCGAGCCCCGCGAGATCCCGCAGGTCGATGGGCGCTCCGATCGGGAGTCCCAGACGCATCCGGTCGAGGATCTCGCTTCCGCCCGCTCGGATCTCGCCACCGGCGGCCAGGGCCTTGACGACCTCTTCTGCGGACTTCGGGAAGATTATCACCCGCGCAGCCCCGCCAGCACCCGGTCCGGCCGGATCGGCAGCTCTCGCGGCCGCCAGCCGGTCGCGTTTGCGATCGCGTTTCCGATCGAAGCCGGGGAAGCCAAACCTACCATCTCCCCCAGCCCGACCGCTCCGCCGTTGACGCGGTCGAAGAGTTCGGTGTGGAGGAACTCGACGTGGATTTCCGGAGTATCGCCGAGAGCCGCAATGGGGTAGCGCTCGAGATCGTCGCTGACGAGCGCGCCGTGGGGATCGAGCCGGCGCTCTTCGTACAGCGTGTAGCTCATGCTTTGGGTAATCCCGCCCTCGGCCTGCGAGCGGGCAAGGCGCGGGGCGACGATACGACCGCAACCGTAGGCACTCCAGATCCTCGGCACCTGGACGCGACCCAGTCGCGTATCGACGATGACCTCACTGACTTGAATGGCCGCGGGAAGGACCCTGCCTACCACCGTTCCGCCTATCGGAATGGGGATGAAGTAACCGCCTACGTCGCGTCTTCGCCGACCGACGGTCACCATCGACGGCGCCGCCGCCACGACCTCGCGCCAGGAGAGCTTGCCGTCGCGATGAGACACGCCGTCCGCGTCCGCGCGCGCAGCGGTTAGATGGAAGCGACGACACGCGAAACCGAAGAGCTTCTCCAGCAGCTTGTGGGCCGCTTCCTCGGCCGCCGGGACGAGCGACGACGTCGTCGAGCTACCTATGGTCGCGGGTCCGTGGAGATGGCCGGAGCTTCCCACCCGTACCTCGACCTCGCTCGCCGCGAGATTCAAGATGTCGGCCACGACCCGCGCGATGACGGTCCGGCAGCCGCCGCCGATGTCCTGACTGCCGGTCGAAGCGATGACGCGGCCCGCGTCTATCTCCAGCCGGACCTGTGTGCGGGGATCGGTGAAGTGGAACCAGGTCACGGCGGCAACGCCCAGGCCGCGCCGGAAGCGTCCCCGATCCGCGCAGGGGTCCGGCCGGTCCCGCCACTCCGGCACGTTCTCGACCCAGTCATAGAGCCGATGGCGCAAAGGGTTCGCGTCCCAGCGACGGCGCAGCGCGATAGTGTCCACGCCCAACAGGCCGGCCATCTCGTCTACCGCCTGCTCCAGGGCCCAGAAAGCCGGCGGTCCGCCGGGCCCGCGAAACGGCATACCGGGCGCGCTGTTGGTGACGACATCCCAGTCCTGGAGATCCAGCGGAGCGCGCGGGTAAACCACACGGAATATGTGGCTGCTCGTGGATCCGACGGCGACACCGGCCTCAGCGGTCGAACGCAGAGAGATCCCGGCCAGCTCGCCGCCGGCGTCCGCCGTCATTGCGACGCGCAGTTCCTGAGCGGGGCGGAAGCCGCCGACCAGCAGCTCTTCCGACCGGTCGAGCACAACGCGAACAGGGGCACCGGCCGCGCGGGCCAACTCGATCGCCGCCACGGCCTCGCCCGTCAGGTACACCTTGCCGCCGAATCCGCCGCCGATGTGTTGGGCGAAGACACGAACGTTCTCCCGACGGAGCTTCCAACGCTTCGCGATATGCGCTGCGACCCGTTGAGTCGACTGGGTCGCCAGGTGGACCGTCAGCGCGTCGGGGCCGTCCCAGCGTGCGACACATGCGTGCGTCTCGAGGGTCGTGTGGCATTGCGCCTGCGTTCGCCAGGTGTTCTCCACCAGCGCCAGGCTCTTGTCGTCGCGAGCGCCAGCGATGGCGCGGCGAGCGCGACCGGCCTTGCGGGAGAAGATCCATACCGGCCCGCGGAGGTTGCCGCGCCAGCGAGCAGGGAACGAACCAAACTCGAAGACATCCGGGGCCCGCCAGCGCTCGCGCAGACCGCGGTGGACGATCGGCGCGTCCTTGGCTCTCGCCGCGTCCATGCCGACCGCGGCCGGGAGCAGCTCGTAATCGACCTCGATCCGAGCAAGCGCAGCCTGGGCCGTCCCGCGATCGACGGCAGCAACAGCTGCAATCTCCTGGCCCACAAAGCGAACGCGCCGGTCTCGCCCGAGCAGCACACAGACGGCCTCGACGCCGGGCAGCGCGCGTGCCGCCTCGCAGTCGATGCGTCCGACGCGGGCGTTGGCGTGGGGAGACCGTAGAATGCGCCCTTCGAGCTGCCGCTGGTGGCGCACGTCGCCGGCATAAAGCGCGGCCCCCGTTACCTTCTCGATCGCTTCGTGGCGCGGCGGGTCCGTCTTCCCCGCGTCGCAGTCTCCGCGGCAAGCTTTGCGGATCGCCTCGCGGATCGCAGAGTAGGCGCCGCAGCGGCACAAGTGGCCGGCGAAGGCGACGGCAAGCTCTTCGCATGTTGGTTCTTCGCCCCGGCGTTGCTTTTGCCAGCGCTCGTAGAAGGCGACCCCTTCCATGACGATCCCCGGCGTGCAGAAGCCACACTGAAGCGCGTCCTCTGCCACCATGGCACGTTGGACCGGGTGGAGCCCCGGCCCGAGCCCCTCGATGGAAACGACCTCGCGGCCCTCCAGGGCCGTTGCAGGAAGCAGGCACGCCGCCACCGGCGTGCGGTCGACCAGCACCGTGCAGGCCCCGCAGGCGCCGTGCCCACAGCCTTCCTTCGCGCCGACAAGCCCGAGCTTATCGCGGAGCAATGAGAGCGCGGTCTCATGCGGCGAAACGTCAAGGAGTTGCTCGCAACCGTTGATCACGGTCTGGAGGCGGACGCGGTCCTGGTTCGCGCCGTTCGAGTCAGACGCCATGCTGCCTAGTGGCTATCAAACCCGGCACCGCTTCGCGAGCCTGCCCAGCTACGTAGTCGAGCATTGTGTGACCAGAGAAGACGGTCCAACCCAGTGGGTGAAAGTCCCAGGAGCGGCCGACAAGGCTGCAAGTCTAGGAGGTGAAAGTCCTCTGCCGTCAATTGCCTGGTTCGGACGGCTAGCATACCCGATGCAAGTACTGGTGACGGTGCGTGTTCTGCTCGGGCGTAGAAGTCACAGCTGCCCGCGGCCTTTGGCTGCAGCGGTAGGGGAGACCTGGGTGGCGAACAAACCAGGAGGCCTGAACGTAAGGAATGGCGACGATCTCGAAACACCCACCGCTGTGAAGTCTCTCAGCGGACCAATGCGGGAAGCCGACCTATTGTTGGGATTTGGGGAAGGCCGATGACGTGGGGGAAGAAACAGGCAAATGCACCCTACGACCCGCCGGGATCAGGGCCCAAGCATCCTGGGAAAGACTTGCAGAGATAACGTCGGGAAGGGCCATCTTCCAGCAGGGGCTGGCAGCAACCTGCAAAGACCGCCGGATATAAGTGTGGAACTCGAAGTTCTGGCGGAGGAATTTGGTCTGACGCATGAGCTCGTATGAGCGAGGAAGGAGAGGTAACTCCCTTCGAGGAGGTGCATGACACCACCCTGAAGCAAGTAACGCTTGTGACAGGCAAAGGAGCTCTGGGCACTTGGCGGTCCCAGAATGGTTAACGACGTATGTCGGAGGAGCCATTCTTAAAGGACGAGGCTAGAGGTAAACCGAAATGGGTAGGGGTGTATGCGAGCCAGCGCTTGAGCCTCACCTGTATCGGGAAGGCCTCTGGAGGAAAGCCAAGGTCAGAACTGTACTCGGGAAATCCGACCGTACAGGATCGTAGGGGGGCCTGGGGAATCGTCGGCTATGGCGGAATTAGGAACCCGCGACACGATCGAAAGAGTGTCTGGCGGTCACTCTCCGCCTACGGCTGTGCGCGCCCCAGCTCTATCCCGACACGTGGTAAGAGCCAGAGCCATGAAGCTGGGGAGCGACCCTGTGGGCCGTAGCTAACGAACGCCTGCCCCGAGAACGACGCAGCCCGGCAGGCCGATACCAGGAGCACCTGCCGCGGCACGCGAATTCCCTTGACTGCGGGCAGGCGACGGGCGCAGACTCGAGTCGCATCAACGGCCCCCAAGGGAGGAGCCCTCATGCGTAACCTTCTCCTTGCACTGAGTGTCGTAGCCGCGCTGCTGCTCAGCGCTATTCCGAGCTTGAGCCATGCCGGACTCAACGTCTGGACGAGCGGCGGACCCGACGGCCAGGGCGACGTCTCCGCGCTCGCCATCGCTCCCACGAATCCGAGCATCATCTACGCCGGTGGCTTCGGCGGAGTATTCAGAAGCAAGGACGGCGGGGATACGTGGAGTCCCGCCAGTAATGGACTGATCCCGAATCCCGGAATCTACGACGAAGGAGGGGCCGTCTACACGCTGGCGGTCGACCCGACGGACCCGAGCACGGTCTATGCCGGCACCATCTACGAAGGCGCGTTCAAGACCACGAACGGCGGCGCCAGCTGGAGCGCCATCAATGCGGGGCTGGCCGGCCAGCTGGTCTCGGGCCTGGCGATCGATCCAGCGACGCCGTCCACCGTCTATGCGGTCACCCTCGACGCCGGGGTGTTCAAGAGCATCGACGGTGGCGCGATCTGGAGCGCCGCTAACAACGGTCTGTCACTGAGCAACGGGTTCCTAGCGATCGTCATCGATCCCGCCAACCCGAGCACGCTGTACGTCGCTGCCGACAATGGCGTCTACAAGAGCACGGATGGCGCGGCGAGTTGGGGCCCCATCACGTCGGTACCCGGTTTTCCCTGGTCGCTCGCGATCGATCCGCAGACGCCGAGCACCCTCTACGTCGGCACGCAGGTGAATGGCGTGTTCAAGAGCACGGACGGTGGCGCGAGCTTCACCGACATCAACACCGGGTTGACGAGCATGAGTGTCTCAAGGGTCGCGGTCGATCCCACGACACCGAGCAGGATCTACGTGGGCATGTACGACGGCGTGGACAAACTTTTCCGCAGCAGCAACGGCGGCGCCAGCTGGACCCCGGTCGGCATCGACACCGGCAACTCCGCCGTCTCAGCTCTGGCCGTCCATCCCCAGGACGGCACTGCCTACGCGGGCACGTGGACTAGGGGATTTTTCCGGAGCGCGACCGGGAGCACGTGGCACGCCTCCAATACCGGCCTCAGCAACAGCTGGGCGAGCGTCGTGGCGGTCGACCCGGCGACCCCGAGTAGGGTCTACGCCGGCACCCTGGGTGGCGGTTTGTTCAAGAGCACCAACGGCGCGGCGAGCTGGACCGCCGCGAGTAACGGGCTCGTCTACGACGAGGTCGACGCCATCGCGATCGATCCCGCGACGCCGACCACGCTCTACGCGGCACCCAGCCTCTTCAAGAGCGCCAACGCCGCCGCGAGCTGGAGCAGCGCCTACAACGGGCTCGGCAGCTCTGCTGGCGTCCTCTCGATCGCGATCGATCCCGCGACCCCGAGCACGCTCTACGCGGGGACCTTCAACGGTGGCGTCTTCAAGAGCACCAACGCCGCCGGAAGCTGGAACCTTGCCAGCAACGGACTCACCACCAGCGCCATGATCACGGCCCTCGCGATCGATCCTGCCACGCCGACCACGCTGTACGCCGGCTGGAGAGAGAATTTTCCGTTCGCCGGGGGCGTGTTCAAGAGCATCGACGGCGCCGCCAACTGGAGTCCCGCCGACAGCCTGCCGAGCAATGCAGAGGTCTTCGCGCTCGCGATCGATCCCGCGACTCCGAGCACGCTCTACGCCGCGACGCTCTTCGGGGTGTACAAGAGCGTCGATGGTGCCGCGAGCTGGACCCAGGTTTCGTCGGGCTTCACGTATGCCCTCGCGATCGACCCCACGACCCCGAGCACCGTCTACGCCGGCACCGGCACCGGCGGCGTCTTCAAGAGCACGGACAGTGGCGCGAGCTGGAATGCGTTCAACGCCGGCCTCAGCACGCTCTTCGTGGTGGGGCTGGCGGTCGATCCTACGAATTCCGCGACGCTCTACGCGGCCACCCGAGGCGGCGGCGTCTTCAGCATCACGCAGAGCGACACCGTGCTCGATCACTTCACCTGCTACAAGTCTGGAGGCACCAGCGGATCGGTCAAATTCCCCGGCATCGCGAGCCTGCCGCTCACCGACGAGTTCGGCCCCGCTTCGGTCGCGGTGAAGAAGACTCCTTTCCTCTGTGCGCCGACCGACAAGAACGGCGAGAATCCCGGCGCCGAGACCCACACCGAGCACCTGGAAGGCTACGGCATTAAGAACCCAGCCGTGCCGGCCTTGCCAACCCACATCATGGTGCTGGACCAGTTCAACCCGCGCGGCCTCTTCGTCGACGCCAAGAAGGCGTCACACCTGCTCGTACCGGCGGTGAAGGATCTCCTGACACCGCCGTCGCTGCCGGGCGCGTTCATCGTCGATCACTTCGAGTGCTACAAGGTGAAAGGGACGATCGGGAAGGCGGAGTTCACTCCGGTCCTCGGGCTGCCGATCGAGGATCAGTTCGGCACGATGACGGTCAACGTCAAGAAGCCGAAATATCTCTGCAACCCAGTGGACAAGAACGGCGAGGATCCTTCGGCGCCGACGCACCCCGGCCACCTGATGTGCTACCAGGTGAAGCAGGTGGACCTGGTGAAGTTCGTGAAGAAGGTCGGCGTCTTCGTGAACAACCAGTTCGGACCCGAGACGCTCGATGTGAAGAAGCCGGCGCTGCTCTGCGTACCGGCGCTGAAGAATCCGTAAGTCCCCCGTCGACGGGGCGCGAACGACATTGACCGGCAACGAGCGGGGCGGCCATCGATGCTGCCCCGCTCGTATTCAGAGAACCCACGTCACGGCGGCTCTCGCCGACCTTCATCCAGCCCTGTCCGCCGGCACAGCCTCGTGCGTAACAAACGTCTCTGCAAGCCCGGGGGCCGTAGTCCGCGACAACAGCTCACGCCTCTCGTCCCGGCCCCCAGCAGCCCGCGACACGTCCGCGCACGACGTGGGAGCGGGGCGCGCTCAAGGTCGGTGAGGTGCGAGTCGGTGTGGATCACCTTGGCGGCGATGATGTCGGTGTAGTCGTCGTGCTGCTGTGCGCCCGGCAAGAGCCCAGTCTCAGCCCGCTACTGCAGGACGGGAGCGACGACGGTTCGCATGCCGCGCACGCTACGACGGAGAAGCCGAAAGTTTCAACGATTCCGCTGTTGACGAGGTTCTTGGTAAGGACAGTCACCTGGGTGGCGATGACGTCGGCGTAGTCGTCGTGCTGGCGTCGGCTCAGTAAGAGACGAGCCTCATCCCGCTACTGCTCCCGCATCCGTCTGACCATGCTCGCCGCCGCGAGCTCTGCTAGCAGCGCCTGGATGGGCGCGAGCGGCGAGCTGGGCGAGGTGGCGTCATCGAGGCTCTCGGCACCGTGATTCACGAGCCACGCGGAGGGCACGCATGTGCTCGTCGGTAGGGTAGTCCGTCACGGGAGGGCGATGGCGCCGAGCCTGAAGCGGCCCTGCCGCGGAAATTGTGTCGGAATGAAACAGGTAAGCCCTTCTTGGAGCCCCGTCGGGTCAGGTGCGGGTATGGTTACCGTCTGCGCCCAGCGATTGTTGCGTGAGAGTATTGGACGCACCGCGTCAGTGGCGTCATTTCTTCCTTGACGCCGAACCGGGGTCTTCGCGTATACTCCGCGCGAACAAGGCGCCCACCAAGTCATGCGTTCCCGGCTGGTGCGACGCCCCGACGAACGAGTGCCGTTCACAGAAGACAAAGGAGGAAAAGTCATGAGAGTACAGAGCCGACGCGTCGCGCTCGGAGCAGCCGCCATTGCCGTCGTTCTCGCGTTCGGCCTGACGACGGCCCATGCGCAGAACAAGTGTCTGGCGGGCAAGACCAAGTGCGTGAAGAAGAAGGTGGCCGGCCTGCTCAAGTGCAACGAGAAGTGCCAGAAGGACCCGGCCAAGTGCGGCGGGGTGCAGGCGGCATGTGAGGACAAGGTCAAGGCCAAGTTCGAAGGCGGCACCAAGGGCGAAGCCTATAGCTGCTTCGGGAAGCTAGAGCTTGAGAATGACGGGCCGTGCGTCACCACGGGGGACCTGGGCACGATGGAAGCCGAGGCCGATGCCTTCGTGGCTGACACCGTGGCGAGGTTGGAAGGTAGCCCACCGCCCGGCTGCGGGAACGGCGTGGTTGAGGTCGCGGAGTCCTGCGACGGAGCGGACTTGGGCGGGGCGACCTGCGCGAGCCTAGGCTTCCTGTCGGGGACACTAGCCTGCACGGCGGGCTGCGGTTACGACGTGAGCGGCTGCGACTGCGGCAGCCCGGCGTTCCCCGCAACCGGGCAGACGACCTGCTGGGACAGCCGCGGCCGCGTCGACCCCTGCGCCGGCACCGGGCACGACGGCGACATCCAGGCCGGCGCGCCGCTTGCTTACCAAGATAACGGCGACGGAACGATCACCGATCTCAACACCGGCCTCATGTGGGAGAAAAAGAGTGACGACGGGAGCATCAACGACAAGGACACCACCTACACCTGGGACAACGCCTTTGCGGTGCACGTGGCCGGCTTGAACAGCGGCGGGGGCTTTGCGGGCTACACCGACTGGCGGGTGCCGAACTACAAGGAGCTCGTGAGCATACTGAACCTTGAGAACGCCAACCCGTCGGTGTCTCCGGCGTTCAAGAACAACTGCACACCCGGCTGCACAGTGTTGACGTGTAGCTGCACCATATCCCACTCCTCCAGCTCCTACTGGTCCTCTACTACCAATGCCCTCTACCCGGACCTCGTGTGGATCGTGGGTTTCGAGAGTGGGGAGGTGAGGACGGACATGAAATATTATACCACCCAACACTACTTGCGCGGGGTGCGTGGTGGCTCTTGAAAAGTTGCTGATTTGAGCCCAAGTCTTTGGTCATTTGGCGGCCAGGACAAGCCTGGCCGATCTCGTCACCTGAAAGGTGACCCTGCGAATTGCCCGTTCAGCAGGTAGCAACCCGAGTGTGCGTAAGAGCGATCTGGCGGGCGAAGCCTCGGGAAGCGAAGCCGCGAGCCGTAACGCAAGTGAACCCGAATCGGCCTCGTGAATCTAAGTGAGAGTGGCCATCCTGCCAAATGTGGCGAAGCCTGTCATCGACGTGGAAGCAACGGGCGCGTGCACACGTCGGACTCTCCGGGGTGTAAGGGGACAGCGCGTGGGGACAGATCGGTCGAGGAACCTGGGAGGCCCGGCGTTGCGGGGGAGAGGTTGTGACCCCGACGCGGCACGGGAATGCATAACCGTGTTGGCGGCAGCGGCCGGGAGTCGGACCGGCTCATAGTAGCGCGGAGGCGGGTATCGACCGTGGAGCGAAGGAGCCGGAGCCATTGCGAGCGAGCACCGGATATTTGGACTCGAGGCAGCTGGATGACCTGTGATGGTGCTGTCCAGTCGAGTCGTGGGGAGCTGAGGGTAGTGACTCAGTTTCAAGTCCGGCTCCTCTAGCGTCCGCCTGACCGCTCTGGCATCATGGCACCATGCCAAAACGTTCTAGCAGCGCGAAGAAGCCCCGGGACGTGAACCAGCTCGCGCGGGCGGTCATGGACCGGATTGAGAAGATCGCCGAGGAGCAACCCGGCAAGAACCCCGCCGCCGTGGCCCTTGGGCGCCGTGGGGGCCTCAAGGGGGGCCGGGCGCGTATGGATAGCCTGAGCGCCGAGGATCGACGGAAACTGGCTTTGAAGGCCGCACGGGCTCGCTGGGGGAAGTAGCCGAAAGCCCGCATCTCGCCCCTAGGGCTACTCGGCATCGGTTGCCGCCGTCGCGAAGCCTGATTCACGTCGGACGATGCCCAGCAGTGATTCTTCGCCCGCTCGTTTTTTCTTGGCTACGCGGTACATGATGCCCGCAAAGATCCCGAATGCGATGGCTAAGGCAAGGAACACCGACGCGCAAAGATTGGCAGCGTAGTTGTCCTTGGCCGCTGTCAACCATAACGAGGCGGCTGCGGTCACGAACGCCACGCAGAACGACCCGAGCCCCCAGCACGCAGCGGTTGCCTGTGTAGTCTCCGCATTGGCGGACGAGATCATATTTAGCTCGGTCTGCGTAAGGTGGAAAATCATTGCATGCCGCTCCAGGTGATCGGGGCGATATCTCCCACCAACGTCGTCACGCTCGATGATCTGAAGCTCGGACCTCGCTGCGTTATCAGCCATCTTGCTTGCCCAGCAGGCCCATCAAGACCGCGTTGAAGTGCATCGTGTAGCCGCAGCCATTGCAGATCAGCATCACCATGGGGTAGCCCGCTCCAGTGGTCGGGACCGGCATTGGGTACGGGATCGGCTGGACATAGTGATCGCCGATGATCCATGTCGTGTGCCCTGAAATCGGACATCGCGGGCTGGGCCACTGTTCTCGTAGCCATTTCTCAACCTGCGCCTTATCGACCTTGCGCGGACCCTGGAGCGGCAAGACCAAGCGCGCGAAGTGGTCGCCCGGCTTCTTCGGCATCCCCTGTGAGTCTCCTGGGTGGGACGTACCACTGCCCACGGTGGCCTGTCGAACCCTTGGGTGTCTCGGCGGTCGGTACGCTAGGAAGCTTGACACTGCCAGAGCGCTCTGGCATAGTCAACCCATGAACAAGCTCTCGACCGAACGCCGTACCCAGCTCGTCGCCGCCCTCGTTGAGGGCAACTCCATCCGCTCGACTGCCAGGATGACGGACACCGCCTTCAACACGGTGCTCAAGTTCGTGGTGGACATCGGCACCGTCTGCCGCGCCTACCTCGACGAGGAGATGCGCGACCTTCCTTGCAAGCGCCTCCAGGCAGATGAAATCTGGCAGTTCTGCTACGCCAAGGATCGCAACCTTCCCGACTCCATGCGCGGCAAGCCTGGCGTCGGCTCCGTCTGGACATGGGTCGCGATCGACGCGGACACGAAGCTTGTACCCGTGTTCCATGTCGGCACGCGCGACGCCGATTGTGCGTACGAATTCCTGAGCGACGTGGCGAGCCGGCTGCGGGGGCGCATTCAGCTCACGACCGACGGACACGGCGCGTACCTGAACGCCGTCCGCGACGCCTTCGGGCGCGACATCGACTACTCGATGCTCATCAAGCTCTACGGCGCCGTGCCGACCGAGCCGGGCCGCTACTCGCCACCGAAGTGCATCGGGATTCGAGAGGAGCGCATCCTCGGCTATCCCGATCCTGAGCATGTCTCGACGAGCTACGTCGAACGCCAGAACCTCACGATGCGGATGAGCATGCGCCGCTTCACCAGACTGACCAACGCGTTCAGCAAGAAGTGCGAGAACCTGGAACATGCGCTGGCGCTGCACTACGTCCACTACAACTACGTGCGGATTCACAAGACGCTGCGGTGCACGCCCGCGATGGAGGCCGGCGTGTGCGATCGGCTCTGGACAGTGCGCGACATCGCGGAGTTGTTGGGACGAGCAGAGCACGTACGCGCAGCCTGACATGCGCCTACCGGCTGGAGCGGCGGGTCAGTCGTCGAATACGCGACTCAATCGCCATAGGCTTTAGGCCGCCCCGTATGAACTCGACTGCCGTATCCGGGATCGGAGGCCGACCCTCAGTATTCCAGATAATACGAAGGTGCTCGACCTGATCAGGGTCGAGCCAGCGATGCGTTCCGTCATGCCGGAGCACCATCACAACCGTTCTCTTGCCAACGCCGAGCGCGGATTCGGCCAGAAACTTGGCCTCAGAGACTCGATAAATCAGCTCGGTCACGTCCTTGATCTGATCGTAGTGGGTGCACAACGACCCGAGCGCTATGACGTCCCCCATCCCGATGGCATGGAACCCCGCGTGTTCCTCTTGTCGGCACACGCCGCGATCCGACACGTGAATGAGCCGGGGTGCCCCTTTCGGCTCAAACCCCACCACAAGCGCTTCGGTCTCCAGGTTTTCACGCTTGATGTCACCGACCAGTTGCGCGAACTCTCGGTTGCCAAAGAACGCCCTGCCTTGTCGTACAAAGGTCTTGCGATCGAGTCCGAACGGGCTCAGGATTTCACCCTCGATCTTCTCCCGAAGCCCGTCCCGAAATGCTGCCCCGATCGCTTCCCTCACCTCAACAATGCCCTCCCTGCGTTTCTTCTCCAGGGCTGTCCGTGCATGCCGTAGCGCCACATCCCACACCGAGGGCACGCCGGCAAAGCCTCCCCACCAGCGTTGACTCTTTGACAGTGGTTCAATCTTGCTGACGTTGGTCTCGGTCGACATCACCTCCTCGGAGATCATGAAGTCGGCCGCCAGAACGATCTGAACATCACTGTGGGCAATAGCTCCGATGCAGACGGTCATGTCGCGTTCCCACACCTCTGGGGGGCGTCGCGTCGGCCATCGGCGCGTCGGGTGTCGTAGCACCGGCCAGGGGCTAAGCCGCCACATACGCCACCTCGCCCGAAAATGCCAGACCGTTCTGGCAAGAGGCGTGCCAACCGAGCTGGTGTTCGGCCGGCGGCTTCAGCGAAACTGAGTCACTACCGAGCTGAGACGGCCACTTGACAATGCCGTACAAATTCAAGAACTGACCCCGGCTGGAAGGAGTCCCCATGGCGACTGCCGTTCCGAGAGCTGTGTCCCTGCCGCTGACGCTGGTCCGTGTGCTGGGCATCGGTGCGATGCTGCTCTT
>Ga0214473_10005145_pt1 | contig 15691 bp, 15 predicted proteins | sample RVTome_7_FD_203509 | JGI IMG/M metagenome (GOLD analysis project Ga0214473, IMG submission 203509) | Soil microbial communities from uranium-contaminated site in the Upper Colorado River Basin, Wyoming, United States - RVT98D197 | ecosystem: Environmental > Terrestrial > Soil > Contaminated >... | reverse complement strand
CGGCCAGCCGGAGTCCAAATCGATTACAGCCAACTCGGTCCTTAACCCTATGCGCAACAGCGCGTTACGCAGAAACCGTCGGACATCAACCGGACAGTAGTGATTGCGGATTGGGGATTGGTGCGGGCTGCGCGGGCGAGCGGGCGGACCGGCTCGTCGCCCGACGCGCCGGAATTCTTTTGCGGGGGATGGGGCCGGCGGCGGGCCGCTTCTCGCCGCGAGTCTGTCACGGGCCGGGTCAGCGGGCCGGTGTAAAGGCTTTTTCACAATCCGGACCCGTTTTCCCGGCCCCACGGGCCGCCCACGGACCTCCGGGGACGGCTCCCGGACCTCAGTGGATGACCGGCGGACCTCAGTGGATGACCGGCGGACCTCAGTGGATGACTCCCGGACCTCAGTGGATGACTCCCGGACCTCAGTGGATGACTCCCGGACCTCAGTGGATGACTGCCGGACCTGAGCGGATGACTCCCGGACCTGAGTGGACGACTCGCGGACCTCAGCGGATGACCGCCGGACATCCGGGCACGGCTGGCGGGCCTCCGCGGGCCGAGGGCGCTGGCCGCCTGGATACGCGCGGGCCAGCGCGGCCCGGAGCCGGGCTTCGGCCTGCTGGCGTTCGATACGAACTCGCGCTATCTTGACGGCTGTATTCCGCTGGCGCCCGGGCAGCCCGAGGTCCGCCAGTACCGCGCCCGCTGGCGCGACGACGACCCGCCCGTGGGCGACTGGAGCGACATCGTGCAGGTGACGGCGCGGCCGTAGCTGCGCAATAGCCAATGGCGAATGAAGGGAACGAGGCAGCCATAGCCGTAGCCGTAGGCTGCGCCGAGTTGACGAGGCCCAGCAACGGTCATCGGACGCTCAAGGGCCCCCGCCCGAATAGCTGGGCTTCGAAGACTCAGCCCAGCCTATGTGACTGTGCGCGAGTGCACGACCCGCCTACGTGCCTCACGATTTTGGCCCGCTGGCCGGGAACGGGGCTATAACCCCGCCCACGGTCCCAAACCCAGGGCGCCGCAGGATGACGCCGACTTCTAACTCGCTAGTCTCCAACAGGTGTGGCTGCGCGAGCGGTTCAAGAGCGTTGATCACATCTACGACGGGGAATTTGCGGCGTTCTGCGAGGTACTTTGCGACCTGACGGTCGCTCGGCATCGGAAGGCTGACCTCTTTCGGCATCTCTCCGTCTGCGAAGAGAAACTGCTGCACGATGCCCCATGCGCGATAGAAGACCTCCATAAAAGATCCGTCGTGAGGCAGCGGGCAAACGATCAGGTTCTTCTGCTCGTCCCTGCGGATGGAATCGCTCGTCCCTTGCGTGCTCGGAACAATCCCCACTCGAAGCCCTCGCGCCGGCTCAAGATGCTGCTGATTGATCTTGACGCTCGTGCCAACCCATTTGTCCGAATCGTCGAACCCAACGAAGAGGTCGGCCTTCCACAGACCCGAGATGCTATGCGGAAGGAGAAGCTGAACGCTGCGCTTACGAAACGCCGCGGCCACGATGTCGATGTGCTTCTTGAGCTTCACCGGCCGACCGCGTGTACCTGCCAGGAGCTGTGACTCGTCTGTAAGTCGCTCCCTGGCCGTTTCAATGAGCTGCACCGCACCAGTCTTCTCGGCGCCGAAGAGGATCGACGCGGCGTTATCCCCAGGAATCTTACAATGCTTCGACAGCGCTTCCACGATCCGCTCCATCACGAGGGAATCATGCCGTTGAATGGCATCGTGAACGGCGTACTCAAAGCAGATTCCACAATCCCCGTCACCTCGCCGATACAGCCGAGGAAGCATCATGAGCTTGACTTGCTCGCGTCCCCCGACCTCGCCGACGACTTCAGTCTTCAGGGCGTGAAGCACTCCCTGCAGGATAGGTCGGACAACCGCTGTGAGCGCAGAGACTTCGTCGGCAACGGGATTAAGCTGACGCTCGAAGCGGAATAGTAATTGTTCTGCCAAGTCGAATCTCCGGTTCCCTGCGGCGAGCAGCATAGGGTGGGCAACGCCCACCTCTTGTTGACGGCCCTCGACGGGTTTGGTGGGCAATGCCCACCTTACGGCTACGGCTACTACGCTAGCTTCCTCGCAATCTCCTCTTCCAGTATCTCCCGCACCGTCAGCGCCACGATCACCTTGCCACTCTTGCGGAAGAACCCGTCGATTTCGCGCAGGGCGTCGGCGGTGTAGTCGAACACGACGAAAAAGCCTTTGGTGCGGTCCTCGCGCGTCATGACGGCCTCGAAACTGTCGACGTCCGGCTGGCCGGCGCGGCGCTGCGCTTCGCGAGCTTCGGGCCGGTCGCTCTTCTCGTCATTCCAAGTGGATAACGCGCGTGCGCCTCAGCGTCAACGGCGTACGGCAGCCAGGTTTAGGATGGCCCTCCGGCCCGCGAATCCCAGCGCGAGGCGGGCGGGACGCCCGCCCCACCCGGCGAGGACGCCCACCCCACCCAGCGGGACGCCCGCGCTACGCTCGACCTCGATCCGTTCGTGGAGTTGCTGACGAAGCCATAAGCGATCAGCCGTCAGCTTTCAGCCGGAGGGCAGGCAACCAGGCAACCGGGCAACCGGGCGACGGGGCGGCGCAGGCAACGAAGCCGCAGGGGACGGCAACGCGCGGCCGCCGAAAACTACTCCGTAGCGGTATGAGCGTTATTGGTTCTGCAGCACGCGGCCCCCTCCGACGCCGGAGGAGTAGCCCGTCGCGATCGCGCGGATGCGGAAGATTTCGCCGCCGGTCTGGATGCCGCGTACCGTGAAGTCGGCCCGGCGATCGTTGCGCTCGATCACGACCTGGATATTCTGCCCCGCGGGCTGGTCGTTGAGCGACACCAGGGGATGCCCCGTGATGGTGACCACGAGCCGCTCCTTGGGGGCCTCCACGACGAAGGCCGTGGCGGCGATTGTCTCCCGCTCTTTCAGCGTCAGATCGCTATCGAAACTGGTTCTACCGCGGAACACTCGGACGTACGGCGGGCTGAACTCGGAACTGTCCCGCGTGAAGCGGGTGGGGATGCCGAACAAGTAGAATACCGGCGTCGTAAACTCGCCATGCACCATGAGTAGCTGCTTGTTGTTGTTATATTGGAAGTCCATGTAGTTCGGGGGATAGATGATCGTGGCCGTACTCACACCGTTCGGCGCCGGTGCCGGCTGGAAGAGGTCCGTGATCATCTGACCGGAGAGGTAAGCGTTGAACGTGCCCGGCTTGAACTCGGGATGGAACTTGACCGTAAGCGCCGTTACCGGGCTCTTGTAGCTCCCGTCCGTGGGGACCTGAATCCTCACCGCGTGCTGACACCCGACGGCGAGGAGACAGAGCGCCGTGGGCAACAGCCAGCCGCGGGCGTATTGGTGGTCGTGCTCGATCATGGCGATTCTCCTGGAAGGTTGCGCGGCAGACTAACTCCGGCCGGCTGGCATTGCAACCCTCATCACGGCTCGAGCTCATTGGGGTTCGGTATCGCGCGAATCCCCGCTCGCTTGCGCTCGGGGCTCTGATGGATTGCGCCAGAAGACCTCGTAGTTGCGGTTGCTGTTGGAATCACCGGTTGGAACCGCTGCCACAGATGCCGGTGGCCGATGCAGCCGTCGGGCAGCTTGCGAAGCTGGTCCAGGCAGTCGCCGCAGTCCCGGCGCGCCGGGATGATCCGCGTGTCCACGAGCGACGACGGGGGGCCGACGGAAGCCGCTGGGGTCGGTGCTGCGGCGGACTTGCTGCCCCTGCGGCTGAGAGCTTTGCGGGCCATGGCGGCTGCATAACGCGCGTGGGCCAAAGCGTCAACGGCGTACGGCGGCCAGGTTTGGGATGGGCCGCTGGGCCGCCAACGAAGGCACGGAGGCATGGGGGAAAGGCACGAAGGCACGCAGGGACGCAGGGACGAAGGAAGACGAAGGCAGGCGACGAGCTCAACGGCGTTTGCGACGGTGGGTCGGGCGCCTCCGCTTCTTGGTCGACAGCGCGGCGCGGTTTTGAGCCATCACGGTCGGCGACCGCTCTCGGGCGGGGTTGGAACCGTCGCGGGGCCGGGCGTGCCGGCTTCGAGCTTGCGCTGCTCTTCGGTGTCCCGCCACTTCTGGTTGTGAAAACGCAGGAATTTCAGGCGGGCTTCGGCGCCGTGGCAGGCCGTACAGACGTTCGGGGCGATGAACGGGCGCACCTGCGTGCGCAGCGCATGCTGCTCGTCCGCCGTCAACGTGGGGGTCTGCGCGAGCCGCCGGAGCAGATCGAGGCGGCCGTGTGAGACGTGGCACGTCCGGCACACCACCTGACCGTCGAGGTCTTCGTGGCCTTCCTGGTTGAACAGCGGCAAGTACCCCGGCTGGTCCGGCGTGGAGATGTTCCGCATGATCGTCTCGGGGTGCGTGGCGACCTCGCGAACGGGCGCGGGCCCGCCAGGGTGATGACAGCCCAGGCAGGGGAGGCACGTCACGTTCTCGTCGCCGAACCCCTCGCATTGTTCCATCAGGAAGCGCGGGGAGAGCATCTGGCCCCAGGAGCCGTCGGGGCTGGCGTGCATGGCATGACACGGCTTGCACGAGTCCGCCTCGCAGCCCCGCCTGGCGAGGCTCTCCGCCGAGTGCCCGGTGTACCGGATCAACTCCTTCTCGCCGTGGCAACTCAGGCACAGGCTCTCCGTGGGTTCACCCGGCGCCACTCGCACGAGATGCGCCGGCACTGCGCCGCCGTGCGGGTCGTGGCACGTCCGGCAGCCGATGCGCTTGTTTCCGATCGCGTCCGACGGCACGAGCGCGAGATCGACTTTGGAGTGCTCGGGCAGAATGTGGCGGGGGTGAACCGCGGCGATGTTCGTCGGAGCCTCCCACGCCGCATCGGCGTGACAACCCAGACAGACGCCGTCCCGGTTGCCGTACCCCGTCACCCAGCGGAAACGGAACAAATCGGGTCGCTCACCGCCATGCGGTACGTGACATGACAGGCACAGGTCGGCCCGGGCCGCTTCAGGCCAGGCCTCGGGCTTGCGGCGGAAATCGTGCGGGCCACCGGCGAGTTGGCCCTGCCGTGGGTGGCACCCGACGCACAGGTCGGGCTGGGCTTTAGCCAGATACTTGCCGAAGCTGCGCTCATGCGGATTGTGGCAATCCGTGCACGTGGTCCACGGATGGTCTGCGCGCCCAGGCAGCTTGGCTTGTCCGCAACGCCCCGGCTGATGACAGGCCAGACACTGACCAGCCGAGTCGGCGGGCGGGCCACGTGCCGTGCCGGTCAGTTGCTGGGCCGGGCCATGGGCCATGTGGCACGCGCTGCACGTGCCTGTAACCCGCGGCGTCGTTGTAGCCGCGCTCGGCTCGTTGGGAAAGTAGGCGCACAGATCGTGCGACGTGCCGACGACCTGGCCCTGCTCGGGGTGGCACGCAATGCAGAGCGCGCTCGTGTCAGATTCCGCCGACAGGCGGGGCTTGCAAGTCGGCGGATCCGTCGAGTGACACACCAGGCACGTAACCTCCGTAGGATCAGAGCCGACGTGGGCGCCGGCCTTGATTAACGCTTGTGGCACCGGGTAGCCCATCGGACCACTCATGTGCATGCGCCCCCCATTGCTCGTCAACTCCCCGTGGCAGTCCAGGCACATCGGTGCGTCGGCCTTGCGCGGCGAAGATTCAAACGCACGTCGGTGGAAGTCCTCGGGCGTCCAACCCGGATGGCAGTTGCCACAGTCGGGGTCCAGCGCCACGAAGGGGACGGCCCGATGGCAGACGCGGCAACTCTTGGTCTCGTGATACCACGCCAATGGCCAGCCGGTGTCGGCATGGTCGAACGGCGGGGGTATGGGGTCCCCCTCATTCCAGTGGCACCGCCTGCACTTGGTCTCCGTGTCAACGTCATGGCAACTGGAGCACGGCCGGTGATGCTCTTCCCGCGTTCGGACCTTCTGCGTGTGTTCGCGTCCCGCTTCGTGGCAGCGCATACAGTTGTCGGCGCGGTGGCACTCGACGCACTTGAGGCCGAAGCGCCGTGTGTGCTCCTTGTGCCGGAAGACTACTTTCGAGCCGGCGCGCTTGTAGTCGGTCCGATACAGCTCGGTCTCCGGCTCCGGAACCGGAGGATGCTCTTCCACCATGTAGGTCCGCACTCTGGCGATATCGGCCTCCACTCCCCGCTCGCCGACCTTGGCCATATGGCACACGCCACAGTTGCTTTCGTGGGCCCATTCGCGGTGGCACCCCATGCATTGGCGGTGGTACGCGCCCTTGAGGCTGGGTTTGTCGCGGCGGTGGTAAGGGCCCTCGGTCCTAGGCTCGGCCAGCTCCTTGCGCTCGACGAACAGTTCGTGGCAGTGTCCGCACACCGGGTCAGAGGCGCCCGGGGGGGCCGCGTGGTGACAGCGCGCGCAGCTCTCGGCGATGCCCGCCATCCCGGCGTGCTCCGCGCCTTCGGGCGTGAAGTGATGACATACCGCGCACCCGCCTGCCATCTCGGACATCCGGGCGTGGCCGGCATGATCAAACGGCACCGGGCCGAAACGGTCCGTTCCTTCCCTTGAGCTCTTCAGCATGTCCAGGATGACTACGTCCGGGCCATGCCGAGGCGAGAGCCCTTCAGCCCGCGCCGTGGTCGACGGACGGGTACTTGCAGGAGCGCTGGCCGGCTTCGTGGCCGTGTCGCGGTCACCCCGGCCAGCCCCCTGCGAGCTCGCGGGGGCCGTCTGCGGGCATGTCGGATGCGCGATCGGGCCGCGGGCAAACAGCCATGCGCTGCCGGCCGCGGCGAGGAGGATGGTAACAGCTCTGAACCGCCTTGGCACGACGTACGCCTCCATCCGCTTGCTCAGCGCTTGCGACCAACGAACCGCCAGAACAGGATGAACGTCACCAGGAAGATGACAGCCATCACATACTCGACCGTCTTTGTTTGCATCATGCTTTCATGTAGTGTCTGCATTTGGACCTCCGTCGCCACCTGGCGCGACAGGTGTCACCACGTAGTCCGGGTGATCATACAGCACGGGCATCCGGTTGACGATCCAGCGAAACGTGAGCAGACCCACCGTGACAATGGTGATCGTGACGGCGAACTCCATCCAATGCGGGAAATAACGCGCCTCATGGTCCCACTGAAACGTAATTAGGGAGACATTGAGCCGATTGAAGATGATCCCGAGAATGACTAGGACACTGGTGAAGCGGACCAACGCAGCGCTCTGCCTCCGCACCGCGACCGCGTACAGCAAAGCTGGCGCCAGGACGAAGCCAAACACCTCCAACAGGAACACGTACCCGTATGGGGTATTGAGAAGGTCCCAGTGCTGTCCGTGCGCGACGCCCATCCATTTCAGGCAAAAGTAGGTGAACAGCAGGACCGAGGCGGCCTTTCCCAGACCGATCACTAGTCGGTCGGTCCTGACCGGGCTGCGACCGGCTAGCTGGTGGTGGAAAACCCGATGCGAGAGCATGCTTTCGAAAACGACCATCGCGAGCCCGGCAATGACGGCGGAGACGAAGAAGAAGAGGGGTATGAAAGGCGAGTACCAGAGGGGATGCATCTTGTGTGGCGCCAGAAGGAACAACGCGCCCAAGGCCGACTGGTGTAGCGTCGACAAAATGACCCCGAAAACGGTGGCGCCGATCGTCAGCCGCCCGACCCATTTGCGGAGCTTGCGCAAATCAAGCCATTCAAACAGAGCCGGACAGAACTCCAGAAACTGGACCGTCAGGTAGAGCGCCACGTGCCAGCCCACCAGGAACATGACCGATGTCACGCCATAGGATACCAGCATCGGGTAGGGAAGTCGCCACGGCCGGCCCAGGTCGTAGCACAGACCGACTACGACAAAGAAATAGCCCAGAAAGCCCGTCAGGATCGCCGGACGCACGAGGCAGTGGTAGTCCCGGAGTCCGAAGAGATACACCGCCGAGCCAAGCACGAATCCGCCCGCCGCCAGCGCCACGCCGCATAACACATCGAAACCGATCCACAGCCCCCACGGATAGTCGTTCGAGAGGTTGGTCGTCGCCGCCAGGCCGCGGGTAAAGCGGATAAACGTCACCGGCAGGCCCACGCACAGGATCATCGCCGCGACGACGTTGAAGGGCGTGACCAGCCCGCGGGCGTATTCGGAAAAGGGCTTGCCCATAAACAACTTGTCCGCCAGCCAAGCTCGCCAGCCCATTGCTCTGGTAGGGTGCCCAGCCATCCTCATCCCTCCTCACGGGTCGTGGGGGCATTCTCAGCCTCGCCAGTCTGGGCCAGCTCGTCGCGGTGCCTCGTAAAGGCGTAGGCGCCCATCAGCAGAGCCGGCCAGAGGGTGAGCACCAGCGGCACGGCGGAGAGGAAAGTGCTGGTTAGGTCCGGGGCCGGCGTCGTTCCGAGAGTGGTCCGAAAACCGAGCTGCTCGAACGGGCGACCGGCGATGTACATCCAGCAAGTTCCCCCCACCTCGTGCTCTCCGTAGATGTGGTTGACATACCTGGCCGACTCATGCTGCATCCGCTCCCGGGCTAAGGCCAGGAGGTCGCGCCGCTTGCCGAACGTGATCGCCTCCACCGGGCAAATCTTGGCGCAAGCCGGCACCTCGTGCCTCTCGGCGACCTTGTCGAAGCACATCGTACATTTCCTGACCACCGGGGCGAACGCCTTGTCGTAGGTATATGCCGGAATCGAGAAGGGACAAGCCACCATGCAATACCGACAGCCGATGCAGACGTTCTCGTTGTAGACCACTTGCCCCGTGCGGGTCTTGCGGAAAGCGGCGACCAAACAGGCTGAGGCACACGCCGGTTCGTTGCAGTGCATGCACTGCACCTTGACATAAACCGGCTTCGCACCGGGCTCGCCGGGGATGTGGCGATTCACCACGGTGAAGTGCTCCGCATCGGTTCTCCGCTGCCGCTCAAAGACAGATTGGTCATCGAAGACCTCCAGCGGCCGATTGGGCAGCCCGTTGACGTCATTGCAAGCCCATTCGCACTTGCGACACCCGATGCAGAGCGTCAAATCCGTCAGCATTCCCAGCCAATCATCCGAACTCCGCTCGGGCGCCGACGCGTCGGCGCTCTCCGTCCCCAGGAGGTTGCCCACGCCAACAGCCCCCATCAGTTTGAGGAAATCCCGCCGGTTTGCACTCATTGGACGTTCGTCTCCTGCATCCCGGCGGGACGTGCGGTAGCCCGCGCGGCCGGCCAGGAGATGCTCCGATTGCGCTCCCACACGTACACATGCGTGACCAGGAACGCGGGTACGATCAGTACGCCGATGCGGAAGATCACCGCGACCCAACACACGGCCAGGTTATAGCCGCGTCGGGCGGCGGGTGCCCCCGGCCGGGCGCGGTGCAGAATCATGCTCGGGGCAACGTGCCAGAGCACGTGCAGCCGCAGTTTGCGACGGGAGGCGGTCCGGTCCGGGCTGGTGAGATAGCCGGCCGCGGCGTCGGAGGCACGCAGGGCGAACAGACGGAGCAGACCGAGCACGAGCAGCGCGAAGGCGCAGCGAAAGATGGGTCCCTGCGCGAGATCGAGCATGAACATCACGCCGCGGTTCACCGCACGGCTCCAGCGCGGGTCGCGCAGCGCGCGACGATTGCGCGATTGGCGGGTATGCAATCGGCGCGCCAGCGATCACGCGAGCCGTAGGCGCCGTGCGCCCGAACTGGGGCTCGACCACACTCGTCGATCGCGTCACGACCACCGCCCTAACCCCCCGTGCCAGCTAGGTTTAGGTGTGATTCGTGCAATCTCCTCAGCGCCCGTGTTAGCGCGACGAACGCGCGGGCCGGCGTAGGTGTGCGGCGGGTGCGAGGCGTCTGTCTTGACGGGAGCACGAGGCGATCGGAGAATGCGTGCCGCCTGGGGTTGGGCCGGTCTGAGCCCAGCGGCGGGCGTTTAGCTCAGTTGGCTAGAGCGCATCCTTCACACGGATGAGGTCGCAGGTTCGAGTCCTGTAACGCCCATGCCCCTTCTCCGACAGCAGTTGTGCACAGTTGACCGGATTCGACTTCGCCTGATTTTCCCCTAGCTTTTTCGCTCTCTGCGCACGGCGGCGTCAACGGCTGTCCATCGCCTACGGACGGTGTCTGCTGCGCCTTTTGCTGCGCCTCACGCGGCAGGCCCACCGCACGCTTGAAGTCCGAATCGAGGTCCACCGATACTGCGTAGTGCTTCGCAGCCACGGCCGGCGAATTTCCGATCCACTTGCACACCGTCGCCAGGTCGTATTCCCGCATCAGCTCGGTTTCACGGCTCGCCCGCAGATTGTGGAACAGCCGCGGCCACGGCGTCAGCCCGGCGCGGGTGATGATGCGCTCGAATTGCTGGCGCAGGTTCAGGCAACCGAGCCGGTGTCGGCTGATGACGTACTCGGTCCCGTCGGGCGTTTCGTCAAAGAGCACCAGAAGCGGTTCCCGCAGCTCGGGAAACAGGGGTACGGTGCGAAAGGCGCAGCGCTCGATATGCGCCAGCTTCGGGCAGGTCACCCGCATGGCACCGCGGTCCCAGTCGATATCGCCCCAGCGCAGCGCGAAGTGCTCCGACGGACACCGCAACCCGCCGAACCGTGAGAGCGCGATGATGACGCGCCATTCGGTGTCAGGCACCTCGGCGATGAGCCGGTCGATCACTTCACGCGGGACAAACACCTTGCGGGCATCATTCGCCTGATGGCCCGCCTTCACGCCGTCAAACGGATTCTCGCCGGCGAGTTTCCAGCGCATCGCCCGCCGCCAGAGTGTCCGAGCGGCGATGACACGTCGGGCGACAGTCGCGGGCGATAGCTTCTCGCTTTCGACCAGCCACGCCCGCCAAAGGTCGGCGTCCTCCGGCTTGATGTCCCGAACTGCTCGGGCCTTGCCGAAGAACTCCTCCAGGTTTCGCCGCGTGTGGCCGTAAAACGTGCGCGTCGAGAGCTTCGTCGTGAGCGTCGAGAAGCAGCGCTCCAGAAAAGTCCCCAGCGTCGCGTGCGACAGGCCCGCGCCGTCCGCCAGCCCGACGCTCCGCAGCTTGCCGAGCATCTTCTCGTCCAGCCTCGCTAGCCAGGCCGTTACTTCCGGATCATGCGGACGATGGAGGGCATTGTCGGCGATGATCGCCTCGAGCTTCGCCTTCCACGCCGCGGCGACTTTCGCGCTCACGCGCCCCAGCCGCACCGCCTTCCGCGGTCCGTTGGGCGAGAGCGCGAATTCGATTCGCCGCAGCCCGCCGTCATACGTCACAACGGTTGCCATGTTCAGCCCTTCCTCCGACGACGTGCCGGCTTGAGTCCCAGCCCGAAGTACTTGGCGAGCTTGTCTACGGCGTCAGACCGAAGCCAACACTTGCCGCGCAGGAATCGGCTTATCGACGCGCGGTGCACTCCCGTGTCGCGCTCGATTGTCAGCAGCGGCTTGCCACTCGTTTGGATCACTTCCCGCAACACGTTTGATACGCTCCGCATGTTGTGAATTATCACATAGTTTCTGGCCGCTGTCAAGTCGTCCTACCGTTTTCCATGCTTGCGCGTCGCCCCGCGTCAGCGCGGGCTCCTGCCCAGATGTCTGGGGTGCCGGCCAGCCAGCCTAATCACCTCCGACATAGTGGTAGCGCGTCGCGCGCTGGGTCGTGCCACTCTGAACCACGACCAGCACACCGTCGGCTACCAGCATTTCCAGCCGGCGCCAGGCTGTCGCATGATCCATTTCGAGCAGGTCGGCGGCGGTTCGGCACGCGAGAAAAAATGGACTGTTTCCGTGGGCGCGCTGCAGCTCCTGGCAGATCGCGATGAGGCGCCTTGTCTGCGGTGCGTCGTAGCGTTTCGCAACGCCGGGCGGCGGCGAGGCATCCGCGCGCCGGACGATGAGCTTCATCGGCTCCTGCCCCTTGGGAAATTGGACCCGCGGCCACGCCGCCACAAAGTCAGCCCACGTCTCGTCGAACGGCTTCGTCCCGATGACCGGCAGTGCCCGTTCGTGCCAGCGGCGCACGATGTCGCGAAGCTCGGCCACCGCCACGCCTGCCAACGCGGGAATCGCCTTGAGTGTCCGTGCCAGTTCGAAAAGCAAGCGGTTCCGCTGACTGAGCCTACTCGGCTGAGTGTCACGAATCGCAGCTTCAATTGCGTCATCGTCTAGAGATCCTACGGGCAGTGAAACAGAGAGAACAGAGAGACTAGAGCCGTAAGCGGTAACGCCGTGATTGCTCTGGCTCTCTTTCTCCTCAGTCTCCTCCGTTCTCTCTGTTCGCTCTGTACGCTCTGTTTCAGGCAGGAACCCCGCTTCGCGGGGGTCGATGAGGGCTAACTCGTCTTCTGGCCACGGAACATCCCACTGATAATGTGAACCGCTGGGGTGAATCGACGGGGGCAGCAGGCAATAGTGCTGTGAGTCACCGCGTAGCTCACCGTCGCCCAGGACGATGTACCCGCGCCAGGTCGAGCGGAAGTACACGTGCATACCACGGGCGGTCTCGACCGTTGGCAACGTATGAGCCAGTTCGGGATGCGCCCTGGCCCATTGTTCATAGCCCTCCCTCGTGTCGAAATCCCGGCACACGAGCCCGCCGGACACTTCGCCCAGGATGACCGCCACACCGTCTATGGGCCGGCCGTTGGCGAACCACTTGTACAGCTCTTCCTCAGTCGGTCGTTGGCTCTGGTGGGCGCGCCAAGAAACAGCCGGTTGTTTTCCAGCCGTGTCCGGCTTGTGGCGGACAGGGATCACACTCCAGCCGCGCCTGAGATAGCCAAGCGCGGCGTGCAGCAGATCCGTGTGGCCGGTATAATGACAGCTGGAGTCTGAACTCTGGGGCGGGTCGCTGACCAGAGCACCCGCCCCCTTCTCTTCGGGGTTCACGGGAACGCCCCGGTGCAGGTTTCTCCTAACGAGCAATTGGCGTGCGCGTCGTTAGTTGTTCCCTCCCCGTGATCCGGCAGCATCGAGAGCAGAGCCCGCAGGGGCAGTAATCCGCGCCGCGCGTAGAGTAGGGCATGCGCTTCGCGCTCCTGCCGCTCACGTTTGGCGGAGCCAGGCAGTGTTGATGTCATCGCGCACCCCCCGATGGCCGAATTGCCGGGCAGCCGGCGGCGAGCCACTCCGTCAGCTCGGCCCGACGCCAACGCACTAGGGCTCCCAGTTTCACCGGCCGTGGCATGCGGCCAGACTCGCATAAGCGATAGACATGTCTTGTACTACAGTGTCCGAGTAGCACGGCTACCGCCCGCACGTCGAGCAGCTCCGCGGTTTCGGCCGTCCCCGGCTGCCGCGCGCTGGGGCTCCCGGTGGTGACGTTTGTGGTATGGCCGTTCATGTTCCATCCTCGAATCTAGGGCCAAGTTCTGACGAGCACGTCGCCCGCCGTCGCCAACAGTGAAGCAGAGTCGGAAGGGGGCTAACGGTGGCGCAACGTGCCAATGGAGAGGCACGTTAGACTTCTCGCGTGCGCCACGGGTAATTCGGAGATGGTTTTCTTATGCGCGCAACGAAAGCGCAACGAAAAAATCCGTTCGTTGCGCCTTACACCCCAGCATCTCTGAGTTTTCGCTCCACAGCCTCGTTACTTTCTTGTGTCTCTCCCCGGCGAGCCCGGTTGAGTGCCCAAACCGTGAATGACGCGGTTTTCATCCACCGCTTCCGTCCCTCCCGGCCGTTGCACTGGATTTCGCCCTTGTCCGCAGCCCGTTTGATGGTGCCCCGGTTAATTCCCGTCATCCTCTCGCCGTCGGCAAAAGTCAGCCGCGGTTTGCCGCGAGCCGTTGAATCTGTTAGGGATTCATTCAGCTCACGTCCCTGTCGCTTGCGTCTCGGAAGTTTGCCGCTTGGCGGCGTTCGTTTGACCAGATGCGTCAAGTGCTTCGAGACCCGAAGAATGCGCGCCAAGTTTTTTCCGTCTCCCTCGGCATGAGAGAACCAACGAAAGATTTGTTCCAAGCCATGATCGTCGGGTTCGGACCTCCGGCCCACGATCCGCCCCTCGTGATGCACGGTCCGCTCCTTCTTGGAAATACCCAAGAACAGCACAAGCGGACGGAAATGCGCATCCACTTCGCTGTTGAGCTCGTAGTCATGTACGGCGGCCAGGATCCCGGCCGACAGCGTATCGTTGTTCGTTTGACCTAGGCTCGCGAGCGGATCCCGGGGTCTCGCTGGCAGCGCCCGCCCGACGTACTCATAAGCCGCTTTTTGGCCACGCCCCTGACGTATCAGGCGTTGCGCGTCCCGCATGACGCGTTGAGGATTTACGTGCAACCGTCGCTCACACTCGGCTAGGAAAGAGGCAACTGCCTTCCCGCCATTCTGAAGCAGCTCGAACCGGGCAGAATCGCGGACATCCCCGTCGTCGTTGAACACCATGCGATGGACCTTCCAGGCTAGTGTGGTTAGGCGCTCACGCGGGCTGCTCGGATGTGCCTTCGTCATGGGCGCATCTACTACGGGCACGATTCGGGCGGACACGAGCGGGTAGATGCAACCGCGCGTGCCGCCCGAATCGGCGGTGGATCAATCCGCCGGCCCGTCAGGGTCGAATTCTACCGCCAGCAGCCGGCGGATAAACGGGCCAGCGCGTCGCGGCACATCCGAGAAATGCCGTCGTGCTCGAACGCGGCCCGGGCGGTGGTGTTGGCGGCGTCGCCGGCCGACGCTCCGCACGGCGCTGGTCACGCTCGCGCCTTTCCTCGGGGAACAGCTCCGTGTGCACAGGGCAGCCGTCGACCACCAGGCCCGCGCCGACGAGCGACGGACCTTCCACGCGTACATCGTCGCCCAAACCGGGGGAGCCATATCGTTCGCACGTCGCGGAGTTCGCCGACCGCAGCCATACCGCGACCGCCGGTCGGTGCACGGTCGCGGGTGTGGGCTTCTCGAACGCGTCGAGCGCGCAGGCGCGCACGAGCTTGGGCAACAGCTTCCGTTGGCGTCGGCGGGCGGTTCGCGGCAGCCGTGTGGCTCGACGGCACACGGGCCTGGCTCGCCACGGGTCCTCCCCGGCGACACTTGTTCCTGAGGCCCGCGGGAACGCTGGTGACCAGCGACAGAGTTTCTTTGGGCTGCCCGGAATCCCACAGCCCGGATGCGTCGTGAAGATCACCATTGCCGTGCCGCTGGATCACGCAGCTTGAACGTGATCGGCATCAAAGCGACGAGACCCCGGTCGTTCGTGCCCCGGGGTCTCGCGGTTCGGCCTCAGCCGCCTACGGCAGCAACAGCGTCAACAGGTCGATCAGCAGCGCGACTTCAGCCGCCAGGGCCGCCTGCTCCAGCGACGGGCTTATCCAGTCCGGCGGCGGGGTGACGCCGTCGATCTTGTCGAGCAGACTCTCCAGCTCGGCGATCGCTTGGGCGTAGTTGCCGGCCGCGATGGAGTTGGCCGCGTTGGCCGCGCGGTTGGCGAGCGAATTCCGCCGACCCTTGTTGGCGTTGGCGTTCGGCCCGTTGAAAAGGCCCCGGACCAGGCCCGGGAGCGTCACCGTCTCCAGCTCGCGACAGGCGTCCTCGAGGAACCCGCTGGTCACACCCGGCGTCGTGGGCAACGGATCGAGGTTATCGGGCACGCCGTCGCCGTCGGACGGCGCCACGGTGATTGAGGTTTGTGAAAAGCGTCTTGAGCCGTCTTATCTCCCATGCGCCGGTACGTCGCCGAGCCAGTCGATGCCGGAGGGCTTTATCGGGGCGCCGGGTTGAGGCCCTTGGTGACGGCGTGGCTGATCAGGGCGGCGCGCTTCTCCTGGAGCAGGTCGATCAGCCGCCGCTTTTTCGCGACCA
>Ga0214473_10005143_pt1 | contig 15700 bp, 29 predicted proteins | sample RVTome_7_FD_203509 | JGI IMG/M metagenome (GOLD analysis project Ga0214473, IMG submission 203509) | Soil microbial communities from uranium-contaminated site in the Upper Colorado River Basin, Wyoming, United States - RVT98D197 | ecosystem: Environmental > Terrestrial > Soil > Contaminated >... | reverse complement strand
CGCCCTACGCAGCCAGGTTGAGGCCCTTATAGCCAGGAGGGCGGCATAATGAGCCAGGAGGTCGGCGTAATGGAAGTTCCTCGCTCGCGATGGAACTGGACACGCATCCACCCTTGCCCAAAGGAGCCGCTCGCAAGGGGAGGGTGGGAGCCGGTGTACGCTGAGGTAGTCACTGCTGATGATGTACGGCGGTACTTGGCAGCCAGCGGGCGCGAGATGACCCTTGCGCCTGAGGTAACTGCCCACCGATTTACGGCTTGGATCGCGCACAATCATTCCATACCTGATGCCGCCCTTGCAGAGGGGAGCACGCATGGCGCGTACTTCAGTACAATAAAGACGTGGAGACATATTGTGTCCAAGCAGCGGTGGGAGCTTACATGGGAGGACGACGAGCCCCTCCCTCGCGGTACACAGGCGGCGCGTGAGGTAGCCGCCCGTACCGCTCATAATGCCCGCGCCCAAGCGGAGCATGAAGCGAAGCTCGGGCAAATACGCGAGCGGCGGGCGAAATCTGACAACAACATGGCTGACATAGTGGCCCTGTTACGGTCTGGCGCTCCTGCTGACAATAACCAGTTAATCTTTGACCTCTACAAGTTGACGTTGGAAACACTGCTGCGGTTGTGAGGTGCCTAGCGTGAGGGGCAACATTACCTGGCAGGCCACCGTCTGGTGCGGGTGCACCTGCGGCTGCTACGGGTGGGCCTACCTGGGCAGTGGCAGGCTGAGGTCTAATAAGGCCGATGCCACTGTTGACGGGTACGCCCTGGGGTGGAGGCAATGGAGGGGAGGCGGGGGGTGGTACTGCCCAGACTGTGCTGTGGGGCGGTGCGCCAAGGGTAAGGAAATGCCTAGACACTTGACGGGTAACGAGGCGGCTGGGTAAACTGACGCCATGGTGACCGAGGCAAAGACCAGAGGCAAAGCCAGAGGCGGAAACGGTCAGTCAGCTCCTAACACTCCTCAGCGGCGGCCTCGCTGGATGAGGCGCTTCCTGGTGGAGCTGGCGGGCCGGGGAGTGGTCGGTCACGCGGCCACGATGGCCGGGGTGAGCCGCCCCACGGTCTACGAGTGGCGGGAGAAGGACACCCCTCTGGGCAAGCTGTTCAAGGCGGCCTGGGACGAGGCGATTGAGACGGCCTACGACACGTTGGAGGCCACTACCTGGGACCGCGCTGTTGACCCTGCCGATCCGGGTTTTGACCCCAGCCCCAGCGCGGGGCTGCTGAAGTGGCTGCTGGAGGCCTACCGGCCTGCCAAGTACGGGCGTAACCGGAACAGCCTTATCGGGCCGGTCTACATACTGCAGGTGGGCGATCACCCCCAGCGGCAGATCACCAGCCTGGCTGACCTGGCTGACCTGACTGATGCCGAGCTGGAGGCGCTGGCCGGGAGTGACCTGAGCATAATCGAGGGCGATGCCACCCTGGTGAACGAAGAAGGAGGAGCATAATGCAAACAGCAATTGAGGTGACGGCCTTAACCGTCATGGCCTGGGCGGTGCTGAGCTACCTGGCGTGGCGATACTGGCGCTGGGAACAACGAAGGGAGCGGGAGGTATGGAGCCCGTGGGCCAGGCCCAGCTCTGTAGCTGACGAGCTGCTGCTTAGGCAGCGCAAGGCCATGGACGATATGATCATCGCCCTCCATACCCTGCAGCGCCCCAGCGAGCAACTGCTGCGGGCCTTCCAGGAAGTAGGGGTGGCGCTGGGCAAGGTTCGGTTTGACAAAGACGAGCGCGGCAGCGGCCAGGTAGCCGTGCCGGTGGTGCTGGCGGCGACGTTGGCAGCGGCGGCCCTGCTGTCATGGGCCGTTGGGCCGATAGTTGGCGTGGCCTTCTTGGTGTTGGTAGCGTCCAGCATCAACCTGGGCTACGAGTGGGGCAGGCGGCGGTGACTGCCGAGCGCGACCGGTACGCGGTCCACCGGCACCTGACCGGCTTGCTGGTCAAGGTCTTTGAGGACGTGCCCCAGTGCCCGCACAGCGAGCAGGTGCTGCGTCTCGCTGGCATGACGGGGGTGGCCTACGGCATCCAGGCGTGTCTGGCTGACCCCAGCACGGCTAGGGCGATCCTGCGGGCCGTGCTGGCCGAGGACGACGACCTACACACCATGCACCTATGGCGGGTCGAGCAAGACCTAGCGGCGCTGCGGGAGATACTGCGGTCGTGACTATCGCGCTAATCGGCTGGGCCATCCTTTGCGCTATCTCGGCGCTGGGGGCTAAGGAACCTTGGCCCAAGTTTATGCAGGGGATGTGGGCGTTGGGGTTTATGGTGTCAGCGACCCTGGTGGAGATACTGCGGTCATGAAGCTAGGCTCCAAGGTGCTGGTACACAACCACTTCCTGCGGCGGTGGGGAGATGATGCTGACCACACGGGACAGGTAATGAGTATGGGTCTTCCCTTCGGTGACAGCGAGATAACGGTCTACCTTGACGAGCCGCTGTCTAACGGCCAGCGGAGCGTGATCGTATTGGCGGGCGAGGTCACCCTGCTGCGGGATGGGTACCCAACCCAACAGGCGGCGGCTCCAAACTCATACAAGGTCTTCCCATGAAGGTGATCTACAAGTACCCAATTGAAGTGACCGCGCAGGGCCAGTCCCTACGGCTCCCTGTGGGGGCCAAGCCCCTCCGTGTTGCCAAGCAAGAGAGCCAAGTCAGTCTGTGGGTGGAACAGCCATGGGGTGAGGCGGTACAGGACGAGCGGAGGTGGTTCACTGTTGTTGGTACAGGCCGATGCATCCTTGCTGACTGGCAGTATGTGGGGACGTGGGAAGACCCTCCCCTCGTCTGGCACCTGTATGAGGTCATATTGTGACCAGGCCCCCCACCGTGTTGGCCACCCTGGCCAGCGTCGTGGTGGCTGCGTCTAAGGTGGTGTACTACTGGGTGAGGTGGCGCTGGCGGAAATGGGACTAGTCGAGCGAGAGGAGTTAGCAGCATGAACATCATCAAGACGGTAGTGAAAGAGGTCGTGATGGCACCGGTACGTGTTGTGCAGGGCGTAGTCGAGGCGATGGCGGAGACGATCGATATCGCGGAGGGAAAGAAGAAATGAACAAGTACCAGAACGTAGCGAACCAAAGCCGGTGACAACGGTTACGGTGCTGGCCTCATCCTGGCATGTCCGGGGCGACGGGGCCGAGTTGTGGGTGTTGGAGCGGCTGGACCGGGAGCGTGGGGTATCGGCCTTCGCCGCCATCCCGGCGTTCTACGAGGCGGCGACGGCATGACTGACCGGCTGCCGGTCATTGACCAGGTAGCGTTCGACAAGCTGGAGTGTACTCGCTGTGGGCAGTGCTGCGAGGGATTCCCCATCGGCAGGTCCGGCATACCTGAGTATGATGAGGAGACCGGCTATACCGGCTGGTGGCGTCATGCTGGCCCCCTGGGGTTCATTGAGCTCTGGGCCTACTGGATGGCCAAGGAGGGGGCCTATAGCAACTTTGGGCCTAACAGCGACATCTGGTATGGCCAGCTAACGCCGCGCTGGGACGAGGCCAGCGGCCAATGGCTGTACGCCTGCGGGCACTTTGCCCGCGACGCCGACGGGTTGGGGGCATGTACGATCTACGAGCAGCGCCCTAAGATGTGCGCCGACTTCCCCTACGGGCGGCCCCAGGAGTTTTACACTGACTGCGTGTGGGCTGTTGACCTGGTTGACTATGCGGTGGTGGAGGGCGTTGAAATACCCACAGTACGGGGTTAAGCAATTCGTTGCCACCTACCAGGGACAGCGGGGATGGTTTAATGTCTTCCAGACCGGCGATCCTAAATACTACCTGTTCGACCCCTTGGACCCAGATGGCTGCTCGCTGAGCAACGCCTTCCCCGTGCTCAAGTCAAGGCTGCGCCCTGAGCTGAGGAGGCGGCTGGCCCACGGCCAGGGTAACGCCGAGGCCTGGCGCGGTGGGCGCAAGTGACCCTGCTCCCCCGTACTGAGGAGATACGCCTGCGAGCCAAGGCTGAGCTGGCGGCGCGGCGCAAGTTGGCTGCCCAGCGTCTGGCCACCGACGTGGTGGACTGGGGCCACAGCAAGTATTACGTGGTTGACGAGGAGACTAAGACGGTCTCCCTGGTGTCCCTCGCCCTGGTGCAGCAGGCCGTGTTGCGGTACGCCATGCAGCGCGACGAGCTGGGGCACTGGCGGTTCAGCACCGTGTTGCTGTCTACCGTCAAGAAGTCTGGGAAGACGACCCTTGCAAGTATTATCGCGGGGTGGGTGGCCGAGACCCAGACCAGGCGGGGGGAGATCTACTTCGCCGGTAACGACCTAGACCAGGCCAAGGAGCGGGCGTTCGGTGCCCTGGCCGGTAGCATCAGCCTGACCCCTGGGGCCAGCCAGCAGTCGGGAGGCGAGTGGGTCATACCTGGCCGGTGGCGTGCCCAGAAGACCATTATCGAGTCACTGACCAGTGGCACCAGGCTCAAGGCCATCGCGGTTGATGCCAGGGGAGAGGCAGGCTCAAACCCGGACCTAACCGTGTGGACAGAACTTTGGGGTTTCACGCTGCCCGACGCGGTCCGCTTCTATAACGAGATGACGCCCGTGCCTACCAAAGACAGCATGAGGGTGGTGGAGACCTACGCGGGGTTCGAAGGCGAGAGCAAGCTGCTTGAAGACCTGTACGATCTGGGTAAGGGCGGGCGGCAGTTGACCAACGGCGAGCTGGCAGCCGCTGTAGCCCGCCCTGACGTGCCGGGTCAGACTTACGAGGACTACCTGTATGCCTGGGCCGAGCTAGATGGCGACCCCGATGCCCTGGTGCCGTGCTGGGTCAGCGAGGCGGCGGGGCTGTTCACATGGTGGGATGAGGGGCTGACTGCCAGGCGGATGCCCTGGTTGCAAGGCGAGCGCGGGCGGCGCTACTACGCCGAGCAGGCGATCATGTTGCCCGCCAACGAGTACGACCGGCTCCACCTTAACCAGTGGAGCGGGCGGCAGTCGGGGTTCATCCCAATTGAGTGGTGGGATGACTGTTACGACGAAGACCTGCCCGAGCTGCTGCCTGGTGACCCCACCCCCACCGTGCTGGGCGTTGACGCGGCGGTGACCAATGACTGCTTTGGGGTGGTGCTGGTCAGCCGCTACCCTACCCCCGCCTTACACGATCATGTGGTGGCGCTGCAGGGGGCGCGGCTCTGGAGGCCCCAGGACACAGGGGGGCGCATCGACCTATCAGCGCCGGAGGCGTTCATCCGCGCCCTGGCCAAGGGCGGCTGCACCCTGGCGGCCCACGGCAGCCCCCAGCCTGATTGCCCCGCCTGCACCGAGGGGAGGATAGTGGCCCCATACAACCTCAAGCAGGTGGCCTATGACCCCTACCAGCTTGAGGGGATGATGCAGCGGCTGGCCAAGGAGCGTGTGGTCTGGTGCGAGCCGTTCCACCAGGGGCAGCCCAGAGCCGAGGCCGACAGTGCCCTGCGGCTGGCGATAATCGAGCGGCGGATACGTCACCGCTGTCCCCCGCCCGGCCATCCCCAGTACGACCCTGACCATCCGTTGCTGGTCGTGCGCCAGCACCTGCTGAACGCCGGAGCCCAGCTCCAGAAGTCCGAGGACAGCAAGCTACGTATGGTCAAACGCACGCCTGACCGGAAGATTGACCTGGCGGTGGCGCTGAGCATGGCCGTGGCACGCTGCCTCTACCTCCGGTTATAATCACGAGGCCGGAAGGAGTGCTGACTTGTGGGGGCGCTAACCACGTCTGCTGGATTGGTCAGCCGGATACGGGATGCCGTGGCCCCGCGAGGGGCAGTGGTTCGAATCCACCCTCTTAGGCTCCTATTCAGCGGTTATAATCAGGCCGAGCGGCGAGGCCCCTATAAGAGGCGCAACGGGGCCTTTGCCGCTCAAGCTGATATACTCGTCTCCACACCTGCGGCGGCTAAGATGCTTGGGTTCTCCCTCCTGTTAATTGCCGCCCAGGTGTTATGATTGCCCCCAATATGGACCATGGGTTCGGGCGGCTGCCTGCACACGACGAAAGAGACGCCAGGTACCCCTTGTCGGCGGCTGTGCCGGTAGGACCGATACCGACGTACCGCTACTGGCGTACAGGCCCCGTCCTTGACCAAGGCCCCTATCCTCACTGTGTCGGTTTCGCCTGGGCAGGGTGGTTGCAATGCAGTCCCGTCCGCACCCCCTCGGGACCTGCCCAGGCGGAAGCGATCTACCGCGAGGCACAGACCGTTGACGAGTGGCCAGGGGAGGGGTACAGCGGCACCAGTGTGCGGGCGGGGGCCAAGGTCTTGACCGGCCAGGGACGCGTCACTCAATACCTGTGGGCTACCGACGTGGAGACCATTGCCGAGTTCGTGCTGGCCCGCTCTCCCGTGGTGTTGGGCACCAACTGGTACCAGGGCATGAGCAACTCCCTGGAGGGCATCGCCGAGCCCATTGGCGTCCTGGAAGGAGGCCACGCTTACCTGGTGACCGGCTACAACAGCAGGACGAGACTGTTCCGCTGCCTTAATAGCTGGGGGCTGGGCTGGGGTCAGCATGGGCGGTTCTGGATGCGCTACGGTGATCTGGCGTATCTGCTGGCCCAGGGGGGCGAGGCTTGCGCGGCGGTGGAGCAGGCGGTGGTCTGATGCCGCACGAGATCGGCCCAACGGTACCAGCAACGGTAGGGGCGTTCCTCACGGCACTGATGGGGCTGCTGGGCGCGGTCTGGGGCATACGCTGGCAGACCGCCCGCAGCAAGTTGGCCGTGGCCCAGGCGGGGCTGGTCAAGGCCGAGACGTTTACCGAGTACATCACAGCGGTCGATCAGGCGTGGGCACTGGCTACAGCAGCCAAGGCCGAGGCCGAGTCAGCGACGGCGCGGGCTGCCGGTGCCCAGATCACTACCAGCGAGTTCCGCGAGGCGCTGGCGGCCTGTAAAGCCCAGGGCGAGGAGAACGATAAGCGGTGGAGCCTGGCCGAGCAGGTGCTGCGCGAGTGCGCCGATGGGGTACCTCACCTGCGCGAGGCGGTCATAGCTCTCCGGGTCAGCCTGATGAACGGCGGTACCGATTTGCGGACCACGGTGGAGGATGCCGTGCCGCTTGACCCACCTGACCCACCTCCAATCAACGGCGGCAGCGCCACCAAGAAGAAGCGCGGCCACAAGGGGCGAGGGCGCAAGATTTGACAGACGCCTAGACGAAGGGGCAAACTGATGGGCAAGGAGGAGTAAGATGGCTAACGATGTAGCAGTGGCAGACAAGGTAAGGGCGGGGGAGCTGACCCCGATCACCAGCCAGTTGCTGGTGGACCTGTTTGCCGACGACGTGTCGGGGGGCCTGCGGGCCGTGGCCGACTTCTTCGCCGAGCGGTTCCCAGAGCTGGGCGATTGCCCTGAAGACCTACGGCGCTGGGCTGGTATTCTGGATACCATCCGCCTTGAGGCGGGGGTGGAGACCACCGACGAGATCAAGGGGATCGACCTGCCGATAGATGACCTGAGGCCTGTGCGGCTGCAGCAGTGGAGCAGGCAGTGCGGCCTCACCAGCACCAACTGACAGCCAGTTCTTGGTATCGCCACACCAACGTGGGCCTTCCCTGCCCCCACTGTCAGCAGCGGCGGTGGGATAGGAACAGTCGGCTGCTGACGGGCCTAATCGTATGGGTGCTGGTAGCCTTGGCTTTGGGTATCGTGATCGTGGTCTGGGTGGCATGACTGATTTCATTGTGCCTGTAGAGGGCTGGATTACCTGCACGTTTGAGTGTCACCGCCAACGGACGGAGGGGCGCATCTTCGGCGTTGACATCGGGGTCAGTTATGTACCGTGGGGCTTCAGTGCCGATGGCCGGGTGACGTTCGCAGGCTGGGCCGATGACGCCGGTCTAATGGTCGAGCAAACGTTCCGGGACCGCTGGGGCGGCGAAGGCTTGATGAGGTACGCCCACCTCAGCAGCGTAGCTGTTGGCGCGGGAGCGATAGTCCAGCAGGGACAACGCGGCGGCGTGACCGGCAACAGCGGCAACACCACGGGGCCACACATACACTGGGATCTGCGCTATAAGCGGCGAGCGGATGCCCTCTGGATCATGGAGCCGTACTGGGACGATAACCCTGCTGGCTTCAACGTTGACCCGATATTGGCGGTGCTAAAATCACAACAGCAGGAGGAGGACGAAATGCAGCATTATTTCAAGGTAAGGCAGTATCCGAAGTCGGGGCCGCAGTACATCTACGATCCGCTTACGGACAAGATGACTCGCCTGTCCTTCACGGGCCTCAAGATCCTTGGGAAGGCGGTGGCCGAGGGAAAGATCACGATGTCCGACCATGTGTTCACCGAAGGCGAGATCCTGGGGGTCGGCCTAAACCCGTAGTAGTTCAATGTCCAAAGGAGGAAAGCACATGCCAAAGCGACTACACGCACGACCGAACCTGGGGGGAGAGATGGTGCTTAACCCGGACCCGGTACAGGCAGGAGTCCCCACAGTCGTCCACGTCACGGGCACAAACTGTCCAGACGGGCCGATTCAACTCGGTTTCCGGGGCGAGTACAACCCCGTCTCCAACGTGGGCGTCATCGCCTCAGCCACGGTAGTCGGCGGCGCGTTCGAGGCTGATCTGCCGGAGCGAGCATACGTTGGGCCGAACCCGCTGACTGACCCCGAAGACTTCCCCGTGGCCGAGATGGACCTGGAGGCATGGGCACCGGGTAGTGGGCAGACAACTGCAGGAGGCCCTGGCAGTCAACCGCCACCCCTCATCGCCGTGACCACGCTGGAGATTTTACGATAGCCAAACATGGCCAACTCAACCGTAACCATTACCGAAATCAGGTTTGTTGTCCAGCCTGAACTTACCTACTGCTTCGTTGCCTTGGGGCATACAGGGTTGGCACGGCAAAGCATTTCCGGCTAGCCAGAGCTGTATAGACATTCTCCAGTCTAAGGATTTCCGCGAGTACATTATGTGGCCCCAAATGGCCCCGACGGAGGTTTGACAATGCCAAAGCCAGATGACGCAGCAATCTTTGTTGAGCTGACGGGTGACCCTGCGGCGGTAGTCTTTGCTGGAGCCGGATTCAACCCCGGCGAGCGTGTCTGGGCAACGCTGGCCGGAACGGTCGCAGCACTGTACATCGATCAGTTTCCAGTGTGCGACGAAGAGGGGGCCTTTTCGCTGATGTACATACGCAGGGGTGACGACGTGTTCACTGAGGGCCAGTACCCCTTCATGGCGATGCGCCGGACGAAGCGGAACCACACCGAGGGTGGTTGGGGCGTAGGGCCGACGTACACGCTGACGGTGGAGTAAGGCCTCCCCGAAGGGTGTATATTAGCCTGTAACGGTTAGCAACAAAGGAGGACTACTCTATGGGCACGGATACCCTGGTACTGGCGACCGCATTAACCCCCCTCGTGCTGTTCCTGGCCAGCTTCCTCAAGTCGGCCAACTTCGCCACGGGCGTCAACGCGGCCATTGCCATCATCCTGAGCGTGGTGGTCAGCGTGGCCAGCCTGCTGGTGACCGGCGAGGTCCAGACGCTTGACGACGTTGATACCCTGGACGAGATCATCCCGCTGGCTGGTATGGTCTTTGCCTTGAGCCAAATTGTCTACCACACCTACTTCAAGACCACGGAGACTAACGCTTGGCTGACCAGGCTGATCTGGGGGCCGAGAATATGAGTGGCCCCCAGGGCGGCCCCGACCTGATCAAGGGCGTGGAGATCATGGTCACCGAGCGGGTCTTCCAGAACCTGGAGACCGGCGAGGCGCACCGCGCCCTGTACTGCAGGGGCGTGCGCTTCACCGACGAGCGCTGCCAGTGGGACCAGATGGCGGAGATCAAGGAGTTGTCCCTGCCTATGACCGGCAACACGGAATTGTGCGGGCACTGCTGGGGTGACTGATGCTGTTCGCCACCCTGGTCTTCGGCGCGGGCTGGTGGGCAGGCTGGCTTACGGCCATCGTCCAGGCTGCTATCTACGATAGGCGGCCCCTGACCACACCCTCGCCAACCCGTGTCATGCGCGAGGCCGACGACGTGATACGGCATAGCGGCGGGAGCGTCTGACCCGTCTGGGTTAAGCTGGCCGTCGTGGCTTGCCTGGCGTACTACCTGGCCCTGGTGGTGGTCGGCGTTTTGGCCTTGGAAACCCCTTGACAAACGTCTAGGCGGGGGCCTATGCTCGTAGCAATGACTGATGAAAGAGGGGCAGTATGATTGGCGACGGCCCAGGCACCTGCCTGAATTGTGGGTGGCGAGAAGACTCGGTACGGCCCCACGCCAACTGCGTTAGCTCAGTGACGCGCAGTCGAATCTGGCACCGGCAGGAGCCCGATAGGAAACGCGGAATGAGCCTATTTCAGAGAGGCCGCTTTCAACTCCATTCAGGCGATGTAGCATACTGGAAAATAGACTGCGATGCCCTGACCGATGGCGATATTGACACCCTGGCTTCGCTCGCCTTTGACGTTCTCCCCTCATTCGGTTTAGTAGAAGGCGTCCCAAATGGTGGCCTGCGCCTTGCTGCGTCCCTACAAGCATATTCCCGCAAGGGAGTTGACAAACTTCTCATCGTGGACGATGTGCTGACAACCGGAGCGAGTATGGAAGAGCAACGGGCTGGCCGAGATGCTATCGGACTTGTCATCTTTGCTCGTGGCCCCGCGCCGGGATGGGTCACGCCCCTCTTTACATGGGCGGGCAGGAACCCGATAGGAGACGCAGATGCTTAACCTAATCTGCCTGACGGTAAGGCAGCGATGCGGCTACGAGCAGAATTGGCGGCTTCGCTTTTGGCAGCGCTGGTGGCTTTCCGTTAAGTGTATTCTGTGCATCCTGTTCCAGCGAAAAGGATTAGATTACCTCGATATGGTTGCCGTCGCTTATTACGATTGGCACCCAACGTTCAATGGGGAGGTTAGCGGCCAAGCAGGTTCGGTTCTCATGGTTGGAAGGGCTGGTTGGTGGTACGACGAAGTTGAGGATAGCTGGCCATGAACCCGATAGGAGACGTGAAGTGAGCCTTGCGGGCCGCTGCTGACACCCTTAACGGCTGACAACTTCCCCCCACTTGCCCTATGCTGTGGGGTATGGCTGACGGTAACGGCACCGGTAAGGTGGACGAGCGCGCCCGTGCGCGATCAGTCATCGCCCAACCGCCTGGCGAGCCTGGACTGCAGGCGTCTGACGCCAGCAGCATCCTCTGGTTCGTCGCGGGTCTGGCAGACAGCATTGTGCCCTGGGGCAGGATGCCGAAGCAGCGGGACCTTGAGCTGCGGGGGTTCTGGCCCACCGAGGGCCACTTCGCCAGTGCCCTGGGCATCGTCAGCGCCCGCAACGCGGCCTTTAGCTGGAACGTAGAGGGGCCGCCCCGCACCAGCACCCGGTTGCACGACATACTGGTCGGCGCTAACCAGGGCGAGGGCTGGACCGACCTGATGCTCAAGACCAGCATCGACTTGTATACACAAGATCATGGTGCCTTCTGGGAGGTAGTACGGGAGTCCGACAGCCCCAGCAGCCCCGTGCTGGCGATCAACCATCTTGACGCCTACAGGTGCTTCCACACCGGCCACCCTGACCGGCCCGTCATCTACCAGGACATCAACAGCCGCTACCACCTGCTGAACTGGTGGAACGTCTGCACCCTTGCCGAGATGCCCACGCCCATTGAGGGCAAGTACGGCCTCCAGTATTGCGCCATCACCAGGCTGTTGCGGTCGGTGCAGATTGCCCGCAACATCAGCATCCGCAACGACGAGAAGACCGGGGGCCGGTACCACGGGGCCATCCATCTGGTCAAGGGTGTGACCACCAAGGAGATCAACGACGCGGCGGCCATCTACGCCGCTGACGCCGACACGAAGGGGCTGCTGCGCTACGCCATACCCCTGGTGGTGGGCAGCGTGGACCCCAAGGCCGATGTGGGGCATGACACAATCGAGATGACCAGCCTGCCGGACGGCTGGGACGAGGAGAAGGCGTTCAAGCTGTACATCGCCCTAATAGCGATGGCGTTCCTGACTGACTACCAGGAGTTCGCCCCGCTGCCAGGAGGCAACCTGGGCACCAGCGCCCAGTCTGAGGTGCTGCACCAGAAGTCACGGGGCAAGGGACCTGGCCTGTTCATGAAGATGGTCACCCATGCCCTCAACTTCAAGATATTCCCCAAGGGCGTGGAGTTCTACTTCGACGAGCAGGATATAGAGGCCGAGCAGGCTGAGGCGGAACTGCGTAAAGCGCGGGCCGAGACCTACAAGCTGTACATCGAGAGCGGCCTGCTGGACGTACCGGCCACGCGGCAGCTTGCCCTCGATGCCGGTGACATACCGGTGGAGGTCTTCGCGGCCTTGGGCGGCAATGACGTGACCACCGAGCAAGTGACCAACGACGAGGAGCAGGCTGATGCTGCTGCGCCACCACCCCCCGCCGAGACGCCTGCACCGCCCGTCACCGAGGACGAGCAGGGCGAAGGCGCTGCCGCTGGTAGCAAGAGCACCCACCGCACCTTCTGGCCTTAGCGCCGTCAAGGCCCGCGCCACACCCTGGGACGCTGTAGGGAGGCCCGAGCCTGTTGAGCTGGGCGGGGGCCTGTACGATGGCGAGCGCCAGGTGCTGGAGGCCTACCTGACCAAGCACACCGAGGCGTTCTTCAACTGGTGGTACCGGCTCACCGTGCGCCAGATCCGCGCCGAGATACGTCAGGGGCAAGCTGAGCTGGCCTCCAAGGAGATCAGGCGTGTAGGCGGGCGCTACTACGTCTACACCACCACTGGGCGGCGGCTGGGCGCTTACCCCACGCTGGCCGGTGCCAGGCGCAGGCTACGGCAGGTGGAGTTCTTCGGCAGCAAGGACGTGCCTACCCTGGCGACCGACCCCATCTACTGGGAAGCGGTGCGCCAGCAGTTCAACGCCACCATGACCGGCCCCGTATCGCTGGTGATACGTCAGGGGATGGTGGCTCCGGAGTCGTTGGGCGTGGGCGTTGACTTTAGCCTGCTCAACAACGCGGTGCAGCAGTTGGCCGCCAACTACACCCACGATAGCTGGCAGGTATTATCTGACGCGCAGCGGTTGACGCTGCAGACCTCCTTGAACGACTGGGTAGCCAGCGGCAGGCCGCAGGGCGACCTGATCAAGCGGCTGCAGTCCTCCTTTAGCTCGGTCAAGGCCGAGCTGTGGGGCAGCACCGAGGCCACCAGGCTGTTCAACGAGGGACAGGCGGCCAGCTACATGGCTGCCGGTATCCGCGAGGTGGAATGGACGACAGCCGCCGACAAGCGGGTATGCAACATCTGTGGTCCACTGGATGGCAGGCAGTTCGCTGCTGCCGCTGTATCCCAGGCGGGACCGCCAATCCACCCCCGCTGCCGGTGCGATGTATCGCCGGTCATCAACGGTAAGGTGCCCAACGTCAGGGTGCAGCACAAAATCAACGACGGCGCGGCCCGCTCGCTGATCCGCAAGGCCCAGGGCAACGACGCCCATGTTAGTGGCCAGATGTGGAGACAGAGCAACCTGGCGACGCGGCAGGCCACCAGCCAGCGCGGCATCCTGGGCAGCCGGAACAAGTTGCCCAACGGCAACTTGGTGGGCATTGACTACCGGCTCAAGGGGCGTGCCAGCCTGACCCGCAAGATGAACACCATGTTCAGCGAGGAGGGGTTTCTGCTGGACGACATACCGGCCAACATCAGTGACGCCCTGCGTTACACCCAGGTGTTCGACCCCGAGGACTACGCCAGGGGCATGGCCCGCACCATGGCCAGCCTGCAGGACGAGGGGTATGACGTGCTCAAGTTCAAGAACTACTGGGGTGGCGATATGTACCAGGGCGTCAACACGGTCATACGCGGCCCCAACGGCCAGGTGTTCGAGCTCCAGTTCCATACCCCACAGTCTTTCCACACCAAGGAGTTCATTACCCACAAGTGGTACGAGGCTGCCCGTAAGCTGCCTATCAGCCACCCCGACCGCAAGGCGCTCGAGCGGAAGATGGCCAGTGTCTGGCGGCACGTCGGCTCGCCTGTTGACCCCAGGCTCAGACTGGCTGACCTGGCGTACTAAACCCCCCCTGAACTAATTTCCTGATTTGCCTCTGAAACCCTTGACAACGCCTAGGCGTTTGCCTATCATCAAGGTGGAGTTACAAAGGAGGAGCAAAGATGGACACAGGAACGCTGTTGGGGCTGGTGGTGGCCTTTACTGACGATGGGGCCGCTGATAGCCATAGGGTGGGTCAACGAGACCTGCGAGGCGGGGGTGCCCCACTAATGGCCGCCAACTACACGGACACGATCACCAACGCGACCCCGGTGTTCGTAGCAGCCCTGGCTGCCCTGCCGGTGCGGGTGCCCAAGTGGGTAACCCACAAGTGTGGCAACTTGGTGCTGGCCGACACGGTATGTGGGCCTGAGGGCCTCACCGTGACCTACGCCAACTGCCATGGCTGCGGGACCACGGTCTGGGGAGGTTGGTAATGGATAACAACCAAGCAACGTGCGAGATTTGTGAGCGTCCCGGCCCAGCGGACCGTCACCCCTGCCGGTTTGAGGTCTGCTGCTCGTGCTGGCGGGGCATACCCTGCAGGGGCACCGGCAGGGTCAGGGCTGAAGGAAAGCACACGCAAGATCACCAAGCAAGGAGGAGCCATGACCACAACAACTAAAATCGAGACCCCGCTGGCGCTGGCCAAGCGGGTGGCGGCTAGGGTAAGGGAGCTGACCGGCGAGTCGGTGGGCAGCCGCAACGGCCCGTTTATCTGCAACAAGAAGCAGACCAAGGAGCAGGGCTGGCTGAATGACGCCTGCGCCACGGTGGCCTACGAGGGCGATGTCGGCAAGTACGACAACCTGGGCCACATGATCATGTGCGAGGCGGACACCTTCACCACCCCCGATTACTACATAGACCTGTATGCAGGATGGTTGGCTGGGGTCTACCCCCGCCACTAGGGAAAGGAGCAGGAAATGACAAACGCAATCGACGCCGCCTTCTGGGGCGAGCCGATCAGCGTCTACGCCGACGCCGACGCGGTGGAGGATGGGGTGCTGGTCAAGTGGGACGATGTGAGGATCAACCGCGTCACCCGTGCCTTGTTTGACCGGTTTACCCGTGGTATGGGTAAGGTGATGATAGACATCACCCCCCTGCGCCGCCTGCTGGATGAAGTGCTGGCCAGGGGGAAGCGAGACGATGGCTGGGTGACCCTCGACGTACCGGCTCCCCTTGGCGGCCCTGACGGCTGTACAGTGTGGTTGGTGCCCAACGAGGTGGGTAGCCTGACCGCTATGCTACCGGAGGATTACTAAGATGATGGACTGGCCCACGCACCACGAGCCCACGGTCGCTGACCTGGAGATGGCGGCGTCACGGAAGGTACGCAACCTGGTTGACGCCTGCCTGCAGCACCTGGCCACCAGCCTCTGCCACGCCCCCGGCATCGAGGGGGCGCTGGTGGCGCTGGGGTACTGGCCTGGGGAGCGCCCATGAGTTGGAAATACTACGCGGTAACCGGCCTGACCCGCACACTCACCGACCCCCACTTTGTCTTCCGCCATGACGGCGGTACGGGGGCCATTGAGCGGTACTGGCCTGAGCCTATGGGCTGGGTAGACGCCCCCAGCTTGCTGCGGTTCTTGGTGGGGGACGATGACGGGGCCGACCCAATCACCCTGGCGCAGGCTAACCGGTTGACCTCTAACCACGCCGAGGCGGCATGATAGACTAGCACGGGAGT
>Ga0214473_10005142_pt1 | contig 15701 bp, 12 predicted proteins | sample RVTome_7_FD_203509 | JGI IMG/M metagenome (GOLD analysis project Ga0214473, IMG submission 203509) | Soil microbial communities from uranium-contaminated site in the Upper Colorado River Basin, Wyoming, United States - RVT98D197 | ecosystem: Environmental > Terrestrial > Soil > Contaminated >... | reverse complement strand
GGGAGATGTCCCTATCGGCGAAGCCGAGATCGACTCCCTCGGAGAACTCTACCGTTCGAGGCGGGGGGCGAGACTGTGGGAGAACTTCGGGAGGAAATGGCAGGCTGCCGCAGGGCAGGGGGCGCAGACAGTTCGACGCCGGTTGAATCTGGATCCCGAAAAGCCGGTGGCTATCCTTTGCACGAATGTCGTGGGGGACAGTCTGGCGTTGGATCGGCAGGTCTTCTCGGATGGCATGGCCGACTGGCTCGCGCGAACAGTTGAGTACTTCGAGGGCCATCCTGAGGCCCAACTTGTCGTGCGGGTTCACCCCGGTGAGCTGCTCGGTGCAGGGCATCCGTCTACCGAAATCGTGCGGCAGGCGACCCTTGACCTTCCCAGCCGAGTTCGCGTGGTTCCTCCGGATTCGGACATCAACACCTATGACTTGATCGAGCTTGCTCATGTGGGGCTCGTCTATACCACGACTGTCGGGATGGAAATGGTCATGAAGGGGGTCCCGGTGATCGTCTCCGGCGCCACGCACTACCGCGGGAAAGGCTTCACCCATGATCCGGCGACATGGGAAGACTACTTTGAAATCCTCGGCCGCCTCATGGCTCAGCCACTGGGCCGGCGCGTGGCAGACGATCAGACTGAGCTGGCGATGAGGTATGCCTACCGTTTTTTCTTTGAGTATCCGTTCGCGTTCCCGTGGCATTTGATTGGGTTCTGGAACGACATGCAGGACAGGCCACTGGAACAAGTCGTGGGCGGGCTCGGGCACTCGGCGTACGTTGAGACGCTGAATGCCATGTTGGGCCATCCTATCGTGTGGTCCGACAGGGCAAGTACAACCGTCAGGAGCCCGGCAGGCATTGAACACTGAGGTAGGGGTCAAGCAAGAGGTTCGTGATTTCTACGACTCCGTCGGCTGGAAGGAGATCGCCGAGGGGTTGTACCAGAACGCCCGCTATGAGGACTTGCGCCCCGTCGCACGCGAGTACACTCACCGATGCCATCTTCGCGTCAAGCGATACCTCTTGCCCAGAGGAGGAATGTTCTTGGACGCGGGCTCCGGCCCGATTCAGTATCCCGAGTATCTCGAGTACGCTGTCGGGTTCCGCTATCGGGTGTGTCTCGACATATCGGCGGTCGCGCTGCGTCACGCTCGTGAGCGTATCGGCTCTAGGGGGTTGTACGTCGTCGGGGATATCACGCATCTCCCGTTTGAGCGTTCGGCTTTTGACAGCCTGGCTTCTTTGCATGTGATCCACCACCTTCCCCCGGATGAGCAGGTGGCCGGTTTCCGTGAGTTGGCCCGAGTGCTTGCCGAGGGGGGACGTGGCGTGATCGTTTACAGCTGGGGCGAGCATTCAGCGTTGATGCGCCTGGCGCGTCTCCCGATCGCGGCGGCCCAGTCGGTGCGACGGGTGCTCTCGAGGCGCGACGGGTCAGATGAGGGACCGCCTCGCCGTCCGAAGCGGGCCAGGCCGCAGAGGTCCGATCTGCTGGCGCGACCGGGTACCCATACCGCCCACCACGATTTCAACTGGGCCTCGGCGCATTTGACTGATCTGCCTGGTTTCGAGATTCGGATTTGGCGGTCGGTGAGCACCGCGTTTACTAGGGCATTCGTCCATGGCCCGCTTCTTGGCCGGCTTTGGCTACGGGTGCTGTTCTGGCTCGAGGACATGGCGCCGCATTGGTTCGGTCGAATCGGTCAGTATCCGCTCTTCGTGATTCAAAAGCCTTCCAACCCGTCAGGCATGGGAGAAAAGAGACAAGCATGAATTGGGCTGAACAAGCCGTTCTGGTTACGGGGGGAACAGGGTCTTTCGGTCGCAAGTTCATCGAGTTGATGCTGCGGGATTTCCACCCGGCCAAGCTGATCGTCTTCAGCCGAGATGAACTCAAGCAACACGAGATGCGCGAAGCCGGGCTCAATGATCCTTCGCTGCGATACTTCATCGGCGATGTACGTGATCAGACGCGCCTGCGACGCGCCATGCACGGTGTTGATGTGGTGGTGCATGCCGCAGCCTTGAAGCAGGTCCAAGCTTGCGAGTACAACCCCATCGAAGCCATCATGACCAACATCATGGGCGGCCGGAACGTCGTCGAAGCCGCGATCGATAGCGACGTCGGTCGTGTGATGGCTCTGAGCACTGACAAAGCCGTCAATCCCATCAATCTTTACGGGGCAACCAAGTTGGCGGCGGAGAAACTCTTTGTCCAGTCGAATGCCTATGCCGGGGGTGTAGGTACCCGCTTCTCATGCGTGCGCTACGGCAACGTCGTGGGGAGCCGGGGCAGCGTCGTGCCGTTATTCATGCGCCAACGCCAATCGGGTCGGATCACTATCACTGATGAGCGGATGACGCGCTTCTGGCTCTCCATTGATCAAGGTGTTCGCTTCACGATCAAATGCATAGAGCAGATGCAGGGCGGGGAGGTTTTCGTCCCCAAAATTCCCAGCATGCGTGTCGTTGATCTGGCGACAGCGGTGGCCGAAGGATGTGAGATCGAGTATATCGGGATCCGCCCGGGTGAGAAACTGCATGAGGTGCTCATTTCGGATGACGAGGCCCGGCATACGCTGGATGTCGCTGATATGTACGTCGTCGAACCGACGGGCGCCTTGTGGTTCGGCCATGGCTGGCGCGATCGGGGTCGACCCCTACCGAGTGATTTCACCTACACCAGCGACACAAACGACCGCTGGCTGAGTTCCGAAGAGATCCGTGAACTCGTGGCGCCGTATGAGAATTCCATCTCCGGCGGTAACTAGGCGTGACGCGAATCCTGGTGACCGGAGCCAGCGGATTGCTCGGCGCGAATCTCGTCCTGCACGCCGCCGACGAGGGCCATCGAGTGATCGCCTCGAGTCGTCTTCAACCCATCGCCGCCGAAGGGGTCGAGTCAGCCTTGGCCGACTTGAGCCTGCCGGGGGAAGCCCGCCGCATGCTGCAGACCTTCCGGCCGGAATGGGTGGTCCACTGTGCAGCTCTGACCGACCTGGATCGCTGCGAGGGCGAGCCTGAGCTCGCGTTCAAGCTGAATGCAGAGATGGCGGAAATGGTGGCACACGCCAGCCGGCGAGTCGGCGCCAGGTTGTTGCAGATCTCGACCGACGCGGTCTTCGATGGGCACCGCGGTGCCTATACCGAAGCCGACAAACCCGCGCCGCGAAACGTCTATGGAAAGGCCAAGCTTGCCGGAGAGCAAGCGGTGATCCAGGCGGATCCAAGTGCGCTGATCGTCCGGACGAACTTCTTCGGGTGGAATGCGCAGGCCAAGCACGGATTGGCAGAGTGGTTCTTGAGCGAGTTGAAGGAGAAGCATGAATGCCCGGGGTTCACTGACGCATGGTTCTCACCGATCCTGGTCAACGATCTGTGCAGCCTTATGCTCAGAATGCTCGAAGCCGGTTTCTCCGGCGTGTACCACGTACCGGGGGCGGATTGTGTGAGCAAGTATGAGTTCGGCGTGCGGCTTGCGCGGGAGTTTGGGCTTGACCCCACGCTGGTTATGCAGGCCTCGGTCAAGGGCGCCAATCTCGCAGCACCGCGCGGGGAACAGTTGTGTCTGCGAGCCGAGCGCTTGATCGGGGCTTTTGGTGAGGAACTGCCAGGCCTGGCGCGTGGGTTGACCAAGTTCAAGAATTTGTGGGACAGCGAGTACATGGAACGGTTGAGGGCCGTCGCAAGGAGTCAGTCATCATGACAGGCACAGTCAGAATCGCCAATCGGCTAGTGGGGCTCGAACAGCCGACGTACTTCATCGCAGACATCTCCGCCAATCACGACGGGGATCTCGACCGGGCGAAACTGCTCATCCGGCTGGCCGCCGAGGCCGGGGCCGACGCGGCCAAGTTTCAGAACTTCCGCGCCTCGAAGATCGTCAGCGACTACGGCTTCCAAGCGATGGGCGGGCAGTTGTCTCATCAAGCGACCTGGAAGAAATCAGTCTTCGAAGTGTACCGGGCCGCCTCGATCCCTTTCGAATGGACCCCGATTCTGAAGGAGACCTGCGATGAAGCCGGGATTCACTACTTCTCGTCGCCCTACGACATTGAGGCGGTCGATATGCTGGATCCGGTGGTGCCGGCACACAAGATTGGATCGGGGGACATCACCTGGCTGGAGATGCTCCAGTACATCGCTTCAAAGGGAAAGCCGGTGATCCTGTCGACCGGTGCCTCGGATATCGGCGATGTCCAACGGGCGATGGATACGATCCTGCCGCTCAACCGCCAGGTGATCCTGATGCAGTGCAACACCAATTACACGGCGAGCCTTGAGAATTTCCGCAGCATCCATCTGAACGTATTGAAAACCTACCATGCGATGTATCCGGATGTCGTACTGGGGCTATCCGACCACACACCCGGCCACGCAACCATCCTGGGCGCGGTCGCCCTTGGGGCGCGATCCGTTGAGAAGCACTTCACTGACGACAACCGGCGCGAGGGGCCGGATCACCCGTTCTCGATGACCCCCGAGACTTGGCGCGACATGGTCGACAGAACAAGGGAGCTGGAAGCGGCGCTGGGATCGCCCGACAAACGGGTGGCGGATAACGAGACGCAGACAGCGGTTGTCCAGCGGCGGTGTCTGCGCGCGGCGAGGGATATCAATCCCGGTGAGAGCCTGACGCGCCAGATGATCGATGTCCTGCGACCGGCGGTCAGTGGGGCGATCATGCCATTTGCGGTGGATTCTGTCCTGGGTACGCGCGCACTCGTCAAGATCCCGGCGGGCGAAGCCTTGCGCTGGACGATGCTGGGGGCGTAGTGCGGGTCCTTTACTTTTCACAGGACTATACGCCTCATGACTACCGGTTCATGAGCGCAATGGGTGAGGCGGGCGATGAAGTGCATTATCTTCGGCTGGAAAGGCGTCGCAATCTGGAAAGCAGACCGCTCCCATCCGGCGTCGACCTGGTCGACTGGTGGGGCGGAACGAGAAGGATCACCTGGACCGACATGCCTCGCCTGCTCTTCGAGTTGCGCGGACTATTAGGTCGATTGAAACCCGATCTCGTTCACGCCGGGCCGATTCAGCGCTGTGCTCTCCCGATCAGCCTGCTGGGGTTCCGCCCGCTGGTGAGCATGTCGTGGGGTTCCGACCTTCTGGCCGATGCCCGTAGAGGCGCCGGCAAGGCGGCAGCTGCATTCACCCTCGGCCGGAGCGCGGTCTTGATCGCCGATTGTCAGGCCGTGCGTCAGGCGGCGATTGCGATGGGAATGCGTAAGGACCGGATCGTTGTCTTCCCCTGGGGGGTGGATCTGGACCACTTCCGCAGAATCGGACCCAGCCGCCTGCGGGGTAACCTCGGATGGGAGGAGGCGTTCGTGCTTCTCTCAACCCGAGCCTGGGAACCGATCTACGGGGTAGACCTTGTGGCTGAAGGATTTTGTCGGGCGGCCCGCTCCGATCCGCGCTTGAGACTCTTAATGCTGGGAGGCGGGAGTCTGGAGGACATGCTTCATCGGAAGTTCGATCAGGAGGGTGTGGCTGATCGGGTGCATATGGCCGGCCAGATCGACTTCGATCGGCTTCCCGAATTCTACAACGCCGCCGATCTATACCTGAGCGCCTCGCACACTGACGGAAGTTCGGTTTCGCTTCTAGAGGCCATGGCCTGCGGGCTCCCGGCTCTCGTGTCGGACATCCCCGGGAATCGCGAGTGGGTCGAGCCGGGGAAGAATGGCTGGTGGTTCACCGATGGCGTTGTCGAAGAACTCATCGACGGAATCGGGCAGGCGGCCGCGCACGCCGATCTCGCCTCATTGGGGAAGCAAGGTCGCCTGGTGGCCGAATCAAGGGCGGACTGGAGCCGCAACGCCGGGAAGATCCGTGTGGCGTATCGACTGGCCTTGAATGGCAGAGACGGCGGTGAGGCTTGACCGCGGATCGGCAAGTCGTCGCCATCATCCAGGCCCGCATGGCCTCGACTCGCCTTCCGGGAAAGGTCCTCGAAGATATTCACGGCCTGCCGATGCTGGCGCGAGTCGTAGAGCGCGCCCGACGGGCGCAAACGCTCGATCGGATCGTTGTCGCCACGACCACGGATCCGAGCGATCAGCCGGTAGCCGATTTATGCGAGGCGCGCGACTATCCGTTCTATCGTGGCCACCCGACGGACGTGCTCGATCGGTACCTTCAGGCGGCTCGGACTTTCAAGGCGGACGTCATCGTGCGCCTCACCGGAGATTGCCCGCTCATCGATCCCGCCGTGATCGATCAGACCGTGCGCGCCTTCCTCGATGCCGAGCCCCCGCTGGATTTCGCCACCAACCGTTACATCGACGACCGGACCTTTCCCATCGGGCTCGACACTGAGGTCTGCAGCGCGTCAGCCCTGCAGCGGGCATGGGAGCATGGCGATCAGCCTCATCATCGGGAACATGTGATGCCATACCTGTACGAAGTCGATGGCAGATTCCGCACGCTTCATGTGCGAACATCGCCCAGCTATGGATCGCTGCGTTGGACGGTGGATTCGCGCGATGACTTGGCTTTCGTGCGGCAGGTCTATGCCAGTTTCGGTGGCCGGGACGACTTCTCCTGGCTCGATGTGTTGAAGACCCTTGAGGCTCACCCCGAGCTCGCTCGCCTCAACGCCGCTGTCCGGCGCAAGGATCTGACCGAGGTCGACGAGCGCTGGCACAGGTGACCGGGCGTCCGCCGAGACTCTCATGGCGTATCTGACGATCTTTACCGCGCCCAAGCCATTCGCTGAGCCTCACATCGGGCGCATCCAGCGCAACGCCATCCGATCTTGGCTCGCGCTCGGGCCGGAAGTTCAGGTCATTCTGATCGGCGACGAAACCGGGATGCAAGAGACCGCCAGAGAACTTGGGGTCGCCCACCTGCAGGACGTCGAGCGGAACGAGCACGGGACGCCGCTGGTGAGTTCGATCTTCGCTCTTGCGCGAGCATACGATCAAAGCCCAAACCTGGCGTATGTCAACACCGACATCCTGCTCTTCGGCGATCTCCTCGAGGGGACCATGACGGCCGCTTCGAGTGGGATGCCCTTCCTGATCATCGGTCAGCGCTGGGACCTGGATCTCGAAGAGTCGCTCGATCTCTCATCTGGATGGCAGGATCGGATGAGGAAGCACGTACTGGAGGCGGGCCGGCTCCATCCACCTGGCGGAAGTGACTACTTCGTGTTTCCGCGAGGGTGCTACGACGAGGTCCCGTCCTTCGCCATTGGTCGGGCCGGTTGGGACAACTGGATGATTTTCTACGCGCGGCGACGAGGATGGCCGGTCGTCGATGCAACCTCTTCGATCCTGGTCGTACACCAGAGTCATGATTATGGGCATCTTCCCGGTGGGCGTCCCCACTATCGTCTGCCAGAGTCTTTTCGCAACGTCGAACTGGCCGGTGGAAGGCGGAGGGTCTTCTCTTTGCAGGACGCCACGCACCAACTGGTTGACGGTAGGCTTCAGCCTCGGCGTCTCGGTTGGGTGGACATGGTTCGGAGGCTGGAGACCTTTCCCAGCGTCGTGCTGGGATCGACGGCGATGGCTCAGGTCACCTTTTCCCTCCTCCACCCCGTGGGGGCTATCCAGGAATTCTCGGGCTGGCTGCGGAAGAAAGTCAGTCCGATTCTGAAACGCTGACCGGAATAGTCGACTACTCATTCAACGGCAGATCGCAGGAGCGCGCCGTGCGTAAGGGTCAGAACCCAGCGAAATTCATAAGCAACGTCGAGAAGCCCCAGAAGATCACGGTGGCCGTTCTGACCTTCATCCCATTCTTGAGCGGGTTCTACTCAGGCACGCTCGAAGTGCTCAAAGCATGTTTGGAGAGCATCCGGGTCAACACGGACCTGCCCTACGATCTGATGATCTTCGACAATGGTAGCGGTCATGAAGCGACCGAATATCTGATGGAGCAGCAACGCCTGGGTCGCATCCAGTATCTCCTGCTTTCCGGCAAGAACCTGGGAAAGGGCGGCGCGTGGAACATCGTTTTTGGGGCCGCTCCCGGGGAAATCATCGCATTCACCGATAGCGACGCGTTGTTCTCGCCAGGCTGGCTTTCCAAGTCGGTCGAGCTCTTGGAAACATTCCCTCACGTCGGTATGGTCACCAGCCGGCCCTTCCGTACCCCGGAAGAATACTTCAGTGCGACCATCAAGTGGGCCTCCGAGGATCCGCGGGCAAGGCTTGAGAGAGGCTCGTTCATCCCATGGGAGGTCTTTCGTGACTTCGACCTCAGCCTTGGTCAGAGGCAGGAGGAGATTCGTGCGCGGTACGAGACGACGGCAGACTACCGGCTGACATATCGCGGTCTGGCCGCGCATGCGGGCGCCTCACACTGGCAGTTCGTGGGGTATAAACGCCGTCTGCTTGAGTTCGTCCCCTTCGACATGGATCGACCGATGGGTCAAGTCCGGCAATTAGACCAAAGGGTTAACGAGGCCGGCTACCTGCGGCTTATGACGCCAGAGCCGCTGGCGATGAACATGAGCAACAGAGTCGAGACCGGTGAGCCGACCGTGCCGGATGCCTCACACGCCCCGCGGCGACGACTAGGCGTGAAAAGCGCCGTTCTTCGGCAACCGCTTGTCAAACGTATGCTGCTCCGCATCTACGATCAGATCTTCCGCTGGTACTATGATTCGTGATCGATCGGACCTCGAACCGGGGAGCACGAGCTCAGGTACGAGACCCGGGCGTGTGTTCATCTCGGCCGACCACGGCCTTTCCGTCGTCTACTTCCTTCAGAGCGAGGTCGTGCCGACCTTGATCGAAAAAGGGGTCGAGGTGGTGCTGCTCACCGACGACGCGCTGCGGGAAAAAATCCTAGAGCGTTTCGGTTCTGAGGGCCTCACAGTTGAAGGCTTGCGCACACCGGAGCTGCGGGCCTATTCCGAACTGTCCAAAGACGCCCAATGGTGGCTGGCATTCCTGCGTAGAGTCGGCGGATCGAATCGCATCCGAACGGCGGCGATGGACAGCTACATCCGCCAGGTGTGGGTCGAGGAGCCGCCGCGCCGCCTGGCGTTGATGCCGGCCGCCTGGCTGGCCATCTGGCTCTTGCGACGTTCTGCGCGCCTGCGACGCGAGCTTGTCCGGCTGCAGGAACACTTCACGCCCGAGATCTACACTGACATCTTTGAGCGATACAAACCTGACCTCGTGGTGAGCAGCACTCCCGGCTGGAGGCTCGACCGCTATTTGCTGCGCGAGGCAAACAAGCATCGGGTACGGACAGCCTCGGTGATCGTCGGCTGGGACAATCCGAGCAGTTACTCGATCGCGGGAGCGCATGTTGACCGGGTTACTTGTTGGTCGAAGCTCCAAGTGGACGAGCTCGTTCTCGGATCAGATTGGAGGCCGGAGGACCTCAACATCGGCGGGATACCTTCTTATGATGGATACCTGGATCGCCGGTGGCAGGTCTCACGCGAGGAGTACTTCCGGCTGCACCGGCTTGATCCGCAGCGCAAGCTGCTCTCGTACGCGTGCAGCTTCGTGAGCTTCTCGCCGAACTGGCAAAATGTCGAAGCCCTGGCGCGTCTGGTCTCGTCTGATTCGCTCGCGGCGCCGTCCCAGCTTCTCGTCCGTCTGCACCCAAATCATTTTTGGGACGTCGATTTGTTCATCGAAGAGCGGGAGCGAATCAGACGACTTGCCCGCGAACTTCCGCACGTGCATGTCGTCGAACCTGTCCCTCTCGGGGGAGAGCTAGGATACTACTCCGGCGAAGACATGCCCGAGAAGGCTTCCATGCTGGCCCACTCCGACGTGTTCTTGACCGTCTATTCCACGATGGTCGTGGAAGCTGCCGTTCATGACACCCCGATCGTCAGCGTGTGCATCGACGCCCCGGGCGGGTGGAACCGCCGGCGAAAGTACTCGCTGCCGCTGTCTCGTATTGGTGACTGGCCAACCCATGCCCGCTTCCGGGAAGCGAACGCCGGACGGGTCGTCTACACAGAGGCCGAGTTGCGCCAGGCCATCGACGGCTATCTCGAGAACCCGGCGTCTGAGACCGAGGCCCGCCGGGATTTCGTCGAGAGGGAGATCACGTACACAGACGCAAGCGCAGGCGCGCGCACGGCCGAGTTTCTCCTCTCGCTGCTCCCGGGACAGGCGCCATGAGGTTCCTGATCGCCGGTTACGGATCGATCGGTCGCCGGCACCTGCGCAACCTGATCGCCCTCGGTGAGAAAGATATCGTGCTCTACCGATCGGGAAAGAGCACGCTGCCCGGCGGAGAGTCGGCCCAGTTTCCCATTGAGACCAACTTGACCCGGGCTTTGGAGCACAAACCCGATGCCGTGATCGTCAGCAACCCAACAGCTCTGCACCTGGAGGTCGCTATCCCGGCCGCCGAAGCGGGCTGTCACGTATTAATCGAAAAACCGTTGAGCCATTCCATGCAGCGAGTGGACGAGTTGACAGCTGCGGTCGAACGAGCGGGGGTCCGTGTGTGCGTCGGCTACCAGTATCGCTTCCATCCGGGGCTGCAGAAGGCCAAGGAGTGGCTCGTCCAGGGGGAGAGCGGACCGACGGTTGCGGCCCGTGCCCATTACGGCGACTATCTGCCCGGCTGGCATCCCTGGGAGGACTACCGGGAGTCGTACAGCGCCCGTCCCGAGTTGGGCGGGGGAGTGATCCTGACCTTGTGTCACCCCCTGGACTATCTGCGCTGGCTCTTGGGCGAAGTGATCTCGGTTTGGGCCATGGCCGGCCGGCTTGGAGGGTTGGTCATCGGTGTGGATGACACTGCCGAGATCGGCCTGCGCTTCGCCAGCGGTGCGCTGGCCGGAGTTCACTTGGACTATCTCCAGCAGCCCCCGTCGCATTCTTTCGAGATCATCGGAACGCAGGCATCGATCCGTTGGGACCAGGCTGACGGGATCGCCCGCCTTGAGCCCAACGCTGGTACGCGGGGAGAACAGCAGCGCTCTCGGGCCGGGTTCGACAGGAGCGACATGTTCCTGGATGAGATGAGGCACTTCATCCAGGTATGCCGCGGCGAGGTCGGGCCCATCTGTTCGCTGGCCGAGGGGGTCGCCTCGCTGCGTTTGGCCGTGGCGGCAGAGCTGGCTGCTCGTCAAGACAGGATGGTCTCGCCTGAAGAGCAATTCGTTGGCTAAGTCCGCCCCCGCCCAACTCGATTGGGCCACAAGCGTGATGACCGCTGAGGCAAGCGATGATCATTGGCGATCGAGCCAGATGAGTCGCATGTGAACGCAGCCAGGTCTTCCGTCCTCCTGCGGTTGATCCCCTACTTCATTCTTTTGATTATGCTTATGCCCCTGGCTGCGCCGTACCTTGAGCCCGGGGTTCAATTCGCCGATGATCGCTTCGCGCCTTACTTACGCGTGCAGGCCCTGCGCGAAGCCCTCGCCGACGGACAGATCCCACCGCGCTGGTTCGCAGAATTCGACGGTGGCTATGGAAGCCCGTATCCCTCGTTCTACGCCATGCTGTTCTACGATGTGGCGCTGGGGTTCAATGTCTTGGGTGCGCCCGTAGGGGCGGCCGTCGAGTTGACCGCGTTCTTGTCGATCTTCGCGGCAGCGCTGGGGATGTTCGTACTTGTGCGAAGCCTGTGGGGTGTGAGATCCGGCGTCCTGGCAGCCGCGCTGTACGCCTACGCTCCGTATCACCTTGTGGATGCATTCGTGCGGGGCGCGCTGAGCGAGCTGGCGGCCTTCGTCTGGTTCCCACTTGTCGTGCACACGACTTACCAGGCGATCATTACTCGCAAGAGGTCGTGGCTGGCGCTGAGCGGGCTTTCGATAGCCGGGCTGATCCTCACCCACAACCTGATGCCGATCCTGTTCCTGCCGGTTATCTTCGGTGTGCTGGGGGTGATCTCCTTGGTGAAGGTGAAGAGCGGCGAGTCGAGGTTGATGGGGGTCGGAGCAGTCGGAGCGTCGGGGGCATTAGGGCTTCTTGTCAGCGCCTATTTCTGGTTACCAATCGCTTTCGAAAGAAACTTACTCAGGCTGGAGTACTTCCTGCAATACGACTTCCATGGTGACTTCGTCGGGCGAGGGACGCTATTCGCCTGGTCGAGTTCCGAACCACCGTACACAAGCGTTGGGCTGGTTCTCCTGGGCGCGGCTTTCGTCGGAGCCCTGATCGCCTTATCGCCGAGGTCCAGGTCGCAGCACAAGTTGATCTCCCTGGGCGCGCTAGCGGCCGGCCTGTTCTTCCTCTTCATGACCACCAGGAGGTCAAGCTGGCTCTGGGAACACATTCCGCTCTTGCCATTTGTGCAGTTCCCGTGGCGCTTCCTGGCGCCGGCTTCGTTCTGCCTGGCGCTGGCGAGCGGCCCGCTACCTGCCGCGTTCAGGAGTCCGTTGGCGAGTTGGGGTGCAGCGATCCTGCTCGGAGCGGCGATCTACATCCAGAGCAGCCCGCTGATCAACATCGCTGATCGCATCGACGGGGCTTCGATCGAAGCGATGACGGTCTGCCAGGAAGTCTGGGGGACACAGGACTACAGGCCGGCGACTTCCCATGCCCTCTTTTGGCGGGGCCCATCGCCGCCGGCCGACGCGGCCGAGGCCTTGGTTCTGCTTCCTTGTCCAGCCGGTGTCAGCCTCTCATCAACGGGGAAGGCAGAGGTCCTCACGACTGCGCAAAAGGGCACCCGCTGGGATGTGCGTTATTCCGCCGCAGGGCCGGCGGTGATCACGATCCCTCAGTTCTTCTTCCCTGGTTGGACTGCCTGGGTGGATCAAGAGCGGATGACGGTCTCCCCGAGCTCGGGAGATGGCCTGCTCCAGATTCACCTACCCGCCGGGGAACACTCGCTGCGGGTCGACTACCACGAGACGGTTGTCTGTCGCGTGGGTGATGTTCTGAGTCTGTTGGGATTGGCGGCCGTGGCGGCGATCAGCTTGTCAGCGCGCGCAGGAACGCGAGCACAGGGCCCAAGCAAACCTGAATCGCGTGGAGTCGATTACACGATCGGGGATGGCCGCCTAGCAGGTGTCTCGGTCGGCTGTTTGCGACTCTCGAGATGTTTCGCCGGAAGCTCAGGCACAGGCAGGAGGCTGGCTCACCGGTCGGCTACGATCCATACGTCCCATACGGCAACCCGGGCCATGCTCCCGACCTGCTGCCCTTTCAATTGCTCGCGAATCCTGGGATACGCGGCCCCCTCACCGACCGGATTCTCGGCGTCAGCCAGGAAGGACTGCAGATCATTCAACGCTCCGGTCGGCTGAGGTGCGTTTGTAGCCGGGAACACGAAGGCAAGCTTGGCTGCAGAAGCTACGCTGTCCTTATAAGGAAGATAGCGCTCGATCCCATTGAAGGGCGCAAGAATTGTCTTCTCTTCGATCAAATAGTCGAGTGTGTAGGCCCCCCAATAGTCGGCATACCCATACTTGATGTTGTTCTCTTCCAAATACTGTTCAAGCCGCGCAACGTCCCTCGGATCGTAACGAGTGAACTTCACAAGCCAGTTGGCGTTGGCGTAGGCGAGATTACCTAGCCCTACGAACAACACCCAGAACGCGGCGATGATCACACCGGATCCTCGAACCTTGGATAAGAGCCACACCAGGAATAGGGCGAATATGATCGCGCTGGCCTGGGCTGCCATCAACGCGTGTCGAATGCTGTACAGGTCGACGGTGTTGCTTGCCAGGATGCTGATCAGGACCGGTAGAGCGAACAGTAAGATGATCATGCTCAGCGGCCGGACGCGCGAGTCCATGGGGGTGAAGGCCAGAAGGCGCCAAACTGTCACCCTGTTCCACCACAGGAATAGACAGAGCGCCGCAACGGTCAAGCCGATGACGGCAAGCCAGACCAGCAGTGGTATTCCAGCTGTCTGCTTCAACCGGGCGTAGGTAGGGATTCCCCAGAGTGCGGGAAGGATCTCCCTTACAAGCAACTTTGTGCGAGAGGCGATGCCCGTCGGGCACGAAGGGTAGACCGCCCAATACGGCGGAATTCCTCTGGCGATCCACTGATAAAGAAGAGGCGAATACCCCGCGCCGAACCCGACGCCGACTGCCCCGAGCTCGAGGCCCAACTGCCGTCGTCGTCGGCTGATCAAGAAGGCATAACCGGCGCCAGCCAGGCACACAACGACAAGTCCTGTCCGGGCCATAGATCCGATCGTCGCGTACAAGCCCTCGGGGCTGCAGGCGCCGCTGAAGAAGGTGAGCACGCCCAGGCCGGCGACCCCAATGACCCCCACAGGCAGCAACTCAGCCAAGGGGATCATGACCACGCTCGCCGCGAGCTGGGAGAGGCGAGCGTAAGCTGTGCGCCATTCCGGCGAGCAGAGGAACGCCACCAGGCCCACCGCCACCAGGTAGAGGATCATCGTATTGTTGGCCCAGAATCCGAGCCCGAGGAGGACGCCTGTGGCCGCACTTCGCAGGGCCCTTGACCGCGGATCGGACAGCTCTGGCAAGGCGACGAGCAGCAAAAGAGTCCCGATCACAAACATCGCCCCGTAGGCTCCTACCGGCTGATAGGTCCATTCAAGGACGTGGAAGCCGGGAAGTGCCAGGAATAGCAGGCTGAGTAGGGCGACCGGGTATCCGAAGTAGCGAGCGGTGAAAACAGCGTGTAGCACGAAGAACAACGCGAATAGAAGGAGCGTGGACATCCGAAAGGCCATGACTGACGGGCCAAGAATGGACATGAAACCGGCGGAGATGATCGATTCGATGCTTCCGAGGTAAGCCGGTCCGTAGAGGGTCGGTGTGAAATCCCCAGCCAGGATATGGCGCGCCATGAGACCGAAGACCGCCTCATCGCTCTGGAAGTTCGCCGGCCACTGGGTCGCCGCCCAGATCCGGACTGCTAATCCGAGAGCAACCGCCGCCGCCAACAAGAGCCACCACTGGCGGGGCGTGGGCGATGGTTTGTCGCCGCTTTGGTGATGATTGTCTGGGAAGGTCGAAGTCATGTTTTGTCCGCGCACCTTGCGCTGTGCTTCGTCGGGCACTGTATGGATGAGATTATAGTTTAGTGTGCATGAGGGGGAAGCGACCCCATGGGCTACGATCGCCAGGCTCTAGAACACCCCGTCAGGGATCTCTATGGAATTTCGATCGACGGACCAACCGGTCGTATCGCGACAATTGACTCGGGGTAAGCGATTTCCGCCTGATCAAGATTGTGTTGCAGTTCCGCAGGCACATGTGGACTGACCTCATACCTTCGATCGCATGGTCGGTCCTGTCTGCCGGTCCGTGATAAGATTCGCCGTCTTTGGCGTTCCTGCGCAATCCGAGTGGGGATGGCCTTCTCGTCGGCCAGCCAATGGTGTTGCATCGGCGAGATCCTCTGTGGAACCTCGACGTCCTCGCCCGAACGCGGACTGCTGGTAAGCCGTATGGTGGACGAATGAAGCGTGAGAAGAAAGCCGGACAGTGGATCCTGACAGGGATCCTGATTGCCTATGCGGCCTACGCCGCGATCTTCATCTTTCAGAGCAGTTTCATCGTCGATGGAAAGCGGTACTTCGTTCTGTTCGATGATGCCATGATCTCCATGCAGTATGCCAAGAACTTTGCGCAAGGGCTGGGGCTGGTATGGAACGCCGGAGGGCCTCGGGTCGAAGGATACTCCAACCCCCTCTGGGTGTTAATCATGGCCGTCTTCCATTTATTCCCAATACCCCAGGCGATGATGAGCCTCGCGGTTCAGGTGTTATCTGGGTTGCTCCTGGTGGGCAATCTCATCCTGGTGAAGAAACTTGCCGACG
>Ga0214473_10005141_pt1 | contig 15701 bp, 10 predicted proteins | sample RVTome_7_FD_203509 | JGI IMG/M metagenome (GOLD analysis project Ga0214473, IMG submission 203509) | Soil microbial communities from uranium-contaminated site in the Upper Colorado River Basin, Wyoming, United States - RVT98D197 | ecosystem: Environmental > Terrestrial > Soil > Contaminated >... | reverse complement strand
GCCCCGAGGGCGAAGATGTCCGAGCGCGCGTCCACCGCGTGGCCCCGCACCTGCTCGGGCGACATGTAGCCGGCGGTGCCGACGATAAGGCCCTCGGCCGTCGTGGTGGCCTTCGAGGGCTCCTCGACGAGCGGATGGACACGGGTGAGTTTGGCGACGCCGAAGTCGAGGATCTTGACCCGCCCGTCTTTCGTCAGGAAGAGGTTGGCGGGTCGAGCGAGCCGGCGAGGCGGGCCTCCTCCTCGAAGCGGTGGAGCGGCTCGGGAGTGTGGCTCGGCTCGCCCCGCAGGACCTTGACGGCCACGTCGCGGCCGAGGCGCGTGTCGCAGGCGCGGTAGACCTCACCCATCCCCCCGGCCCCGATCGGGCCCAGGATCTCGTACGGCCCCAGCCGTGTTCCGGCCGGAAGGCTCACGGCCAGTCCACGTCGAGGGCGTAAACCTCGGTCGGGCCGCTCATTTCTCGCAGAGCGAGCGGCGAGTCGTCGGGGGTGATGCCGATCCAGGACCAGCTGCCCTCGGTCACCACGAGGGGAACCCTCTCGAGGCTCGCAATGGGGTCGACGTGCCCGTCCGTCGCGCGGACCCGCACGATCGAGCTGCCCATCCCCAGCTGAATCCAGGTGCCATCGTGTGTCCAGTTCGGGTACCGGAGAATGTCGTCCCCGACGAGCAGATCCCGCCATCGCCCACCGGCGAACTCGTACAGGGCCAGACGGGTACGGTCGACCGAGAGCGCAGCGATCGACCGTCCATCCGGCGACCAGCGAGGCGAGAACAGCCCCTGCGAACCCGGCACGGCAGACACCCTGCCGGTCTGGATGTCGACCACCTGGATCAGGATCGGGTGGTCCGGCGCGTGGTCCACGACGAGGCCGCCGAAGACCAGCCTCCTGCCGTCCGGAGACCAGTGGGGATCCATCGCGCTTGGCTGGCTCGTCACCCGCTCGGGCTTCCCGCCCCCGGCGGCGATGATGCGGCTCTCCCACGTGCCGACGGGCGCGACGGACATGTAGGCGATCCGGTGCCCGTCGGGCGACCAGCGGGGCAGCATCGCAGTCAGTGGAACGAAGGTGAGCTGCCGCCGCTCGGTCCCGTCGGTACGACTCCGCCACAGCGTGCCGTCGGGGTGGCTCACGTAGGCGATCCAGCGGCCGTCACGGGAGAACTCCATGTCGCGGGCCGAGAGGCCGCCCAGGAGCGGGAAGAAGAGACCGGTGGCCGTGTCGTAGCGGACCAGCTCGCCACCCGTGCCCGGCGGGGAGCCCAGAGCGAAGAGCGTGCGGCCGTCCGGGCTGAGCGTCGGCATCGAGTAGCGCATCGGGCCAGAAGTCAGCTTCGAAGGCGCGGCAGACGGCGGCCGGCTCCAGGGCCAGGGACCCCTCTCCCGCCGAGCCCAGAGGGCGGTCTCGCCCTCCCGGGCTGCGCTGAATACGTAGTAGCGGCCGTCCGGTGTCCAGCGGCCGTACCCCCCGTAGCCCGGGTTCCATCCGGGGAGGAGAGGGTGGACACCGCTGCCGTCGACTCTTGCCTCCTGGAGGACGTAGGTTGGAGGACTTCCCTCCCGGACCGTGTAGCGCAACCGCTGCCCATCCGGTGACAGGTGCGGAAAAAGGACCGTCGCCGGCGCGCTCAGGAGCCGCCGTGAGCCCGACCCGTCGCTTCGAGCCACGAAGACGTCCTTTCCGTTGGCGTAAACGATCTCCTGTCCGTCGGCGGACCACGCGGCGTGCTCGGCCTCGACGTGTCCGAGAGGACGAGGGCTGCCTCCCGTCGTCGACAGCAACCAGACCGGGTCCCCCAACAACCCACGGACGTCGTCCTCCACTAGCAGCTCGTTGCGGTTGGGCAGGATGTCCTGAAGGTAGGGCCGGCTCCAGGGTGTCTCGATCGGCACGGAGTCGCCACCCGCGAGGGGCACCTGCATCAGCTTGCTGGAAGCTCCGGAAAAAGCCGTGTAGTAGACACGCGTCCCGTCCGTGTGCACGAGCTCCTTCGCGGCGCTGTCGTGCGTCAGCTGGCGTACCGCCGTGACACGGGGCACGTCGGGTGGGCGACGCCAGAGGACGGAGACCGCAGTGGCGAGGCTTGCCACGACCACGAGCACCGTCGCCGCCGAGACGTAGTGCCCCCGGCTGGAGTTGGCACGAGTTGCCGCCTGCGGGGTCGTCCCCGTTCCGCCCTCCGCCTCGAGGGCGAAGGCGACGTCCTTGGCCGACTGGAACCGCTCGGTGAGGTCCTTCTCGAGACAGCGCCTCACGATCCGCTCGAGGCTCTGCGGGACCTCGAGCCCGGGCCGCGACAGCTCCTCCGGGTCCTTCGTCAGGATCGCCGTCAGGGTGTCGGCTGCCGTCTCGCCGCTGAAGGCCCTGTGGCCTGACAGCATCTCGTACACGACCGCCCCGAGGGCGAAGATGTCCGAGCGCGCGTCCACCGCGTGGCCCCGCACCTGCTCGGGCGACATGTAGCCGGCGGTGCCGACGACAAGGCCCTCGGCCGTCTCGGTGGTGGCCTTCGAGGGCTCCTCGACGAGCGGCTGCGCATGAGTGAGCTTGGCGACGCCGAAGTCGAGAATCTTGATCCGCCCGTCTTTCGTCAGGAAGAGGTTGGCGGGCTTGAGGTCGCGGTGGACGATGCCCCGCTCGTGGGCGGCGGCGAGGCCGCGGGCGACCTGCTGAGCGTACTCGACGGCCTTGCGGAGCGGCAGGGGGCCGGGGGCGAGGGCCTCGCGGAGCGAGCGGCCTTCGAGGAGCTCCGCGACGAGGTAGGGGGCGCCCTCGTGAGAACCCACGTCGTAGAGGGTCAGGACGTTGGGGTGGTTGAGGGAGCCGGCGAGGCGGGCCTCCTGCTCGAAGCGGCGGAGCTGCACGGGAGTGTGGCCCGGCTCGCCCCGCAGGACCTTGACGGCCACGTCGCGGCCGAGGCGGGCGTCGCGGGCGCGATAGACCTCGCCCATGCCGCCGGCCCCGATCGGGCCCAGGATCTCGTACGGCCCCAGCCGTGTTCCGGCCGCGAGCGTCATGGCTGACTCCGGTGGACTGGCGGCATTTATGCACGCGGTCGCCGCCCCATCAATGAACCGTTGGAATCATCCGCGTCACTTCAGGATTCTCGACACCGCAGCCCACTGGGGCGCGTCGGGGCACCGGTCAGGGCCGCAGGCCCTCGACGAGGTAGAGGTCTTGGAAGTAGCGGCCGTAGGTGTAGGCGTACGCCTCGCCGTCCGCCGTGAGAGCGGCCCCGAGTATGTGCGTGGCGCCCGTGAGGTCGTCCGGCCGCAGAGCCTTCCAGGCAGTCAGGCGTCCGGTGGCGAGCTCGAGCCGGTCGATCCGGTAGGGCATACCCACCCGGCCGACGAAGATGAACCGCCCGTCCCCACTGACGCGCAGCGCGACGGTGCCGGACGGAAGGCGAGCCGGCATCGGCTGCGGCTCGCCGCCCTGGAGCGGGTAGCGGGCCAGCGTTCCGTCCGCGGCGACGCCGATCGGGGCGCCGCTGCCGGACGATCCGCGGACGGCGACGACGCCCTCTGGCGTGACCGGTCGAGGCTCCCCGCCGGAGAGGTCCACGAGAAAGCTCTGCGAGCGGCGCTCGCCACCGGCGGCGTGGATCAGGAGGCGTGCTTCGTCGAGGAACCACGGAGGGCCGGGAAACAGGGGGTTCGAGTTCCAGTCGAAGCGGTCTGACAGGATTGTCCGCGACTCCCCGGGGCCCGTGGGCGTCACGATCAACCGAGGACGGGGGCCAGAAGAGGCGACCAGCACCCACGCCCCGTTTGGCGAGAGCGCCAGCGGCGTGCCCTCACCCAGCCCCACGGAGGGGCCGCCTTGCGTGGGCGCGACGTACGTCCGGGCCCCCGAGCGTCCGGGCGAGTCGCCTTCGCAGATCAGGGTGCGACTGCCGTCGGCCGAGAGATCCACCGCCCACGTCCAGGCGAACACTTCGAGATCCCGCTCGCTTTTCCCGCCCGGGGCCTTCATCCTCACGCGCTCGAAGCCGTGATACAGGAGCAGGCGGCCATCGCTCGAGGCGTCGTCAATGCCGAGGACGCCGGTGACCCGGTACACCTCGCGCGGCCGCCCGCCTGGCTTCGCCCGCCAGAGGGAGCGCGCCCGCCACGTCTCCCCTCCCGATACCCAGAAGCTGTCGTCCGAGGCCCAGGCGAGCTCTACGGCTACAGGCGGGGTCAGAACTGACGTCTTCCGTCCCGCCCTGTCGTACACGGCGATCCCGCTTCCGTCGGCAACGGCGACGCGATCCCCACGAGGCGAGACACGGAGCGAACCGCGGACCGGCCGAGCGACCACGTGGCCGACGGGGTACTCGAGCTGGAACTCGCCGCCGTAGAAGCCGCCCACGGGGCCGACCCGCCGGATGACGGCCAGCTCCCGCCCGTCGGGGGACCAGTCCGCGTCCACGACGTCGTCCAGGACTTTCCTGGGTTCACCGCCGGAGAGCGGAACGCGCGCCAGCGTGCCGGTCGTCACGTCGCTGAGGTCACCAGGAGCTTTCAGGAGGATCGCCAGCTCGCTTGGCGCAACGGACGGCCTTCTGGGACGAGATCCTGCGGAGCGTCCCGCGAAACGCGGCGCCTCCGCCGCGGTCCCTGGAGGTGCGCGTACTTCGAGAGCCTCGCCACCGCGCAACCGGCCCCCGAGCGCCAGGAAGAACGAAGGCGGGTCGTCCTCGGCCGCGCGACCCAGCGCGAGGACGAGGCCCACCTGGCGCCGCGTGTCAGGCGGCCCTCGAGCCGCGCTCGCCGGAGGTGGCGCTCGTCGTCACCCGCTCCCTCGCCCAGCTCGGCACCCGCCGCTCCACGGAGTGCTACCTCGACGCGGCGTCCCGCGGCAGTCCCGACGCCCGCGCGGCCGCCGCCACCAACCTGAACTTCCTCGCCCTGAACCTGCACATCGCCCCGGGCGACGCCTTCGCCGCCGCCGCCCGTCTCGCGCGCGACTCCGACCCCGTGGTGCGCGCCGCCACCGCGTCGAGCCTCGTCCTCTTCGACGAGCGGACCGCCCGGAAGCTCCTCACCCCGCTTGCGACCGACCCGGAGCCCGCGGTGCGGGCCGCGGCTGAGGAGAGCCTGGCGAAACTCGAACCTCTGCGCAAGCTCGAACAAGAGCTGATGTCCCGTTAGTTGGTAGGCGGCGGCCTTGGCTTGGGCCCACGCTGGCCGGTCACTGGCCCACACTGACATGCCTTCGGGAGGCCTCCCGCGCGAGGGCGGGCCTCCCTTTGCCGCCGGCTGCTCTCCCCCCGGCTTCGGGCGGGCGTGGAGATCAGCTGCCGGATCTACAAGCCGAGGCGGCCGCGCGAGTCACCGCTGTATCGCCTCGTCGCGCAGCACCTCGAGGAGCTGCTGCGGGTCTGGCCCACACGCTTCGTCCGGCAGCACGGGCCGCTGCGCCCGGTGGTCGAACGGGTGCTACGGGAGTTCCTGAAGTGCGGGCTTCTCGAGCACGGGTTAGCACGGCTGTGGTGCTGCGAGTGCCGAACGAGCGTCCTCGTCGCCTTCTCCTGCCGTGCCCGCAGCTTCTGTCCTTCCTGCGAGAAGAAGAAGCAGCTCTTGTGGGCCGAGTGAGCTCGCCCGCGCAGGAGCCGAGGCTGTCAAGGAGCTGATCCGCCACACGAGCGGCGACGATGCCCGGCCCGGGATCGTCGTCTCGATCGCCACCGCCGGAGACCTGCTGCAGTGGCATCCGCACCTGCACCTGATCACCACCGACGCCGGCCGAGTCTCCGAGGGCACGTGGCATCCCTTGCCGAACTGGGACGGCGAGCTGCTGATACGGCTGTTTCGCGAGCGGCTGCTCGGCAGCCTCCTCGACAAGCGGGCGATCTCCCAGGAGCTGGTCCAGAAGCTGCTCGCCTGGCGACATCCCGGCTTCTCCGCCCACGTGGGCGAGCCGATCTTGGCCTCGGACAAGCAGCGCCTCGAGGACACCGCCGCCTATCTCGTCAGAAACCCGCTCTCGCTCAGGAAGCTCGTCTACCTGGACGGCCAGAAGGCCGTGCTCTACCGCTCTCGGATGAACCCGACCCTGGGTCGCAATTTCGAGGCGATGGATCCGCCCGAGTGGCTCGCGCGCATGAGCGACCACATCCCCGATCCCGGGCAACACCGGACGATCTTCTACGGCGAGTACTCGAGTCGCGTCCGGGCCACGCCTTGCCCGCCCGAGGCCGGCCTGGCGGCGCCCGACGCTCCGCCCAGGCGTCGCTGCTCTGCCAGCTGGGCCAGGATGATCGCGAAGGTCTACCACGTGGACCCGCTCGTCTGCCTCCGCTGCGGCCAGCGCATGAGCATCCTCGCCTTCGTGAGCGATCAGCACTCGATCGGCAGAATCCTCGAACACCTCGGCCTGCGCTCATCTCAGCAGGACAAGCCCCCGCCCGCCCCCGAGATCCTCCGCGTGGCCGAAACCGGCGATGGCTGGGGCGTGCCGGCAAGCTGGGACTGAGCGAGACTGCCGGGTTGCCGGTCGTTGGTCCCACGCAGCGGACGGCTCTGCCCGCAACAGCGCGTAGGTCGCACGCAGTCGGCTCGTCAGCCGCGTGACACCGCTTCGCCAGGTCCGCAGCAGGTAGAACGTGCCTCGCACGCTCAGCCCGGCACTGCGACCGACGCCCTCAGCCCCGCGTGCCGCACCCGGCCGCGAATCAAACTACCTACAGATAACTACCTACAGATCGAACATGGCCGCTGCCGCCAGCCAGCGCCACCCGGATCGTCGGGCCGCAGCGACAGGCTCGGCTGCTGCTCGCGACGACCCGTTCTCTGCCTCGAGGGCGAAGGCGATGGCCTTGGCCGACTGGAAGCGCTCGGCGGGGTCCTTCTCGAGGCAGCGCCTCACGATCCGCTCGAGACTCGGCGGGACCTCGAGCCCGGGCCGCGACAGCTCCTCCGGGTCCTTCGTCAGGATCGCCGTCAGGGTGTCGGCTGCCGTCTCGCCGCTGAAGGCCCTGTGGCCTGACAGCATCTCGTACACGACCGCCCCGAGGGCGAAGATGTCCGAGCGCGCGTCCACCGCGTGGCCCCGCACCTGCTCGGGCGACATGTAGCCGGCGGTGCCGACGACAAGGCCCTCGGCCGTCTCGGTGGTGGCCTTCGAGGGCTCCTCGACGAGCGGCTGCGCATGAGTGAGCTTGGCGACGCCGAAGTCGAGAATCTTGATCCGCCCGTCTTTCGTCAGGAAGAGGTTGGCGGGCTTGAGGTCGCGGTGGACGATGCCCCGCTCGTGGGCGGCGGCGAGGCCGCGGGCGACCTGCTGAGCGTACTCGACGGCCTTGCGGAGCGGCAGGGGGCCGGGGGCGAGGGCCTCGCGGAGCGAGCGGCCTTCGAGGAGCTCCGCGACGAGGTAGGGGGCGCCCTCGTGAGAACCCACGTCGTAGAGGGTCAGGACGTTGGGGTGGTTGAGGGAGCCGGCGAGGCGGGCCTCCTGCTCGAAGCGGCGGAGCTGCACGGGAGTGTGGCCCGGCTCGCCCCGCAGGACCTTGACGGCCACGTCGCGGCCGAGGCGGGCGTCGCGGGCGCGATAGACCTCGCCCATGCCGCCGGCCCCGATCGGGCCCAGGATCTCGTACGGCCCCAGCCGTGTTCCGGCCGCGAGCGTCATGGCTGACTCCGGTGGACTGGCGGCATTTATGCACGCGGTCGCCGCCCCATCAATGAACCGTTGGAATCATCCGCGTCACTTCAGGATTCTCGACACCGCAGCCCACTGGGGCGCGTCGGGGCACCGGTCAGGGCCGCAGGCCCTCGACGAGGTAGAGGTCTTGGAAGTAGCGGCCGTAGGTGTAGGCGTACGCCTCGCCGTCCGCCGTGAGAGCGGCCCCGAGTATGTGCGTGGCGCCCGTGAGGTCGTCCGGCCGCAGAGCCTTCCAGGCAGTCAGGCGTCCGGTGGCGAGCTCGAGCCGGTCGATCCGGTAGGGCATACCCACCCGGCCGACGAAGATGAACCGCCCGTCCCCACTGACGCGCAGCGCGACGGTGCCGGACGGAAGGCGAGCCGGCATCGGCTGCGGCTCGCCGCCCTGGAGCGGGTAGCGGGCCAGCGTTCCGTCCGCGGCGACGCCGATCGGGGCGCCGCTGCCGGACGATCCGCGGACGGCGACGACGCCCTCTGGCGTGACCGGTCGAGGCTCCCCGCCGGAGAGGTCCACGAGAAAGCTCTGCGAGCGGCGCTCGCCACCGGCGGCGTGGATCAGGAGGCGTGCTTCGTCGAGGAACCACGGAGGGCCGGGAAACAGGGGGTTCGAGTTCCAGTCGAAGCGGTCTGACAGGATTGTCCGCGACTCCCCGGGGCCCGTGGGCGTCACGATCAACCGAGGACGGGGGCCAGAAGAGGCGACCAGCACCCACGCCCCGTTTGGCGAGAGCGCCAGCGGCGTGCCCTCACCCAGCCCCACGGAGGGGCCGCCTTGCGTGGGCGCGACGTACGTCCGGGCCCCCGAGCGTCCGGGCGAGTCGCCTTCGCAGATCAGGGTGCGACTGCCGTCGGCCGAGAGATCCACCGCCCACGTCCAGGCGAACACTTCGAGATCCCGCTCGCTTTTCCCGCCCGGGGCCTTCATCCTCACGCGCTCGAAGCCGTGATACAGGAGCAGGCGGCCATCGCTCGAGGCGTCGTCAATGCCGAGGACGCCGGTGACCCGGTACACCTCGCGCGGCCGCCCGCCTGGCTTCGCCCGCCAGAGGGAGCGCGCCCGCCACGTCTCCCCTCCCGATACCCAGAAGCTGTCGTCCGAGGCCCAGGCGAGCTCTACGGCTACAGGCGGGGTCAGAACTGACGTCTTCCGTCCCGCCCTGTCGTACACGGCGATCCCGCTTCCGTCGGCAACGGCGACGCGATCCCCACGAGGCGAGACACGGAGCGAACCGCGGACCGGCCGAGCGACCACGTGGCCGACGGGGTACTCGAGCTGGAACTCGCCGCCGTAGAAGCCGCCCACGGGGCCGACCCGCCGGATGACGGCCAGCTCCCGCCCGTCGGGGGACCAGTCCGCGTCCACGACGTCGTCCAGGACTTTCCTGGGTTCACCGCCGGAGAGCGGAACGCGCGCCAGCGTGCCGGTCGTCACGTCGCTGAGGTCACCAGGAGCTTTCAGGAGGATCGCCAGCTCGCTTGGCGCAACGGACGGCCTTCTGGGACGAGATCCTGCGGAGCGTCCCGCGAAACGCGGCGCCTCCGCCGCGGTCCCTGGAGGTGCGCGTACTTCGAGAGCCTCGCCACCGCGCAACCGGCCCCCGAGCGCCAGGAAGAACGAAGGCGGGTCGTCCTCGGCCGCGCGACCCAGCGCGAGGACGAGGCCCACCTGGCGCCGCGTGTCAGGCGGCCCTCGAGCCGCGCTCGCCGGAGGTGGCGCTCGTCGTCACCCGCTCCCTCGCCCAGCTCGGCACCCGCCGCTCCACGGAGTGCTACCTCGACGCGGCGTCCCGCGGCAGTCCCGACGCCCGCGCGGCCGCCGCCACCAACCTGAACTTCCTCGCCCTGAACCTGCACATCGCCCCGGGCGACGCCTTCGCCGCCGCCGCCCGTCTCGCGCGCGACTCCGACCCCGTGGTGCGCGCCGCCACCGCGTCGAGCCTCGTCCTCTTCGACGAGCGGACCGCCCGGAAGCTCCTCACCCCGCTTGCGACCGACCCGGAGCCCGCGGTGCGGGCCGCGGCTGAGGAGAGCCTGGCGAAACTCGAACCTCTGCGCAAGCTCGAACAAGAGCTGATGTCCCGTTAGTTGGTAGGCGGCGGCCTTGGCTTGGGCCCACGCTGGCCGGTCACTGGCCCACACTGACATGCCTTCGGGAGGCCTCCCGCGCGAGGGCGGGCCTCCCTTTGCCGCCGGCTGCTCTCCCCCCGGCTTCGGGCGGGCGTGGAGATCAGCTGCCGGATCTACAAGCCGAGGCGGCCGCGCGAGTCACCGCTGTATCGCCTCGTCGCGCAGCACCTCGAGGAGCTGCTGCGGGTCTGGCCCACACGCTTCGTCCGGCAGCACGGGCCGCTGCGCCCGGTGGTCGAACGGGTGCTACGGGAGTTCCTGAAGTGCGGGCTTCTCGAGCACGGGTTAGCACGGCTGTGGTGCTGCGAGTGCCGAACGAGCGTCCTCGTCGCCTTCTCCTGCCGTGCCCGCAGCTTCTGTCCTTCCTGCGAGAAGAAGAAGCAGCTCTTGTGGGCCGAGTGAGCTCGCCCGCGCAGGAGCCGAGGCTGTCAAGGAGCTGATCCGCCACACGAGCGGCGACGATGCCCGGCCCGGGATCGTCGTCTCGATCGCCACCGCCGGAGACCTGCTGCAGTGGCATCCGCACCTGCACCTGATCACCACCGACGCCGGCCGAGTCTCCGAGGGCACGTGGCATCCCTTGCCGAACTGGGACGGCGAGCTGCTGATACGGCTGTTTCGCGAGCGGCTGCTCGGCAGCCTCCTCGACAAGCGGGCGATCTCCCAGGAGCTGGTCCAGAAGCTGCTCGCCTGGCGACATCCCGGCTTCTCCGCCCACGTGGGCGAGCCGATCTTGGCCTCGGACAAGCAGCGCCTCGAGGACACCGCCGCCTATCTCGTCAGAAACCCGCTCTCGCTCAGGAAGCTCGTCTACCTGGACGGCCAGAAGGCCGTGCTCTACCGCTCTCGGATGAACCCGACCCTGGGTCGCAATTTCGAGGCGATGGATCCGCCCGAGTGGCTCGCGCGCATGAGCGACCACATCCCCGATCCCGGGCAACACCGGACGATCTTCTACGGCGAGTACTCGAGTCGCGTCCGGGCCACGCCTTGCCCGCCCGAGGCCGGCCTGGCGGCGCCCGACGCTCCGCCCAGGCGTCGCTGCTCTGCCAGCTGGGCCAGGATGATCGCGAAGGTCTACCACGTGGACCCGCTCGTCTGCCTCCGCTGCGGCCAGCGCATGAGCATCCTCGCCTTCGTGAGCGATCAGCACTCGATCGGCAGAATCCTCGAACACCTCGGCCTGCGCTCATCTCAGCAGGACAAGCCCCCGCCCGCCCCCGAGATCCTCCGCGTGGCCGAAACCGGCGATGGCTGGGGCGTGCCGGCAAGCTGGGACTGAGCGCGACTGCCTACGTTGCCGCCCGAGGGTCCCGGCCAAGGACAGCTCTGCCTGCAACAACGCGTCAGTGGTCCCGGTCGGCTCGTCAGCCACGCCACACCGCCTCGACAGGCCCACAGCATCGTAGAAAGCGCCGCGCACGCTCACCCCGGCGCTGCGACCGACGCCCTCAGCCCCGCGTGACGAACGCGGCCGCGAATCAAACTACCTACAAATCGAATCAAACTACCTACAAATCAAATCCTACAAATCAGTGCTCACTGCTTGCCGCTCGCCCCCGCGAGCCGGCCGACGTCGGCGAACCAGCTCGTCTGGACCTCGAAGCTGGTCTGGGTCGCCGCGCCCGGGACGGGCTCGACGCCGTACAGCGTGCCGTCCGGCGCGACCTCGAACTCGCGCGTGGCGTTCCACTCGAGCACGCTGCGCTCGGGCCCGATCGCGACGTGCGCCCCAGTCGTCTGGATCGGCGTGGCCAAGACGCTGCGATCACGAAGGAAGTAGAGCGCGCGCCCGTCGCGCGCCCACACCGGCGATCGGCCACCGCTCCGTGTCACCGCGACGCGTTCACCCCCGTCGGCGAGGGAGTGCACGTACACCTGGTACTCCCCGCCGGCGTTGGAGTCGAAGGCCAGGAAGCGCCCGTCGGGGGACACACGGGCCTCGGCGACCCCGCCGTTCTCGTGAAAGGCGTTGCGGGGCGACGAGCCGGGATCGAGGCGCATGAAGTCCACGCCGCCGCTCCGTCGCACGAGGTAGAAGAGGCTTCGGCCCTCCGGGCCCCACCCGGCGAGCTTGCACTCCGCCGGCACGGACGCCACGACGGGCTCGACCGCGCCCGTCCCGTCGCTGCTGCGCCTGTAGATTCCGCAGCTGTGCTCACCCGCCCGCGTTCCCGAGAAGACTAGCGAGCGGCCGTCCCGGGTCCAGCGCAGGCTCAGGAAGTCGGTCACCTGCGCCGAGGGCAGCCGGACGCGCGTCCCGCGGCCGACGTCGACCAGCCAGATCGCGTCGTCCGAGTCGTGTACGGCGAGCACGCGGCCGTCGGGGGAGAGCGCGATGTTGCGAGAATAGAGGGCCGTCTCCACGGGCAGCACCTTCACGCCGCGGCCGGCTGCTCCGGCGACGATGCGCATCGGCTCGCGCTGGCTGCCCCGCAGGTAGCCGACGGCGCGGATCAACGTGCCGTTCGCCGAAACCGCGAAGGTGGGGCTGGCGTTGCGAGCGATCGCGAGGTCGGACGCGAGCGCCAGCGGCGCGCCCGTCGCGCGCAGCGCCTGCAGGTCGAAGGGCACGGCCATCAAGGATCCCTCCGCCGTGCCGTAGGCGACGTGGCCGGTCGCGAGATAGCGGGCGCCCCAGCCGGGAAGCCCGAGATCCTTGACCTCTCCGGTCGCGAGCTCGACGGCGATGAGGCTCTGGCCTCCCGGCGCGTCCCAGTCGTCGAGCAGCACGGTCCGCTCGCCTGGCAGCAGCTCCGGCCACAGGACGGTCTTGATGCCGTCGCGACCCGCCTGTCGAAAGCGCTCCACCAGGAGGCGGGGCGTGCCGCCGCGAGCCTCGACCGTCCAGAGCCCGCCTGGGATTGCGCCGACGAAGAGGATCGTGTCGTCCTGACGCCAGGCTCCGCCGAAATAGTCGGGGAGCGGGCAGACCGCCTGCGTCAGGCGGGTCTCAAGCGAGTACTTGCGGAGCTCCGCCGGCTGGCCGCCTGCCATCGAGACGCCGACGGCGAACGCCACGAAGCGCCCGTCCGGCGAAAAGAACGGACCCTCGGCCGACTCGCTGCCGGGCACCGCCCAGGCCTCGGCCGAGTCGAGGGAGCGCAGGTAGAGGCGCGCGGGCCCAGTCTCGCCACGAGCCACGAACGCGAGCGTGCGGCCGTCCTTCGAGATCGCCAGCACCGGTGCCCCGACGCCGTCGAGGTGCAGCCCCGGGGGAAGCGCGATCGTCGCACGCACGGCCGTCGCCGCGGGCGACGCCGGGCGCGCCGCCCGCGTCCGCGCGACGCCACGGCGGCCGCGCCTTCGCCTGCGAACTCGGGCGTCTTCGTCCCGGCGAGGATCTCTTCCAGCACCACGCGCGCTTCCCCGATGTCGCGTAGCCGTTTCCGGGGATCGCGCGCGAGGCACCGGCGCAGCAGCTCGCGGACGCGCGGCGGCGTCGCGGCCGGCAGCGCCGACCAGTCGGGCTCCGTCTGCAGGATGCGACCGATCACGTCCGAGACCGTCTCGCCCGTGAACAGCAAGCGTCCGCTCAGGCACTCGAAGAGCACGCAGCCGAACGACCAGACGTCGGTGCGGCGATCGATGGCCTTGCCCCGCGCCTGCTCGGGGCTCATGTAGGGAGCCGTACCGAGGATGACCCCGGCGGCGGTCGCGCCATGCGACAGGGTCGGGGAGGACATGAGCTCGGCCGACGACTCGCCGGCGGACGTCTTCGCCAGGCCGAAGTCGAGAACCTTGGCCTCGCCCGCCGGCGTGATCATCACGTTGGCGGGCTTGAGGTCCCTGTGGATCACCCCGTGCTCGTGCGCCGCTTCGACGCCGGTGGCAATCTGCCGGCCGACGTCGAGCGCCTCGTCGAGCGGCAGCGGCCCGGCCTCGAGCTTCTGCGCGAGGGTCGCGCCTTCGATGCACTCGAGGACGAGGTATCGCTGCCCACCCTGCTCTTCCACTCCGTGGAGCGTCGCCACGTTCGGGTGATGTAGCGCGCCGAGCAGCCGCGCCTCGCGGTCGAATCGCCCCACGCGCGCGGGATCCCGCTCCAGGCCCTCGGGCAGCGCCTTGAGCGCGACGTCGCGCCCGAGGCGAGGGTCGCGCGCGCGCCACACCTCGCCCATGCCGCCGGCACCCAGCGAGCCGACGACTTCGTAGGGACCGACGTGGGAGCCCGGCGCCAGCCGGCTCACGGGCGGAGGTGTCGCATGGGACCGCCCGGATTGTAGCGCCCCGACCCGAAACGGCGCGCGGCCTCAGCGCTTGTCGTCGGCGCGTGCCGGCTGCGGATCGCTCCAGGCGCCCGTCCACATCCCCCAGAACTCGGACGAGCCGAGCCCGAGCGCGTCCCACCAGCGCTCGCGCAGGATGCCGTCGCGGGTGACGCCTTCCGGGGCCGGCACGAGCGCCTGCAGCCGGTCGAAGACGCGCGCGCGGTCCTCGGCCTCCGGATCGCCACAGGCATGAAGAAGTCCGACGCACAGCATCAGCGAATGGCTCGAATGACCTTCGCCTCGGTCTACCCTATGTACGTCGAAAAGGTGGAGAAGAAAGGCAGAACAAAGGAAGAGCTGCACAAGGTCATAGAGTGGTTGACGGGCTTTGATACAAGGAAGCTGCGGGAACTGATCGAGAAGAAGGTGACCTTCGAAGCGTTCTTCCGACACGCTTCGCTCCACCCCAATGCTCATCTCATCACCGGAGTCATCTGTGGGTATCGTGTCGAGGAGATCGAGGATCCTCTGACCCGGAAAGTCCGGTCCTTGGACAAGCTGGTCGATGAGTTGGCGGAGGGTCGGAAGATGGAGAAGGTCTTGCGCGTGCCAGCGGCTCCCAGGAAATCCGCGGTCAGCCGGTAGATGCTGAGGTCGGCGACCGAGCGCCCTGGACCAGTCCACGAGGTAGGCGAGGTCGAGGCGCCACGTTGGCTGCTCGAGAGTCTTCGACACCACCTCGATCAGGATCGAGGCCTTCTCCTCAGGAGACGGTCCAGCCTCCGTTCGACCGACGTCCGTCGAGGCCCGGCCGGGATCCGGGCGAGCCACTCCAGCGCCTTCCGCCTGTCGAAGGTCCTCGGGATCTCGATCTCGGGGAGCTCCGCGAACAGCCGGCTACGCGTTGGTCCGAGATACAGCGTGTCCATCAGCGCCTTTTCGGGCGCGGCCAGGCGCACGCCGGAGTCCTTCAGGGTCTCGTAGCCACCGAAGAACGTCGGCGCCAGCCGGTGGATCGAGAAGACGCCGAGAGTCGTCTTGACTTTGCGCGTCTGCGCGAGCGAAGCCACGTAGATCACTTCGGGGACCTGGCTCACCATCCCGCGCAAGTAGAGAGCCGATTGGAAGGAAACGTACGACGGGAACGGCGCGGTCAGGTGCTCGGGCAGGAGAAGCGGATCGAGCGCCGGATCGACGGCCCACAGGCCGTGTCGGATCTTCTTCAGGAGCCCCTCGGCCGCGAGCCGCTTGAGCGTCTGCGTGGCCGCCGAGCGCTCCACACGCAGCGCCAGCGCGACGTCATTGGTCGTGACGACGCGCTTGCCGAAAGCTCGCAGGCGCGCCAAGGCGGAGGCGGCATTCATGGCCGGAATTCCTCGAGCCGTCCGGCAACCAGCTCGCACATGCGATCCCAGGCATCGCGCGTGCCATAGACGGACTGGTCCTCATCCGAGAGGTAGGGCACGACCTGCGCCTTGAACATGTCGTATCCCAGGGAAAGGGCCCGCTCGACCGCTTCGGGGAGCACGGCGAGCACATCGCGTGGAAGCGGGCGGGGGTCCGCATGCGTCGTGCGGATCAGGTGATCGAGGTCCCAAACGTCCCGTGCCTGAGCTTCGGAACGGCCGGCGAGCGCCTGGATCTTCTGGCGTATCGCGGAACGGGCCGTGTAGTGGTTCGCCGTGGGCGCGGGGATCCCGTAGGGACGGACG
>Ga0214473_10005140_pt1 | contig 15702 bp, 6 predicted proteins | sample RVTome_7_FD_203509 | JGI IMG/M metagenome (GOLD analysis project Ga0214473, IMG submission 203509) | Soil microbial communities from uranium-contaminated site in the Upper Colorado River Basin, Wyoming, United States - RVT98D197 | ecosystem: Environmental > Terrestrial > Soil > Contaminated >... | reverse complement strand
CGATCCCGGCAAGCACAAAGACACTGAATACGTCAGAATGCGCACAAAAATCATTTGGTGCGATTCAGCCGGAACCTACACGGGCAAGCTGTTTCTTGATGCTCATCAACTCTAATTGATGTTCGTCAAATCCAGCTAGTTTTGATTACAAGAAGGGGGGAGAAAACCGTCAAAGGTTTGGCTCCCCCCTTTAAAACCACTGAATCCAAATGAAAGTGGAGATGATCAGTATTGGAACAGACGACAATACTGAGGGGCGGAAAAGATAGAATTAGGTACTTTGCGGCAGTAACCGCAGTCATGTACATAGCAATATTTCTGATTCTCGCAGCCGCTCCAAAAGCCCAAGCAGGGCTTGCGGTCTTTCCAAGTAGAGTCGAGATCACGGCGCTGCATGGAGAAACCAAAGAATTTGAACTCAATGCGGCCAATTCTTGTGACTATGCAGTAAAGAGTTCCCTAAAACCGTGGGACTTTGCAAGAGACGAGCAGGGATTGCCGCGACCTGTCAAACCTCAAGACATTAAGAAATTCTATGGCTGCAGTTCGTGGCTTGAATATGACAAAAAGCCAATCGAGATCAAGCCAAACGAAACCGGTGCTTTTAAATTGAAGGTCACTGTGCCAAACAATGCGGATTACGGAACGCACTACGCTTATGTGACCATTATTAACAAGCCGGTTCCTCCAAAAGACAGCAAAAAGGGCGCCACTATGCCTGTGGGATTTCGCATAAGCGCTCTGATATTGGTAAGCGTCGGAACACCGACTAATGACTCTTCAATCCCGCAGCTAAAAGCTTCAGCCGCTGTAAGAGACTTTGGGATAAGCCGTTACAATTTCGACCAAATAATCAACCTCAGACCAAGAATCAAGAATTCCGGCAATACACATCTCATTCTCTCAAAGAAGAGCAAAATCGAGATTTGGAATGGAAAAGTAAAAGAAGCTAGTCTGGTGGTTCCCGAGTACTCCCTTTTGCCTGAAAATACCCTGGTCATTCCGATCGAATGGAAGACAGATGCACTAATAGGAAAGTACAAAGCGAAGTTCTATGGGTATGTTGACCTGGATAAGCCCCTTACGGCTGAGAAGACTTTCTGGGTCATATCCTGGAAACTGATACTGGCAATCACCGCAGGAATCATCCTGCTGGCAATTGCACTCAGAATATTCTTCAAGAAATTCAAGATACAGTTGGCGTCGAAATCATAAGCTGACCGCTTTCAGGAGGTTACGCATGTTCAAACTAAAAAGAATGCTCATGGTGTGTCTCGTAGCCGCCGTTTTGCTCGGACTAATAGCGTCCCCTGCAGGAGCATACTTTCTAATCAAGTCGGATGTTACGCCGAAGACCGTCAAAGCGGGTCAGACGGTAAACATCAGCTACACGGTCGGCGACCTGTTTGTGCCGTCACACAACCATGGCCCATACAGGGTGGAGATTTACTACTGCAATGCATCTACGTCCCAATCCTGTTTTACATGCGGCAAAGATTCACTTATCTATCCGGAAATCCCCAACCGGGGCGAATGGGATTACAATTGGGAATCCAATCCGGGCTCCGGATATGAGGACAAAGATACTCACTTCGATTGCAAAGGGACCGTGCAAGGCTTCATCGGCAGCGCCGCTCACGACGGAGCCGTATGCAATACAACTTTCACGATGCCCTGGAAAATCCCGGCCAATCTGCCGGTGGGCAAATACAAGATTCACATCCTGGTCGGTTATGATAAGACCGCTTGCAACAACGGGACTCACTATCTGCAGACCATCGACGTTACCTGCCCGCAGCATCCGGCAATAAAGATTGACAAATCCGGACCGTCTACGGCTTCCGTAGGCGACACCGTCAGATATGAATATAAGGTCTCTAATGTTGGCGACTGTGACTTAACCAGCATAAGCGTTAATGATGATATCGCCGGAGCGGCGGCTTACGTTTCCGGGGATAGTGACGGAGACAGTTGGCTGGATCTTACTGAACAATGGCTCTACAAAGCGGATTATACAATCCCTGCCGACTGCGCTAATCCGCTGGTAAATAAGGGCACGGCGACCGGCTATGACAACCTTGGCCTCAAAGTCACCGATGACGATACTCACTCATTAAATATTGTGTGCGTACCAGTCCCGGGTCAGCTGACCTCACAGATCACCGACACAGACGGCAACGATCTTGAGACAATGCTATTCAAGTGCGAGAATACAAAAACAATCTCAACCAACCCGGGCGGTTTGATGTACTGGGTGAGATGGAATACCGGGTCATACTCCGGACCGGCGACAATCAAGATCAACAGTATTCTGCCGTCAAATGATTTTGTTCTTTGGAGTGAAAACCCTGTCAAGGTCGACATAAACGGCATAACCGTCTACGTCGGCAAGAACTTGATCTGGACCGGTTATGTCCCCAAATTCAGCAGTGTCGTGGTGCGGGTGCATTACAAGTATGCCAGATTCGGCGTTTGCTGCAACATGATCAAACCGAAATATACGTTCAGCGCAGATGTCAACAGCATGAAGACAAGCGATATACTCTTGACTTCAATTGACCACGGCCCGGGTTGCAAGACGTACGCAGACCAGTTGGAACGTGAAGCAAGAGCTCGCAGGTTGCAGGAAGCACAGGAAACCCAAGCTCGCAGGTTGCGGGAAGCTCGTGAAGCGCAAGCTCGCAGAATGCAGGAGAATCAGCGAGCACTTGAAGAAAGAGCCCGGAGAATACAAGAGATGCAGGAAGCGCAGGCTCGCAGAATTAGAGAGATGCAGGAAGCGCAGGCTCGAAGAATCCGAGAAATGCAAGAGGCGCAGGCTCGCAGAATTAGAGAGATGCAGGAGGCGCAAGCGCGCAGGATCAGAGAGATGCAAGAAGCGCAGGCTCGCAGGCTCGAAGAGATGAGACGACGCCAGGGCGGCTGCAATCGCTAAGCCTGCCGGAGCGAAATCTCTATTGGGCACTGGGCAATGCCGATAGCTAGCTGTAAGTCGGAGACGGGAAAATGAAAACAGCCAAGAAAGATCAAAACAGAAGAAGGTCAAAAACGCGATTCGCGGTTGTTTTGACATGCGCTGTTCTGGTGACAATGCTTGCATTAACGATCGGCGCACCCGTGGCTGATGCTGCAGAGGGCATGACGCTCGATATCAATCCAACCATGATATACTTTCCCGATTATTCTAGCGGGCAAGGATTAAATCCTTATGATTTGCCTTATCAGACTGTCAATGAAGCAATTACGGCTACAGTCACCTCTTCAACCAAGTATGATTTTCAGGTTGTGGCGGAATCGGATCTTGAAGCGGCCGATCCCGGTACAGGTGAGATATTCTCGGTTATTCCGATTGTGAATCTCGCGTGGCAATGGACGAGCCAACCGGGGTGGCATCCGTTTTCGCTGTCATCTCAGACCATAGAAGCGGGTGTGGATGCTCAGCCGTTGGGAAAAGAGTATCTCTTTGACTACCGGATTTTTAGCGAAAGAAGTGGTTTGGGCTGGGACGTGAAACCCGGCGACTATAAGACAACCATAAAGTATAGTCTCTTTCCAAGCCAATAAGAATAAGAAGTGCTTATAAATACAGTTGGAGCAAGATGAAAAGATTCCCGGCAAAATCCGCAGTCCTATTAAGTGTAGTTCTATTATCAACTGCTCTTTGCGGACAGGCGCAGGCGCAACTGGGCTTCTCGGTCTTGTCGCCTCATATAGACCTCGAACTCAAAGCCGGTGGAAGCCGGACTGCAAAGGCAAAGGTAGAGAATAAGACCGGCCAAACCATGACGATCAAAGCCATAGCCAAGGACTTCGCCCATGACAAGAACGGGAGCTTGCAGTTATTGGATGCCGATGAAGGCAGATACTTCAACGGATGTGCAAGCTGGGTTTCCTTCGAGAAGACCCCGAAGGAGGTAGCACCGGGCAAGATTGAAGAATTTCAATTCCAGGTGCGAGTTCCAAAAAGGGTCAAGACAGGCTCGTACCGGACGTATCTGATTTTCTCAACCTTGTCCGCAGAGAATAGCAGTGTTCAGGTCGTAGGAGAAATCGCATCGCTTTTAAAAATCGACGTTCGAGGCGCCGGCCGGGGTTCAAGCGGCACGAAAGTGCCGGTTGTGATCAAAAAAGGAGAGCTTTCGTTCCTTGAGTTACGCAAACTGAATTTTGGCAGCCCAATACCATTTACGATCAAACTTAAGAATCCGGGGAACGTCCGATTGGATACAAAAGCAACGATAGAAATCAGGGATGAGAAGAATAATCTTGTTGAGCGCGTTAATTTACCCGGAAAGAATGTCAAAGCAGACGCGCAACAGATCTGGAAGGAGACCTGGGAAGCACCGTCGATTTTCGGCCGGTATAGAGCAGTGGCCCGGGTGGATGCAGGTCTGGAGAAGCCCTTAACAAAAAGTGAAGAGTTTTGGGTCATAGATAGGTGGTTGCTGTTGATCTTGGCACTTCTGGGCATCAGTGGAATCATTTTTGCGATGCTGATCTTGCCGAGACTTAGGATCACAAGAAGGACATAGGAGTAGGACAATGCTCGCGGGTAATGTCGGTTTGAGAAACAAAAGAATAGTGGTGATTTTCTGCTTGGGCTTTGTATTTGCTTTTGCCTGTTTGCTATTCTTTAGTTCTTCTCCGGCCGGAGCAGCGGACGATTGCTACATTGGCGATGATTATTCTGCATCGGGCTCCGTAGAGAAAGAGATATCCGCGGAAGTCGAAGTTGAACCTTTTGCAGAGGTGAAGATTGAGCCTGATCATACAGGCGAAGGCAGCCCCACCGAAACCGTCAACTACGCTCACCTCATAGTAAATAGAGGAAACACATTTGATACTTTTGACATCACATACACATCATCTTTGGGCTGGACGTATAAGTTCTTCACTGACCCTAACGGTGACGGGGATCCCGCCGACGGCGTGGAGCTAACGGATACAGACGGCGACGGCCTAGTTGATACAGGAGTGATTGACCACTGCGATGATACAAGAATCGTAAAGCAAGTTAAGATTCCTCAATACGCGACGCCCGGATCTGTAGACACAATGATAATAACGGTCAGATCCAGCTTTGATTCTGTGGCGGTAGATGACGCGACTAATCTTACTAAAGTAATACCGCCGTTTACCACATTCGGCGAACCAACCCCGACCGAAGTGAGCAAGGCGATAACCGGAGGAGTTCTCCCGTTCACAGGAGCAGTGTTGATCTCCTTCTTCTTGTGTGGCGGCATATTGATAGCAGCCGGATTATCGATATCTCGCCGCAACAGAATGACATTCGTCCGCCGCCGCTAATTGCAAGCTACTTCCTCAAATACAAAGTCAGTCTTTCATCCCTTGCCGCTCATTAATTCTTGCTGCTTATGATTATTACATATGGAATAGTTTTGTGTTTATAATGTAGGTTGAACCCAAATATTTCAGTAGCTTTTGCTATGAAGCTCGAACCCTCGCTATCATACGAGAATGGCACGTTCGGGGAACGTGCGCTACGTTGAGGATGTAGGGTGGGCTCCCCGAGCACACCGGTTGACCGAGAATGCAGCCGCAGAGCTTGCTCTGCTCAAGATGCGCAGGACAAAGCAAGCTTTGTCGCTACAATATTGGTATCAATCATGGATTCTCGGTCAGCTTCTAAGGTCCGGCACTCAAACAAGACAAGTAGAGATATGAAAAACCGGCTTTCGAAAAAAACATATTCCACAAAATCCTCTTTTCTTCCGGCGTTTCTGCTAATCTCCGTAGCAGTCATTGGAATTGCCTTCTTCTCGTATTACTGGTACCAACAGGCTCAGGTTGCAAGCTATTTTTCACAGATCGACAAGATTCAAAGCGAGGCAAACAGCAAGATTAGCCGGCTCGACTACATATTCAAGCAGTTCAAGCTTGACCCAAGAGTCGCAAAAGAAGTTCTTCCGTATTTCAAAAAGGCACAACGAGCCCTCGATAAAACAGTGTCTAAGCTGCGACACATTAAGCCGCCTGCCAAGACAAAGACCCACCACAAGACACTCCTCCTTCTCTACGGAAAGAGCAGCAAGCTCTGCAATGATCTGGCTTCCGTTGCGAGCTATATCAAAGCCAGAAATAAGCTTCTTGTGCATCTCTTCGAAGAAGTGCAGCGTTTCAGTAAGGCCATAAAAGAGGCGAAGACCGACGAGGATGCAATGGAAGCAGCCAAAGCGCTTAAGCAAAGCGCTGAATCTACCTCAGAGGAATTACACAACCTCTCCGCTCCGGTAAAGATCTACTCCAGCAACCAGCTTGAGCAAAACCTCGATGATCTGGCAGCAAACCTTGCCAAGCTGGAGGATGCAATCCAGAAGAAAGACCTTAATATGCTTCAGGAGAGTGCCAACGGTCTGAAGTCACTCTTTTCAAAAGACTGGTCGGAAACACTTCTAGAGGTTGACACCAAAGGAGTCAGCGCTTATAAGAAGCGTCTCGAGGAACTGCAGCATCTCAAGGTGGAAGTCATGAAGTCGAGGGCGGATATTCAGTAAAGCGCCGTGTCCGGTGAGGACAGGCGTCACGTTATCCGGAAGGCCGGATCATCGGTTCTTACTGTTGTGGTATCAAATGAACTGCCACCGTTAGCGGTAAACAATCCAAAAGCGCCGTCTACCAGCAGGCTGTTGTAGACATACCCCAGTACCGCCTGTCCGTCCAATATTACGCTGGCACTGGTACCAACAATAGAGACCGACAGTCTGTAGTCTTTTCCAGCCGTAATGGTTCTGCTTATCACAGCATCAAAAAACCAGCCCTTTGCCGTCCGGTGACCGATAACTACCGTGTTCAAACCAGCTAGTATTGCTACAAACTTGAAGTCAGTCGGGCTGTAGTAGTCAAAAATGATTCCGGCCATCGCCTGAGTGCTGAATGTCACGTCAAGTTGAAGCGTAGAAGCTGATTGCAAGCCACGCTCTAGTCCCAGATTGATGATACTTACGGCCTCATTACCACCAGCAGCCGGTGTTGCATTGTAGCGGCCGTCGGCGATTTGCCAATTGCCGGCCTTTGGCCCGCTAAACAAACTGGATGAGTTGTCAGAGAAATTTTCGGTTTTCTCAAGAGTAATCACCGGCGATAGAACCTGAACCCTGATGTTGTCAAAGTAGCCTTTGGCGCCAACGCTTCCAACGCCCACCATACCGTAGTTCAGGCCAAAGCTCATACCGTCTACGACTCGAGGGGCAAACGTATAGCTGAACAACTTGATGTTATCCAGAAGAAGGGTCGCTGTCGTGCCGTTTAGCGCCACGAGCAGGTTATATGTGCTATTTGGTTTCACCTGCAGCGGCGTCCAGGCATCTACTACCCACCCTGATGCGGTCCGGTGCCCCATCTCGAACTTGTTAGTGGCGATGTTGATCCCGGCGAACTTGTAATCGGTCTGACTGACATAGTCGAAGATGATGTAGGCATTGGCCTTCCACCCGCCTACCGGCTTGTCCGTCTTGACAGTCGCCAAGATTTCGAAGTAGTTGGGGATGTATTGGTCGAGGGCATAAACGGCCACGGCGTCACTGCTGCTGTTGGCGGCTGTTGCACGGAGGGTGCCGCCGCTCACGCTCCAGTTGCCGGTATCGGCGAAGAAGCCTTGCGTGGTACCGTCGTTGAAGTTTGCGGAGCGCAGGACATCGCGCTTGCCGCCGGGAATATTGCCCGCCTGCGGGTCATCCGGTGCGCCGGTCTGAGCCTGCCAGGCGAAGTCCTGCTGCTTGACAAGACCCAGTTCGCCCTCGGGCTCGCCGTTTCGCAGTTCGTCGGCACCGGTGTCATCGTGTCTTGTGGGATCGGCACCATCGCTCCTCGACAGAGCATACAGGAATTCCGCCAATTGCGGTTGAAGCGTTCGTGAGACTGTGCCCATGCCGAACGGCGCAAATGGAACAAGATAGCTGTTAAACTCACCCACCCAGTCGATTAGCCGGTCGCCGCCGGTGTTGCCGATCAGTATGTCGCGGCCTGCGCCGCCGTATGCCCGATCCTCATAAGTCGGATGGGTGTCAGGGATATTGTTGGCCGTTGGATCGGAAGTGCCGACTGTACTGTCATGATCGTCGTCTGCGTTCATGAGGTCGTTGCCCCAGCCGCCGTATATGTCGTCGCGGCCCGTGCCGCCGACAAGCCAGTCATTGCCCACGTCACCGAAGATCCGGTCGTCACCGTCGTCATTGACCGGACCATAGGTCGGGGTCTGCTGCCCGGTTGGTTTCGACAGCGTGCCGCCGGGGCGCAGTACGCCTTCCGTCTCGTCAAAGTTGAGGAAGAATTCTAACGGCATTCCGGGGTCTCCCGGCTTCCACAGCTTAGGCTCATCAGTGCTACTCAGTTGGATCAGTTGTATCTTCCGTAGCGGTTCGTACTCATCATAGGCAGCAAATTCTCCTGCCTTCGCCAGGCTGTAGCGGAGCACGTCGCCGGGGTTGACGGGTGCCTCAAAGAACTCAGGCAGTGCCTCGGCGCCGGAAATCGCATCGTCGCCGGTACCGCCATGCAGAAAGTCGCTGCCCAGGCCGCCGTAGATGATGTCATCGGAGGTGTGTTTTGACTCACCGCCCCACTCATCGTCCGTGGCTGTCCAGTCCGGGTCCTGACTGAAGGGAGTCATGTCCACCGCTTTTTTAAGCCAGCCTGTGACGTGGATATCCGCCTGCTGTATGCTACCCGGTGTGCTGATGGAAGCCTGTGACGTAGCTGTCATCACTCCGTTAAGGGGCTCGGCCATGCCATTACGGCTGGTAAAAATGCGGCCGTCATCGCCGATGACGCCGTCCTGGCCGGTGCCGCCTGAGATCCAGTCGTTGCCGTAGCCGCCGATGATGTCGTCGTCTTGACCGTCACCAAACAGCACGTCGGATCCAACCATACCGTAGATGAAGTCGTCGCCCGCTTCGCCGTGGATCTCGTCGGCTGCTCCGATATCATTCAGCGCCGCCGGATTGAAGTCCGGGCCACCTGGTATATAGTCAAGCAGCTCCACCGCTCGCGGGATGATACGAAGCCCGCCTCGGTTCTCGAACGTCGATGTCTGGTCGTAGTTGAATTGCAGGAATCCGCCGGTGTCGGTCTTGTTGGTACCGACCAAGCGGTAGATATTAGCATTATCGCCCGCAATCATGTCTGCATCGCGTGCGTGCCCGGTCGGATCCGTAGTGATCACGCCCTCCGCATTTTCCGTTGCGTCGCCAATATCGTTTCGACCGATGTTGGTCCCTGCACCGCCAAAGATAATATCGGAGCCGTGCGGTAGCCTCTCGTCTGGATTTTCTCGATCCGGATTTTCCGGATCTTCTAGATTAAGATTATCCAATGTGAACAGGCTGGAGTTATCGCCGATGACGTCATCCTGGCCAAGGTTACCAAAGATCACATCGTTACCGCCGTTGCCCTCTATATAGTCATCTCCATCAGTTGCGGCCTCGAAAGACGATTCCCACTCAAGGACATACCTTGGCTCAATCACATCCGGAGCCAGGATAATGGTCCCGTCCTGCACTCGTGCGGCGAAAACCGGCGCGAGATCATCCTGCGGATTTATAATGCGGTTGACGAGAACTGTTTCCAGACCGACCGCGCTTTCAATTGAACCGTCGCCCTGGATTGTGTCGTCGCCGAGTTGGCCGAAGATCACGTCGTGGCTGGCGCCGCCGGCGATGTAGTCATCGCCAAAGCTGGTTTCAAGCCCAGCCACGTTGCCGTCCTTGATTGCCTGACTGTGGTAGAGATCGACAATCACATACTCGTTCCAGGCCGCCACCGGATCACCCGCCGGGTTGCGGAAATCACGTGCCGCGCCGTCGACGAGAACCTGTCCGCTATCGTCTCCTGAGGGTACGGGGGCTCCCATCTGGGTTTCAGTGAGGTCCGAACGGCTGTAGATCACTTGGCCAAGGAGTGCTTGGAAGTGCGGATTGGTGATATCGCCGAGACTTCCCACTCTTGTATCCCTTCGGAAAAGCCGCACTGCATCGCCGAAGATAAGATCGTCGTCCGTGTCGCCGTCGATGTAGTCGCCGTCGGCCCCGCCGATGAGGATATCGTCATTGCCTTGGCCTTCAAGGATGTCCACGCCACCGAGATTCATGTCGCGTGAAATCACCCACGTCGGGTCCATGATTTGACTGCTGATCATGTCATCACGGCCGCCGAAGCCGAACACCGCTATCAGGCTGCCCGAACCGTCGAGGTACTGCACCCGGCCAAAGTCGCCGAACACAACATCCTCGTTCCGGCCTGCAATGATGTCGTCGCTGCCCAGACCGCCGAAGATAATCAGCGGTAAAGTAGAACCTGCAGCACGTACCGTGTCATTGTCGCTTTCGGTAATGCCGGGATTCACGGGAGTGTGCGCCGCCGCGCCGCCCATAGTATGCAGGACAAAGAAGTCGTCGTCTCCACCATTGTCGAGGTTGACGGTAATATGATCGTCGCCAAGCCCTGTGTTGAGTACGGTTGTGGTTCGCTCACCTGCGCGGTAATGCGTGCCGTCAATAGTGATGGTATCATTGCCCGATCCGGTCCAGTAGATGATGCCGTCGTAGAGATTGCCGCTCGGATCGACCTTATACGAGATACCGCCGGGTTCGCCGAGGCTGGTGATCCAAATCTCGGCCGTCCCCGAAAGGCCCTTTAGAGAGAACGGAGGTACGTCGGTGATCACGACAGAGCCGTCGCCCAAGATGGCACCTTCGTCGCTGACGAATAGGCGGTGCCGCCCTGTGCCAAGGTCAAGGTTGAGCGCGCCCCGGACATCGTGCAGACTGCCGGTAAGGAAGTCGAAGTCGTCGGCTGTGCCCACGAGGCCGTCAGCCCCGGCCACTGATACAGCGTCAAGATCAGCATTCGACGAGACGAAGGCACGCTCGTCGCCGGCATAGAGCATTACATTGGTCTGCGCAAAGCCACCGCCAAGCTCGAAACCGCGGCTGCCGCCGCTCGTCCCCTGTGTGCTCAACGTCTCGGTTCCGGAACCAGAGTGGACGTTGATGACCTCAAAGCCGTAGTAGTTGACTCCGTCCATGCGGGTCGCGATCCTGGCTGAGCCGGTAAGCGAGCCGGTGTTGACGAAGAGCACATCCGCGCCCGGAGGATTGTCCACCTTGCCTGTCCCAAGAATTTGCGGAACGTGACGCAGGTTGCCTTGGAAACCGATCAAGTAAACGGCCTCCGCGTTCACCGTCGTTTCGTCGGCCGCGTTGTAGTAATGGATATAGCGCTCGACAGTGACGTCGAACTTCAGTTCCTGGAATTCGTCGCCCTGCGCGATGACTTTCTGGATCGCCTTGCGGACTGTCTCACTACTCGCATCGAATACGAGTGGGGCAGTCGTCTCGCCAACCTCGATTATGCCGTCCTTGTCGAGGTCATACGAGAGCGTGAACGTGCCACCGGTCGCCCGGACTGTGAGCGCGAGCACGTCGTTGAATGGGGCGTGAGTGCCGCCTTCCACGCGGGTCGTGACCGTCGCCGTGCCGGGGTCCAGCGGATCCTTCAGGCTGCCGTCCGGCAGCTCGATGATCTTCGTTAGCGTACTCTCTGTAACCGCCAGTTCAGGAACGTTGGTGTTGGTGAGGTCGCCTTGGAAGCGAATCACGTAAACATCGTCGTTCTTCGTCACGGTCACGTTGCCGGCACCGATGTCAGCAAGTGCCTCCAGCGCCTCTTGGACGCTGTCCACCACACCCGGTGTGCCCGGATCAACTGCAGGCGCGTTGAATGCGAGCACCTGGCTGACGTTCACACCGAACGTTAACCTGTATGTACCTCCGGTCGCGTTGATGACAATCTGCTGTATCTCATTCGCCTGTGGTGTCGAGAGGCCGGTCAGCGACGAGGAGGTGAGCAGCGCCCACGTGTTGGCCGTCGTGGTATTGCGGTCGTCAATGGTCAGAGTGTCCGTTACTCCGAGGCCGTTGGTGAGACCGGCTGGGTTTGCCGACAACAGCTCGATGTCGCGAGCGCCGAGACCGCCCTTGAAGGTGATCCGGTAGATGCTGCCGGCTTTGAACACTTCGATGTCACCCGAGGAGATAGCCGATAGGGCCACAAGCTTAGCCTCTACGCTGTTCACAGCGTCATCGGCGATCTTCGCGGGCGCATTGAAATTGATGGGAGAAGTCGTCTCCCCATTGACGACGAGTTGCGGCATGTTCGTCGCGGCCTTCGCGCCGGTGAACGTGATCGTGTATGTGCTGCCCGATTTAGCGACAGAAACTGTGCCGCTGCCCATTCCCGTAAGAGCCTCCAGCGCGGAGTCGACAGCCGCGGCATCCGCATTGAACATAATCGCTGCGGTTGTCTCGCCCACATCGATGATGCCATTGCTATTCACATCCAGCAACAGCGTGTAGCCGCCGGCGGTAGCCGCCACCTGAAGCACTTGCACTTCGTTGGTTGCAGGCGACGCCTTGCCCTGCGTCTTAGTCGTCACGATACCGGGTGTATACGTGAGCGTGAACGTCCCGCCCGTTGCGTCAATGGTGAGTTGCTGGATCTCGTTAACAGCATTGACGGTTGTCCCCTCGGCCGGCGAGCCTTTGGCGAGCGTGACGACGTTCGCCTGCGGCTGGTCGCCGCTTACCGTCAGCAATCCAAACAGATCCTCAAGTGTCATGCCGTTGTCGGTGACAGTGATAGTGTCAATACCGGCACCGAGGTTGACGAAGGTGTGACCGGAGCCTTGGACGACGGTGGCGTTGGCTTGCGTAACGGTTCCGAGTTCCTTTACGTAAACCACGTCATTGCCCGCGTTTGTGTTCACTATCGTGCGCGTGCCTAGAGGCGTCGTCTCAATCGTGAACCGGTTATTGCCTGAGCCGAGGTTGATTTCCAAGTCCTCGATCTCCTCAAAGGTCACACCGCCGGGCTGTGGTGCGCCGCCAATTGTGCGGCTCGCAGGCATCCCGAAACCGGTGATCCGGAACTTATCCAGCGCCGTGCCGCCTACGAGGTTTGTCGTCTCAGACCGCAGCTTCGGTTGGTCGCTTCCTCCGAGGTCATCGTCGAATGTGACTGTGAAGGTTTCGTCCGGTTCTTCCACGACGAGGACGTCACCGTCGTCGTTGCCGGCATCAAGCCCTTTCGCGTCAATGACCGCTTGGAGTGCACTCTGGATGGTAGCCGCCGACGCATCCCAGTTGATGAGCGCCGTCTGGCTGCCGGCAAAGATGAGCCGGAACTGGCCGGCGGTAGCGCGCCTGATGATCTTCTGCACCTCATCAGCGCCGCCCACGCCGCCGTTCGTCGCCGTCGATACGGAGATCTTTTCCCCGAACTTTAGAATCTCAAAGAAGAGCGCGCCCTCGCCGAATGGATTCGGATTGGGCGAACCCGGAATGTTTGGGTCGTCATAGTTGGGGTCGTTGAAATTGCCGGGGTTATCGGTGTCGTAGACCCAAAGGATATCGGCTTGTGTCTCCTCCTTGACGAGAAGGTTCGGGTTCGTCGGTTCGAGCGTATATTCGCTGATGTCAAGAACGCCGTTGCCGTTCAGGTCCTCACCCGGGTCGAGCGATCCGTTGTCGTTCGCATCCTCGTTGAGCGGGATGCTCTCATCCTTGGTGAAGGGACTGAACCACGGCTTGGTCAGCGTCAGCTTCCACTCGTTGCCGCCGAGATCAACGGCGGAGGCGATGATTCTCACCTTATTCTTTGCCGGACCTCGCGCAATCTCGATCGTGAAATTAACCAACTCCGAGGCTGTGGACGGCCCGAGATCCGTGTCGTCGAAGCTGAAGGTTGCGACATCAGCGTTTCCATGGTCACCGATGAATTCAACCTTGAAGACGTTGCTGTTCTTGGAGACCATGAAGTCATCGTCGGAGTCGTTCCCGTCGAGCGCTTCAAGAGCGGTCTCGAGTGTCAGGGCCGACGCGTTGAAGGCTACAGGTGTAGTCGTCGCGCCGCCAAACGTGAGTGTAAACATGCCGCTTGTTGCCCGGACCGCGACTTCCTGAGTTTCATTCTTCCCGCTTCCGCCGGTCTGCGTCGTCGTGACCTGGATTTGGCCTAGCGTGCCGGCGTCAATTGTAACCGTCGCGGCTGTGTCAGGCGGGGCTTCCGTCGCTGTGATCACGATACCCATGCTCGGCTTTAGATTAAGCTCAGGCTTGTTCGGGAACAGGAGAGGCGCGCCGCCGCCGCGCGGCAGCATGATCGGGTCGCGCTCAAGCAGACCGGTGCGGTCCTCGCCGACGCCGCCGCGGATGAAGAGCGGACCTTGAATATTATTGAGCAGATCAAGCTGGGGCGCGAACACTTGAGTGTCTTGGCCGTCCACGCGTTTATCATCAATCGCGCGCACGTAAATGGTTCGCGGCGTGTCCCAGTTCGACGAATTAAAGGTCAGGGTCTTTGTCAAGCCAAAGCTCACGTTGTCTGTAGAAACTTCAACCTGTTCCACGAAGCTCCGGATGCCGCCCGTGCGCGAGGTGCGCGTCGGCTCGGCGCGCACGGTAATAGTCACCGTCTCGCCCATCGCGGGCACCTTGGTGAGCACAATATTGTAGAAGTCCGATTTCGGGAAGCCGAAGAAGTCAACAACCCATTCACTTACACCGTGGAAGATCGGATCAAACTCAATGACGTTCGTCGAGCCGTTTGACTCGAGCACGCGGACGCCCTCGTAGTCGTCGTCAGCCACATCGACAACGGTGAGAAAACCGCCAAAAGCAGTGGCACCCACTTCGAGTGAACTCGTCACGGTCAGCGTGAGGTCGGCCTTATGAAAGCCCTCAATAACGAGGTCTTGCTTCGCCCGCACGTAAACGGTCTGGAACGCATCCCATGCGAACTGGCCGGCACCGACCTCTCCTGTCTTCCTGAATGCGAGCGTGGTGATGAGCGCGGAGAAGGCACTGCTCAAGGAGTACTCAAGCTGCCCGCTGCCGCCAAGCGTGACGGTGATTATCTCGCCACTCTGCGGTTCGCGCGAGAGCCGCACCCGGATGTTATCCTCGGCTGGATCAAGCCCAGCAGTTGTGTTCGTGCCCTCGGCAACGGTCGTCGAGTTCTCGGTCTGATCAATGACCACTTCGGGCAGATCAGTCGAATAGATGCGCACGCGCACGTTCGGGAGTTGCACCGCGGAGAAGAGGCTTATCTCAAAGTTTGCGCCGCCGTGCGGCTGCACCGACCACGGCTTATTCAACTTCAGGCTCTTGTCGTCGATTGTGGCAGTCGCCGTAAGCCCTGTGCCGCCGGCGGTAAAGTGAGAGGCATTTGTGAGAACCAATTGACCCTTAAGATCGATCGTATATGTCGTCCCGGACTTGGTGACGGCGATATTCCCAGTGCCGATTCCAGCCAGTCCCTCAAGTGCGCTCTTCACTTGTGCTGCGGTCGCGTCGTGCGCGAGAGCAGCCGTCGTTTCGCCGTCGAAGGAGATTGTGAACGTATCGCCCGGGTCGCCTCCGCTGAGGGTCAGAATCGTGCGGAAGCTTCCGAGGATCATGCGGATCTGGCCGGCGGCTTCGTCGTCGCCGCCCGTCGTCTTCACGTAGGCGCCACGCAGGCCCTCGGGCAAGCCCGGCCTCGGCAAGGCGCCGGACGGCAGTGCAGAGCTTGCCACAACAATGGCATACTCGTCGCCGTCCACGTTCGGGTCAGTCTCGACGCTCAGCGACGGGGGGTCGTTTGCAACTATACGCTGGATTGTCCCGGGCACCGGGGAGGAGTCGGGGA
>Ga0214473_10005139_pt1 | contig 15704 bp, 15 predicted proteins | sample RVTome_7_FD_203509 | JGI IMG/M metagenome (GOLD analysis project Ga0214473, IMG submission 203509) | Soil microbial communities from uranium-contaminated site in the Upper Colorado River Basin, Wyoming, United States - RVT98D197 | ecosystem: Environmental > Terrestrial > Soil > Contaminated >... | reverse complement strand
CATTTCCCTCACCCGTCCCCTCTCCCCAGCGAGGGGAGGGATAGCCTGCCTGTCGATAGGCAGTGGTGAGGGGGCATTTCAAAAAAGATTTCCTCAACTTTAAACTTTTTTTCTTAATTTCTCAGTAAGTCCGGACATATTTTCATATTCGATTTGATCCAGTTGCTTCATCGTTTCAGGAAGAGGGGACCCTTTTTTGTAAATAATGATAACCTCTTTTCCCATAGCCAGAGCTGCCCCCAGTTCGATGAGGGCCTCCATTTTTTCTGGAGTTGAGAGATCATAGATTCCAAATTTGGAATGTTTGATCTGATCGATTCGTTGATAAAGGGATTCTCCCTTTCGAGAGGCTTCGCTTCCCAGAATCGGAATGAGTTCACTTCCCTCAAAAGCAATTTTAGCAGCCTGAATTAACTCAGGATCTTCGATTCCAGAAGAGATAAAATATTCGCCCTTGAGGGTTACCTCTACCGTTTTCGGTGTGGTCTGGATTTTTTTGAAGAGGGTTCGATCCAATGTCAATTCTTTGATGGCTGATTGAAGAATGTTTTTTACATGCTCAAGATCTTTTTTGAAGCGGGCCGCATTAATCTTGTTGATCTCCGCTGAAGCAAAGGCCTTGACACTCATCTCACGAAATCGGAGGGCTAAGAAATTTTGATAGTGGATCGATTTAGAGCTGAAGGCTTTTTCTAATATCATTTTGATCTCAGAATGCCAGTGTTTAAAATTTTCATGTTCGGCATGAAGGCCAGCCATTTCGTCTAATCGGTGTAACTGGTCTCTGATCAGGTTAATCGGATCCCTTTCCGCCATGTTCCACCCACTCCATCAACCCCCCCCATACCCCCCTTTGCCCTCCGGGTCAGAGACCGCTCTGGGTCGGAGACTAAAGAGGGGTATGAGGAGTTTATGCGAAGATAACAATGGATGAATAGAATGTCAAATTTTTTGAGAGATAATTCTCTATTGAGAATGGGCTCTTTTTGTGATATAGAAACCCTGTAGTTCAATTGAAATGAACGGAGTCAATTTAACACTCTCATCTATTAAAGGGTTTTGAATTCAGGAGATAAATATTTTAGCAACAAGAGGGTAACTATTCATGCTCAAAGAGAAGAGAGTTGTTTTAGGGGTCACAGGGGGGATTGCTGCTTATAAGGCAGCAGAGTTTGTCAGGCTTTTGGTCAAGGCGGAGGTCGATGTCCACGTCGTCATGACCGAAAATGCCCAGAGATTTGTCACTCCGCTCACCTTTCAGACCCTTTCTGGAAATTCAGTGGTAACCGATTCTTTTGCTCTTCTTGAAGACGCCACAATCGGTCATATTGCCTTGGCGGATTTGGCCGAAATGGTTGTCATCCTCCCTGCGACAGCGAATATTATTGGAAAGATTGCCAATGGGATTGCTGATGATTTTCTCTCCACCATGGTGATGGCTACCAAGGCACCGGTTCTATTTGTTCCTTCAATGAATGTCAATATGTGGGAAAATATGGCCCTTCAGAAAAATATTCAGATCTTACTCGGATTAGGCTATCATCTTTTGGAACCTGGGGAAGGGGAATTGGCCTGTCATTGGTATGGGAAAGGGAGGCTACCTGAACTGAATGAAGTGGTGGAGAATATGGAAGATCTTTTATCCCTAAAAGATTTGAAAGGGGAGAAAATTCTCATCACGGGCGGTCCCACACAAGAGCCCATCGATCCTGTGCGGTTTATTACCAATCGTTCTTCTGGAAAGATGGGATATGCCTTGGCGAAGATGGCCAGGCGAAGAGGGGCAGAGGTTATTTTGGTCGCCGGGCCTACCTCTCTTCCTCTTCCACGGAGAGATATTAAATGTGTATCTATCCGGTCAGCGGAAGAAATGAGAAAAGCGGTTTTGACCCATTTAAAGGGGGCTTCCGTTGTGATCAAGGCAGCGGCTGTTTCAGACTATCGTTCAAAGATGATCAGTCAGAAAAAAATAAAAAAAGGCGATTCGGATACGACCTTAGCTCTTGAGAGGACGAAGGATATTCTTGAAGAACTTGGAAAGAAGAAAGGAAATCGTATTCTGATCGGATTTGCTGCAGAGACAGAGGATTTAATTGCGAATGCTAAAAAGAAATTGCAGGGGAAAAATCTGGATTTTATTGTGGTGAACGATGTGACCAAGCCAGGTGCAGGTTTTGGTTTGGATACCAATCAGGTCAAGATCGTCTATCCATCTGGCAAGGTCAGGGATCTACCTTTGATGTCAAAAGAAGAGGTCTCTCAAGTTATTCTGGATGATACAGTTAAGTTATTGAAACAAAGAAGGGGCTCTAAAGAGAAGTAAATTTTTCTATTTTACCCCTCCACTTTTTTCTCTGCCCCTTTCCCCTCGCTTTTTCCACTTTGTCCTTTTTCGGATCCTTCTTTCTCTGTCTTTGTTCCTTCCTTTCGACTTTTTGAGGGATAATCGTTGACATAAAAACCAGAACCTTTCAGGACAAAGTTGGTTGCTGAAATCAATTTTTTCGCTAACCCCAGACATTTAGGACAGGTCACTTTACACTGCTCATCTATTTTATGAAAGATCTCAAAGACTTCATGGCATTGATTACATTGATATTCATAAATAGGCATCCTGAATACCTCCCAAATTTAAGCTTGCAGTTCTAATCTGGTGCTGAATTCTCTCTTTAACTTTTTTAGTGCTTCACTCTCAATCTGCCTCACCCGCTCCCTTGATAGTTTGAGGTGATCCCCAATTTGCTGGAGGGTGAGTGGCTCATCCGCCATGATCCTATTTTTAATCACGTAGACCTCTTTTTCGTTTAGACGTTTCATCGCATGCTGAACCTCGCGCTCTCGAATCCTATTTTCTTCTTCCTGTGCTATCGCCTCTTCTTGATTCGGAGACTCTTCTTTAAGAAGGTCAAGATGGGTCAGCTCCTGCCCTTCGTCAAAGGGAGCATCGAGGGAGAGGTCTCTTGCAGCCATCCTTTGTTCCATCTCAACGATATCCTCTTTGGTCACGTCTAGATCGTGGGCCAGAAGCTCATATTTCTTTTCATCCTCTCCATTCGACTCCAATGCTTTTCTTACCTTTCCAATCTTATAAAAGAGTTTCTTTTGCGCTTGGGTTGTTCCAATCTTAACCAAACTCCAAGTTTTAATGATAAAATTTTGGATGTAGGCCCTGATCCACCAGATAGCGTAGGAGATGAGTCGATAACCTTTGTGAGGATTAAACTTTTTAACCGCCATCATTAAACCAATATTCCCCTCTTGGATAAGGTCAAGGAGTTTGACTCCATAGGATTTATATTCGAAAACGACCTTGACAACAAACCTTAAATTTGATGTAATTAACTTCTGCGCAGCTTCAATATCGTTATGTTTACGATATCTTACAGCAAGTTTAAATTCTTCTTCCTGGGTTAAGAGTGGGAACTGATTGATCTGAACGAGATAAGTTTCTAATGAATTTTTGACAACTGGAAGATTTGGATTTGGCATTTACAACACCCCACAGATAAATTAGCACTCTTTGTATGAGAGTGCTAATAGAATAATATAATAAAGATGTTTTGAAAGTCAAGTAGTTTTTGTATCTAATTGAATTAATTGTATAATATTATAAAAAGGCCTATAAAAATAGTCTTTTTTGGGAGGTTGACATGGTAGATGATAAAAGAGACCAAGAGCAAGAAAAGAGTTTTGTGGTAAAGGACAAAAGGTTTAGTGCCAAAAAAGAAGAAAAGGTGGAATCCCAGATCAAGGAAGAGGGGAAGACTGAGGAGGCTCCCAGAGAGGATACTTCTGCTCAGAAGGAGCCCCTTCCTGAAATTGATTTTACTAGTTTTATTTTTTCTTTGAGTACTTCAGCTCTCATCCAGTTAGGGGAGATTGAAGATCCCTTTACTCAAAAATTAGTTAAAAACCTCCCCTTGGCCAAACAGACCATAGATCTCATCGGGATGTTAAAGGAAAAGGCAAAAGGAAATCTTAGCCCTGAAGAGGAGAAGGTTATAGATTATATCCTCTATGATTTGAGGATGAGGTATGTCAAAGCAGCCGAGTAAACCTCGTTAGAAATTCCAGTCGTTGCGACTCGAAACCGAGCGGGGCACTCGCCGCGCAAGCGCTGGCGCAGCGGGTTAAACCCCGCCGGAATTATTCTAAAATCTAATCCCGCTGCAGCCGCCAGCCCAGAGGGCCTCTGGCCCGGAGGGAGCAGCGCGGCATTATTTCTAACGGGGTAAATGACTCAGGGTTATTTCTTGAAAGAATGATAAAAACTATTTCCCCTCCGATGAAGGCGGAAAACAATCCCTTTTTCTAAGTTGAGATCCTTTATCGCTTTTTCAAAATCCTTTATCGTCTCGATTTTTTTTCGATTGATTTCTAGAATCACATCTCCTTCCTGAAGGCCCAACTCATCGGCAGGGCTACCGTCTTCAACGCTGATGATGACAACCCCGCGTTTTATTTCGTTTGAGATTCGATATCGGGCGGCCAGTTGAGGAGTCAATTCTTGAATTTGTGCCCCTAATTTTTCTTCTATCTCTTTTTCTTTTATGGCCTCTGGTTTATCCGGCATAGCCGAGGTGGTGACTTCAATGGTCATGGGTTTCCCATCCCTGACTACACTGAGTTTTGCTTTCTGTCCCACCTTTTTCTTTTGGATCTCTTTCACCAGTTCGGTGACATTTTTAATGGTTTTATCATCTACTGACTTAATAATGTCTCCTGAGGCGAGTCCTGCCTTTTCAGCACCCGTTCCTTGATGGACTTGAGCAACGAGAACCCCCTCCTTCTCTTTCACCTGAAATTGTTCTGCCATTTCAGGGGTGAGATCTTGTGCACTGATTCCCAGCCACGGGCGGACCACCTTGCCCTGTTTGATGAGATCATTCAAGATCTGTTTGGCCATGTTGATGGGAATGGCAAACCCAATCCCTGTGCCAGGTTGGATGATCATGGCATTGATCCCGACCACCTCTCCATCGATATTGATCAGCGGGCCTCCGCTGTTGCCCGGATTGATGGAAGCGTCGGTTTGAACGAAATCTTCATAGGTTCCCGTTCCCAATCCGGAACGGCCTTTGGCGCTGATCACTCCCACGGTCACGGTATGTTCCAAGCCAAATGGACTCCCAATCGCAATGGCCCATTCCCCAACTTCCAGTTTATCTGAATCTCCCAAGGTCGCCACAGGAAGATCTTTAGCCTTGATATGGAGGACGGCTAAATCTGTTCTTGAATCTTGACCTTTGACAATTGCAGTAAACTCCCTCCCGTCGATGAGACGTACCTTAACCTTGTCCGCCCCTTCTACCACGTGATTGTTGGTCAAAATGTAGCCCTCTTTATCAACAATCACTCCAGATCCTCCGCTTCTCTGTTTATGTTTGTACTCTTTTCCTTTTTCTCGGGGAGAAAAACCGAAACCTTTAAAAAAATCCTCAAAGGGACTCCCCTTGAAGAAATCTTCTCCGTATCTTTCCCAGGGCTTCACGGTGATTGTTTTTTCTGTGGTGACGTTGACGACAGATGGTTGAACTTTCTTGGCAACCTCCACAAAGGCCAACCCAAGGGATCTGGCAGTTGTCAATTTATCATTTTTAGGTAAGGAATTGACCCGATCGCCATCCGTGCAAAAGAAAAGGCCAAATAGAATAACAAGAAAAGAGAGAGACCAAATCAATCCTTTAGTCATTTTTTTACCCATCGTCCGCTCCTTATAGTGAATTATATTAAATTTTATCTTCTCTTCTAAGCGTTGTCAAATCAGATGAAGTGTTTTCCCGTTGCCATTATTGTATTTTTAATAGATTACCCACTGAAGAAAGGGCATTACCTCTAAAAGAGGGCAAAAAAGAGGGTAATCAGTTCGATTTGGTTCGGCAGGTCAGAAGGCTCTATGGTAAAAACGTGGTAATAAACGTGGTAATAAATAGCTTATAGTTTTTAAGTCCTCACGCCTTGCGACTTACGTCTGAGGTCTTACGATTGAATTTTTCCGCTATGTGTTCTGCGAGGTTCTGTACACCTTACGCTTTACGACAAAGAATTTACCACTATGCCCTTCCTTCAGGTGCCAGCGCTCTAACGCACTCCTTAAAGATGTAATGAGCATGTTCATAACCTATGCATGTAAGGTACTTTTCCGTTTTCGTATTGACGACAATGTATGTTTCTCGGCTCTTATAGATCTCTACCTTTTTCCCATCTAACATATACCCCAGTATCAATCTTGGAAAGTTAGGATCTTCGTTTGCCTCGACAACTGTATAATATTCACCATTTTCCATATTCATGCCTTCGAAAGGCCGACTTCAATCAATAAAAAGGCAACTTTAATGCCAACAGTCTGCTTATTTTGTAAGTGCGCTAAATTAAAAAAATATTTTTAAAATGGATATTTCAGGTGTCCCCAAAATGAACAATTTTGGATCATAAGTTCGCAGTTTATGTACTCCTTTTAACCATGAGGTTGAAGGCCTATCCTTAAGAAACCCTGAGACCCAAAGCATCCTGCTATTGGATTTCACGAAGGTCGGCAAGAAGATGAACATGGGTTACTTCTTATGCTTCACGCCTCACAGTTCAGATAATTGTATTCATGTTGTTTTTCTGGTATATCGGGACAAATTCCGGTGGGGGTTGATATGAAGCTTGATAAAAATTTAAGGGGGACAGAGCCTATTCTCAGCAAGAATAGGCTTTTTTGTTTTCTGGTATGGCCTCAAGCGGAGCGTTCCTCAAACGTAGTATGAAGCTTGGGGACGGTTTTTACATTCTATTTTAAAAACAATTAGATCCAAATGAATCATTTAAAACCTTTGGCATCCTCGGTAAAAAAGTTGGCCGATTCAAATTCGCCTGCCCACCGGTAGGCAGGGAATGCAGGATGCGTCTGCCTGCGTTAATTAGCTAGGGCAATGCTTCTTGCTATGGAAACAAAAAAATCACGATTTTTTAACTTGAATCTATGATAAAGATATTTTCAGATAGAAAAGCCTCCCATATTATTGGATAAGATAGTCTCGGGGCTACGAGTATCCCTATCCTCTTTTCCAACATTAAACGCCGACGCCAAGACTTCTCCAAGGCGATGGTATTTCATGGTACTCCTGATGTAGATAGGTGGATCAATCTTTTCTGGATCTGCCTTTCCATCTGTCAGACACCCACTACTTATGTAGGTTTCAATGATCTCACCAACAATGAGGATATGGGTTCTCATATCGAGATAATGGAGCGCTTTGCACTCAAGATTTATCGGGCATTCTTCTATGAGAGGAGCCGTTTTCAGCTCACCGTAGAAAGTTTTAAAAATTTGCGACTTATCCTTCTTCCTTCCGGAATAGACACCACAATAATCGGTCTTCTTGATGATTTCGCAAGAGGGGACATTCACAGAGAAGGTCCCGTTTTCTCTAATACCTTTCAGGGTATACCGGGCTTTGTTCATGGCAACAGTAATAGCCGGTGGTTTGAATGCGGCAATTCCACACCAAGAGGCAATCATAAAATTTGGTTTTTCATTTACGTTGGCTCCCACTACTAAGGCTGGCATAGGCAGAATCAGAGGCTCTGGACCAAGTTTGCTCTTTTCCATGCTATCTCTCCTTTTGTTCATTTATATCGTTCGCTTGAAAATGTTAGCATTCTGAACTATTAGCACATGGATTGTCGACTCCATGCACCCTCTGCAAAAGAACTGGCTGATGAGAGCCAGATCGCGATTAAAATGCTCCGTAACCTTTCTGACCTGGTAATTCCCTAATTTGTTGCTTAAATAAGCTTGATGGAGTTCAACAGGAATGGCAGACTTAAAGCTCTAAAAACCCATCAGGAGCCAAGCTGCTTGCCAACATCACCCTATTGATATCAAGATGCGCTATCCAGCTGCCGGCTTCCCTGTTTTTCCCCTCAAGCCAGAACTTCTCGATGATCTCCCTTAGCCCTGCATACCTGCTCAGGATCTTCAGCAGCGAATGGAGTGAATCTTTTTTCCCTAAAGGTCCGGATTTTTGTTCAATCAGTTCACGTATTTTTTCAACGGCCCGTAGCCCGATGGACAGTCCCAGCTCCCGAAAAGCAAGACGGTAACCAACAGGCAGTTTCAAAGATTTCTCTTTTACAAAGGAATTCAAGCCAATCAGGGAAGACTCCATTAAATTCTCCAACAAACTGGTCTGTTGGAGAATTCCGCTGACAATCAATTGGGTCACCCTGTAGGCATCAAACAAAAGACCGCCAATACCGAGAGGGTCATCGGTGGCCCAGCTCATCCCTTCACAAATATTGGCCATATCGGCAATCTCAGCACGGAGATTCCTCTCCGTTGATTTTTCAGATTCTTTCGCTGCGGTCACCTGAAGTTCGTTGTAGGTGATAAATCCATCCAGAGGGTCATGTTGTCCCATGGACGGCACGAGAGGGCGAGAGAGGTCTATACTCATTTTCCAGTGCATGCGCTTCGGACCAGCGTAAGACGAAGCATAGACAAACCTGGCATGGGACTTTCTCGCAAGCTCCACTGCCCATGAATTGTACTTTAAATCCCCAGAAATCCTACTTACACGATTGAGGGCATGCATCCACTTCGTCAGATAATGATAATACTGTCCGTCCCGGTCCCACTCCAGGCGTTCGTCAAAGTGATCATGGAGTCCCCGTTCGTTCAATTCCTTACCGATCCTCAATCCCCCCTGCGTGGGGTGCTTCCTGCCCTGCTCTTCACCGAGGCCGCTGATCCAGCTGCTCCTTGAGTCGTCTTTGCGGTGGCGGCCGAGTGTGTTGTGAACCTGATCAACGAGCTGCAGTGCCAGATCCTTGAATTCCTCGCCCCCGGTCTCCTGATAGAGGCCGAGAAAGTTGCAGACTGCGAAGGCGTCGGTCCATAAGTAGCGCCGCGGCGCACTGCTTGCTGGTGACAGTCCGGTATCTCCGGCAAATTCCATCATGATTTCCCGGACAGTAGGCTGAGATTCATTTTGTTTCACTGGCATAATACTGCTATCTCTCCAGGTCTACCGCCATAATGCGGTAAAGGGGCTACCGTGGCACTCCGAGCCTCCAGGCAACCTCCCTCTAATGCTTATCCCCAGGCAGGGAGTACATCCCCGCCGAGGGTTTCAAGGATGCACAGGTTATTGTTCCGGGTCAACTCACCAAGCCTTATTATCAACCCATAACTACTTCAAAAAAAGAGAAGAATCAAGGGGAGAATTGTGGGGGAAGACATCCGCCATAAGGTATTCCTATCAGCGAAGTGTTGGTGCCATTCATAAAAAAGTTGGCCGTTTCCAAATGCGCGCATAGAGCATAGCGCATAGCATAAAGAATAATATCCAAGAACCAAACCGCATAGCGCATCCTCCTACGCAATTTCTTCTGTTAAAGAGGACGGGTAGCGCAATGTGCATAGTGGACAAGTAGTAATCTAAGGTATTTATTAAAAACATTTTTTGCCTTGCCAACTTCCCTTCTTCCCTGTATCCTAAAGAAAAATGGAAAGGCTTAGGAACATAGTTAAGTTATTTAAGAAATAGACGTAGTTGAAACCGGTGTCATCCATAAAAATGGAGGGAATTTATTTGATCAAGAAATTATTTTCCTCTCTCGCGGCGAGGCTGAAAGGCTCTCCAAAAGTGGTCGGGGAGATCATGTATGGACTGATGCTCCATGAGATGGACCTGGTCATGAGGAAGGAAAGAGGACACTTGGATAACCTCTTTATGTTGGTCATCTTTGGAGATCTGATCGGTCTTCCTCTGCTTCCACCTTATTATTCATTGCGACTCCTGCCGCATATCATTCCTTCTCTTAAAACATGGAAAAGGAGGGTTCTGAGAGAAAAAGATCTGACCGATTTTGTATCGCATGATCTTTGATAAGAAATTGGACTAATCATACAGAATAAATTGATATTTACCTCTCCGGGAGCCACAATCTATTTAGCGCTTCCATTTTTTAGTCAAGTTGTTCATAGAAGATAAATTGATACTCTGGCGATTTGGGGGGCACGATGCAATCAGATAAAACAATTCGTATTTTTGATGGTGCCACTGCGATTGTCACCGGTGGAGCCTCAGGAATTGGTCGAGGCCTTGTTGAGGAATTAGCAAAGCATGGCTGCGAGGTGGTATTGGCTGATCTTCAGATCGATTTAGCTAAAGAAGTTGCCTCAGGAATCCACGCTGCCGGTGGCAAAGCAAAGGCAGTTAAAGTAGATGTGACCGATTTCCCTACGATGGAACAATTAGTCCAGGAAACCGTTAAGCGTACCGGTCGGTTAGACTATGTTTTTAACAATGCGGGGATTGTCATCGGTGGCAGCGTCAACCTTTATAGTATCGAAGATTGGAATCAAATTATGGAGGTCAATCTCCATGGCGTGATCAATGGAATCCAAGCAGTTTACAAGATTATGGTAGCCCAGGGATTCGGGCATATTATTAATACCGCCTCAATGGCTGGACTGATGCCCGGCCCTGGAAATGTAGCCTATACAATGACGAAGCATGCAGTCGTGGGTCTTTCAAAATCGCTTCGAGCCGAAGCGGCCCAGATGGGAATCCGTGTTAGTGTCCTATGCCCTGGCGTTGTTCGCACGCCTATTTTGGAAGGAGGGGGGAAGTATGGCAAGATGCTTATCAACATTCCTCGGGAACAAATGCGTCAACTGTGGGAAAAGCTCAGGCCCATGCCCCCAAATCTTTTTGCCAAAAAGGTGCTAAAATCCGTTGCAAAAAATAAGGCGATCATTATTGTGCCGTCATGGTGGAAGGTATACTGGTGGATTAACCGATTATCTCCTTCACTTGGGATATTCCTTTCTCAAAAACAGTTTCAGAGAATGCAAAAGAAGCTTGGAATCGAAATAGAACGTATCTGATTTCGTATGATCCATAAAAAAGTTAGCTGTTCTAACAAAGGATCGCAGGGCATGGTGCAGAGGGGATCTAACTTCTCGATCGTAAGGCGTAAAGGATAAGTCGTAAGGAGAAATTGCAGAGCATCGGGTTGATTTGAAGATTTGGGGAAGAGTTCAAATCGGCAAGAAGGGTCGTGTTACGGTTTTATAAATTTACCCCGTTAGAAATAATGCCCCGCTGCTCCCTCCGGGCCAGAGGCCCTCTGGGCTGGCGGCTGCGGCGGGGTTCCATTTTAGAATAATTCCGGCGGGGTCTAACCCGCTGCGCCAGCGCTTGCGCGGCGAGTGCCCCGCTCGGTTTCGAGTCGCAACGACTGGAATTTCTAACGGGGTTTACGGCCTTCTAAGAATCCTTTTTCAAATATTTTTAGACTCACCTCTCGAAACTTTGTGGAGGTGACCTGTTCGATCGCCTCTCTGAGTTTATCATGAGGAAAGGGAAACCTCGGATGGGCAGCGGCAAAACCGATGAGAGCAATATTTGCAGATTGCATGGACCCCATTTCCCTTGCTAACCGATCTGCTCCAAACACATACAATTCGATTCCTTTTTCCTGCAGATATTTCTTGATTTCCTTGTTCATATAGTTCGGATCTGGGGCATTGATAAAACAGAGACCGCCGTCTTGGCCATTCGAAGATGGCTTGAGATAATAAAGAGTCTTATAGGCTTCATTCTTTTCAAGAGATAAGAGGATATCCGCACTTCCTTTCTTGACAAGGGGAGCATCGAAATTACCCATTTTCAGATGGGTCATCACCGACCCTCCACGCTGACTCATCCCGTGGTCTTCCGAACCAATGAGGGGATGTCCTTCTCGAAGGGCAAACGCCGAAAAAATCCGTGTCACCAGGAGGACACCCTGTCCGCCCACACCCGAAATAATCATCTGGATGTTCATCTTCGACCTCAAATGTCAAATACCAAAGCCCAAATGTCGTAACTCAAGGCTTTAGCCTTAAGTATGATCAACCCTGAAAGGGTTGATCATAGAATTTTGAAATTTGGCATTCATTTGGCATTTGCCTGCCTGCGCGAAGCCGCTTCGGCGAAGGCAGGGATTTTGACATTTGGAATTCCCGAAATGGTTGTTCCGTAGTCAACTAAGTCTGTAAGCTATCTACCCGATAAATCCCTTCTTGGCCACAGACCTGTATGCAGAGACCGCAGTCCACACAGGTTAATCGATCGATCTTCACTCGGCCATCCTCTCCTCTTATCAAGGAGGGGCACTCGAATCGTTTGAGACAGTACCCGCAACCAATACAGGCACCCACAGCGGGCATATCGATCGCTGAGGTCGGACACTCTTGGACACAAACCCGACAACCTGTACATTTGTTGTGATCAATGACATAACCGCCCTCGGTTTTGGAAATCGCTCCCTCAGGACACTGGATCATACAGGTGTCGCATTGACAACAAGCCTCCTCTTGAAACACAGGTAAAAGGGATTTGTCCTTCTCTCCGCTTTTCACCTGCGGAGGACCCTTTTCTGGTGGAGGCATATGACGGATGTCCACCTTGATGGGCTTCACCGTGAGCTGCTCTTTTTGATAGATGATGCAGGGGTAACGAGCGATGAGAACAGCCATTCCACCATCTCGTTGCTGAGTATATTTGTACGCTTTTTCGGCTTCCTGGATCATTCCCTTGATATCGTAAGGATTAATGACTCGGATGTATTTGACACCACATCCCTTAACCAGTTCTTCAAGAGAAAGGGATTTACCAGGATGGCCGTCTGCCGTGGTCCCGGATTCGGGAGTGGGTTGCATACCTGTCATGGCTGTAATGGAATTGTCAAGGATCACGAGAACGAATCGTGCTCCATTATAAACAGCATTCAGGAGTCCTGGAGCACCGGAATGATAGAAAGTCGAATCTCCGATGGTGGCAATGATGGGAATGTCATTACCATCCTGATGATAAGCTTGGTAGAGGCCACTGGCAAACGTGATCGCCGCCCCCATGTCGTGACAGGTATCTACTGACTCCAAATTCATTCCCAGGGTATAACAACCAATATCACTAGGAAAAATCCCGTTAGGGAAGGCTTTCTTAATAGCATAAAAGGAAGACCGATGAGGACATCCTGAGCAAAGGGTTGGCCGACGAATAGGCAGGCCAAGCCCGGCCACCAATTTCTCAAGAGGTACGGTAGAAGGAATTTCTCCCACAGGAATGGAGAAATTTTTACACAGATCAGAGATCACTTGAGTCATGACTTCAGGAAGCATCTCTCCTTCATTGGGTATCATGCTATCCAATCGTCCACAGATTTTTGATTTGTCCCGGATCTGAAGCTCGATGACTGGTTCAGTTTCTTCGAGGATGAGGACATGATCGCATTTCTTGATAAAGGCTTCCACCATCTCAGTAGGAAGAGGGAAGGGAGTTCCTATTTTGAGGATAGGTATCTCTTTTTGTAGGCCCAGTTCTGGAAGAATATCTCGAGCTATGGCATAACCAATTCCACCAGCGATGATTCCCAAAACCGCCTTCTCCCGATCATTCTCAATGAAATTGAGAAAGCTCATTGAATTGAGCTCTTCTGCAATTTTTTGGAGCTTGATGTTGAGCTGTTTATGGAGGAGAAATCGATATCTGGGTGTTGCGCTCCATCGCTGGGGGTTGTGTTGAAAATTAGCTTTCCTTTCAACTTTGTGAATGGGATTGAAAGTGATGGTTTGCTGGGCATGGGAGACCCTCAATACGGGACGGAGAATAACAGGAATCTGGTATTTTTCCGAAAGATCGAAGGCAATGGGTAACATCTGCTGGGCTTCTTTTGGATTGGCTGGATCGAAGACAGGAACCTTTGCGAACATGGCCATAAAGCGAGTATCCTGTTCAGTCTGGGAAGAGAAGGGTCCGGGATCGTCGCAGCTGATGATGACAAAACCTCCGATCGTTCCGATATAGGCGGCACTCATCAGAGGATCCGTCGCGACATTTAACCCCACTTGCTTCATGGCCACAGCAGTTCGCTTCCCCGTGTAGGAGGCCACCAATGCGTTTTCGAAAGCCACCTTTTCGTTGGTGGACCATTCAACATAGATGTCCAGGTTATTTTCCTTTTTGAAATGGACCACAGCAGGAAGAATTTCTGAACTGGGAGTTCCTGGATAGGCTGCAAAAAATTGACATCCGCTCTCCACGATCCCCCTGGCAATAGCTTCGTTTCCAAGTAAAACCCTTTTTTCTCCCTCCGACATCTTTACCTCATCGACTATGTGCAAATTGACCTACGTCGGTTTCTCTCTATTCTAATCCTGATATACTAAATTTTAACTGATTCGATTGAGAACCTCAATTCCTTTCAGAAGAGTTTCCTCCGAGGCTGCGAAAGAGATCCTGACATGAGTATTTTTTTTAGAGAAGACACTACCCGGTACAATAAAGAGGTTCCGTTGGATGGCTTTCTCGACAAAGGCCTCTGCGTTTCCTCCCGGGACCTCTGGAAAGATATAAAAAGCACCCTGTGGCTTTTGGACATTATACTTTTCATTCAGTCCCTCGTAAATCAAATCCCTCTTCTTTTGGTATCCTTCAATATAACTCTTCACATCGAAGTCCAAGGCCTTGACCGCTGCTTTCTGTCCAAAGGAGTTAATACTGGAGAATGTATATTGTTGGAGGGTGATCATCTGTTGGAGGATCTCCTTAGGACCTGCCGCATAACCTAATCTCCACCCGGTCATTCCCCAGCCCTTTGAGAATCCACCAAAGGTTACTGTGTTTTCATAAAGTTGTCCAATACAAGGGCAAGAAGGAGCATCGAAAACAAAGTTATCGTATATGTCATCGGAGAGAATGAGAAGATTTCTTTCTTGGGCCATCCTGACCATCCTCATCAGGTCTTCTTTCGGATAGATAGCTCCTGTTGGGTTGTTCGGACTGTTGACGATGATAAACTTCGTCTTCTTCGATAATTTCTTGACGAACTCTTCCTCCCTCAGTCGGAAGTCAGGATAGGTATCGACGAAAATAGGAACCCCCCCCATCAGAAGAACCTGATATTCATACATGACAAAAAATGGATCGGGGATGATGACTTCATCTCCCGGGTTGATGAGGACAAGACTGGCAAGGAGAAGGCCTCCGGTCACTCCAGCCGTCACCATGACCTCTTCAAAATGAACGCCTTTCTTCTTGAGATGGGAGGCTATCTTCTCTCTCAATTCAGGAATCCCTTGTGTAGGAGTATATTTATTAAACCCTTTTCTGATCCATTTAATGCCTTCCTCTTTAAGAGGTTCCGGGATATCAAAATCCGGTTCTCCAATACTCAGATTGATGGGATCTTTCATTTGACGGGCTAAATCGAAGATTCGCCTCACTCCGGATGGTTTGATATTTCTTAACCGGTCAGAGATCAACATCCTGTTACTCTCCTTCTTCTTTTATCTTTTTTGCTTTTTCGATGAGTTCGAGAATCGTATCGATTCTCGTTTTGGTGGGAGGTGCCAAGGCGCGTTGAATTTGGTCAATGGAAAAATGCTCACCCAAGAATTTTGATATCTCTATTCTAAACTCCCAACAGACCATAATTCTTCGGCATGGAAGGTCTTCATTGACGGTTCGGCAATATTGAAAGGGGATTTCTCCCCCCAACTGAGGGCAATAGATGATTAATGCATCATGTTCTTCAATGGTGGTCATTTTCAACGGGCCTTGAGGAATTTATCACAAGCTCACTCAATAAAAAAATCCTACGGGCCAAGAAAGGCCCGTAGGATTCGACCTTTATTTAATGGGTTTACCCTTCTTTAACATCGG
>Ga0214473_10005138_pt1 | contig 15705 bp, 13 predicted proteins | sample RVTome_7_FD_203509 | JGI IMG/M metagenome (GOLD analysis project Ga0214473, IMG submission 203509) | Soil microbial communities from uranium-contaminated site in the Upper Colorado River Basin, Wyoming, United States - RVT98D197 | ecosystem: Environmental > Terrestrial > Soil > Contaminated >... | reverse complement strand
CATCGGGCGTACCGCAAATGAGCCGGAGCTATCCAAGCCCTGAGGCCTGCGAGAGCGAGAAGGCCCGGGGAGAGGCCATCGTAGCCGGACAGGGCGGGGGCAGTACCCCCCGCCTCTATGGGGGCCGTGCCACCCAAATCGGGGGGCCGTGCCACCTTAAATCCCGGTCTTTGACTTGATAAGGTCGTATACCGATTTAAGCGCCGAATCGAGGGCGTCCATGTTCTTCGTCCCGCCTTGCGCAAGCTCGGGCTTCCCGCCGGCCTTTCCGCCTGTGGCCGAGGCGACTCCCTTAAGTATCTCGCCTGCGCTATACCTGTCCGTCAAATCCTTCGTGACCATGCCTACAAAAGACGCCTGACCGTCCTTTACCGAGGCAAGCACTATAATGCCCGAGCCGAGCCTGTCCCTTATGTGGTCGGCGAGCACCCGGAGGTCTTTTTGTTCGAGCCCCTCGATTTTTTCCGATACCACCTTTACTCCGCCGATGTCCATTGCCTTTTCGATGATTTCGGCTGAAATATCTTTTGCGGCTTTCCCCTTGAGCCTTTCCTTCTCGTTGTGGAGGCCCTTCATCTCTTCGAGGACCTGCCTTATTTTTTCGGCGGGGTTTTCCGCGGACTTCAAAAGCCGGGCTATTTCCCTCAGCTCGTTTTCCCTTGCCCTCGTATCAGAAAGGGCAGTCTTGCCGGTAACCGCCTCTATCCTTCTTATGCCGGAGGCAACGGAGCCCTCGGAGAGCATTTTAAAAGGGCCTATCTGACCGGTGGCCCGGCAGTGGGTTCCGCCGCACAGCTCCATGCTCGTTGCCGGAATGCTTACGACCCTCACCCGCTCGCCGTACTTTTCGCCGAAGAGGGCGGTTGCGCCGAGCTTTAATGCCTCGTTTATCTCCATTTCCTTTGCGCTTACCTCGATGTCCTCCATGACCTTTTCGTTGACCGTGTCCTCCACAGAGGAGAATTCCTCCGGGCTCAGGGCCGTATAATGCGTGAAATCGAACCTCAGCCTGTCCGGGGAAACGAGCGAGCCGGCCTGCTTTACATGCCCGCCCAAGACGGCCCTTAGCGCGGCCTGAAGAAGATGCGTGGCCGTGTGGTTTCTCATTATCGCCTGTCTTCTTCCGGCATCCACCCTGCACCTGAGCTTCATCCAGACCTGAAGCCTTCCTTTTTTCACCTTTGCCGCATGGGCGGTAAGCCCCTCCACCGGTCTTTTCGTATCGAGGACATCTACGAGAAGCCCTTCGCCCGACATGAGGCCGGTGTCTCCGACCTGGCCTCCGGATTCCCCGTAAAACGGGGTCTTATCGAGCACGACCTCGGCCTCTTCGCCCTCTTTTAATTCCTTTACGACCCTTCCGTCCTTTATAATAGCCCTGACCACGGCATCCGCCTCCGTGGTCTCGTATCCTAAGAATTCCGTTTTTCCGGCCTCGGAAAGTATCTCCCGGTAGTAAGAGGCTATCGCCTCTTCTTCGCCGACCCACGATGCCCTTGCCTTTTCCCTCTGCGTCTCCATCGCCCTGTGGAAGCCCTCTTCGTCGAGCCTCAGACCCGCATCCATCGCCATGTCCCTTGCAAGGTCAAGCGGAAACCCGAATGTATCGTAAAGCCTGAAGACCTCCTCTCCGGGGATGATATTTATACCCTCTTTCTTGAGCCCCGCCATGAGACCGTCGAGTATGCCCATGCCTTGCTCAAGCGTCCTTCCGAACCTCTCTTCCTCTACTCTGAGGAGCTCGACCGTCCGCTCCCTTTCGCCCAAGAGTTCCGGATAATCGCCTGCCATGGTCTCTGCCACCGCATCCACGAGCTTAAAAAGCACAGGCTCGTGCATCCCGACCTGCCTTGCGTGCCTTCCGGCCCTCCTTATGATTCTCCTAAGCACATAGCCCCTGCCTTCGTTTGAGGGCATAAGCCCCTCGGCCATCAAAAACGCTATGGCCCTCATATGGTCTGCAATCACCCTCACCGAGGGGGCAGTGCCCCCTGCCGTATTGGGGGCAGTGCCCCCTTCCTCCTTACCGTATTTGACGCCCGTTGCCGACTCTATGGCCGATATGATGCCCGTAAAGAGGTCCGAGTCGAAGTTGTTCTTCTTACCCTGAAGCACGGCGGCTATGCGCTCAAGACCCATGCCCGTGTCTATGGAGGGCCGGGGAAGGGGCGTGAGGGTTCCCGCCCCGTCCCTGTTATACTGCATGAATACGAGATTCCATAGCTCAAGGTACCTGTCGCAGTCGCATCCGACCCGGCAGTCCGGCCTGCCACAGCCGACCTCCGGGCCCTGGTCCAGTATTATCTCCGAGCAGGGGCCGCAGGGGCCGGTGTCCGCCATCTGCCAGAAGTTGTCCTTTGCCCCAAGCCGGACTATCCGCTCTTTGGGGATTCCTGTTTTTTCCTGCCAGAGCCTTTCCGCCTCGTTGTCTTCTTCGTAGATGGAGACCCAGAGCCTGTCCTTCGGCAGTCCGAACCTGCCGGTAAGAAGCTCCCACGCAAAGGCGATGGCGTCCTCCTTGAAGTAATCGCCGAAGGAGAAATTGCCGAGCATCTCAAAGAATGTATGATGCCTTGCCGTATGCCCGACATTTTCGAGGTCGCTGTGCTTTCCGCCGGCCCTCAGGCATTTCTGACATGTGGCGGCCCTCTTATAGGGCCTCGCCTCTTCGCCTAAGAATACGGACTTGAACTGCACCATCCCGGCATTCGTAAAAAGCAGTGTGGGGTCGTGCCTCGGTATGAGGGAGGAACTCGGCGCTACCTCATGCCCCTTTTCCCTGAAGTAATCTAAGAACGCCCTTCTGATTTCCCTGCCCTTCACTGCCCGCCCTTCTTGACCTCCGTGACGGATTTTTTAACCTTCGGGTCGGTGGAGATTATCTCCGTGAGCCTTCCGTCCGTGAATATGAGCGTTGTCGTGAAAAAGACCCATTCCCTGTAAACCCACCTCTCCCGGTATTTTCCGTTCTCGGTTTGCGCAAGCACATTGACATCCGTGGGCGCGCCCCATGAGTATCTGACCTCAAGCGGCGTCATGTCAAGGGCCACCTCCGCCTTTTTTATCCTCTGCTGCGCCTCAGGCGAAAATGCCTTCAGCTCGGAAGGCGAATACCTCACGCCCGCGCACGCCGTAAGCATTAAGACCACCGAAAACAGGGGAAACAATAGTTTTTTCATAGAGCCTCCTTATCGGATTTAATGACCTTTCTGATGGTATCTGCCGAAAACCCCCTCCTCTGGAGCGCAGCCGCAAGGGGGCTACGAGCCCCCGCGATATTGGGGCTACGAGCCCCCCCAATATTAAGGGCGCGGCCCTTTTTACTTGCGAGCTTCAAGGCGCTATCGAACTCATCGTAACCCTTTAGCGCCTTGTCTATATCCTCCCTCCGGATGCCCCTCTGCCTGAGGAACCGTCTTGCCCCCTCCCTGCCCAAGAGCTTTATATCCAGAGCGGTCCTTTTCAGGGTTTCGGCGAGTGCGGCGTCATCTATATAGCCCATGGCCCTGAGGCGCCCGATGGCGGAATCCATCTCGTCCTGCGGAAACCCTTTCCTTGCGAGCCTTTCTGAAAGCTCGTTTTCGCTCCTTCCCCTGTAGCTTAAGAGCTTCAAGGCATACCTGAGAGCGTCCGGCATCAGGCTATCTGGAGAACCTCTCTATTTTGATTCCGGGTTTGATTCCGGCATCTTTCCCCTTTTCCGGGCCGCCCATGGTATCGGCGGTCGAATGAATGCCCTTGACCTTCAGCTTGAAGTCGTCGGGGTTCGTGGCCCACCTGAGGGCCTCCTCGTATGCGACGAGCCCGGAGTTATAGAGGTCCAAGAGGGACTGGTCGAAGGTCTGCATCCCGTAGTGGACCTTGCCCTGCGCGATGGCGTCCGGGATGAGCTTCGTCTTGTCCGGGTCGTTGACGCACTCCCTTATGGTAGCCGTGGCAAGGAGGATTTCCACTGCCGGGACCCTGCCCTGTCCGTCGGCCCTCGGGACGAGCCTCAGCGATATGATGCCCTTAAGGATTGCGCTTAACTGCATCCTCACCTGCTTGTGCTGGAACGGGGGGAAGACGGAGATTATGCGGTTTACGGTCTCGGCCGCATCCGTGGTGTGCAGTGTGCTGAAGACGAGGTGCCCGGTCTCGGCCGCGGTAAGCGTGGTCTGTATGGTCTCGAAGTCGCGCATCTCTCCGACTAATATGACATCCGGGTCCTGCCTGAGTGCGGCCCTCAGCGCCCTTGCAAAGGACTCGGTATCGGCGCCCACCTCCCTCTGGTTGACGAGGCCCTTCTTGTCCCTGTGGAGGTATTCCACCGGGTCCTCTATGGTGACGATGTTGACTGTCTTTGATTCGTTTATGAGGTCTATCATGGAGGCTAAGGTCGTGGACTTTCCGCTCCCGGTCGTGCCGGTGACGAGTATGAGCCCTCTTTCTTCTTCGGCAAGCTTTTTCAGGACCGGCGGGAGGGTCAGCTCCTCGATAGTGGGAATCTTTATCGGGATTACCCTGAAGACGATGCCGATAGCGCCCCTCTGGACGAAGGCGTTGCACCTGAACCTTCCGAGGCCCGGGACGCTGTATGCGAAGTCCATGTCGTTTTTCTTCTTGAAGTTCTCTTTCTGCGAGGGGGTCATCACCGAGAAGGCCAGCCTGACCGCCTCCTCCGGCATGATCTTTTCGGAGCCTTGCGGGACGAGCTTTCCGTGGATCCTGAATATGGGAGGACTGCCGACCTTGAGGTGCAGGTCCGAGGCCCCCTTCGATGCGGCCGTCTTGAGGAGTTCGTTTACCTCATACGGCATCTATTGCTTCCTCCCTGAAACGACGGCCTCCTTTACCTTTGTTTCGATGTCCTTTGCGGCATCGGGATGGGCCTTGAGGTATTCCCTTGCGTTTTCCCTTCCCTGTCCTATCCTCTGCCCGTCATAGTTGTACCATGCGCCGGATTTCTCGATGACCTTGTGCTCGACCCCGAGGTCTACGAGCTCTCCGGCCCTCGATATGCCCTCGTTAAAGTATATATCGAATTCCGCCTGCCTGAAAGGCGGGGCGAGCTTGTTCTTTACGACCTTGACCCTGACCCTTCCGCCGACGGTCTCCTGGTTGTCCTTTAGGGACTCTATCCTTCTTATGTCGAGCCTCATCGAGGCGTAAAACTTAAGGGCGTTTCCCCCTGTGGTGGTCTCCGGGTTTCCGAACATTACGCCTATCTTCATCCTTATCTGGTTTATGAATACGACCGTGGTGAGGGACTTCGATATTGCGGCCGTGAGTTTCCGTAGGGCCTGGCTCATGAGCCTCGCCTGAAGTCCGGGGAGCGAATCCCCCATATCGCCTTCTATCTCCGCCCTCGGCACGAGTGCGGCAACGGAATCTATGACTACGATATCCACTGCGCCGCTTCTCACGAGGGTCTCGGTCACCTCGAGGGCCTGCTCCCCGGTGTCCGGCTGTGAGATGAGGAGGTCGTCCACCCTGACGCCCAACCTGCGCGCGTAGTTCACATCGAGCGCATGCTCCGCATCTATGAATGCGCCCACGCCTCCCGCCGCCTGGGCCTGCGCTATGGCGTTCAGGGCAAGGGTGGTCTTCCCGGAGGCCTCCGGGCCGAATATCTCCACGACCCTCCCCCGCGGAAAGCCGCCGATGCCGGTTGCGATGTCCAGCGTAACGGAGCCGGTCGGTATTATCTGGACCTCGACCGCCTCCTGAGCGCCCAACTTCATTATGGCGCCCTTGCCGAATGCCTTTTCGATCTGCGAGATGGCCGCCTCGAGGGCCTTTGTCCTATCCTTGTTCATGCCTGCCTCCTTGACGGCTCTTATTTTAACCTAAACTCAGGACGGCTGTCATCAGGGGGGCGAGGGGGGGTCTGCGTCGGATTTGTGGGTTTCGTTCTAAGGCAATATTTCGTCATACCCGCGAAGGCGGGTATCCATGTGGCATAACAATGCGGCAATAAGAGGGAAAAATTGGATTCCCGCCCTATGGGTCGTGGCCCACGGGTCATAGACCTGCGTGGGAATGACGCTGAAGAAGAGGCGGGAATGACGCTGAAATAAGACTTTTTCAGCAGTCTCAATTTTAACCCCTTGCCGGAGCGGTCCCTTTACTTTTCTCCCGGGACCGTCTATCATAATTCTAAAGTTGTGGCTTTAGGGAATTTATGATTACAGTATTTTTCATTTGCGGCCTCGCCTGTTTCACCCTCGGGTTTTCCGTCCTTATTTACCCCAAAAAAGAAAGCGCCTTCAGGCTTGCCGGACATCTGCGCCTGATAGGGCTCTTCGGGGTATTGCACGGCCTGAGCGAATGGGCCGAGATGTTCATGCTCATGGGGGTGCAGGGCGGCCTCTTAAAGGCGGCCCGGACGGTTTTACTGCCCCTTTCGTTTTTCTTCCTCCTGAGGTTCGGCGCGGATGTCGTAGCCGGGGACAAGAAGAAACCCGCGCTAAGGGCGGCCCCTGCGCTCTTACTGCTTTTGTGGACGGCTTTATTTTTGGGCACAAGGAGCATAAAGACGGCGGACATCTCCGCCCGGTACCTGCTCGGCGCGCCGGGCACGCTTCTGACATCTTACGCCCTGTTCCGCCAGATGCCGGTATTTAAAGGTCTCGGCCCTGCAAGAAGCGGCCTCGGGCTTTCCGCCGGCGTATTTTTCCTATACGGGCTCATGTCCGGCCTTATAGTGCCGGAGGCGGGGTTCTTCCCGGCATCCGTCGTCAACTACAGGTCGTTCATGGAAATCGCAGGGATGCCGGTTCAGGCCCTTAGGGCGGCCTGCGCAGTCGTCATCGCCTACGGGATGATGAATGTCCTCCGCGTATTCGATTGGGAAAGCAGGGAACGGATAAAGACCCTGCTTGAGGAATCCCCGAAGCCGGGGAAAAAGCTCAAAATATCCGCCCCGCCGCCCGCGCTCAGAGGGCGGGTGCTCCTTATGGAAGACATGGAAATACTGAGGCTTGCAGGCGACAGGATGCTTCGGGAACTCGGCTTTGAAGTTACGCCCGCAGAAGACGGCAGAGAGGCGATAGGGCTTTATACCGGGGCGGCCCGCAAAGGGAACCCCTTCGATGCGGTCATACTGGCTCCGGTCATAAAGGGCGGAATGGGCGGCCTCGAAGCGATAAGGGCGCTAAGGGAAATATACCCGGAGATTAAGGCCCTTGTGTCGAGCGATTATCCGGACGACCCGGTGGCGGAGAACTTCGGGGACTACGGCTTCGACGGCGTGCTTGTAAAACCTTACGGCATTAAGGACCTCGATGTCGCTCTGGCCCGGCTGGGCCTTTAAGCCCCGGGCCGAAATGTTAAAATATGAGAGATGCCGCTTAGGAAATGGCTTGAAAGCGCAGACCATGCCATCGAGGGGATACTGCACGCCTCAAAGACACAGAGGCACCTGAGGTATCATTTCTACTCTGCGGCCGCCGTCCTTCTTTTAAGCTATATATTAGGAGTCACAAAAACGGAGTTTCTCATACTCGCAATTGCGGTGATGGCGGTCCTCCTGGCCGAGATGGCAAACACATCGGTTGAGGTCCTCGTTGACCTGCTTTCTCCGGGGCAGAGCGAAAAGGCCCGCATAGCAAAGGACATAGGCGCGGGCGCCGTGCTCATAACGGCATTCGGCTCCGCGGTCGTGGGCTATGTGATACTTTTCCCTTATGTGCGCCGGGTCTTTGAGCAGGGGGTTTTTATAGCAAGGCATCTGCCGGAGGAGATAGCGGTCTTATCCCTGATATTCGTCCTGATAGCGGTCGTCCTCATGAAGTCTTATTTCGGCAAGGGGCATCCGCTTAGTGGCGGGCTTCCGAGCGGGCATTCGGCCATCGCATTTTCAATCTGGGTATCCGTAACATACATGACCGGGAATTTTTTAGTCTCCGTCCTATGCTTCATACTCGCCCTTGCGATAGCGCAAAGCAGGATTGCAACGAGGGTGCACAGCATGTGGGAGGTGGTCTTGGGCGGGCTATTAGGGGCAACGATAAGTTTTCTTCTATTCAGGATATTCTCATGAAAGGGCATATAGATAGGTTCCTCAAACACCTTGAGACCGAAAGGGGCGCATCGGCCCACACGATTAGGGCGTACAGGAAGGACCTCGAACTTTTCTTCGGCGGCAGTGCCGCCAATATGGGAGGCGGCACTGCCGCCCTGCACGCTGTGCGGGGGTTTGTGGCAGGGGAGATGCAAAGGGGGATGAAAAAGACCACTGCGGGAAGGAGGCTTGCCTCGCTGAGGTCTTTCATGAGGTTCCTCGTGAGGGAGGGCATCGCAAAGTCCAACCCGGCAAGGCTCGTGCCTGCGCCGAAGCCCCCAAGCCCCCTGCCCCGGTTTCTCACGGTGGATGAGGTGTTCAGCCTTGTGACTGCGCCCGGGGGCATAAAGCTCCTCGTCCTGAGGGACAGGGCGATAATGGAACTTCTATATGCCTGCGGCCTCAGGGTCTCGGAGCTTTCGGGGCTCGACGCCGCCGAGATGAACATAAAAGAAGGGCTCGTCAAGGTCAGGGGCAAGGGCAAAAAAGAAAGGCTCGTGCCTGTCGGGAAAAAGGCGATAGAGGCACTAAAGTCCTACACGCTCGAACGACGGATTCTGAAGATAACGGGCGATGCCCTCTTCGTAAACAGGCATGGCGAAAGACTCTCCCCGCGGGGCGTAAGGCGCATAGTCGTAAAATACGCAAGGCTCCTCGGCCTGAGCGGGGTGTCCCCTCATACCCTGAGGCATACATTTGCAAGCCACCTCATCCAGAGCGGCGCGGACCTCAGGGTCATACAGGAGCTTTTAGGCCACTCCTCGCTTTCGACCACTCAGAAGTACACGCACCTCGATATCGCCCACCTGATGGATGTCTACGACAAGGCCCACCCCCTTGCGGAAGAAGAATAGACCTGCGAGTCGAGGAAGGGAGGGGCGCGGGGAGGGCCCCCGGCCTTCCCCGAAGAAAAGATTGTTTTGATATTTTAAGGGATAGTTATGGTATTTTATTATGCAAGCGGGCGTAACTCAGTGGTAGAGTGACAGCTTCCCAAGCTGTAGGTCGCGGGTTCGAATCCCGTCGCCCGCTCCATAAAGCCGCTGTGTTAAAATAAAACCCTTATGGAAAAGGAAATAAAAGTCTTCATCTCTACCACGACCTTCGGGCAATACGACAATGCGCCGCTTAAGACGCTCGCCATGAAGGGGCTTACGGCCGTCACAAACCCCTACGCGCGGAAGATGACCGGGGCCGAGTGCATAGAGGCGTTCAAGGACATAGCCGGTCTTATCGCCGGGACCGAGCCCCTCACGGAGGATGTCCTTGAGTCCGCAAAATCCCTGAAAGCGATATCGAGGTGCGGCACCGGGCTTGACAATGTCGATTTGGATGCGGCTAAAAGACTCGGCATAACGGTCTTCAACACCCCCGATGCGCCGACGGCCGCAGTGGCCGAACTGACGGTGGGGCTGATGGTAAGCCTTTTAAGAAAAGTAGGCCTGATGGACGGCGAGATGAGAAGGGGGCTATGGCAAAAAAAGATGGGCAACCTCCTTGGCGGCAAAAGGGTCGGCATCGTAGGGTTCGGAAGAATAGGCAGGCGGGTTGCCGAGCTACTTCTTCCGTTTGGCTGTGAGGTTGCCTATACAGACCCTTTGGTGGACCGGGGGGAGTCTTTCAGGCGCATGTCGCTTGAAGAACTCTTAGGCTGGGCCGACATCGTCAGCCTGCATCTTTCTGCGAGGACAAGGATTATTGGGGAGGCCGAGCTCCGGGCGATGAAAAAAGGGGCGTGGCTGATTAACCTCTCACGGGGGGCGGTGGTAGATGAGGCCGCACTCGAGGGGTGTCTCAGGGACGGACGCCTCTCCGGGGCCGCACTCGATGTCTTCGAAAAAGAGCCGTATCAGGGGGGGCTAAGCGGGCTTGAAAATGTGATTCTCACGCCCCATATCGGCTCCTATGCCATGGAGACGCGCATAGCCATGGAAAAGCAGGCCGTGGAAAACCTCCTCCGGGGGCTGAAAGAGGCCGGCGTAATCTGATATATTAAAAGAGTGGAGAAACTCAAGGCAGTTATCTTCGGAGGCAGTGGGTTCTTAGGAAGCCATGTGGCCGACGCCCTTACGGATGCAGGCCACGATGTAACCGTATACGACCTTAAACCCTCGCCGCACATCCGTGCCGGACAAAAGATGGTCGTGGGCGACATTATGGATGAGACCGCCGTAACGGCCGCCGTCGGGGGCGCAGATGTCGTCTACAATTTCGCAGGTGTGGCAGACATAGATGAGGCAAGCAAAAGGCCCCTCGACACGGTAAGGTTCAATGTCCTTGGAAATACCATACTCCTTGAGTGCTCAAGAAAGGCAGGGGTCAAGCGGTTTGTCTACGCAAGCACCCTTTATGTCTACAGCAAGGCAGGCAGTTTCTACCGCTCAAGCAAGCAGGCATGCGAGCTCATAATAGAAAACTACTCCGAGGCATACGGCCTGCCTTATACAATCCTGAGGTACGGCAGTCTCTACGGCCCGAGGAGCGACGAGCGCAACTGGATACATAAGGTCCTCAAACAGGCCCTCACGGAAGGCAGGATTACAAGGTACGGAGACGGCGAGGAGATAAGGGAGTATATCCATGTAAAGGACGCCGCAACCTGCAGTGTGGAAATCCTCTCCGGAGAGTTCGAAAACCAGTATGTCATCATCACCGGCTACCAGCAGATAAAGATAAAGGACCTGCTTACGATGATAAAGGAGATGCTCGAAAACAGGATAGCGGTCGAGTTCCTACCGCCCGCGGGAACATATCACTACGAGATTACCCCGTATACATTCGCCCCCCGGGTCGGCAGAAGGATCGTAAGCAAGAGTTACCACGACCTGGGCCAGGGGGTTATGGAATGCCTCTATGACATATACAAAGAAGTGCACCACTACCCCACGCTCGACGGCCTGGTCATAAAGAATGACCAGATACCTTAGGCTTTCCTACAGCATCTCAGGGTCAAGCCCGCTTTACCCGGGAACGCTGCCCATTAAAATAGAGGCAGGCAAAAGCATTAAAAAGGGCAATTCATGCAATACATTCCTTATTACCCTTAGCAACCATATGGGCACCCACATAGATGCCCCGAACCATTTTCATGAAAAAGGAAGGAAGATATCTGATTACAGGATAGATGAGTTAATTTTTAGGAGACCTGTTGTTATAGACTGCCCAAAGACAGAGGATGAGCCGATTACGCCTCATGACCTTAAGGGGAAAATAAAAAAGCTAAATGATATTGTTTTGATAAGAACAGGGTTTTATAAATTTAGGGGCTTAAAGAAATACACCCATAAAAACCCCTATATACTACCTCAAACTGCATTATGGCTTAGGACTGAATATCCCAATCTTAAGGCATTGGGCATAGACCTTATATCAGCCGGCTCATGCAATCACAATGAGCATAGCAGGGAGACCCATCAGATATTGCTTGGCAAAAAAGGCTGCAAAGGCTCACCCATGCTTATAATTGAGGATGTAGACCTCTCTTTTGATTTAAACGGCTTAAAAGAAGTCATAGCCGCACCTCTTTACATTGAAGGCATTGACAGCTCTCCGTGCACACTTATAGGTGTCATTTATGGTTAAGGCCGTGATATTCGACTTTGACGGGGTCCTTGCGGAGTCCGTAGGGATAAAGACCGAGGCATTCCGGAAGCTCTTTGAAAAAGAAGGGCCGGAGGCCGTAAATAAAATAGTCGCATATCACCTCGAACACGGCGGCGTTTCGAGGTTTGAGAAATTCAGACATATTTATAAGGAGATTCTTAAGCGACCCTTGGGCGACGGGGAGTTCGACCTGCTCTGCCGGAAGTTCGGGGAGTTTGTCCTTGAGGAGGTCATCCGTGCCCCGGAGGTAAACGGCTCAGCCGAATGCCTGAGGAAACTCCACGGCAAGGCGAAGCTCTTCATCGTCTCGGGCACGCCTGAAGAGGAGATGCGCCATATAGCCGAGGCGAGGGGCACCGCCCGTTACTTTGACGGCATATACGGTTCGCCGCTGACGAAGGCAGAACTTGTAAGGGAGATACTCAAGGGAAACGGTCTTAGTCCTGACGAGGTCGTCTTCGTCGGAGATGCGATGACCGACTACAATGCGGCCATGGAGACGGGCGTGGGATTTATAGCGCGAATCACACCGGAGACGGAGGGCCTCTGGAAAGACCTCGATGTCAAGGTGGTCGGGGATATGGCCGCCTGCGTCTCCTTGCTTGGACTTGATTAATGTTTACGGTAAGATTGGTTCACGCAGCGGCCCGGCCTGAAAAGGCAGGCAGGCTTTTTGAAGGCGGAAAATGGCTCTTTTTAGGTCAGGATTATCTCAGGCTGAAGGACTGGGAGAAAGGGCTGGGCCCGGGTTTTTCAAGGATGGACATAAGCCGCCTGCTCGATGAGACCGCCGACGAAATAAGGCATCCTTTCGTCAAACGGGTTGATGCTCTAAGCAGGCGTTTCGGCAAAGACCCCGACTGGTGGCTCACTCCTATAGCAAACCGAAACCCGGTCGAAAGCAGGCTTTTTTTGCATGTCGTATATCTTTGGCTTGTAAGGAAAATAATGAAGGAAAAGACGGAGATGCCTCTCCTTATAGTCGGGGAGTCCTACGGGCTCATCGAGGGCCTCAGCCGGCTCCTGAAATCATACGGCTTCGATGTCCATGTGATAGGCAGGTACAAAAAGCGGCTTGCCTTTTTTCTTACTCCTGCAATCCTTCCTCTTTACTGGGCATGGTTTCTTATGAACTCTTTTTTTCGCCATAGGGCGGCTAAAAAGACAAGGCCTGAGGGTTTTCAACGGAAGTTTCTGCCCGGCAAGAAACCCCTCATCCTTATTGGTACATATGTGTATCCCTCTCAGTATCTCTCGGGCGGGGCATTCAGCGACAGGCATTTCCCGCATCTATATGAATGGCTTTATAAGAAGGGTTACGACATAGCGGTCCTGCCCTCCTTATGCGGGCTGAGGAAGATAGCCCATCTGGATTCTCCCGGTGAGCTCGTTTCCGTCTATAAATGGATGAGGGAAAGCTCAACAAACTTCATAATACCGGAGGACTGGATAAAGGTGCGTGATTATCTTGAAGCGCTCTGGTGCTCTATAAAGACGGTTTATTTTTCCGGAAGGGTAAACGATTTTTCAGGCATTGACATAAGCCCCATACCGAGGGAGGAAAGATGGATGCCTGTAAGGATGAATGCCAAACTCTACTACATCCTGCCCCGCAGGCTTAAGGAGGCGGGGTGTTCGCCTGCGGGGGTTATCGGCTGGTTTGAGAATCAGGATATAGACAAGGCTCTTAATATGGGCTATAGGAGGGCATTCCCCGGCGTCAAGGTTTTGGGCGCAGAGCTTCTTATATTCTTCCCGAACTTTATTAACCTTTTCCCGACAAAGGCGGAAGCCGATTTCGGGGTCTTGCCGCATGTGCTTTTAGGCGGAGGACTCCATAGTCGGAAGGTTCTCGGGAGCTACTTCGATGCAGGGATATCTTACAGGATTGGCCCCGCGCTGAGGTACAGTTATTTGTGGAACGAAAAAATCGAAACTCGCATGGAGCAGAGGACGGTCGCCGTGCCTCTGCCGAGCCGTCTTGCGGAGTCGGTGGAGCTCCTTGAGCAAATACTGCCTGTGGCAAAGATGAGAGAGGATATACAACACTGGCATATAAAGGTTCATCCGGATTATAGCCTCATGGAGCTTAAGGCCGCCTTCGGCGAGGGGAGATGGCCTGACGGGCTTGAGGTATGGAGCGGCACCATGGAAGACCTCCTCCTCCGGGCCTCGAGCGTTGTCATATCGCTGGGCTCGGGCGCCGCTCTTGAGTCGGCCGCGATGGGAATACCCGTCATAATGGTAGGCCGTCAGTCTGCCCTCAATTACGACCCGCTCCGATGGTTTGAGGGACACTGGAAGATGTGCCATACCCAAGAAGAGATAACCGATGCCCTCGATGATTATTTAAATATCGGCGAGGCCGAGAGACAATCCATGGAGGCGATGGCGGAAGAGCTGAAAAGACAGTGCTTTGAGCCTGTCAGCGGAGATGCCATGAATATATTCATCGAGGGGCTTAAGTGAGCCTCTTTTGCTATAATAAACTGATGCACCGCCGGTTTTTATTGCGCCGTCGATATCTCGCAAGAGGAATGGGAGATGCGAATTAAGAGAGTCCTTCTGATAACCCCGCCGGCATTTTCGATGACGGCCACGAACATTTTCAGGGATATTCAGCCCGAACCGCCGATGGGACTGGCCTACATAGGCGCGCTCCTTGAAAGGGAAGGGATAGAAGTAAAGATAGTGGATTCCCTTATCGAGGGTTGGGAAAGGGCCGTTAAGGTCGGCGAAGATTCTATGATAGTGGGGCTGGATTTCAAGGATATAGAAGACATCATATCCGGCTTCAAGCCCGACATCGTCGGGATAAGCAACCTCTTTACGAGGCAGAGGGAGAACGCTCACAGGATTGCCGGAATCGCCAAGGCCATCGACAAGGACATCATCACCGTCATGGGCGGCGCTCATCCTACCGTCTGCCCCGAGCTCGTGCTGGCCGACGCCAACATAGACTATGTCGTCATAGGCGAAGGCGAGCTTACCTTCATGGACCTCATCAAGCACATAGAAGGCGCAAAGGGCATGGACGAGATTGACGGGATAGGGTACAGGCAGGACGGTTTGCCTGTCGTAAAGCCGAGAGTCAGGTACATAGAGGACATGGACTCGCTCCCCTTTCCCGCAAGGCACCTCCTGAATATGGAGGCGTATTACACGCTTAAGGAGTCTCACGGCTTCAGGAAGAAGAGGAAATACTCCCCGATAATAACATCGAGGGGTTGCCCTTTCAAATGCGTTTTCTGCACCGCGCATAAGGTCTGGGGGAGGGGTTATAGGAAGAGAAGCCCGGAGAATGTGATAAGGGAAATGGTCGAGATGAAGGAAAAATACGGCATCGAGGAGTTGATGTTCGAAGACGACAATGTCACCCTCGATGTGAAACGGGCCGAGGAGATATTCGACCTGATGGCGGCAAAAGGGCTGGACTTCTGCTGGGACACCCCAAACGGAGTGGCCGCCTTTACCCTGAATAAGGAATTAATCAAGAAGATGGTGGATGCCGGATGCTATAGGATAAATTTGGCCGTCGAATCCGGCAACCAGTACCATCTGACCCACAACATCAAAAAGCCCCTCAATCTTGAGAAGATTCCTCCGCTTGTGGATTACGCCCGCAGTCTCGGCTGTGAAATCAGCATGTTTATAGTGCTGGGCGTGCCCGGGGAGACGGAGGAAATGATGTGGGACAGTTTCAGGTTTGCCGCAAGGTTGGGAATATATTCTCCGTTTTTCTCGATAGCCACCCCGTATCCCGGAAGCGAGATGTTCGAGATATGCAAGGAAAAGGGCTATCTGAAAAAGGATTTCACGCTCGATGACCTCTTTATTAGGAGCTTTTCCATTAATACGCCGGAATGGAACGGCGAAAGGGTAAGGGAAATATACCAGAAAGGGAGGCGCTGGCTTCTGCTTCAGCACTTCAAGCGCCATCCGGTAGAGTTCGTAAAGAAGTACCTCAAGCTCCTCTCTGGCGCCGACCTCATGAGCATCAAATGGATGCTCAAGGAAATAGGGGTCTTTAAAAAGAAGAAAAAAAAAGAAATGGCGAG
>Ga0214473_10005137_pt1 | contig 15705 bp, 14 predicted proteins | sample RVTome_7_FD_203509 | JGI IMG/M metagenome (GOLD analysis project Ga0214473, IMG submission 203509) | Soil microbial communities from uranium-contaminated site in the Upper Colorado River Basin, Wyoming, United States - RVT98D197 | ecosystem: Environmental > Terrestrial > Soil > Contaminated >... | reverse complement strand
TCCAATAGCTTTGAGCACTCCGGCGCTCAGCATTTTCTCTTCATGAAAAGATACTATTATCGGAGCAATGTCAGAGCAGAGTTCAGGGTTGTTTCTTACTATCTCCCCGAGGATTTCAGGGGAACTCCAGCCTATTCCCCCTGACTCATCCCTTATCATCCACAATAAACGTCCTACAATATTCCTGACAAGTTCGGGATTTGTCTTTGCTGTTTCTTTTGTTATCAAACCAATGGATTCCATTGCCCGCCATGAGATAGGATTTTTTTTATCATAAGACAGAGAGATAAGCATGCTGAGGATTTTTCTCTCACTAAATGACAGCCTGACTAATCCATCATACTGTTTTTTCTCTAAGAGGGTTATTACCTCTCTACGAGTCATAGACTTTTTTTAAAGGCGGCATTTATTTCAAACTTTGTTATCTAAAAATAAATTCAATCCCGGGCATCTTTTCATTTAAAGTGTCTTCTATGCAGTTAGTATCGCAATCAGCGCATTGCCCCATTAATTGTATAACCGCCTTCTTGCCTTTTATTTCCACCAGCTCTGCAGAGCTGTTATGGGTATCTAAAAGCCAGCCCAGGGTTTCAAGAGCTTCTAAAATCTGTTTTTTTGTTTTAGTCAGATACCCCCCTTATTCGAACTTTGCATGGTATTCTTTTACCTTTTTAGCAAACCCTTTTCCAAATTCATAACACTGTTTTTCATCTTCAGTAGATGGTCTATATAATATTTGAATCCCGGGCTCTACCGTCTCAAGCCCCATCTTTTTAAACTCTTCATACGCCTCTTTTACAGCGCCGCCCCCCCATCCGTAACTCCCAAATGCGGCAGCAATGCGATTTTTAGGTCTGAGCCCTCTGAGATGTGTTAAAAATTCTGCTACTGACGGAAACATGATATTGTTGAGCGTCGGCGTCCCGATAAGACAGCCCCTTGATTTCCAGAATTCTTTGATGGCAGCGCTCATAGGCGTTGCCCTTAGTTTAATTATCTTGCAGTCAACGCCTTCTTCTTTTATCCCCTCCATTATTGGCAGCGCTATCTGTTCTGTGCTGTGCCACATTGTATCATATATAATTACTACCCTCAAATCTGCCTTTCCATTTGCCATATCAAGATACGTTTGAATAATCCTTCCAGGCTCTTTTCTCCATATCACGCCGTGGTCAGGCGCTATCATGTCAATCTCAATGCCGAGTTTCTGTATTTCTGCAATCTTTGTTTTAATTAAATGACCAAAAGGCATGAGGATATTGGCATAATAATCAATTACAGCATCTTCAAGCTCTGCGTGAGAGGCACATTCAATAAACTCATCATCAAACCGTGCTGCGGTGGCGATATGCTGTCCAAATGCATCCTGTGAAATAAGAAGCTTTGCCTCTTTTACATATGTCATCATAGAGTCAGGCCAGTGAAGCATTGGGGTTTCAATAAAAAGGAGATTATATTTGCCGATATTCAGGGTATCGCCTGTTTTAACAATCTTAAATTTCCATTTTGATGTGTCAAAATGCCTGTCCAGCCCTTTCTTTCCCTTTTCTGTTATATATATAGTGGCATTTGGCGTAATTGCCATAATCCTGTCAATGCTGCTTGCATGGTCTGACTCAATGTGGTTTATTACGATGTTATTTATCTTTGATGGTTCTATAAGGCTGCTTATATTATTAATAGTTATCTTAGCGAAATCATATTTTACTGTATCAATGAGAGTAATCTGCTCATCAAGAATAAGATAATTATTATATGTTGTTCCCTTTGGTGTAATATAACCGTGAAAGTCCCTAATGGCCCAATCAATCGCGCCAACCCAGAATATATCGGATTTTATCTCTGTCGCTTTCATAAAATAAGACCTCCTTGTGAGGAAGTTTAAACAAGCATATTACATCATAATATAAGCCGGAATAGCAATTTATTTAAATGCATCATAGACCCTGCCGACCATTTTTGCCGAAGGTTTTAGTGTCTTATCTCCTTCTTCCTTCCGTTTTGCAAGATGGAGGTTGGCCTTAAACTTTCTCATCAATTCATCTATGTTTCTGCCCATATTATAAAAGTTGACCTCGGAATTAAGTATCTTGCCTTCAGGGCTGATGATAAAAGTTCCTCTTAACGCGAGTCCTGTATTCCCATCATATACACCGAACATCTGAGAGACCTTGCCTGTCGGGTCTGCGCCCATTGGATATTTAACTTTTTCGAGCATCTTTTCTTCCCTCTGCCATGCCAGATGGACAAACTTTGTGTCTGTGCTGACCGTTATAACCTCTGCTCCCATCTTCTTAAATCTTTCGTACTGCTCTGCCAGAGCAGCAAATTCAGTTGCTCAGACAAATGTAAAATCTGCTGGATAGAAGAAGAGTATAGTCCATTTCTTATTTGCCTTTTGTGTTTCAAGGCTTATTTCTCCAAAATCACCCTTTGACGGCTCAAAGGTCTCAAGTTTAAAATCCGGGACGTCTTGCCCGACCTGTAATCCGCAATGAATTTCACTCATATTAATTCCTCCAATATTTTGATTTAATTAAAGAGTCAAAGACCCTTTTTTCTTTTTTTACATTTCGGACATATTCCATAAAACTCAATGTGGTTGCCTATTAAATCAAAACCTTCTGTCAGAGCGTCTGGTATGCTTAGTTTAAAATTCTTGTGTACATCAACAATATTTTTACATTCTATACATATAATGTGATGGTGATACTTGGTATCCGGATCATATCTTTTTTTCTTCGGGTCAATTGTAAGTTCCAGCACCCTGCCTTTATACCTTAGCGACTCAAGTGTGTTGTAAACCGTTGCAAAGGACATTGTAGGGAATCTTTTTGACACTGCTCTGTAAATGTCTTCTGCTGATGGATGAGACTTATTTCCATCAAGATAATCTAATATCGCAAGTCTCTGGGGTGTTAGCTTAATCCCAAGCTGTTTATATCTTTCCATGCCCTCTCCTTCAAATTAGAAAATATCTTTTTTAATAATTATTATCATATTAGAATTATTCTTGTCAAGTGTTTTTTTAGGATTCAATCTTTCAGGATGTAACTTTGGTGTTATAATGTCCCTATGGATAAGGGCAGGGTGCATGTGCGCATTGAAGGTTATGTGCAGGGGATATTTTTTCGTGCAAGCACAAGGGATATTGCAGAAAGGCTTAAGTTAACAGGCTGGGTCAGGAATTTGCCAGACGGCAGCGTGGAGGCTGTATTTGAGGGTCCCGTGGATTTGCTGAAAGAGGCAGTTACATGGTGTCGTAAAGGCCCCCCGGGCGCCCGCGTCACAAATGTTGATGAAAAATGGCTTGATTATTCAGGAGAGTTTAAAGGGTTTGAGATAAGGTACCGAAGGTATTATTAAAATGAAGTTGCTATTGCTTGACCTTAAAGACAGAGTAAGATTGATATTTCTTCATTACGGTTTGAAATAAACAAAAAAGGGAAGAGTCTATTTAAAAAAAGTCTTCCCTTATACTAACGGTAATATCAGTAAATTGTTATAGTCTTTGTCTTTTTGTTGTTTGTCTCATTCGTTTCAACAACAGCGTTGCCATCATCAGTTAGAGCAATGATGTAGTATGGGCCTGTTGCAATACCCGAGGGTATTGTTACAGATGTGCTTCCTGCGCTTGAGGCTCCAGCATTAAGCAAAGGCACTGACCTGCTTCCAAGATAAGTGTCTCCTGCATCCCATGTCGTGTTGGTGGAGAGATAGAGTTTTGTCGTTGATGCCCCTGCATCGCCTCCCCCGCTGTTTTTGGTAGTGTCTGAAATACTGATTGTTGAACCTCGCACTGCATTGGTAGGCGCTGTAAGAGTAGACACTATCAGGTCAGGCCCTATCTTAATGGATTTGCTCTTCTTGTTGTTTGTCTCGCTTGTCTCTGCTACTACAGCATTAGCATCTGCCTTTGCTATGATGTAGCGGGTTCCTGTAGTTGCTCCTGCGGGTATTGTTACAGATGTGCTTCCCGTATCTGTTACCCCTGCTGCAAGCGCAGGTATTGCCCGCTCTCCAAGGTATGCATCTCCTGCATCCCATGCGCTGTTGATTGAGAAGTACAATTTGGTAGTTGATGCTCCTGCAAGGCACCCTCCATTATTTTTGGTCGTGTCTCCTACTGTTATGGTCTTGCCTGCTCCTGATGTTGTTGGCGCTGTAACTGCTGACACTATAAGGTCTGGCCCTGTCTTTATAGACTTGTATTTAGTGTTATTGTTCTCATTGGTTTCTGGAATTACATAGTCTGCATCTGCCTTGGCTATGATGTAGAATGTGCCTGAACATGCGTTAGCCGGCACAGTTACTGTTGTGCTTCCTTTGCTTGTTGCTAATGCTGCAAGAGACGGGATAGCCCTGCTCCCAAGATATGCATCTCCTGCATCCCACGTTGTATTGGTTGACCAGTAGAATTTGGTTGTTGACGCCCCTGCTGTGCCTGTTCCCTGATTCTTGGTTGTGTCTTTCACAGTAATGGCAGTCCCAGGCTTAATTATAAGTGGAGCTGTTACAGTGGTGACTAAAAGGTCAACTGCAGCCTGACATCCGCTATCAGCAGAATCAATTAAATAGTCACAGTCATTGTCTTTTCCATCTGTGCAGGTTGCACTTCCATACGGTCCTTCTGTTGCCCCGGGGTTAACTAATGGGTCATTGTCGTTACAGTCTGTTGCGCTGCCATTTAGACAGGAGGGGTCGCCTGGATTACCATATCCATCCCCATCATTATCCGTGCATGTTTGGTTGCAAATTGTTTTCGGGTACAATTCTGCTGATTTGAGATAAGTGTTAGCATTAGACGTGCCTCCCGCAATCAACACCTTACCATTAGAAAGAAGGTTTGCTGTGTGCCCACCTCGTGTTGTACCTATTTCCCCAGTGGAACTAAATGTAAACGTGACAGGATCATACAACTTAGCCGATAAAAGATATGTGCTTGCATTATTAATCCCTCCAGCAACCAGGACTTTGCCATCAGCGAGAAGGGTTGCTGTGTGCACGCGTCTCGCAGTTCCCATTGTTCCCGTTGGACTAAAAGTCCCTGTAACAGGATCATACAAATCAGCCGAGGAAAGAGAACCGTTAGCATTAGGCGCCCCTCCGGCAATTAAGACTTTACCATCAGCAAGCAGGGTTGCTGATGGTCTCTGTCTTGCAGCCCCCATAGCTGACGCTATTGGAATAAATGTTCCTGTGGCAGGATTATACAACTCTGCCGAGGAAAGATATGTGTTAGCATTATTAATCCCGCCGGCAATCAGGACTTTGCCATCAGCAAGCAGGGTTGCTGTGTGCCCGCGTCTTGCATCCCCCATAGGTGAAGCTATTGGAGTAAATGTTCCTGTAGCAGGTTCATACAGTTCTGCGGAGGAAAGAGTACCATTGATAGAATTATACCCTCCTGTGACTAAAACTTTACCATTCAGAAGGAGGGTTGCTGTGTGACTGTCTCGTGCAAAATCCATAGGTTGTGAAATAGTAACAAACTGCCCTGTAGAGGGATAATATAACTCGGCCGAGTCAAGAGAACTGTTAATAGAATTATATCCCCCAGCGATTAAGATGTTGCCATCTGGAAGAAGAGTTGCAGTATGACTGTCTCGTGCAGACCCCATTGGTGAAGCTATTGGAATAAATGTTCCTGTGACGGGGTCATACAACTCTGCCAAATAAAGAGTACCGTTAATAGAATTAAACCCTCCCGTGACTAAAACTTTACCATCCAGAAGAAGGGTTGCTGTATGCCAGCGTCGCTCAGTCTGCATTGACCCTGTGGCTTCCCACGTGCCTGTTGTTTGACCTGCAATGCACGTGTCAACAAGTGTTCCATTTAGACAGATTAATTGGCCTGTTGATGAGCATAAACCTTGACTACAGGAAGTTGGTAGCGGTATATAACCTTCATCAGAAACGCCAGAGCAATTTTCATCAATTCCATTACAGTTATTGTCATATGCACCAGTGTTGATAGACGGATTATTGTCATTGCAATCAGGTGCAGAGCCATTTTGGCATGAAGCATGACCAGGATTTCCATATCCGTCGCCATCGTTGTCTATACATGATGAACACTCAGGGTCAGTATCAGTTAATCCATCGCAATCATTATCCTGCCCATCATTACAATTGCCATATATACTACCTTCTGGTTGTGACTGGTTATTCTGAACGCACGCGTTTGCGCCGTTTAAGCATGTTAGAGTACCGATTGAACAGATGCCTAGTAAGTCCGTATTGCATGTGCCGTCAGTAGCTCCATTACAATCAGAATCTGCACAATCAATTAATCCATCATTGTCATTATCTAGTCCATCAAAGCAGAGGGTTTCAACACATCCTTCGTCTATCTGCCCATCGCAGTCGTTGTCTAAGCCATCACATACTTCTTGTTGCGGTTGGTTATTCTGAACGCACACTTTTGTATTACCAGAACAAGTGTAAGTTCCAAGCGCACAAATGCCGGGGTTTCCAGTGGAGCACGAACCGTCAGTGTATCCGTTACAATCGGGGTCTGCGCAATCAGTGTCACCGTCGCTGTCGTTGTCAAGATTGTCAAAGCAATTGGTTTCAGACGGCCGCGGTATTACGTTAAGCTGAACAGGCACATCAAAGGGGTCCTCATCAGGGTCATTAGAGCGGATCCGGATAGTGTCGTTGTAAGTGCCTATGCCTACACACGAGCTATTTATTCCGACACCCACTACTGCCGACTCTTGAGGCGCGATGGTGAAAGGTAAATTTTGGGGTGGCGTAACTGAGAGCCAACAACTACTGTTAAGTACTGAAATGTTAGAAATTTCGATATTTGCATCGCCCTCATTCCTTATAATAAAGCCAACAGCCTGCGTGACTGCATCAAGTGCATTGATAGAAGGGAATTGTAGTCCATTTTTCGGATCAGTGAGAGTGGTTCCAGATGTTTCCATGATAGTTTCAATCTCATCGGGAGCTAAACTAGGATTTGCTTCCAACATCAAGGCAGCAATTCCAGCCACAGTCGGTGAGGCCATAGACGTTCCTCTCATCATCATCGTGCCCCCTCCAATAAAGTCAGCAGTGATCTGTGTACCTGGTGCAACTATATCCATTTCTGTATTACTATTGGTGAAACATGTAATAATATTAAGGTTGGTAGGATCATCAAAACAATTCGGCCAGCTTCCTTGAAATAGGTCAAAGTAAGTACCAAAGTCAGGTTCACGTCCTAAGTTACTGTCATAGGTTGCACCGACTGCAATAACACCAGTAATACAAGCAGGTGCCCCCATACTGGTTGACGAACCAGCATTTCCTGTTGATGCAATAATCGTAATATTTAGATCCCTTAATTGATTAACAGCATTTGCGACATCTACAAAATTAGCATCGCAATTACCGTCAAAGAGTGCATTTGTACCTAAGCTCATATTGATTACATCTACGTTTAAAGTTGCTTGGTTAGCAATTATCCAATTTAATCCATCCAACCAATCATCTTCCCACCCGTTTCCATTAGAGTCCAACACGCGTACTGCAACGATGTTAGCATCAGGGGCAAAGCCATCTGAACTTACTATACCAGCCGAGGTGATTATTGAGGCGACGTGAGTCCCATGGCCATATTCATCTTCTGCACTATTACTTTCATTAGTGTTGCTGGGTGGACAGTCGCCGTGGGTGATACAATGCTGGGCTACAATATCATCGCTTAAATCAGGATGATCGGTGTCGATTCCAGTATCCAAAACTGCTACAGTTACACCTTGCCCTGTAAAATTGAGACTTGAATGCACAGTATTAGCTTCCAATGCAGGCACGCTTTGATCCAAATGGGCATGTATTTTCTCATTAAAATTTACTGAAATAACCAATGGATGATTTTCTAATATGGCTAGGCCCTTACGAGTAACTAATCCAGCAATCGCTGGAATGTGGCTATATTGTCTAACATCAGTAAAATCAGCTATTGGCAAAGTAGCAAGCACATCATTCTGCGTCTGGGCAACTGCATTTGCTCGCTTGCTCGAAGATTCATTAATTGCAACTGGATCACGTAAGCTGACAATGACATTTACTTTATCTTGCGTCTCCAGCACTTTGTATAGACGATTGAAATTTGCCTTACGGACAGCGGTTGGTACTTCAACAGTGCCGCCTTCGACTAGGCTAGCTACGGAACTTCCTGAACCATCTTCATACCGAGTGTATGATAGTGAGGTTGGTTGTACATCTATATCTGGTTCAAGGTTAATAGTAACTCTTCCATTTGCATAATTCCAGCCAACATTAGTTCCGTGATTGCTATCATCTATAACACCTATAATGTAATAAGTGCCAAGTGGAACAGAACTTGTATCCCAAAGGTAACTTCCATCTTCCGGAAGACCGGCGGCAGATATTATGCCCCATCCACCATTATTTAAATCGGTGTCTATATCATAAAATAGCGTTACCACTGCCGCATCATCAGGGTCAGTGCCATCCCAGGCAACTGTTACTTTATTGCCCTGTGCAATTGATATGTCACTTGCAGGCTGTGTCATATTTATTGTGGGCAATGCATTTACGCTTGATAAAACATTTTGATTCTGAGTATCAAGTAAATCGTTTATTGGGAAATCATCATCCCTGAATTCCCATACAATTGTTTCTGAACTATTTGTATTAGGCGCGGTTACTGTAAAAACAGCATCATAATAAGTGTCATGCGTCATGTAAGGATTGCGGTTATTCGGACTAATACTCCAGCCTGATGGCAGAGAACCATATAAAATAAGCATATCATCGCTGTCACCTGTATTATGTACACGAACAGTAACAGTTGTGGATTGGCCCCCCAAGAGTGACAACGAGTAAGGAGTAACTGAGACTATTTCACCATGTTCACCCCATATTATGTTTACTGAATCAGGATTAGACCACCCAGACATAATCGAAGTATCTGTCGCACAACGAGCCTGTGCCTTCACATTGTATGTTCCAGCACTTGAATAACTGTGTGACTGACTTGAAGAACCCCATGATGAAAATATACCATCCCCCCAATCAAATCTGTACTGAATACTATGCGCTTTGTTGCTTGTAGAGCCGCTTGTACTACACGAAATACTCTGTCCCGCCATGCCATCCGCACATGACGGAGTGTTCGGGGTAGTTACTGTTTCAGGGGTATTTACAACAACTTGTTTTATAGGGGAACTATCATCAGGATTAGAACCATTGAAATCATTATCATTTACCTCTCCCCACGCATATAATTCAATACCATCACCATTATCATCCCAATTACTAAGATTTATATTAGAAAATGTATGGTAATACCAAGTGTTAAGATTGTAAATATAGAAGGGATTAGTTACAGCATCAATTTTATGACAAATACCAAAGTCAGAATCACAAATTTTAAGGTCTGTAACTTGCCAAGGACCATCGTTATCGCCAGAATACATAATGCGTACAGTTATATTTACAAGTTGTCCTGGATTTACTACTGAAGGTGCTGAGTAAAGCTCTACGGTTACAGTTCCTGATAAAGCAAAGACTCTATCAACATTTATGAAAAAAAATATTGAGAATAAAAGCAATGAATAAAACATAATATAAATTAATTTTGACTTTCTCTTATTTCTGTAATTCATTGTCTCGGCTCCTCTATTCAGTATCTACAATTTTTATTAATGATTTATATCGAGTTTGCAGATAATCCGTACATATTATTTTTATTTTTTTGCTATTTTTAACTTCTATTTTTCATATAACGAATGAATCGCATAGACAGGGTTGTTTTTATACTTGGGATGACTTTTTTATCCTCAACACCATCAAAGATATTGACCTTTATCCCTGTCTTTTTCTCTAAGTCATTCAGAATTTCCTTAAAGCTTGCCTGCTCAGCTTGAAGATTGATTAGATTGTCTTTTACTTCTAATGTGAATGTGCCTTGCTCAAATCCCCCCTCACCCCCTCCACGAGTCATGACCTTTTCCAAAGTGGGGGACATCTGTTGTGAACCCTTTTCTTTTATCTCAGCCTGTGCAGGAAAAACCGTGGATAAGAGAAATAAAAACGAAAGAACGAAAATAGAGAAGATCTTTTTCTTCATGCCCCGCCCCTTTGATTAATGCGAAAGCGCAATAGCTTTAAAGCACAGAAAGATATGATTACTCCACTTATACAGCATAATTTCCATTCTGTCAAGAGTTATAAGAATAATTTATAGATCCTATAAATATTTTAAATTAGCGCACTTGCGCAAGTGCGCAACTGTTTTCCTCCGTGCTTCATTATAAGCCCTCTGATTTATAGTTATTTAAAAAATCTCCCATCCCCTTCTTTGTTAAAGAGAAGTAATGATAAATAATATTCTCTTCAACTTATAGTATCTGATATTTTGACATCTCCTCTATCTTTGCGGTATCCTTTTTAAAAGAGGTAAATCTATATGACTATTACTGCTGAAATTAAAGAATCCCTTGAGAGAGAATTTAATATCTGCTCCGCTACCGTAAATTTCTATAAGAGGCAGATAAAGGCTTTTGAGGAAAAATACAAAATGACCACAGCGTCCTTTCTTGCAAAATTTGAAAAGGGCGCACTCGGTGATGAAAAAGATTTTTTTGACTGGTATGCCTTTCATAAACTCCTTTCAAACTGGATGCATACTAAAAAAGCCCTCCAACCCCTTATTAAATGATTAATGCCTTTATTAAAGAAATAGAAAAAACTATTTCAAATTCATCCATAGTCGTATCTTCAACCATTCAAAAATACTTTAGCTCTATCTTCCAACCTTTCCGAATCATAAACACCTGCATGACGGTAAAGTCATAAGCGAAACTTCACCAAAGTTTTCTGAAATATTAGAAGAAATAACCGCCATCATCGCCCAATCTCCAAAATAAAAACCCATGTATCCCGATGCCCCGGGACACACGGGTCTATCTACTTCCTTGGAGATTGCCTTGTAACGTCTTAAATCTGTCTGTCATCTGTCGCAAAAACAACTCTCTACGCGTCATTGACAGAAATCCCCCCCTAAGAAGAATGTTATTCTTTCGAAATTCTTTATATCTAATGATTAGAAAGGATAACAGTAAAAACTATAATCCTAAAAACGGCAGTTAGCCGCTGATTTGCGCAGATTGACACGGATTTTTTTATGAAATAAGCATAACTTTTTTCTATCGGTCTTTATCTGTGTTTATCTGTGGCCAAATGCTTTTTATAGGATAAACTCTTATACTTCACCTTAGCCGAAAAAAGTCCATCTGTCAAGGATTTTTAAGGTTTTTTATAGGTGCTATAAGAATTTTAAATTTGTGTAGTTGCGCAAGTGTGCAAGTATCAGGGCTTTAATTTAGTCCCCCTTCTTTTGACACCAAAATTATTTATATGGTAAAGTTTAATAAACGATTTTAAATAGGAGAATATATGAAATTGCATGTAATAATTGAACAAGATGAGGCAGGTTATTATGTAACTGAAGTACCGGCTCTCCCGGGATGTCTTTCCCAGGGGAAGACATATGAAGAAGCCATTGCTAATATTAAAGAGGCTATAGAAGGATGGCTTGAAGTCATGGAGTCCAAACAATCTTTTGATCACTCCAAACTTGTTGAAGTCGCTGTGTAATGTTAAAACTCTGTTCAGGCGCTGAAACAGTGCGGAAGTTTCAGAAGGCTGGGTGGACTGCTGTCCGTCAGAAAGGCTCTCACATAATGATGACAAAATCAGGGTATCAGTGGACATTATCCATACCTCAGCATAAAGAACTCGGCCCCGGCTTGCTTCGTAAACTGATAAGCCAGGCAGGTCTTACAGTAGAAGAATTTAATAATCTGTAAAAGAAAGGATAGTAATAAACTGTTGAAGGACTTCACCCCATCAAGCTACTCCCCCAGCGACTGAATTAAAATCACCGCATTTGTTTATTGTTGGATTTAATCAAGTATAGGATGTCAATATATATCATAATTTCAAAGATATTGTAAGATTTATAAGAATAATTTATAGATCCTATAAGAATTTTAAATTTGTGTAGTTGCGCAAGTGCGCAAGTATTCCCTCCATGTTCCATATATAAGCCCTCTGACTTATAGTGATTTTAAAAAATCTTTTTGCCTCTACAAGTCGTAGCCCTCTTTGCAAAGAGGTCTACACACCCCCACCCCCTCTTGATAGAGGGGAGTTATTCCAACTTGTCCGAAATTTGTGCTCCACCTGCTTTCTGTATTCGCCTTAATCTTGCCATTTTTTACCTCCTTAAAATCCGTAATTCGCGCCTATAATTCGTGTCAGCCTGTTGCAAGTTAAAATCTTATCTGATATTATTTTAATAATGAAGCCGATAAAATACCTCAGACACGCAAAAAATAGGATGAGGGGGCACAAAATTACAGAAAGTGAGGTAGAATCAGCAATACAAAAACCCGAGTTTCTTGAACCCTCTATTGAAGGAAGACTTAATGCATGGATAAAGACATCTGATAAGTTTTTAAGGGTAACATACAAAGAAGAAATAGATAGATTTTTAGTTGTAACTGCTGTAAAAAAGAAGAAGGGATGGAGGTGATGTACCATGAAAATAGAATACGATAGAGAAGCTGACGCCCTGTATATACAACTCAGAGAGGCACATGTGGATGATAACATAGACATAGAAGAGGGGGTTACGATTGATATTGATGAAAAAAAGCACATTATTGGGATAGAGATTCTTGATGTCAGCAAGAGGTTATCTCTTAAAGATATTGTAAACATAACCATTGAAAATCTCCCCATTGAAAATGTTGAGACTGCTTCTGCGTAATTAGTGTCCCCTTTCTATCCTGTTACTTCGGCCTGTCCGGTAATGTGAACAGGACTTGACAGCAGTTAAGCGCCAATAGCAAGTTATTGTCTATGAAAGAGTTATAAGGAAGTAATTCATTTCTGTTCTGATGGTGTCTGGAACGTTAAGTCTTTTTTTTATTAAAATCTCGTAATCTTAATGCCGATAAATCTCATAAATCTAAGATAGTCAACAAGGCTTACTTTTTTAACTTCCCATTTATCAAATTGATCCTGCGGAGGGGTTTTTCCTTTTTTACCGCTTGCGTGAATAAGATATATATCGTAGCCCTCTTTTTTTATAATCCCCATATGTCCCACTATTTCGCCTGCAACCCTTTTCTTCGGGTCTTTAATGAAGAAGATAATGTCGCCGCTTTTTAGTTTTTCAGCAGCTTTAATCGCATCGGCTTTTAAAAGTGTTTTTTGTTTGCCCAGACCTTTTGAACCTTCTACGTCCGTTGTTTTGCCGAGTTCCTCAGTAATATCCTTCCCCCACTTGCCGCTTAAAATCATATCAATGCCGTCCTGGAATCTGTCGTCATAATTTGTGACCACATTGTCTTTAACAATTCCTTTTGAATGAAATCTCAAATCCAGGGCTTTTTCCTGAGCCTCTGCAGGGGTATTGCTTAGCGCAAGTTCTGCTGTCCTGAACACATGGTACATGCAATCAATACGCTCATCTGCGACTATTACTTTTTTGGTTACATATTCTCCGAGGGGGTCTGTGTCATAAGGTGCGCCCACAAACTGTTCCGCCCAGAATACTATCCTTTCAGCAACAGGTTTATCTTTTACCTGATTTTGAAATTCAGCAATTTTTTCATGTTCAAATGCAGATAATGGACTTGATAGAAAAAGGGCAATAATATATATTATCAAGATAAAATATTTCATATATGAAGTTTAAAAATAAAACTATAAAATTGCAAGAAAAACAGTTTCAGGTGTGTAACCATTCAGTGATGAGTGGCAGAGAAGAGAGATTCCGGACAAGCCGGAATGACAACATGGGGAATAACAAGAGTTCTGTCATTCCCGCTTGTCGGGAATCCTTCTTTAAGACATACTATACCACCCGTAACTGAATGGTTGCTTATGTGTTATGCAACTTAAAACCTAAAACTTTCTAACACTTTTATTCAAGCAATGCGCATTGAAAGAATAGAACTAATAGGTTTTAAATCTTTTTACGATAAGACCGTCTTCAATTTCCATCCCGGTATTACTGCAATTGTTGGACCCAATGGCTGCGGTAAAAGCAATGTAGTTGATTCTTTCAAGTGGGTGCTTGGAGAGCAGAGCGCCAAAAGCCTGAGAGGCGACAGCATGGAGGACGTTATCTTTGTAGGCTCTGCCACAAAAAAGCCCAAAGGCATGGCAGAAGCAACCCTTGTTATATCAGGCGTGAACAACGGAAATTCACCCGAAAGCGGTGAGATTACAGTCACACGGCGACTCTACAGGTCAGGCGAGAGCGAATATCTTATGAATAAAGTTCCCTGCAGGCTTAAGGATATAAGGAATGTGTTTCTTGATACAGGACTTGAATTAAAGACCTATTCGATTTTAGAGCAGGGCAGGATTGATGCAATATTAAATTCAAAACCTCATGAAAGAAGATTTCTAATAGAAGAAGTCGCAGGCGTTATGAAATACAATGTCCGAAAGGCGGAGGCGCTTCAGAAGCTTGAGTCTTCTCATCTGAATCTCCAGCGCCTGCAGGACATAATTTCCGAAGTTAAACGGCAGATTAATTCAATAGAGAGATATGCTAAACGCGCGGAGAAATACAAACAGCTTTTTGATGAGATTAAAAATATTGAAATAAAAATTGCTGTAAGAGATGCGGCTTCACTCGGCAAAGAGTTGAAGGATATTACAGGGCTGGAAAATACGCTTAAATTAAAAGAAACGGAACTTTCCACGAACATCCACTCTTCTGATGTGCTGATAGAGGACAAAAAGCTTTCCTGCACAGAAAAAGAAAAGACCCTTGAAGAGATTCAGAGGAAGCTTAATTCAGCGGAAAGGGAGCTTATAGAAGAAGAGGGTAGGATTTCGCTTCTTAAGAGCGACTGTAAAAATCTTACAGACAGATTAGAGAGATTGTTTGCGCGTGACAATGAACTTGCAGGTGCAAAGGAAAATATAACTGTCCAGATTAAAGATGCGGAGAGAAAAAATAATGAGATGGAAGTTGAGATTTCCGGCATTGAAGAGGTTTTGAGTTCTAAAAAAGAGGCATTTTCAGCCTTAGAAAAAGAGATTGCTGATTTAGAACAAAAACTTGAGACAGCGAGGAAACTTATTTTTAATAAAGCAGAAGAGATTAGCACACTGAAGAATGAAATAAATAATCTCTCATTAATGAAAGAAGGCCTTGAGAGAAAAGAAAAGAAAGACCATGAGGACATCAGTTTAATCAGAGATGATATTGCTTTCCTTGCTTCCTCCATAAAAGAGGCGGAGGATGAATATAATAGATTGGATTCAGGGTTGAAAGAGAAATATAACTCAAGAGAAAGTTCCCTTGATGACATAAATAAGAAAAAAGAAAAATTGACTGAACAGGAGCAAAATCTTTACAGGGAAAGAGAAGGCTTTGCAGCAATGACTTCCAGGGCAGAGTCACTGAATGAACTTGATGCAGGCAGAAAAACCGCTGTTAATAATAAAATAAAAATATTGTGTCAGGTGGCTGATATTTTTGAACCTCTGCCGGAGTATGAAACTGCTATTGAAGCGACGCTCGGCGAGAAATTAAATGTATCTGTTGTAGATGACAATCAGGAAATCAGAAAGGCATTGGAGTTTATAAAAGAGCAGAAGGTAAATAGAAGCGGGTTTATATCTGTGAATGCATCGTCTGCCTTATCCCGAATAGCC
>Ga0214473_10005136_pt1 | contig 15708 bp, 19 predicted proteins | sample RVTome_7_FD_203509 | JGI IMG/M metagenome (GOLD analysis project Ga0214473, IMG submission 203509) | Soil microbial communities from uranium-contaminated site in the Upper Colorado River Basin, Wyoming, United States - RVT98D197 | ecosystem: Environmental > Terrestrial > Soil > Contaminated >... | reverse complement strand
CGTTCACCTTCACACCCGCCCTCTCCCGCTCGACTCCCGCCTCATCGAGCCCCAAATCGTCGATCTCGGGGACGCGCCCCGCGCCGTGGACGACGAGGCCGGCGGTGAAGGAAATCTCCTTCCCGGCGGAGCGAGCCCTGAGCTCGAGCTCTTTTTTTGATCGCACGATCGCCTGAACCTCGGTATCGAGGCGCACGTCGACCCCGAGGGCGCGCGTCCGCGCCACGAGGAGATCGACCAGGTCGGGGTCGAACCCCTTGAGGGGGTGAGGGGAGCGGTGGAGGAGAATCACTTCCGCTCCGGCCCGCCGGGCGACGTGGGCGAACTCGAACGAGATGTAACCCCCTCCTACGAACGCGATCCGCTCCGGAAGTTCCTCGAGCTCCAGGAACCGATCGCTCGTCGTGAGATGCTCCCTCCCCTCGATGGGGAGATCGGCGGGTTTGGCGCCGGCGCCGATGTGCACGTAGCGGGCTTCGAGAACGTCGTCCCCAACCCGAACCGATCGCGGGCCGGCGAATCGGGCGCGACCGTGGAAAACCTCGATACCGGCGCGGGTGAAGGTCCTCTCCCGGTTTTCGGGAACGGGCTCGGTGAACGAGCGCTTGAAGCGCATCAGCTCTGGCCAGTCGAGCTGGACGTCGGCTCGGACACCCTTGCCGCGCAGTCGCTCGGCCAGGTCGAGCGCCTCGGTCGCGCCCACCAGGACCTTCTTCGGGTCGCAGCCGCGGAGCGCGCACGTTCCGCCCAGGGGGCGGGAGTCGATGAGAGCGACGTTCCAGCCCGCCTTGCGGCATTTCATCGCGACGGTGGAGGCGGCCGCCCCGCTTCCGATGGCCACGAGGTCGAAGTTCTTCGTCATGAGGACCGTCCTTTCTCTCTCTTCTCGTCCTTTTTCGGAAGCTCGGCCTCGAACGCCGTGTTCTCGTTGACGGCTTCGACGAGCTCTTCCGGGCTCGTCTTGCTCGGGTCGTACTTGGCCCAGGCCCATCCCTTTTCCCAATCCGCCCTGGCCTCCTCGCAGCCCTCTACTTTCTCGAGCGCGGCTTCGACCGCCGCGGCGCAGCTCGCTCACGTCATGCCGCGGACTTCGAGCTCCACCTCCTTGGCCTCTTCCGCACGAGCCACGAGACTGAGGGAGAAAACGGCCAGCGTCGCCAGAAACGAGAGAAGGATTTTATTCGTCATCATGAGACTTCACCCTCTTCCCATGCGAGCCACGGGCTCTTCCGAAAGCTCTCTCTCGATCTGATGGATCGCTCGATTCACGTCCCCAACGCAGCACTTGCCCGACGGGTTTGTGACCTCGCAGGAGCAGTTGCCCGCCTGGACCTCCGTGGCGATCCTCATCGCCACCGTAGAGCGGCCCGTGACCACGATTTCCTCGCGAGCCGACTCCACCGTATGGCCGAAGCAGTAGCAAAGAGGAACCGGAGGCTTCGTCTCTTTCAGGCCCACGCGCACCGTCAGCTCGTCCTTCTGGAAATAGGACCGGACTTCATTGGAGAAGTAGACGACGTCGCACGAGGGCGTGCGGTCGCAAAAGTACGGCACGTCGGCAAGACGCTCGAGCGCCTCCGGCTTCAACAGGCTCTCCATCGTTTCGCGCCGCACCCTCCGTCCTTCCTCGCCGCAACGGTGACAGCGGTCATCCACCGCTCCGGCGGGACCGGGTAGCTTGCAGCAATCACTCATCGTTCCCTCCGGCCTTCAGGATGCGTCGGGCATCGAAGCCTTGTACCCCGTGGAGTCCACCGCCTCGATCATCCGTTCCAAGGTCACTTTCCCCGGCTCGTAGCGCACCAGCACCTTCTGCTCGGACGCGCTCGCCTTGGCCTCGACGACTCCCTCGAGCTTGCCGAGCGCTTTCTCGATTCCCCACTCGCAGGTGACGCAGGTCATGCCTTTTACCGGGAGAACGACCTGCGCGAGCTCGCCGGACGAGCCAGAGCTCGCGGTCCTGACCTCTCGGGCCTTGGACCCAAGGCCGAGAGCGCTCGCGACGTTGAGGCCCCCGAAGCCGAGGACGGCCGCGGTCGCGACGGCGAGAAGCGCCAGCGTCAGCCGAGCGTTTCGGATCCCCGCCCCGACGGCGCCGAGCCTCGCTTTCTCTCGCAGAAAGACGAACCACGCCGCCGCCAGAAGAAGGGCGCCGGCGAGGGTGAAGTGCCAGTGGTAAGTCCCGAGAAAGCTTCCGAGGCCGAGTCCCCCGAGCCCGAGGGCGATGAGGACGAGGGGCACGCCGCAGCAAGCCGAGGCGAAAACGGCTGACAAAGTTCCCAGTGTTCCCGCCTTCACTCGCTTCGCGGCCCCGACCTCGCAACAAGAAGCGCCAGCATGGTTTATCGAATCTGACATGGGTTCCTCCATTTCTCCGATCCCACGCTACACCCTGTACCCGCCTACCAGGTCAAGTGCCTGGCGCCCTTTTTTTCTCGGGACGAGACACGTCGATGATCAGGGGGCAGGCGGCGCCGTCCTCGAGGGCCTCGGCGCAGCGCCGGCGGTAGCCCAAAAGCTCCTTGTGGAATCTCCGCATGTCCTCGATCCGCTTCGAAAGCTCTTCGAGCTTTCGGTCGAGCATTGACATCACTCGATCGCAGCTTCTCGCGCTCTCGGGGCGAAGCGAGAGGAGCTCCCGGATCTCCTCGAGAGAAAATCCGAACGCCTGCGCGCGCTTGATGAAGCGCAGCCTCTCGGCGCCCCGAGCGCCGTAGAGGCGGTAGCCGGCCGCTGTTCTCTCGTCCGGAGACAGGAGCCCGAGGCGCTCGTAGTAGCGGAGCGTCTCGCGGTTGACGCCCGCCTCTTTCGCGAGCCGCCCAATGGAGAGAATCGGTTCGTCGCTCATCCTCCCATGCTAAACCCTGGACCCGGGTCCAAGGTCAAGGCTCGACGCGAGCCGAAAGGACGGCCGAGCCCCCGATTCGATGAGCTTCTTGAGTGCGGCGCGGGCCCGATGTGACCGCACTTTCACCGCGCCGCGGCTGATCTTCAGGATCTCGGCCGTCTCTTCGGTATCAAGCTCTCCGATGTCTCGCAGGCGCAACACGTCGCGATAGGTGTCGGGCAGGCTCTCGATCGCGCGCCGCACGGTGTGTCGAGCGTCCTCTCGCGCGGGAAGGGCCTCGCCGTCCGCGTGGTGCCAGTCCCTCATCTCGATGCTGCGGTCGAAGCGGTCGAGCTTGGGAAGGACGTCCTCGATGGAGATTTCTGGGCGGCGCCGCCGATACCGAAGCCTCATGAGAGAGACGTTCACCACGATGCTGCGGAGCCAGGTCCAGATCGAGGAGCGCCCCTCGAAACTGTGGATGTTCTTGAACGCGAGAAAAAATGCCTCCTGGACGCAGTCGCGAGCGTCCTCCGAGTCGCGCACCATACGCCGAGCCACGCCGAGCATTCTGCCCCGGTAACGGCGCACCAGCTCCTCGTAGCTCGGGCCGCGGCGCGAGCGGAGTCCGGGGAGCAGGTCCGGAGGCTCTGCAAACGCCGCATTGAGGGTCGAGCTCATCGGGTGTCGGGAATCGATCCAGGGTTCACGGCGTGGCGGGATCGTGAATCTCGCTGTCTCGGTTGAACGCGGCCCAGGCGAACCAGAACGCGGAGTAGGTCTCAATCTGCCGGAGGCGCTCTCCCTGGAGCGGACCCTCGACGGCTTCTCCCGAGAGGTTCCAGATCGAGCCCGTCTGCCGGTCCTTGAGGCGGAAGAGCCCCGCGCCATCCTCGACGACGTCGAGCTCGAGCGTCTCGAGCGCTTCGGTCCCGTCGGCGTTCATCCGCCGGCGGTCGAAAGGGATCGCCATCGAAGAGCTGGCGTCGAAGGCCACGAGGATCGGAAGGCCGTTGACGACATCGTTCACCGCGAGCCGAGGGCCGGAGGCCGCCATTCGGCTCATGGAATAGGCGCGGGCGAGCCCTTCGTGCACGATGCCGAGGACCGTCTCCTTCATCGGAAGCCGCCGGTCGATGAAGCTCTGGGGAAAGAGAAGCTGCTCGTTTCCGATCTGGTCGTAGCTTCCATAGGGGTAGACGTCGTAGTTGCGCCGGAAACCGGTATTGAAGCTCAAGACGGTAGTCTCAGGGTGGAGCGACTTCCAGCCCGCCCAGGTTGCCTGCACCACGGGCAGGAGCCGCGGCCGGGTCCCTTGAAATGAGCCGCAGACGCTTTGGAGCCGCATCTGAGACCAGAGGGAGTCCGTCGTCCGGTCGAACAGGATGAGGTTGTTGTCGAAGAGCAGCCCCGAGGTGCCAAAATTGAGGAGCCGGCCGTCGATCTCCGGGTCGTAGACGATGCCGCTCCCCGTCAACGGACAGAAAGTCACGAGAATCGGCTTTCCTCCGAGGACGTCGTTCACGATCTCGTGCCACCATAGGATTCCGTGCGGGTAGGCGCGGGCCTCGCCGTTCACGACCACCCCGAGGATCAGGTCTTCCGCCTGGAGGAAAGCGTCGCCTTCGCCCGCTGTAACCACAGGCGGGTTCGTCAGAGCGGGGATCCCGTCCTTGCCCGGACCCCCGCTCACGATCTGGTTCTGCGGGATCAGGCACTCCTGGGCGGAGGCGGCGCCCGACAGCATGAGAAGTCCGGTAAGACAGAGAATGAAAGACAGGGGATTCTTTCTCATGCGCCCAGATTAGGGCTCCCGCAACCGCGCGAGCTATGAATCGCTTCACAGGAAACCCCGTGGTTAGGGACGACAATGCGGTGCGATGAAGGCGTCTCTTCCGAGCTTGCTCGCAGCTTCTGGGCTCGTTCTGTCCCTGAGTTCCCACGCCGAGGCCGGCGCCTGGACTCTCCCCAAAGGCCGGAACTGGCTCAAGGCCGGCTTCATGTTCCAGGATACGACCGAGCGCTATTTCCTCGACGGCGAGCGGATCCCGTACTTCTTCGACGGACGGAACCAGACGCGGGCGCTCTTCTTCGAGTACGCGCGCGGTCTCACGGACCGGTGGGAGGTCAAGGCCCAGATGCCGTTTTTCAGCATTTCCTTCGACGACATCGCCGACGACCGGACATCGAACGACGTCGGGGATTTGAGGGTGGAATCGCGGTTCAACGCGTTGCTCGATCCTGTGGTGCTGACCTTCGGCGGCGAGATCAAGTTCCCCACCGGTGAATTCGTCAACGACGCGGAGATCGTGCCGGTGGGCGAGGGACAGTATGATTTCGACCTCTTTGCCGAGGTCGGCCGCTCCCTCTGGCCCGTCCGAGGCTACGTCACGGGGAAGATCGGTTACCGATGGCGAACGGCGAACGCCGAGACCGGCATCGACTTCGGAAACGAGCTCATTTGGCAGGCCGAGGTGGGCTACCGTCCGTGGTCCCGCCTCGATACCAAGCTTCTGTTCCGAGGATTGCACGGTGCGGAAGCGACGAGCTTCGGTCTTCCCATCCAGACCCTGAAGCGAGAAGCCGTGTACGTCGAGCCGGGGGCTTCTTGGGCCATCGCGTCGAATCAACGAATCGAAGTGACCGTTCCCGTTTCGATTCGCGGCCGCAACTGGCCGGCGGGACCGGTGTTGAACGTGAACTTCATGCAGACGTTCTAGAGCGCGATGAACCGTTCTCGACCTCGCGTCTCCGGAGTGTCGCGCGTGGGTTCGATCCTCCTGGCTTCACATCTCGCTCTCGCTGCGCTCGCAGTCGCATACCCGTTCTATAAGCGAGCCTCCGATCCGTCGAACTTCAAGCTATAGTAGCGTTCTTATGAAGTCGAGTTTCTCGAGAGTAGCCGCTCTGCTTGTCCTCGCGAGTCTTTTCAGCGGTGCGGCGTTATCGTTGGCCGAGGTGTCCGTGAACGTAGGAGACGAGGCGCCAGATTTCGAGCTTTCCGATTCGGCGGGCAAGGTCTACAAGCTCTCGGACTTCCGCGGGAAGAAGGCCGTCATCCTGGAGTTCTTTCGTAGCGGCGACTGGTGACCCTACTGCAAGAAGCAGCTCGGCGAGCTGCAAAGAGCGCTTCCCGAGATCGAAGCCCAGGAAGCGGTGCTGCTCGGGATCTCGAAGTACGACGCCACCGAGACCGCGCGCTGGCTTCAGCAGAACGGTTGGACGTTCCCCATACTTTGCGACGGCGCCGAGGTCATCGAGCGCTACGGCCTGACGAACCCCCAGGTCAGCCGGCCGGAACACCGGGGAATTCCGCACCCCGCGACCATCATCGTCGACAAGGAAGGGACGATTCGGTTCGTGAACGTCTGGGAAGACTACCGGAAGCGCACGCCACCGGAGACGATCGTGGAGAAGCTGAAGAATCTGCGATGACGTGGACCGTCTCCAAAAGCAGGAAGCATTGGGCATCGTCGCCGCGCAGCGCGACGCCAGTGATGCGCGCCGGATCCGCTACCGACTCACCGTAAAAGGTCTCGACCTTGTCCCGGTTCTGGTAGAGGATGATTCTCTGGGCGCTCGCTACGAAGACACCGACGCGCCCCCTCGAATCATCCGGCGGATGAAGGAGGATCGCGAGCGCTTCATCGCGGAAGTCCGGGAGCGATATTCGCGTCGGGAAGGGAAGTAGGGCAGGTTTTCCAGGGAATCCGGCGGTTCATTTACCGGTGGGACGGCCATCGATTTGTTCTGGCGAAAACGGAAAACGTCGAGCCAAAGTAGCCTCGCACCGCCCCTCGAAGTCTGCGATATCGGCTCGGGGCCCCAAGAAGTTCCAGGAACGCTCTCGCCGCCGCAAGGAAGAAGTTCTCGTTCGCTGGACCCGAGCCTTCTCGAAGCGTCGGCGCTCGAGCGTCGAGGAGGAACGCATCGAAGGCCAGCTCCAGAGCCGCCCGTCGGGTCGGTCCCTGGACGTGAACTTCATCGACCCGGCTCAGGAAGTCGGCGGGAAACGTGCCGTTCGTCGCCGATCCCGCGACTCGCACGAGCTCGGCCGCCCGGTCTTCGGGGTATCGCCCGTCCTCGCGAATCGTCGTTCGTCTCCTCGCGACCTCGCCGATCTCGCGACCACCCACGCCGCTCGTCATCACGACGATCGAATGGGCGAAGCTCGTGACCGATCCATCGCCCAGAACCAGGCGGCCCGACTGGAGGATTTGGAGCAACGCGTCCCACAACATCGGGTGGGCCTTTTCGATCTCGTGAAAGAGGACGACCGAAAGCGGGCGCACGAGCGAGGGGTTGAGCTCGCGCAGAGGCAGCTCGGCGTTCTCCCCCACGCGCCCGTGGCGGGCCACCATGGCCTTCAAGTGCGCTGAGTCCAATCGGAGTTGTCTGAGGGGACTCCCGCTCGTCTCTCGCCCGCCGGCCGCCGCGACGCCGAGAAGCTGGGAGACCCGGGCGCCGTCGCGGTAGTCTCCACACCTCAGCTCGACGAGAGCCGACTCCCAGCCGAAGAGACCGCGGGCGAGAGCTTTCGCGAACCCTGCCGTGTCTGCCTGTTCCGCTCCGAGGACCAGGAGGCTAAGTGCGGGGCGCGCGGGGTCTCGGCCCTCCGAGCCGGCGCTCGAGAGCAAGCGCTCGAGGGTCGCGCGTGGAGATCCATTTACGAGGACTCGGGGCCTCGGCGCCGGGAGAGCGCAGGTCCCGGGGGGGATCGCGGAGCGGCCTGGCCGGTCTCGACGCCGTCGAGAAGACGTCCGGCCCGAGGGTCGCGCATTCCATGCCAAAGGAGATCTCGAATCGCGGGTTGCTGACACCATGGTGTTCATCCGATCACCTCTCGCAGTGAGTGAAGCGAGGGCCCCGAGCGTTACAGGAAACGCCGGGGCCCGCACGCGTTCAAGCCGGCGACACCTCGGTTTGGCCGGAGGAAGCGGACTTCAGCTTCCACCAGCCGAACGAGGCGCCGAGGACGCTCCCGAAGACGAGGTGTAGGGCCAAGCTCGGCGCGAGAGCGAGGGCGGCTGGGTAGTTCCAGTTCGCCGTGACCCCGGCGCCGAAGAGGTAAGGGATCGCCGTCATGGGTCCGAAAAGCCACAACGCGGCGCCGAAGGCGACGCCCCGCGCGAGGCTTCCGGAGAAGCTTTGCGCTCCCGACCCGACGAGCGTCCCGAAGAGAGCGCCGGCGAAGGCGCTCACGGCCATGTGCAGCAAGAACCCGGTGACGGGGTAGAGGGCCGCGAAAAGGAGCGTCTCTCCCTGGAGACCGGCCATCTTTCCGATGAAGAGGAGAAGGCCGTCCATCGAGCCCATCAAACTTCCGAGGACGGCGCCACTGACGACGCCAGCGATAACGCCAACGCGAAGGTTCTGCGAATGCATGAGGCTCTCCTTCGACAGAGGAGACGCGAAGACTCGACCGGCACAGCGGCGCCGAAGCTCATCGCGCTCCCCGTCTTTGGTTGTTGTTGCTCCGTGGTTGCGGGAGGCCTCCCACCGGACTCTAGACCGAAGTCCCTCGGGGCACGGTGAAGCGTTTCACAGGATGAAAGCCCGGCCTCGAAGTCGCGAGGGATGAGGCCGGGACGCCTTACCTGACTTCGATCGTCGCCTCGATGTCTTGCCGGCGGTAGAGGCAGGTCCCGTCGACGTCCTCACACACGTAGTAGAGAGCGTAGGCGGGAATCTTCGTCGAGCCAGAAAAGCCCGGCGGTGTCTGGATCTCGAACTCGATGCGGCGAAGCTCCTGGCTCACCGGATCCGGGGGAACGGCGACGCGATGAAGGTGGTCGTCGACGCGCCACCCTTCGGGCGGGCTCACCCAGAAGACGAGGTCCGATACCTCGTTGTTCCAATGGGCCTTGACGTTCTCGTCGGGCCGCAGGACCACGTGAACGCGCACGGCTTCGCCGGATGCGACGACATTGGGAACCACGACGGTCTCGGCGCGGATGAGCGGCTTCTCGTCGCGATAGATGCGGCCTTCCGGATCGGGCTCGACGCGTTCATCGGTCCCTCCATCGTCGACGAGCTTTTCGAGGGGGGCGGCGAACTCGGCGCCGCCGGGCTCGACCCGAAGCTCGATCGGCGTCTCACCCCGAGCGAGGAGCGCTTGCCGCGCTTCGGGAACCCAGTCATAAAAGGGATAAGGCTTGTCGAGCCTCGGTCCGTACTGCTGGATACGGCGTCGGAAGATGTACTGATTGGGATCGACGTCGAGCGCCTTCACCCAATGCGCGACCGCTTCCTGGAAGTCGTTGGTTCTGGGAGAGTCAGAGTCGTACCGCCGGCGCAGGGCGACCCCGAGACGGAAATGAGCCCGCGCATCGTCGGGACGCTCGCGGACGCGCTCCTCGAGGAGACGGATGGCGCGTCCCAGAGAAGCATCGCCCTCCCACAGCAGCAGGTGCTCCGCCGAGCCGGCGGCGGGAATGAGGTCCTGCGGCTCCGCCGCGATCGGCGAATAGTCGGTGGCAAGGAACGTTCGGAGATCCTCGTCGCTCGGCCTCTCGTAGCGGACGACGCCGTGCTCGTCGATGAGATAGGTGAGGGGGACGGCCTCGACCGCGAGCAGATTGATGGGATCGTGAAGGAGAGGCCAGCCCATCTCCTTCCACTGCATGAACAGACGCGTGCGGTCGGGATGCTGCTCTTCGACGATTCCGACGAGACGCAGCTTTCCCTCCTGCTGGAGCGCTTTCGTCTTTTCGTGCCACCCGGGCACGTGCTTGCGGCAGCCTGCTCACCACGATGCCCATACGTGGAGCATGAGTTTCTCGCCGCGAAAGTCGGCGAGAGTCAGCGGGCGCCCGTCCTCGATCGAGGGAAGCCGCAACCGAGGGACCGGCTCCCCGACGCGGAAAGGAGAAGCGCCCGCTGCCGAAGCAGTCGCGAGGGCGAAAAGCGCCGCGACGTTCGTGAGATTGGCTTGCTTCATGACGGCCCAGAGTACCGCAAAAAAGACCGCTCACGGCGTAACGTTCGCCGCCCCTCCTGCAAAGTACGCTTTGAAAGGAAACATCGATGCATACACAAACGATATCGCTGGCTCAGCCCCGCGCCTTTCCCGCTAACCCGTGTAGACCCCTCTCGTTGGCGCGTCTAGGCCGGGCGAAGGAGCTCCGCGAGTTCCCGCTTTTCGGGGGCCTCGACCCTGAGGTGTTGCAGGACCTGGAGGCTTTCGCGCAGACGCGAGTGGTGGAGAAGGGGCAGGCCATTTTCTTTCCGGACGATCGCGCGGGAAGCGTGTATTTCGTGGCGTCGGGCCGGGTGAAGATCTCCCGTCTCTCCGTCGAAGGGAAGGAATTCATCTTCGACTTCATCGAGCCGGGTCAGATGTTCGGGGAGATCGGGATCTTCGATCGCGGGCCGCGGGAGGCGAGCGCCGAGACGATGGAGCGCTCGACCCTCGTTTGCGTGCCCTCGGAGAGGCTCCGGTCTTTTCTGGCCCAGAAGCCGGCCATCTTGATGAGATTCGCCGAGATGCTCGGGAGCAGGCAGAAAAGACTGGAGAAAAGACTCGTGGACGTGGCCCACAAGAACGCACCGCGTAGGCTGGCGGAGCTCCTCGGCGAGTTGAGCCAAAGTTACGGCGTCCGCGATACGAGGGGGACTCTCGTGCGCATCAAGCTGAGCCAATCGGCTCTCGGAAACCTCCTCGGGGTGAGCCGCGAAATCGTCAACCATGCGGTTTCGGATCTGAGACGGCGGGGCGTCATCGACGTCGCCGACGGGCGAGTCATCATCCAGAACCCGGAGGCGCTCGCCCTCGCGGCCCTGTAGGACCTATAGGAATCGACCACGGAGTCCCCCATGATTTGTAGGATCCTGAGCTGCGGAATGTCCGCCACAGCCGTCGGGTCGCTCTTCCTCGCCGCCGCCTGCGGAGGCGCCGCGTCGCAGGCCTCGCTGCGGCACGTGCAGTCGGAGTCGGGCGTGGTCGCCCGCATCGGAGAACGAGAGATCACGCTCGCGCAAGTGGACGAGCGCGCTCGCCGGTCCAATATGAGCGCCTATCAAGCTCTCTACGACGCTCGCCGGAGCGCCATCGAGGAAATGATCGACGAGGCCCTGCTGGAGCAGGAAGCGCGGTCGGGCGGAGTTTCAACCGATGCGCTCGTCTCGCGGGAGATCGAGTCCAAAGTCGCCGAGGTGACGGAGGAAGACGTTCAGGCATTTTACGTCCAGAACCAGCCACGGCTTCACGGACAAACGCTCGAGCAGATCGGCGGACAGATCCGCGAGTTCCTCGTCGCGCGAAACGAGGCATCGGCCCGCGAGAGCTACCTGGCTCTCCTGCGAGGAAGAACCTCAGTTGCGGTTTCACTCGAACCACCCCGGGTGCCTTTGACGGTCGAGCGCGGCGAGCGGAGCAAGGGTCCCTGGGACGCTCCGGTGACCATCGTCGAGTACTCGGACTTCCAGTGCCCGTTCTGCGCGCGGGTCGGCCCCACGATGGCGAGAATCGAGGAGACTTACGGTGACCACGTCAAACTGGTCTACCGGGATTTTCCGCTTCCCAACCACCCTGAGGCGCAGCCGGCGGCCGAGGCCGCGCGTTGCGCGCACGAGCAAGGGAAGTTTTGGCCTTACCACGATCGTTTGTTCGCCAATCAGCAAACGCTATCTTCCGAGAGCTATCGGCGGCTCGCCGCCGAGGTCGGTCTCGATCCGGGGGCTTTCGGCGAGTGCGTAGCCTCCGGCAAGTTTCGAGAGCCGGTCCAGGAAGACTACCGAAACGGGGAGTCCATGGGCGTTAGCGCCACTCCCGCCTTCTTCATCAACGGACGGCTCCTTTCCGGAGCTCAGCCCTTCGAAGCATTCCAGAAGATCATCGAGGAAGAAATCGAGAACTGAGAGGAGACGTATCGCGGCGTAGAGCTCTCCCGCGAACGTTGGAGCCTCATATATCGGCTCCGTTTCCCCTTCGCTCAGATAGTCCCTGAAGTTCCGAACGCACCGTAACGAATCCGCGATTCGCGGGACTGATCCTGCAGAACGCATCGAGAGATGCGGCTCGGCGTACCCGGTTGGGTTCGTCGCAACCAGAACCAAAGGAGAATGAATTCGATGTCACAGAGAAAACCTTCGAGCGGGATCGCGCTGGCCGTCCTGGCCTTCGCCGGAACGATCGCCCTGAGCGGCGCCGCGCAGGCGGCGAGCCCGGGCGTAAAGGTCAAGGCCAAGGGCAGCGTGGAACAGGTCCTCGCCAGTCTGAAGAAGATGGTAGCGGACAACGGCATGATGGTCATGGGGGAGCTTCACCAGGGAAAAGTGCTCGCCATGACCGGCCTCAAAGTCGAATCGGAGACGGTGTTCGTTGGCAATCCCACCGTGGGGAAGGATCTCTTCACCGAGGAGCCCGGCGCCGGCCTGGTCGTGCCCATACGCGTCAACGTCTACGCGGACGCGCAGGGAAGCACCTGGGTGAGCTACATCCCGCCGTCCGAACAGCTCGACGGCTACCAGAACGCCAAAGTGAGCGAGGTGGCCGCGATGCTGGACGGGAAGCTTCACGATCTCGTCCAGATGCTCGGTAAGTAGGTTCCCTCGATTTCCGGAGCGGGCGAGCTCGCCCGCTCCGGAACAGGGGAGCGTTCATGACCATGAGACAGGTCGAGGAAACCGCCCTCTCCGTCGTCGCCCTCACGATGGCCGGGGTTTCGCCCAACATCTTTCCCGCGGCCCAGGCGGGCTACGCCAGCATGGCTTACCTGGGAACGCACCTTCTGGTCCCTTCGGTCGCCATCCTGATCGCGGTCCTGGCGACGAGCCTCGTGCGAGGACACGCCCGCCTCACGCGACGCCTGCTCGTCGGCGCGGGCGCGGGAATCGCGGCGACGGCGGGTCTCGAGCTGGTTCGGATGTCGAGTTTTCACCTGGGCGGTATGCCCGGAGATCTGCTGCGACTGATGGGAGTGCTGCTGACGGATCGCTTCATGCTCGGGCCGTCGCCCCTTTCAGACGCACTGGGCTTCACGTATCACTTCTGGAACGGAGCGAGCTTTGGAATTCTCTTCACCGTGATCCTGGGCCGCCGCTCGACATGGTGGGCCGTCGGCTTCGGCCAGCTCATCGGAATCGGGTTCCTGCTGAGCCCGGCGGTGAAGGCGCTCGGCATCGGCTTCATGGGCGCCGAGATGCCTACGATGCCTCTCACCGTCGTCATGGCCCATCTCGTCTACGGAGCCATACTCGGCTCGCTCACGCATCGATGGCTTCAGAGCGATGACTGGCTGCTGCGCTTCAGCCTGGCCGCCGCTTAGAGGCCGATCGATCTGGGAGGATGGTAGACGAATCAGCGGCCAACGCGGCTGTGGGGGAGCTCACGACGAAGATCCGAGAGGTCGCGGGAACGAGTCGAGGTCACGAGCGCCGCACCGGAAATCGATGTCGCTCTGGAAGAGCTCGCGAGGGAGCGATACTGTAGGCAACCATGGCCAGCGGAGTGGAATCAGCAAGCGCCTTTGCACCCGCTCTCGTCTTCCTCTCCGGCGTTCGGCGAGGGAGCACCGAGTTTCTCACCGACGAGACCGTTCAGATCCGCGTCTCGAGTGAAGGCGACACTCGGCTCGTTCGGGTCACCCGAGGCGACCCCTCTGCCGACCTCCCCACCGGTTTCGCGCACCCGGTCACGCTGGAACGCCGGGGCTCGACCTACACGTTGATGACGACACCGGGGATCCGCGTATGGGTGAACGGTGAGCCGGTGGAAAACCTCGTGCTGGCCTCGGGTGACGTCATCGAGCTCGGCCGGCCGGGTACGGTTCTTCGGTTCCGGCTCTACCCCGCCGATCGGGCGCCGTACAAGACGATGGTGGAAGCGTTCTCCGACTGCCTCGATTGCGCGCGGTACGACGGGGGCGGGTCCGTGGCCAAGGCGGGTCTCCTGCTTGCCAACATTCCCGTGGAGCTCGCCACGCAAACGCGCCCTGTGGTTCGTCTCGCCATGTTAGGGGTCGTTGCGCTTCTCATCGTGGCCATCGGCTCACTCTGGACCCACAACCTGCGGCTCGGAAGACGCGTGGCCGAGGAGTCCGCTCGCGTCGAGGGTCTGGCGGAACTGCTTTCGGGCCAGGGAGCGACCCACTTCACGAGAGACGACTTCGAGTCGGCGCGCGCCGAGCTCGAAGAGACTCTTCGGGACACGGCGGCGAGGGTCGAATCGCTCGAAGCCCGCGCCGGCGCTCGGGAGCGCGTCATTTCCGAGAGCTCGCGCGGGGTGATCTTTCTCCAGGGAGCCTACGGCTTCGTCGAAGCGACGTCGCGACGACCGCTCCGCTACGTTGCCGATCCGGAGGGACACCCCCTTCAGGCGCCGGATGGCCGGTCGCCGGTGACGGTTGAAGGCGACGGCCCCGTCGTCGAGATCCTGTATACGGGCACGGCGTTCGTCGTCGACGAGGAAGGGCGCTTGCTCACCAATCGCCACGTCGCGCTTCCGTGGGAATACGAAGACTCGGCGCAGGCGATGAAGGAGCAGGGATTCGAGCCCGTCATGCTCCGGTTGATCGGCTACCTGCCCGACGTCGAAGGGCCGTTCGACGTCGAGCTCGTGAGCGCGAGCGACACCGCCGACGTCGCGCTACTTCGCTGCCAGGCGGCGGCGAGGGCGGTACCTCCTCTCACGCTCGGAGAAACGCCGCCGCGACCCGGCGACGAGGTGGTGGTCCTCGGCTACCCGACGGGGATGCGGGCGCTGGTGGCGCGCGCCGGAAGAGGGCTCAGCGAAGAGCTCTTCGCCGGTGGAGGGATCGACTTCTGGGAGCTGGCGCGGGCGCTCTCCGCGCGCCATCTCATCGGGCCGTTGGCGACGCAGGGGATCGTCGGGCAGGTGACGGACGAGACCATCGTGTACGACGCCGAGACCACGCACGGGGGTAGCGGCGGGCCCGTGCTGGCGCTGGACGGCAAAGTCGTCGCCGTCAACGCTGCCATCCTCGCCGAGTTCGGCGGGTCCAACCTCGGCGTTCCCGCTTCCGAAGCACGGCGTTTGATCGAGACATCGCGAAAGCCATGAGCCGCGCGAGGCTCAGCGGTCGGCCGTGGGCCTCTCTTTCCGAAGCAGGTTCTCGACGTCCGGGTACGCGTAGATGACCGGTGCTCCGTTCTGCCTCAAGCCGCCGGCGCCCGCCCGTGGGTCCATAGGTGCCTGTGGAGATCGTGGTCGAGCATGCGGACCAATGCCAACTGATGCCCGCGATGGTGAGAGGTATGCGCGATCCGGTGGTCATGAGCCAGGCTCGACCGCGAAGGAAGTCTTAACCAGTAGGCGGGAGGAGTCCCAGCTATGGTTCGGGCGCACTTAGCCCCATGGAAAGGGGCGTTCTGCACGCGAAACATACCGCAGGCTCACGAGGCCGAAGCTCGCCACGATCAGGCTTCGTCCGGTGAACAAGTTCATTGGGGACTGCCTCGCGTCCATCTACGATAAAGGGATGCTTTGGGCACATTCGTCCGCCCTTTGGGGCGAGCTCCTTCTCGCCGCCTACTTCGCGGTGCTCTTGACTCTCGCCATCTTCGGGCTCCATCGCTACCGCATGGTCTACCTTTACTTCCGCCACCGTCAGCCGAACCCCGCGGGGCGATTCCAGGAGCTCCCGCGTGTCACCGTGCAGCTCCCCCTCTACAACGAGCTCTACGTCGTGGAGCGGCTCGTCGACGCCGTCTGCGGCCTTGACTATCCGCGAGACCGGCTCCAAATCCAGGTCTTGGACGACTCGACCGACGAAACCTCGGTAGTGGCCCGGGGCGCCGTCGAGCGGCACCGCGCCCGGGGCGTCGACATCCAGTACCTCCATCGCGCGGACCGCTATGGTTTCAAGGCGGGAGCCCTCGATGCGGGCATGAGCGAGGCAACGGGCGAGCTCATCGCCGTT
>Ga0214473_10005134_pt1 | contig 15710 bp, 22 predicted proteins | sample RVTome_7_FD_203509 | JGI IMG/M metagenome (GOLD analysis project Ga0214473, IMG submission 203509) | Soil microbial communities from uranium-contaminated site in the Upper Colorado River Basin, Wyoming, United States - RVT98D197 | ecosystem: Environmental > Terrestrial > Soil > Contaminated >... | reverse complement strand
AAGATGGCGGGATACAGAAACAGAATGGTTCATTTCTATGGAGAGATAACGGAAAAAGAACTATACGGGATTATTCAGAAGGAGCTTGGAGATTTTCTGGTTTTCTGCAAATACATAGTTAAACTCCTTAATCATCCTGAAAAATTTAAGATGAGGGTTGAGTGAAAAAGATTCTTTTAGGCTTGGCTGTTTTGTCTCTTATTGCGGCTTGCGATGAAAAGCCCAGGAACCCGGTTTCTGAATACGGCGATGCAATGATTGACGCATATAAAAAAGGGCAGGCTGTTAAAGAAACAGCAAACCTTGACGCCGTGAAAAAGGCTGTTCAGGCGTATCATGCTCTCAATGATAAATATCCCCAGTCGCTTGATGATGTTAAGGAATTAATCGGCGCTGAAATGGATATGTCAAAATACACGTACGACCCTCAGACAGGGACTGTGAGCCTAAAGAATAATTAGTTTCCTGCTGAAAAACCTTGCGCCGGTGGATGTTTGACTCAGAGACATTCGCACCGTTGTCCCCTTTTCTGTTTCCTTAGTGATTAACCTTCAATTTGCGGATACTGCTTTGTTTTTTGCGTGAAGTATAGTAAGCCCTACCAGTTCTTCTCCGCTGTAGTGGTAGACTATGTTGTCCTCCATAACACTGTCATTTGCCTGCTGGGGCTTTCTGAAGCTGATATAAAGAACATCCGCTTCATCGTCATAGTCAATCCATATCTGATTTGACGGCAACTTGAAGATATGCGGAAGCATTTCAATTATGCTGACTGCTTTTTCCATAACACACCTCTCTGTAAAATCTTTTCTTGTTTTGATGTCATAAATGCGGTAATAACAAAACCGTTTACCGCCTCCTCTTTATAAACTACTATCAAATGTTTCTCGGTAATACAGGTTTTTGCATAATGCTTCAAAGCAATCATTTCATATTTATCTCCCTTAACAATATAATCAGGGTTTTCCAATGTCTCCAAAACCATATCCTGATTGCCAGCCATATAATCATGGGATTCGGTGATATGAAACCAACGCTCTGCTGTCAACCGTATCTTGATACCGTTTTTGGATGCAACCGTTCTCACACTCATGAATGATTAATTATAGCATGACTTTTGGGAATAAACTCCGGAAAGTTACCGAATTAGTGAGCATTAACAACCGTTCCGTTTTCCGCGGGGCCTACTGAAAGACCTCGCGCCATTTGATGATTTTGATTCTGCTGCCGCCGCTTCCGCTGCCGCTGCCTCCGACAGTATCGCTGGCAGAAGCGGTCGCAGTGCCGCCTACGGTGACTGTTGCTGCGTTAGTGAATGTGGCAGGAGGTGTGGCGCTCACTGTGGCGTCAATGATAAAGGTTAAGCTGCTGTTGTTTGGCATGGGCGGAATAGGGAGGCCTGCGCCCTGCATATCCGAGGTAGAAACGCTGCAAGTAGAAGTGCCACAGATTGCTGCTCCGCAAGGGCAGGTTGCGCCGCCAGTGGCACAGCAGGTTGCGCTGGTTAAAGTGAGAGCACCGGTAGTCGGGTCTACAGTGTCTTTAAATACTGCTCCGGTTAACGTGTCTCCTGTGGTATTGGTGATGACAACAGTTTTACTGATGCTTTCTTCGGGTGCGGGGGTGGTTTTGTTATCAGTATTGGTGATTGTTGGCAGAACCACGACATTGACCGAACCCAGGGTGCCACTTGGCTTATTGCATTTGGACGTTGTGTTGGGCACAGGGTTAGCAATAGAATTGCAGGTTCCACCGCTGGGGCTGGCCTGGTTGTCCCAGCTCACGACGAAGGGGACGGATAAGTTACCACCTAATCCGGTGGCCGACGTGCACTTAAGAAGTACGTTATCTATCTGTAGCACGCCGGAATCAGGGGGTTTATCAATATCCCCGCAGCCATCACCATCTAAATTACGGAATGGATCAGGTAAGAACGGCAGGATGGCGACCGAACAACTGTTCGAGCCACCACTCGCCGGGGTGTCTTTGGGATCCAGTCCGTCGTTGGAGAGGAATATCCCGACGTCCCAACGCGCCGGACCGCCGACGTTGACAGTTACATCCAGGTTCAAGATGATGCTTTCCCCGCCCACGCAGGAGGTTGGGCTGCCTGGTCTGGCGGCTATGCCGGTGATCGAAACGTCGCCGGCAGTGCAGCCAAGGTCAGAGCCGTATCGCGAACCCGCGCATTGTGTTAAACCATAAGCGCCGGTAGTTATATTGAACGCATTGCTTGTCGCGCTTGTTAAGCCGGAAGAGCTGCATACAAGGGTATATCCGCTTCCTGCGACACTTTCAGTATCGCCGATGTATAAGTCATCAAATGTTGCCAACCCGGATGAAGCGGATTTAGTTGTGGTACCGCGTAAAGTTCCTCCACTGGGGTTGTTGCCTATTGACATCGTGACTGATGCACCGGTATCTACACGCGCGCCGCATGGCGAATCCGTAATCTCGCATGTAACAGCAGGCGATAGCACTTGATTGTATATTGCGCTCGCTGGAGGCTGCTGCACAAAAGCAAGCTTATTGGCTGGCCCGGCAGTTATATTGAAGGCATTGCTTGTCGCGCCGGTTAACCCTCCCGCAGTTGCATTAAGCGTATATCCAGTGCCTGATTTATTAATTGACAGATCGCTGAATGTCGCAACCCCTGCCACGGCATTAACAGTCAGTGTGCCGCTTAAAGTTCCGCTACCGGGATTAGTGCCTATGGCGATGGTGACAGCATTTGTTGCTGAAGTAACCGTGTTTCCGGCTGAATCCTGAATTGCAACTGTTACAGCAGGCGATATGGTGGCGCATGCTTGGGTGTTGGCCGGCTGCTGTAAAAATCCCAGCTTAGTTGCCGCGCCGGTAAGTATATTGAAGGCATTGCTTGTCGCGCCGGTTAACCCTGCCGCAGTTGCATTAAGTGTATAGCCGACCCCCGACATATTGATAGACAAGTTGCTGAATGTAGCCCTGCCGGCCACTACAGTAACAGGTGTTGTGCCGCTCAAGGTTCCGCCGCTGGGATTAGAGCCTATTGCAATGGCGACCGAAGTTGAATTATCCCAATAAACCCGCGCGCCGTTTGCATCCTGAACTTCCACTACTATCGCAGGAGATATAGTGGCTCCTGCCTGTGTGTTGGTCGGCTGCTGTATAAATGCCAGCTTGCTCGGTGGTCCGGCCGGTTTCAAGACAATTGTAAGGGCTGCTTTGCGAAAGTTGCTGGCCATAGTCACTGTTGTAATACCTGTGGCTCCTGTCGCTGCCTTAACGCCATCTATGACGCCGAATCCGCCGCCGTCGTTATTGGTACGGGTATAATCAGCCCGCTCGGCTATGCCTGTCAGATTTGCATTTGCCCATCCGCCGGCACTGCCGGGGTTATTGAACATGGCTGTTGAGTTTGCATTTACGCCCTCAGCAACAGCTACAACAACGAGCGTGTCAATGACTGTTGTTGTGACGCCGGTAGCATTTACGGAATTGTCTGACGTGTTATCAACCCATGTGCCTGTTACGTCCCACGGATTGCCGATATTAGTAACGCCGCGGTAGGTAAGTATCTGGGCTATAAGATGATTAAAAGTGCCCGGGTCGGTTACAGTCACATTCGGCATTGATGTAGAGGTGGCCCGCGCCCAGAAAACAGATAGCCGTGTTCCATTGGTGGTAGTAGCTATTGTCCTCACGAAGCTTCCTGCTACTGCAGTAAATCCTGCCGGAGCAGCAACATTATCCTCTGCACGGCTTTCAACAAAAAGAAGCGCAATATCGTCAACCTGATGAGCAGGCCATGTAACAGTGACACTGCCAGTACTTGCCTGTGGAGTTCCCGCTGCCTGAAAATTCGGCGGCGCTGCCTGCGCCTCGTTCACAATTGTCAATGCAAAGACCAGCATCATCAATACTGAAGTTATTAAGCCTATGAGAAAATGTTTTTTCATGGTTGTTCACCCTTTGTTAAGGGGATAACAACCCCTTTTAATTCCCCCTTTTGTAAGTGGGAATTTCTGAGACAGCCTTTTTCTAAGGGGGAATTTCATGGAGCGACCTTTTTTCCCAAAAGGTTTATTAATTTCTTTTCAACAACATCTAAAGATTCATCTGAGATTTTTCCGAGTCTTTGTCTGATAAGCCTTTTGTCTATGGTAACTATCTTTCCTATTTTAATAATTGAAGGCTTCAGTAAACCGGATAACTGCAAATCAATAGGAGTAAGCAGATATTCATCGCTTGGTATAGGAGCTGTAACCTGTGATGTAACGGCGGAAAGGATAACATCTTTTTTTTCTGCATTATACCAATCTGAAGAAACAACGATAGCGGGTCTGTCTTTGGTTGTCGTCAAATCTGTGAAAGGGAATGGAACAAGCACAACTTCTCCGAATTTATAATCTGTCATAGATGGCATCTTCAGGATTATCCCAGAATTCAAACGATTCCTCGGCAAGCTTAAGAAAGGCTAAGTCTTTCTCAGGAATCTGTAAAACAGACGGCAGGTCGCTCAAAAGTTTTTTTTGCTCCTCCACTGTAAGCTCTTTTATAGATTGTTCAATCTCTTCTACCTTTGTGCTTATATTCAATTGTCACCTCCTTGATTAGTTTACCACAACTCTTTCGCTCTTTTCCTTTTCATACATCAACTGTAACCAACTCCTCCCCAACAACTTTGGGTTTTATTGTTAAGCCATCAAACATATGTTTTGCATTTGATTCAAGAACCATTGCAAGCGCCTCTTTAATATTTTCTTTAACTTCTTTAATGTTTTTCCCTTGCGAATTGGCTCCTGGGACTTCTTTTATAAATCCTGCATACCATTCGCCCTCTTTGACAATAGCAAGTGTAAAATCTCTTTGCATTCTGCACCTCCTTCTTATAATTTTAACACACTTATATCACAGATTCCTCGGTCCATATCCTTTAATCTCTACGGGTCCTTAAGCGACAGGATATTGCCCTGAACGACCCGCTTTATGTTGCCTGTTAATATTGCTCCGGGAACTACACCTGTTGATGTGGTAAGCACGCTGAATTCAGACTGCCAGATTTGAGTGCCGGATGCATGATTGTCTGTTCCGTTTCCGCCTCCGTCAAACGCCCTTCTTTTGCAGCCGTTAGTCCCCAGACATGCCGTGCACCCGCCGCCGCAGGCGCCTGTGGTGCTGCCGATGCCGTCATAGAAAACATCCTCTATATTGTTTTCAGTCGCATTATATATCCTGATAAAACCGGAGTCGGCAAAGGGTGATGTGTCAGTGACGCATATTTTTGGAGAAGCGCCTGTGCACTTAGCGCCTGTTGGAAGAGTCTGGGCTAAGGTTGTTGTCTTTGTTGTATCCCATGAATACATCATGACAACGGCATCTACGGGATGCTCCGCCGCGTCTGTGCTGTGTCGCCCCCTTGTTGTGGCTATCACGTCACCTGTGAATGACGTACTACCCTTCGATGTAAAACTCATTTTTTCGCAGTCGGAAGTCATTCTTATTGTACCGCTTGCTGTACTGCATAGCAGCGTCCAATATCTGGTTGGGTCTCCGGGGTTAAGAGTGAACCCTTCTGTTGAGGAGACTGTGATTGACAAGTCAGTAGTCCCTACGCTGAGAAGTGAATTAATAGTCGGCACAGCCACGCTGAATGAGCCGTCTCCGAGATTGGTGGAAGCAACAGCATAATATGGATAAGTATTTTTCTTGAGCGTAAACTGCATTCCTCCGTCTGCAATGTAAAAAGCCTGAGTGCCGCGTTCTTCCTGAATCCCCGTGCCTGCTGCGGTTGTAATAAGAGAGACGGCAGCAGCGGCAAAAAGGGCAAGTATCATCATAATCATCACAGTTGCGACGATGGAAAAGCCGGATTGAGAATCTGCTCTTAAATAATTTCCCATGGCTTGCTAACCTTAATACCTGCTATGTTATCAAAATGTTTGTCTAAAGTAAGCACCACTGCTTTTAACTTTTTTGCCAGATAGGCCTGAACAGTATCGTCAAAATCCAGTTTGACATCATCCATTAAATCAAGTATCTCTACGTCTTCTTCAGGGGTTGTATTGTAGACCTTAATATGTGGAATATCAGATAGTGCGCATAGAAATTCTCTAAGTTTGGTGTTGAGTCTATTTCTTAGCATAATAACTTCGATGGAATGCATACTGAATGAACTTATTACAGCATTAATGTCTGAGTCTATGATAGTTTTTATTGCATTCAAACAGTCATCAGCCTTTTCCTGAGCCAGAAGATGTTCCAGAAATATATTTGTATCTATTAAAATTACCACAAGTTTTTCGCTCTATGTTGGAGTTCGACAGAGGTCACACCTGGATACGCCTCTTTCAAAACACCTTTGAGCTTTTTAAATCTTTGTAATGCCTTATGAGCCTTTTCGTGCTTGAGTCCCAACAAAAAAACCTTTGTCAATTCTTTTTTGTTTTTCGGTATTTCCTTTTCTATATTGGCTGGCACTTCTATTGTTATGTTTGGCATAAAGTTACCTCCTCTCTGCGGCTTCTACAGGCAGTTCAAGGTTATTTTTAAGTCTGAAGATAATCCATTCCTCCAATGCCTCTTTGAGCGCAGAGCGGCATTCCTCAAGGGTTTTTGCTTTCCCCCATACTCCCTGCAACCCAGAGATTTCTCCCCAAAAAGCGTCTTCATCCTCAATAATTTCATAATGCGCCATTTTCATACACTCTTCAATATATTCCGTAAGCATTTGGACACCTCCTACAACAAGTTTAACATAGTTTTTGTGCAATATAAAAAGCCTCAAGTCCGCGTTCTTCCTGAATTCCCGTGCCTGCTGCGGTTGTAATAAGAGAGACAGCAGCAGCGGCAAAAAGGGCAAGTATCATCATAATCATCACAGTTGCGACGATGGAAAAGCCGGATTGGGAAGACAAAACAGTATATCTCACAAAATCATGCCCCTTTTCCAAAAAGATTTATTAATTTCTTTTCAACAATATTTAAAGAATCATCAGAGATTTTTCCAAGTCTCTGTCTGATAAGTCTCTTGTCTATGGTAACTATCTTCCCTATTTTAATAATTGAAGGCTTTAGCAAACCGGATAACTGTAAATCAATAGGAGCAAGCTGATATTCATCGCTTGGTATAGGAGATGTAATCTGTGATGTAATGGCAGAAAGAATAACATCTTTTTTTTCTGCATTATACCAGTCTGAAGAAACTACAATAGCAGGTCTATTTTTGGTTGTTGTTAGATCTGTGAAAGGGAATGGGACCAGCACAACTTCTCCGAATTTATAATTTATCATAGATGGCATCTTCAGGATTATCCCAGAATTCAAACGATTTCTCAGCAAGCTTAAGAAATGCTAAATCTTTTTCAGGAATCTGTAAAACAGACGGCAGGTCGCTCAAGAGTTTTCTTTGCTCTTCTGCACTAAGCCCCTTTATTGACTGTTCAATTTCTTCTACCTTCATGCTTATACTCATTTCGCACCTCCTTCTTATAATTTTAACACAATTATATCACAGATTCCTCGGCCAGACCTCTGACTGAAGCTGGACGCTTTCAGTGCCAGCAGTTGCCTTGAAGTCTATTTTTATCAGTTTTATTGTAAGCATCTGAGGAGCTGTTGGTGTTTGTGTTTCAGTTATCCCATCTGACAGCACATATGTGAAGATACCAGAAGGGAATGTTTCATTTGATATGCCGGTTGCAAGTGTATTAGTGCCACTCACAGCAGGACAGGCGGCTAAGTCCGCCAGACCATCTTCCCGAATAATGGTATTGCCGCTGTATCTGAAGCTGATTATTATGTAATCATTAGCTGCATCACTATCAGATAGATTATTGGTAGCCCTAAAACATAATTGCGTAGCAGTTGCAGTGCCTATATCTGAACGGCTATTTATGTTCCGTATCTCTTTTGCCATTCTGTCCAACGCAATTCGTCCCTGATCAAGCGCCTCTTTGCGGTTGTCAACTACAAAAAATCCAGTAATCCCTGTTGACAATGCATTAGCCACAACAAGCGCAACAATGCCTATGAGCACCATGCCAAGGACAAGCTCAATGAGGGTAACGCCTTTTGTATCACGATGCATGATGCATGATGCATGATGCACGATGCATGATGCACGATGCATGATAGTTTTTTTATCAGTTATCCTGTATCCTGTATCTTGCATTATGTATCCTGTTAATAATTCGTCATCACTGTTGTTAGCACAACAGAGCTGCCCCAATTTGTCCCCGGTGCAGTGACTGTTACTGCTATGCGTTTATAATTAGTTCCCGTGCTGCCGAGTATGACGCAAGGGGAGATGCTATTAAGGGCAGTATCCGGGACATAGCATACCTGAACGCTTCTTGAATAAGAGACTCCTCCGACAGTTACAGCAGGCACTCCTCCTACTGCTGCGTAGTCATCCATATCATCATAGGTTGATAAAACACCCAATGTTTCATCGTCAATTCCAAGATTAGTATACGCTACTGTTCCACTGCAGTTAGCGGCAGTTGTTGCTGTTTCATCCCAGCATTTTGTCATTATCTCATCCATTAATTGCTGTGCAACATTTGTAGCAGTGATTCTTAACTCTGGTTCAATCCCGCGCTGTGCTTCACCGCCAACTAAAATTAAAAGCGCCGGGATTGCGATTGAAACAACAACAATTATCATAATTATCTCAATTAGGGAAAAACCTTTTTTAGAAGTTAAAAGTGAAAAGTTAAAAGTGAAGAGTTTTCTGAGGAGGTCTTTAACTTTTAACTCTGAACTCATAACTCTTAACTTTTTCATCAATAGCTTACCCTCCCTGTGCCTGCATCTATGGTTATGGTTTGGCCTGTTTGGTAGGTGACTGTTACGGTCTGATTGCCTACTGCTGTGCCTGTAGCGTCAACAGGCGTGCCGAGAGAATTGAAGGCAAACGGATTAGTACCAGGAGGAGTTATTGCTATCCCGCTGTAGCTACTGCATCTGCTCTGAGTAAAATCAACTACAAACTTGTTTGATGCATCTGAAGAGCAGACATCACCCGGACTTGATGCAAGGGCGTTTGACGGAAGGCAAACGCCTGTTCTGAGTGTTATATCACTAAACACACAATAGCCATTTCCGGTAAATTCAATTCCTGACCTTGTCTGAGTTGAGATAGCGACTTTCTGCGCATATCTTATGTCAGCGGCGACTTTTCTTGTTGCGCTGTTGAGTTTTATTGCATCAAAAGGACTCCATCTGACGGCAACAACGGCAGCGAGGATGACTGCGATGACCATTACGATTATTGTCTCAATGAGGGTAAAACCTTTTTTAGCAGACAGCAGACAGTAGACAGCAGACAGGTTTTTAGGCTTTTCCTGTTTACTGTTTACTAAATACTGACTACTGTTTTGAACTTCCATTATGTTCAGATTTTATCATAAAATATTTGACAAAGTATATCCCTATATAGTTTAATAATAGTCTCTTTCGGGCGGATAGCTCAGCTGGGAGAGCACAGCCCTTACAAGGCTGGGGTCACAGGTTCAATCCCTGTTCCGCCTACCATTTTTGCCTATGGCAAAAATGGAGTCATGAGTTGAGAGTTATGAGTTAGGAGTTTTAGGAATATCTGATTCACTCCTCACTTTCAACTTTGAACTTGTAATTCAAAAATCTGTTTTACAGATTTTTGCCTTGGGGTGGTAGTTCAGCTGGTTAGAACGCCGGCCTGTCACGTCGGAGGTCGCGGGTTCGAGCCCCGTCCACCCCGCCAGCTTCTCTACGCTGGACAAGACAATTTATTCCTTCCTTTTTATTAAATATTCACCAGATTCATTTACCTTGCAAATTGAAATACTTTGTTTTAATATACAAGGTATGATTAGCCGGTTGCCGCAGGAAGAGATTGAGACATCCCTGAAGTCATATCCTGTCGTCAGCATTGTAGGCCCGCGGCAGGCTGGCAAGACCACGCTTGCAGGGATAATAAAAAACCGCATTAAGAAGAAAACTATATATTTAGATCTGGAACTGCCCTCGGATTACAACAAGCTGCACGATCCCGAATTATATCTAAGACAATTCAAAAATGCACTTGTGATTATAGATGAAATTCAGCGCATGCCTTCCCTTTTTCCTCTTTTGCGGGCGCTGGTTGATCAGCACAGGGTCGGCGGGAGGTTTTTGATCCTCGGGTCAGCGTCGCCTGATTTAATGAAACATGCATCTGAAAGCCTTGCCGGACGGATAATTTATCACGAGTTAACGCCCTTTATAATGAAGGAAACAGGATATGAATCTGCCAAACAACTCTGGCTGAGAGGCGGTTTCCCTAAAAGTTATCTGTCAGGAAACAATGGCGAAAGCCTCACATGGCGTGAGGCATTTATAAAGACCTATCTTGAAATGGATATACCGCAGCTTGGCATTCATGTGCCTTCTGCCCAACTCAGGAGGTTCTGGACCATGCTTGCGCATTCGCATGGGACACTATGGAACGCAAGCAATATCGCGGGAAGCATGGGATTGTCCGCTCCAACAGTAAGAAAATATCTTGATATACTTGTGGATACATTTATTGTCAGGCAGCTGCAGCCTTATTATGTCAACATAAAGAAAAGATTGATAAAATCGCCAAAAGTTTACATACGTGATTCAGGACTGCTTCATGCGTTGTTAGGAATCGGCAATTTTGAAGACCTGCAAAGCCATCCGTCTTTGGGAAATTCATGGGAGGGGTTTGTGATAGAGCAGATAATTGGCATTATCCCTGATAACTGGCAGGCTTTTTTCTATCGGACCAGCGCAGGAACAGAGATTGATCTCCTGCTGATAAACTCAAGGAAAGAATCAATAGCTGTTGAGATTAAATATTCTTCAAGTCCTGTTATTTCAAAGGGATTCCGGACTGCATACGAAGATTTGTCATGTAAAGGGGGATTTATTGTATATCCCGGAGAAGAATCCTACCCGATGGGGAAAAATATTATCACACTGCCTTTGAAAGATATTGCGCGGGTTATGAGGAAAAACTAAACACTCCGATATATGTGCCACCCCGCCATTACTTCACTATCATGCCTGCGTAACCCACTACTTGATCATAGTCACCGCTGACTTCGCCTGATGTGGCGTATTTTACGAGCCGCGCCTCTATTGCGCCAAGGGCTTTGGCTGCAAAGAGCATTATTGTTGCCGGAAGATAGCCGCACATGGAAATCCTCTCCCTTGATACAACAGTATAAAGCCCTTCAGGGTTTATGGACTTAATCATTTCTATCGCTTTTTTGTCTTTCTGCCTTGCAACATCATCCGGCACATAATGGCTCATGTCAGAGCTTGCAGCTATGACAGCGGTGTACTTGACTTCTTTTATTGATTTTGCGATTCCCTCGCCGAGCAAACGGCATTCTTCGAGAGAAGCTGACATAACTGTAATCGGCACGATCTTTGGCTCTTTTGAAAAATATGCTATGAACGGAAGCTGAACCTCAAGTGAATGCTCAAATGTATGTGCCTGCGCATCTTCTGAAATTATCGGCGTGTTTGCGGCTATTCTCCGTGAAAGCTTCTCATCTATGGAGAAAACACCTGTCGGTATTTCCCATTCGCCTGTCGCCATCATGGAAACCTTTGCGCCAATGCCTATATGATTCGGGCCTATAAGCACGAATGTCTTAGGAAACTCTATTGCTGAGTATACCTCTCCTGCAACAGAGCCCGAGTATATGAGTCCGGCATGAGGGGCGAGTATCCCGATTGCGTGTTCTTTTACAGCGGTGATGTTTATGTATTGCCTGACCTGCTGTGTCAGTTTTGATGCTGTGCTCTGATAGAACTGTCCTGCAACTGCCGGCGGCCTTCTCATGATTCTATCAATCCTGCTGATAGAGGAGGGCAATCTTTTCGCTCATTCTCGTCCCGACAAAATCGGGACTCCGAGGTTTTGACCGCTTTTATATTAGAATCTTTACTAAAGGAATTGCTGTCAAAAAAACCGCTCACAGACAGTCCTCCTCTATCTTATGAATCAGAAAACCTCTTCTGTTTCGCTGTACTGCCTGTCGCTGTAATTTTCGAACCTTGTGTATTGCGGGAAGAATGCAAGATTGATTGTTCTGGTTGGCCCGTTCCTCTGCTTTGCAACATTGATTTCCGCCTTGCCCCTGTCATTAGAATCCTTATTGTAGAATTCATCCCTGTAGAGGAAGATTATGACGTCCGCATCCTGCTCTATTGCGCCTGACTCTCTCAAATCAGAGAGATTAGGCCTTTTGTCGTTCCTTTGCTCTACGCCTCTGTTTAGCTGGCTCAGCGCTATTACAGGCACTTGCAGTTCTTTGGACAGCGCCTTGAGCGAACGGGATATCTCGGAGATTTCCTGTTCCCTGTTCTTGTCAAAGCCTCCTCTGCCTCTCATCAACTGGAGGTAGTCCACTACTATAAGGCTTAATCCCTTGTGTTCAAGTTTAAGCCGCCGCGCTTTAGCCCTCATCTCAAGGACATTTATGTTTGAGGAATCATCTATGAAGATAGGCGCCTCTGTGAGTTTGCCTGCGGCATTGGTGAGTTTGCTCCAGTCCTCTTTTCTTATAAAACCTTTTCTTACGCTGTTGGAGTCAACCCTTGCTTCCGAACAGAGCATTCTCAGGGCAAGCTGTTCCTTTGACATTTCCAGACTGAATATTGCAACAGGTTCTTTCAGCTCAACACCAACCTGACGGGCAATATCCAGACTGAACGCTGTTTTCCCCATAGAAGGCCTTCCGCCTATCACTATCAGGTCGCCCTTCTGAAATCCTGACGTCAGCTCGTCCAACTGGGTAAACCCTGATGCAACGCCTGTTATTGCGCTTTTTTTGTCATAAAGATACTCTATAGTCTCAAAGCTGCCCTTTATCAGGTCTTTCAAAGTTACAAAAGACGCCTTTATGCGCTTGTCTGATATGTTAAAGATTATTCTCTCTGCATTATCAACGAGTTCGTCGGCGTCCATGTTGTCTTCGTAAACCTTGCCTGCAATTTCAGAAGCGGATTTTATGAGTGATCTCATGAGAGATTTTTCGCGGATTATCTTTGAATGATATTTTATGTTCGCAGCGGTGGGAACCTGGCTTGCAAGGGCAGAAAGATATGGTTCTCCGCCCACTGCATCAAGGTCGTTTCTTTTTCTGAGTTCTTCTGAGATTGTTATCAGGTCAATAGGCTCGTTTTTTTCAAAGAGTTCTATCATCGCGTCAAAAATTTTCCTGTGCGATTCTTTGTAAAAATCTTCACGCGTGATAATCTCAATGATTTTCGGAAACGCATCATTTTCTATCATGATTGCGCCGAGGACAGACTGCTCTGCCTCAATGTTCTGGGGCGGCAGCTTGTTTGTCGTTATGTCAGTGTTTTTCATATTCTATTTCTATGGTTGCCATCTTATAAGTCGTCATTCTGGCTTGTCCAGAATCGCCCTGAAAGATTCCCGACGAGCGGGAATGACGCTAAATATTTATTCAGCGATTACCGTAATATTCAGTTGTGTTGTTAAATCAGGGTGAACCTTTACGCTCACGGTGTAAGCGCCGAGCCTTTTAATCGGCTCTTCTACGGATATTTTTTTCTTGTCTATGTCAATGCCTTCATTTTTAAGCGCTGCGGCAATGTCCATTGAGGTTATGGAACCGAAGAGCTTCTCTTCTTCGCCTACTTTTGCCTTTATGAACAGGTTAAGCGATGCTATTTTCTCGGAAAGTGTCTGAGCCGAGTTCTTCTGTTTCTTTGCCTTTTCCTGAATCACCTTTTTCTGGTGCTCAAGCTCCTTTATGTTTTTTGTGATTGCCTCCACTGCCAGTTTTTTGGGGATAAGAAAATTTCTTGCATGGCCTTCGGCTACATTGACAATATCGCCCATCTTGCCGAGATTCTTCACGTCTTCTTTGAGAATTACTTTCATCTGCAGGTCTCCTTTTGGTTTGTAAGTTATTTGTAAGTTAAAAGTGTAAAGTTTTCTGGGGAAGGCTTTAAATTAACTCTCAACTCTTAACTCATAGCTTTAAACTCTTAATTTATTCGTTATTATTTTGATTAAAACTACAATAAAAATCAAGGGTATTGTCAAGGCAATGTCAAGGCATAGTAGAAATGTCCTATTTTCTGCTGCTCTTTTTTGTGTCACCGCTCCTTCGATAATTTTGTGAATCACATACAACCGCTTTAAGTCCTTCTGTCTTGCCACGATAATGTCCTTACCTGCCATCCTGTCCTCCGTTGCTTCCGTAAATCAGACAGTTTGGCAATCCTTTAATAGGACGTTTCTACTTTGCTCATATAGGACATTATCATTTTGGCGTTACACAAAATAATTTTCGGCTTCATTTAAAACTCTGCTCTTCGGATGGGAATGTGCCTTTTTCTATGTCTTCTTTATAAGCCTTTATTGCTTTCAGTGCCTCTTCTTTGAGGCTGGCGTATCTCTTTACGAATTTTGGTACGAACCTTTCGAATAACCCGATGATGTCATGAAGGACAAGAACCTGTCCGTCGCAAAATGGGCCTGCGCCGATTCCGATTGTCGGAATGGAAAGCTCTGCTGTTATTTTTTTTGCAAGGTTCATCGGAATCGCTTCAAGCAAGAGTGCGAATGCGCCTGCATCCTCTGCGATGTGCGCCTCTTCAGTCAGTTTTTTCTGAGCTTCCCCTGTCTTTCCCTGAACCTTATATCCTCCCATTCTGTGTATTGACTGAGGAGTAAGGCCTATATGCGCCATAACAGGGATGTCTGATTTTGCCATTGCCCTGATATGTTCTTTCACTTCAGCTCCGCCTTCAATCTTTATTGCCGATGCGCCTGCCTCCTTCAGAAACCTTCCCGCATTCCTTACAGCGTCTTCTACGCTTGCCTGATAGGACATGAACGGCATGTCTCCTATGACCATTGCACTCTTTACAGCCCTTGATACCATCTTTGTGTGATATATCATCTCATCCATCGTGACGGGAAGCGTGTTTTCAAGCCCCTGAACCACCATTCCAAGAGAGTCTCCAACAAGTATCGCATCAATGCCTGCCTCATCAACTATCTGTGCGAACGGGTAGTCGTATGCTGTAAGCATTGTGATTTTTTTCTTTTCTGATTTTTTCTTTAAAAAGTCCTGAATGGTTATCTTCGGCATTAATGCCCTCCTTTAAAAAGCAACTGCAATCACCTCTGAAGGTTCGCTCTCTTTAAGCGATCCGACAGCAGTAACCCTGAATATGTGCTTCATCCCCATTTTCTCTCTTAAAGTGAACGCAGGGGTCACAGATTCTTTTACGAGTTTGAATCCGTCTTTTTCATTCACATTATCATAAACCCTGTATTTTGTTACCCACATCTCAGGGTTTTCTTTCCACGAAATAACGACTCTATCGTCTGCGACAACTGTTTGAAATCCTTCGGGCTTTGAAGGGATAAAGTTTGAAGGGTCAACCTTTATTTCCACTGATGCCTGTCCTTCACTCCGGAATTCCTTACTCAAAAGACTGCGGATTGTATAATAAACAGGACTGCCTGTTTCCAGATTGTCGGAATATTTGAGCGCTGTCAGCGGTTCTTTATTGATTGGATTGATGCTGTATTTGCCTTTCTCAGCGGTTCTGTAAATGTTATAAAGAATATTTGCGCCTGTGCTATCCCATGAAACGTTCAGGCTGTCATTGCCAACCTTGAATGAAATATTCTTTGGAGCAGGAGGGACAGATTCAGGTTTTATTTCAATTATGTTTGAATCCTC
>Ga0214473_10005133_pt1 | contig 15715 bp, 12 predicted proteins | sample RVTome_7_FD_203509 | JGI IMG/M metagenome (GOLD analysis project Ga0214473, IMG submission 203509) | Soil microbial communities from uranium-contaminated site in the Upper Colorado River Basin, Wyoming, United States - RVT98D197 | ecosystem: Environmental > Terrestrial > Soil > Contaminated >... | reverse complement strand
AGCATTGTACTTTTCGAGAAAGTCTCTATTACACAAGTACTTACGAAAATTATGTCGCAAAACGATTTTAACCAATTTCATAACCAGTTGTCCTTGTTCGACTTATAACGGGACAGTAGTGATCAATTATAATCCATAAATTTTCGTCCAGTGAAAGTATATTTCGCCGATGTACGATATTTTCACCGCCCCTGGTGTAGCCATAATGCTGCCCCGCGAAGATTTTGATGTCACTCGCTATGTCATATCGCAACAGATCGGATTTTATCCAGTCAAACCACATAAACTTGCCGTATTTTTGCATTTGGCTTTGACCATCGATAGAAATGGTATTATGGGCGGCTGTGGAGCCAAAAAGAGTTATACAAATTTGAATTTTCCGTCAGACATCTGACTTATACATTCGGCAATTTTAATATCGCCAATGCCGCTGAGTACAATTTCAGCGGTGGGGTCATTAAAGTTGAAAGCATTGACGGTAATATCCAACTCTGCAGGTGAAAAAATAGTGGCCATACAAACTGGCAGCAATATATGCCCTTTTATAATAAGTGTCGGTGAGGGGGTTTTATCACCATAATAGAGCGATTCCCAGCCTTCTATCGCAAGATTTTCCTGCCCCTTCACTAGGTTACAGCTCATCGATTCAGGAACAATCGTTTTTAACGTTATTGGCTGGCCGGAGACATTCGAGGTCCAAATGTTTTTATCGCGATGCCAATCAGCCGGGTGCATTCGCCATCGCAGAGTTATATCGTGCAAGCAGTTGCCAATTATGCTGTCAATTATAACATAAGTATTATTTATCCGGCATATACTTCGTCGGTGAATAACTTTGCCGGGAAGACGTGTATAACCGAAATGCTCTCCTTCAAAATAGCTAATTTGCCCGTTGGAAGATGTTTTGAAATGAAGAAGTTTGGAGCGGGTCCAGCGAAACCATAGAAACCTCGGTCCTTTGCACATCTGGTCAACGCCATCGATTTCAACACAGTTGTGCGCAGCCGTTGAAGAGAAAAACTTTTGCCAGGTTTTGTGGCAATAATACATATAAGTGCCGGCATCGCGCAAGACATTTTCACCTTTATACCACAAATCGACATGCAGCATATCAGCATGAGATGGGCGATCCCGATAAGTATGGCATCTGGTCAGCATATGGGAAAAAGTGCCGCGGAACACGTAGTAACCACCAGCAGGCGCGGCAAAATGAGCCACAGGCTGAAAAGGTTCGAGAGGGGATTCAAGAGATTCAGAGCCAAATAACCAAAGCATTTTCTCGTCCCACGGGCCAGGGGGGAAAACGCGTTTGCAGTACAAAAGATAATGGACAGCTTGCGCTACAGGTCGATAGTCCAGATAGTCACAACAACATAGCGGTAAAATATTAGCGCCATCATTAGGACCGTAATTTGGTACTCGACCGGTGGTCGGTTCAATCATTGCAAGTAGCCAGTGTAACGCTTTCTCCAAACGTTCTGTAACACAGGGTGGAAAGGGATATTTACTTAACTGACTGAGTCGTGCTGCCCACAAAATGTCGTCTAACATTACGCGGTGGTAATTCAGACTGTGTTGGACATAAGAACCATCGTCATAAATTTGTTTAACAGCTTCATCGATCAGAATCTTCCTGCCTTTTTCTTTCCATTTTCCTGCGGCCCTGAGTTCTGGAAACAAAAGTCCGATAGTATATAGACCGACGGCTTCGCTGATAACATGATTATTCTTCATGCTACGTGCGTAATTAACATTGTATTCCAAATGTCGGCCGGTATACCAGGCGAGTTCTGTTAATCGATGGTAATGACCGGCATTGGCTTGCGGGTCATTCAGGAAGACAAAGGCCGAAAACAACCATGCCATCATGCGAAAAGTGTTTTCCTGGCCACATGCCCACTGGACAGTAAGGCCATATGGATTCTGTTTATCCCAAGAGCCGAACATCTGCCAGAATAAATCGACAGCCAGATGGCTGCCGCTGCGGGTATATTCGCGCGCGAGGTAATAAGCCATACTGAACCGAGATAATTCCCAGACACACTTTATATCCTTAAAACGCGGGTCAAATTGCACGTAAGTGCTCCAGTGGTTTCCAACGGGCCAATTAAACTGATGAATGGGATCGTAATTATAAGATGGCGGCCAACCCACATCGCGAAAAGACCTGCTGAAAAAAAGTGCATGACCCTGCTGCAAATTACTGACTACATTTGTCACATTCCGGTCCCAACATTTTTTTCCGACCATTTTTTCCAACTTCTGCTGTATTTGCGGCAATTGTGCAGAAGAGGCAAAGAAATAGTTTGCCCGCGTTTTCCAGTATGACAGGGCGTTTTGAGGGATGTAGTCATCAACAAATTTGGAACGAAGCTGTTCGGACGACAGTTCACCACCTGGAAGGCGTTTCTTAAGAATGCCCGTTTTAATTCTGAATATTTGCCAGAAACGTCTGGTTATATTTCCTCTGCCTAAAGCGCGGATCGTCCAATAAGCTGTTGTTAGCTTATGCATTGTATTTTATCTCCTGCGCAAGGAAATGAACCATTAGTGGCAACGTCATATTGTATTTCAGGCGGTGACTATTTCTTCGGCCATTTGAAATTTTCACAATCAACCATCGGAGTTGACCTGTTAACTATCCACCGCTTTAGCACCTCAAGAAGCGGGTCAGCCATAACAAAGAACTGTCTGCCAGCATTAATATCCTGGGCCACGGGCTGTATTTTCCCCTCTGAAATACGCTTGACAACTTCGAGGAGTCCTTCAACACTTACGCGAGTGGCCCGACCTCGAAGTGCATATACACTCGCCAGCGCATCGGTCGAGACAGATTTACTAAAAAGGATTTCACCCGTATCAATTCCACAGTCGATATAATGAAAAGTTATCTTTGGTTTTACCCCATGAAATAAAGCCCACTCAGTGGCGTTCATGCCTCTGAACTGAGGCAGGGGACCTGCATGAGCATTTAAGACACCAACTTTCGGGGTTTGAATAAAATACTTCCGAAGAATTCCGCCTCCCGCGTAAACAACAAGGTCAGCGTCAGCCTGCCGCAAAGCGTCCAGAGCTTTTGGTGAGTTCAATGAGGAAACATTCACAAGCCTGGCGCGAACAGCTTTGCACGCCTGACCGACCGTTTTTGAATGTATTTTATTTTCACAAAAGTAATCCAGCATCGGCCTTACTTCTTCATAAACAGAAGTTGTCTCAATTTTTCCAGGCCAAAATCCTGCTCTTTGAATCTTTGAAATTAATTTTCTCAGACCGACTTGATGCAGATAAAAGCGCAATCGAGCTATATTAAAAAGTCGCACCTGCAAACATAACACGACGTTCTGTCCCTGAGCCGCCAGCAAATGAACCAGTGCTATTGCATGGAGGCTTTTATTGTATCCGGATGTGACCACAATTCGCATGGATTCTTCTCCAGTAACTGCTGTAAAATCTTATGGGCCGACATAACCGCATCGAGATAAAATTTGGCCGCCCAATTTGGATATCTAAACGTCATATAGCGTCCCCATAAAGGACTTGAACCTGCTACAGCACCGCGCAGATTTGGATTGAAACTACGGATGCGCTGACATTGCATTACATGCTGCAAGGCCTTTAAAGCGGCACTGATGTACCTGGCATCAGACAGGATATTGTAGATTTTCATCCAGACCAGCGCCATCTGACAATTACCTGTCAGACAGGTATACCAATACCGTCCTTTAAACTGCAAGTCATAGGCCCCCCCCAGCCGGCCTCGATATTCCATACGCCTTCGGAGAACATCAGCAGTTTTTATAGTTGCTTGTATGAAACGATTACCCTCAGGACCAAGTAGGCAACCACTTTCTATGAAACCTTCAAGGGTGTATGCAATTGTATGCGTAAAAGCCGGACGGTCGGGTTGAAAACCCCAGTTCTTTATCGCGCCATTTTCCTGTTGCCAGCCAAGTATGACCTCCAAAACACGTACTGCTGCGGCTTTTATTTTATCATCGGTCTTGCGAGAGCAAACTTCCAGCATTGGCCAACATACTCGGGTGTAATACGCTGGGCTGAAGCCGGGAACATAAGCGCAGTTTTTCCAAATTCCCTCAAGCTCATCCACCTGATTAGCCAGCCATGAAGCTGCGCGAAAAGCACTTGAAAGATATTTTTCCTGGTAAGTATAATCTGCTGCGGCGACAAGGCCTAAAATCATCTGACCGGTATTAAAAATTGAGGGGCCGGCTCTGTGACCTCTAATGACAACACCGCCGGGAAGAGCACCATTATCGAACTGCAACGACAATATCCAGTCAGCCTGTTTAATTGCGATGTCGGTATACTCGGGCTGGCTGGCAAATACTGCATAATTAAGTAAAGTTGGGATTATATAACCTGTAGTTTCCGGATACGACCAATACCATCCTTTGAAGGGATGATAAAACCGTGAGTAAAAACCAGCTGAACCGCTGCCGTCGCAAGCCTCAATGGAGCGAGCAAGCCATCTTGCGGCGGCTTCAGCACAAGAAACAAGATTATCTTGAAAAGCTGTCGGCCGCGCCTTTAGTGTATCGCTTTTGTGTATTGGTTCCATCCTGTTTCCTTCATAGATGCTTTATAGCTTTTAAACATTTACAACAATCGAACGTTTGGCTGATTCCATAGCGGCAAAACTTGCCAAAGTAACATTTTCAATTTCTTCAAAAGGTATCAGAGGTTCTCCGCCCTCAGAAATGGATTTAATAAAAGAAGTGAACTGATTGTTGTGCCCTTTGTCCTGCGACCAGAGATTCGTTTTCTTGAAGTTTTTAAAACCATAGCCTGTCAATTTCCTGAAGTTATCCAGTTCCAGAACTCTGCCCTGGCAGAAAACTTGGAAAGTCTCCTTGGGATAGCTTTTGGGGCCGTTCGCGAAATAGTTGAGCGTCCCTATGGAGCCGTCGGCAAATGACAATACTATTGTCATTTTGTCGGTTTTAACCTGCTCCGATGTATCCGCTCCTATCATCATGGCAGAAACCTTTGTTACAGCGGCGCCTGCAAGATAGGCCATAAAATCCATCCAGTGGCAACCTTCGCCGATAATTCTGCCGCCGCCTATTTCCATATTCTGCACCCAGATATCAGCGGGTATATTCCCCGCATTTATAAGCCAGTTCATACAAAGCGGGGCCGTCCTTGAAGAAACCAATCCTTTTATTTTGACAGCATGTGGCGAAAACCTCCGGTTAAATCCGACAAGCAACTGCTGGCTGTTATGCTCTTTATAAACCTGCTTTATATCTTCCAACTGTTCCTTGTTGAGGCACAACGGTTTTTCAACGTGTACATTTTTCCCCGCCTTTAATGCTTCGACAACCATAGGGCAGTGCAGGTCGTGTCTTGTCGTGATGAACACCGTATTGATTTCACTATCGCCCAGTAGCTGCCTGTAATCGTTGACGACTGTTTCAAATCCGAATTTTTTTGCTGCGTGAGAGCCGGCAACGCCATCTATGTCAGCTATCGTTTTGAGTCTCGCACCTGACTTTTTAAGAACAGGCAGCATGGCCATTTTGGCAAAATTACCCGCGCCTATAACACCGGCTATTACCTGAGGGTATTTGACAATTTGCGGTGGAGATGAAATTTTTACAGAGCTTTCTTTGCGCAAATCCGCACCCGGATATGTCAAAACCAGTGCTATCTTCGCAGAGTCTTCTGTCAGCATCTTATAGGCGTCGGTGGCCTGAGCTATTTCGATTTTTTCACTTATGAGTCCACCGACCTTTAATGCACCGCTCGACATAGCGTTCAGCACCGCTTCGAAATTTCTCTGTTCGGTCCACCTGACAAACGGCAGAGGATAATCCTGCCCGGCACTTTCATATTTCGTGTCATATCGTCCGGGCCCATACGAACAGGAAACCTGGAAACTCAGCTCTTTTTCGTAAAAATCGCTTCTGTCAAGATTAAGATTTACAACGCCGACAAGAACTATCCTGCCCCGTTTTCGGGACATTTGAGCGGACTGATGAACTATCTCGTCCCCTCTGGCTGAAGCCGTTATCAGTACCCCGTCAACCCCAACCCCATTCGTCATAGCCACTGCTGCTTCAATCGGGTCGATTCCGGTCGAAAGGTCTATCGTCTGAGCACCATATTTCTGCGCAAGCGCAAGTTTATTCTTGTCCAAGTCTATACCAATCACCTTACAGCCGTTGGCAATCAGCATCTGAACCGCCATAAGCCCTATAAGGCCAAGCCCCGAAACAACTATTGTCTCACCAAACGTAGGTCTTAACAGCCTGATTCCCTGAAGCCCGATTGACGCAAGGACTGTAAACGCTGCTTCTTCTTCGGCAACATTATTCGGCACTTTTGCGCATAGGTTTTTTGGCACACAAACATATTCGGCATGTGGTCCATTACTTACAACTCTGTCGCCAACCGCAAATCCTTCAACACCTTTACCGACTTCAACAACCGTGCCGCAATTGCAGTAGCCCAGCGGCAACGGCTCATCCAGCCGATTAAAAACCGCACGCAAGGTGGGAAGTAATCCGTCTGTTTTTATTTTATCTAAAACCTGTTTTACTTTCTCCGGCTGCTGCTTAGCTTTCCCGATTAGTCCGCTTTTGGCAAAACTCACCAGCATTTTTTCCGTGCCTGAAGAAATCAAACTGCAACGGGTCTTAACAAGCAAATGTCCTGCCTTTAATACCGGTGCGGGAACTTCCGCTACTGCAAGCTCACCTGTTCTGAGATTTTGAAGTATTTGTTTCATATGGCTTTATGCGTCCTCCTTGCTGGTTGAAATTGTTTCTTAATCAAAGGCCAACTAAGCAAGCTGAGTGAATAGCTGATAAAATTTTTCAGCACTTCTGATACAAGAGAAATTTTTTGCCCTTTCCTTGCCGCATTCCAAAATCTGGTGCAGGAGTTTATCATTATTATAAAGTTCAATTATCCATTTCGCAATTTCGCGTGGCGAGTGAGGCGGCACCAGAATCGCTGCTTGACCCGCTATCTCCGGAACCGCAGTTGCATTAACTGCAATTACAGGGCATCCACACGCCATTGCTTCAATTAATGGCATACCAAAGCCTTCAAAGACACTGGGATAAATAAGACAGGCACTTTGTCTGAATAAGTCCATTATACCTTTCAAATCCAACAAGCCGAGAAATTTGACTCTGTCTGCAATACGAAGTTTTCTGCTTTTGCGCTGCCACGAATCCCAATTTCCAGGGCCAGCTATGCGTAATTGCCAGTTAGTACCCGGCGCCATTTTCAAAAGCTCAACAAGTGTCAATAAAAGTGAGTCGTTATCCTTGTGCAACGAAGGTGCCTGTACCGCACATAGTATAGGTGAAAAACTCTTCACGCTATTCGGAGTTTCAGCTGATTCGATAAAGTCTGCGGTCAAACCATTGTAGATAACGTGGTTTCTCGGTTGTGACTCGGGGTTTATAGCTTCAGCACAGGTACGCATATACTGTGAAATGAAAACGTTGGCCTGCGCTTTTTCTAAGGCTTTTCTCGCTCCTAATGTTTGAGCAAGTCTGCGGGGACCTTTTATTATATAAGGCCATAGTGATTTCGCAAAAAGAGTCCAAAGATTCTGATGGTGTACAACTTGGGGGCATGGAGCATCGGGAATATGATAATTGTTAGTCAGCAATACATGGGCTTTTTCTTTCACAAGCAATTTAGGCAACTGTGTTTTTTCCCATAATTGCGAAACCATGGCGTTGGATATTTCCACTTTTCTGATATAGCTTTTCCAGCCTGCTGTCTCCAAGGCAGCCCATGATGCTGACCGACGCGAAAAAATTGCTATCTCGATATTGACCCCGATTTGTTTTAATCCTTCAAGAAGTCCCAATAATACGGATAATCCTCCTCCCGGGCTAATGTTAACTGCATTGATTACCAGTTTCATTTTTGTAAATCACCAGGCAGCATCACACCGTTTAGGAAATAAAATTTCCTGACTATAGTTATATCTTAAAATCAATTCTCTGCCAATTTCTGAAAAAATATATTCAAAATCTTTTCAGGGTCAAATCCCTTGTTAGCTAATTTAAGCGACTCCTGCCCCATTCGTTCTCTCTGCTTTATAGAGGTATTTATTATTCTCTGCAACGTTTCCCGAAAATTTTCTGAATCCAACGGATCAAATAAAAAACCATTTAAACCATCTGACACCGTCTCAGGGGCATTGCCGGTATATTTTGATATTGCTACCGGCAAACCTGCGAAAATGGATTCAATACACACCAAGGGCGATGGATCGGACAGCGCCGGATGAATGAACCAGTCTGCCGTTGTGTAATATTTGATTATTTCACTTTCATGTCTATAACCTGGAAGATAAACTTTTTCGGTCAGATTTAATTGTTTAGCCTCCATTCTCCAATCATCCAGCAGTGGACCGGCTCCAAGAATAATTATCCGGAAATTACCTCTAATATTTTTGGCTGCGTCAATAAGCAGATGGAATCCTTTGCTGCTCTTCATTTGACCGATACCAAGTATAACGATTACATCCTCAGGCATCGCGAGCTCTGCTCTTAATTTAATGCGTTCTTTTTTTAATTCTGATATTCTTGATTGGAGAATTGATGTGTCAATCAAGTTCGGAAGATGAATCTGAGAACATGATTTCATTTGAGGCTTAATGGAATAAACATACTTTTGAGCATTAATCCCAGGACACGCCATAAATTTAAATCCGGATAGTAAAATTCTTTTCCACATTCGAACAACAAGTGACATTCGTCCGGCAGATTTCAAATTACTTTCTGACCATAATATTTTTTGGCTTTTTGAGGGCAATAACGAACAAAACCAGCCTGTTATTGACATGAATGGAGCATACATAACATAATCAAACTTGCTGGATACTACGTCCCGAATAATATCCAAATTAAGAATTCCATAAGTAAAAAATTCTCGCGGCTTGCCATTTCGGGTCTTGGAATAATAATAAGGATATAAGTGTTTAAAATCTTCCGGTTTCCAGTTCCTCCTCGGCTCCTTTGTGGCCTGGTAAGCAAGATTAACCTCGATATCGTATTTTTTACCAACTTCATACATTTTATTGAACATAAAGGTTCTATAAGGCGTCGGGATGTTATTGATAATCAAAAGTCTCTTCATATTTAATGCTCTGCTATAATTTTAACATGATTTAATATGAATAATAACTGCTGTCATCTGTATACAATTCGTCCTGCTCTAACAAATACGAATCTTCATAAGTCTGCCTTCCAATGCGTTTTGTTGCCCAGGCCAATATTAAGAGAAAAGATACACGCATAAAACCTTGAACGAACATACTCGCAAAATCACCGCGCCATTGCGATGCGTAATCCGGCGCAACGGCAAACCACACCAGCCAGAGCACTTCATTCGATTGATTGTTAATAAGATACGTATTAAAGCCTCTGACAAACCAGCCGGCCAAAAAAGGAATAAATATTACACCTAAAAAACCAAAATTCATATAAGCCTCACCGATCGGAGTGGGACTCACATTTACCTTAGAATGTATTCCATGGTAAATAATAGTGCCTATTCCACCACCGGTAGTGGGTTTGCTCGGCCAAATTGAACGAGGTATCCAAAATACCAATCCCGGAATATACGTCTTCCCGTATTGAAAACCAAATTCAGATTCATTTTGGAAATCATACACCGCTCTTTCGAAAACAAAATGGCCTATCGAAAGACCCCCTCCAAAATTCCGCAGGGTTTCTGTTGACCAGATATTGGCAGCAGTTATTCCGCCTTTTCCCAAGTAAACACGTTGATGTCTGCTGGCACCTAAATATAATACAATACAAGCTGAAAAAACTCCAATTATAATCAAAAAAATGCTTCTGATAACGACTGTCCGCCACAATAATTTTTTATAATAGAAAAGGCACATCGCGCTGAATAAAACAGCAAAAACAGGCCGGCGGGAGAAATAAAATCTGAGCATCAGCATCAACATCGCAATTGAAAGCAGACCTGTTAACAGTTTGGTTATAAACTGTCCCCTATAACAAATGATTGCATAACTACCAAGCAGCACCATTGCTCCAATGCTCGCAGCATTAAGCCCCCTTATCACATTGACTAATCCTGAAGGGACAAAGTTAACTCCAGACCAGAAAATAGCAAGAAAAATTCCTGAAATTAAAATTATGAACCAAAGTTGAGCAAAATTAAGCCTTTCCGATGGAACAGGCAAAATCTTTGTCAAAAATTTCGCCTTGCCTGAATATAAGCCAATAATATATGCAATCGAACCTGCTACATACATAAATAGGAGATAGTTCTGTAGTCCGTACTCATTGGTTGCATCGGGCGCAGCAAATAATATGGTGCCAGGTATACACAACAAATATCCCAACCAGCTCACGGATATGGGGTCAACAAGAAGTCCATTGCCGGCAGTTAGATGAATTACTAACATTAATACGCCTAAACACAAAAGAAATAGTCCCACTGAAACCATTTAGAAAATCCCCTTGTTACTCAATTTTATTCTTTATAATCTCTTCATAAAATGACATAGTCTCTTTTGCCATTTTTTCTTCCGTAAATTTAACCGCAAGTCCCCTCGCGGAAATTCTGAGTGACTGCCAATGTTCGCAATGACTTGAAACTTCAGCTATTCTTTCAGCCAGTGAATCAGGAGTTCTATCTTCTGAAAAAACCCCGCCATTTCCATCTTTTAGCCATTCATTAATTCCGCCCTGTACCGGATAACTGAATATCGGAGTTCCGCAGGCAGCCGCCTCAAGAGCACCTATTCCAAATGTCTCATATTCTGAAAGCATCAAAAAACCGTGAGATTTTTTCAATACACTACTTGGGTCTACTATTTCACCCGCGAAAGTTACATAATCTTTTATATTTAGTTTCTCCATCTCTTCTTTCAACAAACTTTCCTGTGAGCCCGCCCCAACGAGTAAGAGCCTTGCATCAATATTATATTTTTTACGAAGGATATGTATTATCCTTACCGCATCGATTACATGTTTGTCCTTTGAAAATCTTGTTACCATAATAAGATCGAATCGTTTGTCGCTATCGGAACCGTATGAAAACTCCGAATCAGGAGAAAATCTGACAGTATCTATGCCATTATAAATTACCGTCCACATGGATTTTGGAAACAGATTAGCTCTTTGACAGGATTGTCTTAGAACATTTGAAACCGCAATTACACCATTTATGCTGCTGCCGTAAAATACGCTCGTGATTTTTGAACTTTTTCTACTGTTCCTTCCATGAATCGTGAATATTGTCGTGCAATTGCAAAGCCGCATTGTAATCGCTCCAAGTAATGGCAGACTATGAAAATGAACAATGTCAGGATTATTTTTTTTTATCTCTCGATAAAGTTTGCCGCAAATCGTAAAGTCGTGCCCGGAAGAACAATTGAGCGATTTGACCTCTGCACCCTGGTCTTGCATCATCTTCCCAAACCGGCCATTTTCTCCATAGATCAAAACTTTACAATTTTCAACAATTTTAACCTGTTGCCTTGTAAGTGACAAAACATGAGCACTTGTGCCGTTTACATATCCATTGGGAATAATATGTAAGACTTTCATATGAATAATGTAAATTAAGCTATTTTCTTTTAAAACACATCCCCGAAAAGCAACAACTTCTTGTTTGGGAACCGAATTTGACTTATTTCATCAGCTTTAAAAAATATCTTATAAATTTTATCCTTGCTGCCACTGTTCTTAATTTGTAATAACATCTGGTAATAAACCCCGGAGGAGTCATATATTTTTTTATTATTCTGTCAAAAGATACCGTGTCCAACTCATTAAAAAAATGCTTTCTTCTGGCATAGGGACGTACCGGCTCTTTCAAAGAGCGATTACTCGACAATGCTTCCTCTAAGGTACAGGGATATACATTTAGGTTTTTAGAAAAATCAGCAAACTCACTTTTACCCTTTTGGCTATTTATCAGTATCAAAGAAGTTCCGGTATTATCATCCAACTCCGGACGGTGATTGCCAATACCCCAAAAATCAGCCATCGTTATATCACCAATTCTTGGCAAACAAGCGAATGGACAGGCATGACAACTCGGACGTAAATAAATATTTCGAAGAAAACCAATCAAAAAAGGGTCTTCTTTTAGAGACTTAGAATATTTACAACTATTTCTGAATCGGGATGTCAAACTATAAAACTTCCAACCAGTTACTTTGTCTCGAAAGGAAACATCACATATTTGCGAGCCATACGTATTTTCGAGAAATTTTAAGTATAAACGCCATACTTTCGGAGATGGCACACCATGACAGACAAGGTCACCGGTTAGTAAATTCTCATAATCTTTTTGTAAAAAACCATATAGACCAGCTACCTGGCAGGGAGTACCCGTAAAGAACACTTTCTTGTTATTTTCAAGATATGTTTTAACTGTTTTATAAACGCTCCCTATTTCGCTTTGTACGTATTTAGAGCCAGTCAACCCTTTTAAATCAGCGTAATTGGATGCTTCCTTATGAATAACTTTCATGTTTTCATCAAAACCTGCTCCGAAAACAATTCCTCCTTTGCCGATAATACCAGTTGCAATCGCCCAGAAAATGCCCCCTGACGAACTATTATTTAGAATATCAACTGACTTGTTCTTTGCGGCATAAACCTCGATGTCGCTAATTTGATTCAAATCACCGCGTGGGGAAATTATAGGACAAACTTTGTTGCAAAGACCGCACTTGATACATTTATCAGGGTCTATTTCAGGATAAAAAAATCCTTCTCCGTCCTCAATCATTCTAATTGCATCTTTAGGGCAGGCGTTAAAGCACGCAGAACACCCTGTACAGTCTCGCCTGTCTATTTCAAGCATAATTTTTCTTTCCCAATAGCAATGTCTTGGCTCTCATTAGCGGCTTTGTAACATAAGATTTTTCATATTCATTCATTCCGAATAAATATATAGACAGCATATAAATAACAGCGAAAATCATCACCCGTGCTATAAACATAATCCATGAGTCATTATTTAAAAACAAATTAAACAGCAAGCTAACCAGTACTGTTCCTAATATGGCAGGCAGCAGCTTGGATATAGACTTGAAAAAACGAGGTATATTCAGGCCTACCTTATAATGGTAATAAATATTTATTATTATTATGTTTCCGACTGTAAGAGATGCCGCCGTGCTAACTGCAATTCCAATCCCATCGTAATACTTCGCCAGGACAAAACCTACCGCCAAATTTGCAATCGTAATCCCCAAATAAACTATCGCACGAAAAGCATGTTTGTTCTGAGCCTGTAATATCGATATTCCAACATTTTGGATTAATGGAATCGCAAGCGGAACCATCATAATAACAGCAATGGTAAATGACTGGACATAATCCTTGCCGACCCAGAACACAACAAATTGCTTTCCGAACAGAATAAACCCGCTTAATATAAACCCAATAAGTAGAAACTGTATTCTACCAACCTTAATCAAAAGTTCTGTCAAATCTTCGCCGCTGGCCCCGGAAACCACCATCTGCGTAGCCCTCGGCAAAAATAGCCCCGACATTGCGCCGGAACACTGCATAAAGTAAAGATTTAGTTGTAAACCTATAGAATAAACCGCTACGGCAGCAGTGCCCGAAACTATCCCGAGCACCAGATTGCCTACCCGCCAGTAAATCTGATCAGTAATCATACTGAGAAAAATAAAAAAAGAAAAAGAAAACACTTCTGCAATAAGCAGCTTATCAAGATGATGCAGATAGATTTTAATCTTCAGTTTGGCGAATACGTAAATAACACTTGCTATCAGCATCCAAAGGTTGAGCACTGTATCGAGCAATACTATTCCAAGCGCCTTATAGCCTAACAATAACAAAGCAACAAGCATAACAGCCTTACATACAGTGCGTAAAACGGCAAGATTTGAAGCAAAGATAAATTTTTCATACCCTTTGATTACACCTATAAAGTATTTTGCAAGCAGAGTCGCAGGCATATTGATTATAACGAGTGAAAATAACTGTTTGGCTTTTGATAATTCTTCAGTAGTAAAAGACCGACCAAAAATAGTTTTGATGTTCCAGTAAAATATCACCCCCGCAAGAACAAGAATTACTGCAATTACAGAGTATATTATTAGAGTAATTGCAAGAAAATTCTCTTTTCCCTTCTTATCTTTTTCGGCAATATATTTTGCAAGATAGCGGATTATTGTACTGTTAAGGCCGAAATCAAGTATCATAAAATAGCCGATAAAAGACCCCATAAGCGTATATAACCCGAATTCCGAGGGGCCTAACCTGCGTACCATAAGAGGCATTATGAATAACCCAACAAATGTATTGAGAAAAATAACCACGTACGAAAGAACCGCTCCTGCTTTAATTTGATTCATTATTCAGCAACCCGATTATTTCATTAAAACCTTAATTCTATTACCTGCGCTCCAAGCGTTGTCTATATAACTTGGCATCTTCTGATTCAAATAATTTCTTAGCTCTGATTCGCGCTCGCGCAATTTCTCGAACGACTTAACTAAATCTTCGCGGCTATTAAGAGACTGAACCGGCAAAACAAAGTCTTGTTCAGTTCCAAAAATATCTCGCGCTATTCCTCTGGACTTGACACTGTACCCAATAACCAAAGTCGGTACGCACGTTGAATAACCTGCGATACTTGCATGCGTCCTCGCTGCAATCAGCATTTTACATTTAGAAATTATATATTTTGTCTGCGGTGCGTTGTAATTTGCTTCAAGTAATAATACACGACCTGTGCCCATAAATTCATTGTAGAATCTTTTCATATATTCATAATCATTGTTGATAGACCATGTAACATGAGGAATTAAACAAATTTTGAAAGGAGTTTTATCAATTATGTGCCGCATAAGTGCAGATACGGCTTGCACTACACTGTCTTCCTCGCCGTATCTCACTATCAATGGACTAATATTTATCCCAACCATGCCACCGTCTTCCCATCCGTTCGGCAAGGGAATTTCCTGACATTCCATAGTAAAGGCAGGATCAGAATGCAAATAAGCATTTTCTGTAATCCCCTTTTCCATAAATGCATGATAAGTAATAGATTCTCTGACTATTTTTAAATCATAGCTTTTTAAATCCTCCGCCATTTGGCCATCAATAGCATCAGGCTCAACTGATGCGCCCCAGAGTACAAGCTTTTTATTTAATCTTTTTATTTCTTTATTGATGTAAAACAAATGTTTGGGATGGCCGTAACAATAATTGTCTCCTCCAATTGACAAGCAAACATCTGAATTTTTTGCAAAGTTGATAACTGCTTTATGCAAAGGCTGCAATGTAGCCTTCTGTCTTAAAACCCGCATTGCAAAAATAGATGCAAACCATACAGGTGTATATTTTTTATACGATTTTACTATTTCCACTCCATCGATGTCGGCTACTTTAGATATCTTATCTTCTCCTGCTCGATTTGAAGCAACCTGAATATTGGTATCACCCAAACTATGTTTGAGTATCTTAACTGTTCCTCGCACAATTGCCTCACATCCACGGTTACCGCTGCCGCCATGCCCAAAAAGAAATACTTTTGCCATAACTTTATACCTTAACTCACTACTGTCCCGTTATAAGTCGAACAAGGACAACTGGTTATGAAATTGGTTAAAATAGTTTTGCGACATAATTTTCGTAAGTACTTGTGTAATAGAGACTTTCTCGAAAAGTACAATGCTGAGAATTTGCAGGATTTC
>Ga0214473_10005132_pt1 | contig 15715 bp, 17 predicted proteins | sample RVTome_7_FD_203509 | JGI IMG/M metagenome (GOLD analysis project Ga0214473, IMG submission 203509) | Soil microbial communities from uranium-contaminated site in the Upper Colorado River Basin, Wyoming, United States - RVT98D197 | ecosystem: Environmental > Terrestrial > Soil > Contaminated >... | reverse complement strand
TTGGAGGCCAGCGCCGACGAGCGCGAGACCCGCGGGTTCATCTCGATCACCACGAGCTCCCCGTCGCGCGGGTTCACGGCGAACTGGATGTTCGAGCCGCCCGTGTCGACGCCGATCTCCCGGATGATGGCGATCGCCGCGTCGCGCATCACCTGGTACTCCTTGTCGGTGAGCGTCTGGGCGGGGGCCACGGTGATCGAGTCGCCCGTGTGCACGCCCATGGGGTCGAAGTTCTCGATGGAGCACACGACGACGACGTTGTCGGCGCCGTCGCGCATCACCTCGAGCTCGAACTCCTTCCAGCCGAGCACGCTCTGCTCGATCAGGACCTCGTGGCGGGGCGACTGCTGGAGCGCCCACGCCACGACGCGATCGAACTCCGCTTCGTCCCCGGCGACGCCGGCCCCGGTGCCCCCCAGGGTGAAGCTCGGCCGGATGATGGCGGGGAGGCCGACCCGCGGGATCAGGGTCCGGGCCTCGCCCAGGGAGCGCACGTAGCCCGACGCCGGCACCCGCAGGCCCAGGCGCTCCATGGCCGTACGGAAGCGCTCCCGGTCCTCCGCCTTGAGGATCGCGTCGAGCCGCGCGCCGATCAGCTCCACCCCGTGGCGCTCCAGGATCCCCTTCTCCGCCAGCTCGATGGCCAGGTTGAGGGCGGTCTGGCCGCCGATGGTGGGGAGCAGCACGTCGGGCTTCTCCCGCTCGATGATCATCTCGAGGCTCTCGGCGGTCATGGGCTCGATGTAGGTGGCGTCGGCGGTCTCGGGATCGGTCATGATGGTGGCCGGGTTGGAGTTGACCAGGACCACCCGGTAGCCCTCCTCGCGCAGCGCCTTGCAGGCCTGGGTGCCCGAGTAGTCGAACTCGCAGGCCTGGCCGATCACGATCGGCCCCGATCCGATCACCAGGATCGAGCGGATGTCGTCGCGCCGCGGCACGGCTACGCCTCCCCCCGCGCCACGTCCGCGCCCGTCACCGCCTCGCCCGCCTTGTGGCGCTCCACCATGCGGCGGAAGCGCCGGAAGAAGTAGGTGGCGTCGTGGGGCCCCGGCGAGGCCTCGGGGTGGTACTGCACCGAGAAGAGCGGGCGGCGCGCGTGGGCCAGCCCCTCCACCGTACCGTCGTTCAGGTTGCGGTGGGTGACCTCCACGGGCTCGCCGGCCGCGCGCAGAGAGTCCGCGTCCACGGCGTAGCCGTGGTTCTCCGCGCAGATCGCCACCTTGCCCGTCGCAACGTCCTGGCCGGGCTGGTTGCCCCCGTGGTGGCCGAAGCGCAGCTTGCGCGTCCGGCCGCCCAGGGCGAGGCCCAGGATCTGGTGTCCCAGGCAGATGCCGAAGAGCGGCAGCCGCCCGGCCAGCTCGCGCACGATGGGCTGGACGCCGCGCACGCCCGCCGGGTCGCCCGGCCCGTTGGAGAGGAAGACCGCATCGGGCCCCAGGGCCAGCGCCTCCTCCGCCGGAAACGTGGCCGGCACGACCGTCACGTCGAAGCCCTGCTCGAGCAGCAGCCGCAGGATGTTGCGCTTGATGCCGTAGTCGTAGGCCACCAGGCGGAGCGCGGACTGCGGCCTCGGCGGGCGGGGCAGCTCGCCGGCAATTCCCGGCCAGCGGCCCTCGCTCCAGCGGTAGGGCTCGCGGCAGGTGACCTCGGCCACCAGGTCGCGGCCGTCCAGCGTGGGCTCGCGGCGCGCCCGCTCCACCAGCGCGCCGGCATCCTGCTGGGCGGGCTGGGTGGAGAGGGCGGCGTTCTGGAAGCCGCGGTCGCGGATGCGGCGCACCAGGGCGCGGGTGTCGAGGCCCGCGATGGCGGGAACGCCGTGCTGGCGCAGGAAGGCGTCGAGGCTCGTGCGGGCCCGCCAGTTGCTCGGCGCCTCGAAGTGCTCCTTCACGATGAAGCCGCGCAGGTAGGGGCGGGGCGACTCGTCGTCCTCGGGGTTCGCTCCCACGTTCCCGATCTGCGTGCAGGTCATGGCCACCAGCTGGCCCGCGTACGAGGGATCCGTGAGGATCTCCTGGTAGCCGGTCATGCTGGTGTTGAAGCAGATCTCCCCGACGCCCACGCTCTCGGCGCCGAAGGCGCTTCCGCGGTAGACCGTGCCGTCGGCCAGGGCGAGGAGCGCCGGCCGGGGGGAAGCCAGCAGACGGCTCACGGGACGAGCACCCCCCGATCCGCGTGGTAGACCAGGGAGCCGCCCACCACCGTGGCCACCACGCGACCGTCGAAGGCGCGGCCGTCCCAGGGCGAGTTGCGGCTCTTGGAGTAGCCCTTGGCGGCGTCGTAGGTCCAGCGCCGCTCGGGGTCCACCACCACCACGTCCGCTGGAGCGCCCACCGCCAGGCTGCCGGCGGCCAGCTTGAGGATCCGCGCCGGCTCCGTGGAGAGCCGCCGCACCAGCTCCAGGGGCGAGAGGACGCCCTCGCGCACCAGCTCCAGGACCACGGCCAGGGCGGTCTCCAGGCCGATGATCCCGGGCGGCGCCAGCGTGAACTCCACCTCCTTCTCGTGGACCGCGTGGGGCGCGTGGTCGGTGGCGATGGCGTCGAGGGTGCCGTCCGCCAGGCCCTCCCGGCAGGCGCGGACGTCCCCGGCCGAGCGCAGCGGCGGGGCCATCTTGGTGTGCGTGTCGTAGCCGGCGGTGGCCTCGTCGGTCAGCGTCAGGTGATGGGGCGTCACCTCGGCGGTCACGTGCACGCCCCGCTCGCGGGCCCGGCGGATCAGCTCCACGGCGCCCGCCGTGGAGACGTGGGCCACGTGGAGGTGGGCGCCGGTCAGCTCCGCGAGCATCAGGTCGCGGGCCACGTGCACCGCCTCGGCGGCGGCCGGGTTGCCGGGCAGGCCGAGGCGCGTGGATACCGGCCCCTCGTTCACGACGCCCTCCCCCACCAGCGTGCGGTCCTCGGCGTGGGTGATCACCGGGCGCTCGACCAGGCGCGAGTACTCCAGCACCCGGCGCATCACGCCGCTGTCCATGATGGTCCTGCCGTCGTCGCTGAAGGCCACCGCGCCGGCCTTCACCAGGGCCACCATCTCGGTCATCACCTCGCCCGCCAGGCCCCGGGTGGCGGCGGCCACCGGGTACACCCGGGCCGGCGAATCCTGGCGGGCGCGGTCCAGGATGTAGTCGGTGACCGACGGGTCGTCGTTGACCGGCTGGGTGTTGGCCATGCAGGCCACCGCCGTGAAGCCGCCGGCCACGGCGGCCCGGCCTCCGCTGGCGATGTCCTCCTTGTACTCCTGGCCGGGCACGCGCAGGTGGGCGTGCAGGTCCACGAAGCCCGGCGCGATCCAGCCGCCTTCGGCGTCCAGCACCTCGGCGCCCCGCGTGTCGATGGCCGCGTCCACGGCCACGATCACGCCGTCCTCGATGAGCACGTCCCCCGCCTCGTCCCGGTTGCGGGCGGGATCGAGGATCCGCCCTCCGCGCACGAGCAGGCGGCTCACAGCGGCCCCTCGGCGCCGACCGCGCGCTCGCGTCCCGCCAGCAGGTAGAGCACCGCCATGCGCAGGGCCACGCCGTTGCGCACCTGGTCCAGGATCACGCTCGGGCGGTGGTCCGCCAGGTCGTGCGCCAGCTCCACCCCCCGGTTCACGGGACCGGGGTGCATCACGATGGCGTCGTCCTTGGCGTAGCGCAGCGTGGCGCGGCTGATGCCGAACGTCTCGGCGTACTCCCGGATGCTCGGGAAGAGCGAGCCGGCCAGCCGCTCGAGCTGGATGCGCAGCGCCATGACCACGTCGGCGCCGTCCAGGGCCTCGCGCAGGGAGATGAACGCCTTCACGCCCAGGGTCTCGATTCCGGCGGGCAGCATGGTGGGCGGACCCGCCACCCGTACCTCCGCCCCCATCTTGAGGAACCCGTAGATGTTGGAGCGTGCCACCCGCGAGTGGACGATGTCGCCCACGATCGCCACGGTCAGGCCGTCGATCCGGCCCTTCTCCTGCTGGACGGTGAGCAGGTCCAGCAGCGCCTGGGTGGGGTGCTCGTGGGCGCCGTCCCCCGCGTTGATGACGGGGGAGTCCAGCACGTCCGCGATGCGCTTGGGGACGCCCGCCACCTGGTGGCGCACCACCACCGCGTCCGGCTGCATGGCGTCGAGGGTGCGGGCCGTGTCGAGGATGCTCTCGTGCTTGGAGAGGCTCGAGCTGGAGGTGGAGAAGTTGATCACGTCGGCCGACAGGCGCTTGCCCGCGATCTCGAAGCTGGTGCGCGTGCGGGTCGAGGGCTCGAAGAAGAGGTTCACGATGGTGCGCCCGCGCAGGGTGGGCACCTTCTTCACGGTGCGCCGGCTCAGCTCCTGCATGCGCTCCGCGGTCTCCAGGATGCGCTCCAGGTCGGCGCGCTCCAGGTCCTCGACGGCGATCAGATCGGTCGCGATCATGCGCCCCCCTCCGCGCCCGCCGGCACCACCACCACCCGCAGGGGGCCCTCGAGCCCCCCGTCCTCCCCGCGGAGCTGCACCGAGTCGCCGATCTGCGTGGGGATGTTCTTGCCCACGTAGTCGATCCGGATGGGCAGCTCCCGGTGGCCCCGGTCCACCAGCGCGACCACCTGCACGGCGCGCGGCCGCCCGAAGTCCATGAGGGCGTCCATGGCCGCGCGGATGGTGCGGCCGGTGCTGGCCACGTCGTCCACCAGGACCACGATCCGGTCGTCCACCACGGAGGGCATCTCGGTGCGGCGCAGCCGGGGACGCTCGCCGCGGCTGATGAGATCGTCCCGGTAGAGGGTGGTGTCGAGGATGCCCACGGTGACGTCGGCGTCGGCGATCTGCCGCAGGTTCTCGGCGAGCTGCCGGGCCAGGGGGATGCCGCCGTTGGGAACGGCTACCAGGTAGAGGCGTCCCAGGTCCTGGTTGCGCTCGACGATCTCGTGGGCGATCCGCATGAGGGCGCGGCGGATCCCCGTGTCGTCGAGGACGACGCTTCCGGAGGCGGCGCCCCCGGAGGCGGGTTCCGAGCCGGGAGAAGCGGGAGATCGGGCGGTTTCGTGGGCCACTGGGCACCTTTTTCCGCCTCACGGGACGGACTTAAAAGGCGGTTTCCGGGCCGCAGGATATGGCGCCCGGAGACCCCCGTCAATCCACCCCGTCCCCGATGCGCCCCCAGCGGGTGCGGTGCACCAGCAGGTCCCACCACGTGAGGGGGTTGGCCAGCTCCAGCCAGCCTCCGTTGAAGTCCCACGACCAGTAGAGCACGAAGGCGGGCCCCTTGATGTCGTCCAGGGCCACCGTGCCCCAGTTGCGGCTGTCGTTGGAGTGGTCGCGGTTGTCCCCCATGACGAAGTAGCGGCCCGGCTCCACGGCGAAGCGGCGCTGCTGGAGGCCCACGAGCATGGGATCGTCGAGCACCTGATAGGCCCGGCCGCCGTTCTCCTCGAGGCGCACCCGCAGCCGGCGGCCGGCCTCGTCGGGGAAGGCGCCGTCCCCGGCCTCCCCCTTCAGCGCCTCCCCGTTCACCCGCAGGGTGCCCATGTCCACCTCCACCGTGTCGCCGGGGAGCGCGACGATCCGCTTGACGAACTCCTCGCGGCGCAGCTCCGGACGGCGGTCGGCGGGGTAGATCGCCTCGCGGTCGCGCCCCACGCTGAAGACGATCACGTCCCCGCGGCGGGGATCGCGGATCTTCGGGAGGCGGACGCCGGCGAAGGGGATCTTCACGCCGTACGCGAACTTGTTCACGAAGAGGTGATCCCCGATCAGGAGCGTGGGGAGCATGGATCCCGACGGGATCCGGAAGGGCTCGATCACGAAGGCCCGGACGCCCAGCGCCAGGAGCACGGCCACCACCAGGGTGTTGGCCCCCTCGAGCTGGCGGCGCAGCCACGAGCGGGGGACCTCCTCGGCCTCCTCGTACTCGACCCGGCTCCCGGTGCGTTCCTCGCCGGCGCGGCTCGAGGTCATTCTTCGCCGAGCCGCAGCGCGGCCAGGAAGGCCTCCTGCGGGATCTCCACCGACCCGACGCGTTTCATGCGCTTCTTGCCCTCCTTCTGTCGCTCCAGGAGCTTGCGCTTGCGCGTGATGTCGCCACCGTAGCACTTGGCGGTCACGTTCTTGCGCAGGGCCTTGACGGTGGTCCGGGCGATGATGCGGCTCCCCACGGCGGCCTGGATCGCCACCTCGTACATCTGGCGGGGGATGAACTTCTTGAGCCTGCGCGCCAGCTCCGCCCCGCACGCCTGGGCCTTGTCCCGGTGGACGATCAGCGAGAGGGCGTCCACGGGCTGGCCGTTGACCAGGATGTCGAGCTTGACGAGATCGGCCGGGCGGTAGCCGATCAGCTCGTAGTCGAAGGACCCGTAGCCTCGCGTCACGCTCTTGAGCCGGTCGTGGAAGTCCACGACGATCTCGGCCAGGGGAAGCTCGTAGCGCACCTGCACCCGTGAGCCGTGGACGCGCATGTCGCGCTGGCTGCCGCGCCTCTCCTGGCAGAGCGCGAGCACCGCTCCTACGAACTCCGAAGGCGTGTGGACGGTCGCCAGGATCACGGGCTCCTCGATGCGCTCGATGGCCCCCGGCTCCGGAAGCGCCGCGGGGCTCTCGATCTCGCGCACGCCGCCCTGGCGATCGACCACGCGGTAGCGGACGGTGGGGGCCGTGGTGATGAGGTGCAGCGCGTACTCGCGCTCGAGACGCTCGTGGACGATCTCGCCGTGCAGGAAGCCCAGGAAGCCGCAGCGGAAGCCGAAGCCCAGGGCCGCGCTGGTCTCGGGCTCGTAGGCGAAGGAGGCGTCGTTCAGCCGCAGCTTCTCCAGGGAGGCCTTGAGCGACGCGTAGTCGTCGGCCTCCACCGGGTAGAGACCGCTGAAGACCATCGGCTTCACCTCGCGGAAGCCGGGCAGCGGCTGGGCCGCCGGCCGCGCGGCCTCGGTGAGGGTGTCGCCGATGCGCACCTCGTCCAGGCTCTTGAGGCCGGCGATCACGATGCCCACCTCGCCCGCGCCCAGGGCGTCCACGGCGCTCGGGTGGGGGTCCACCACGTGGAGCTGCTGGATCTCGTGCTCGCTGCGGCGGGCCATGAGCCGCACGCGCGCGCGCCGCCGCAGGGTGCCGTCCACCACCCGCACCAGCATGGCCACGCCCACGTACGAGTCGAACCACGCGTCGAAGAGCAGCGCCCGGGCGGGCGCCTCGGGGTCGCCCCGGGGAGGGGGGACCTCGGCCACGATCCGCTCCAGGAGCTCCGGCACGCCGGCGCCGGTCTTGGCCGACACGGGAAGCACGCTGGCGGCGTCGAGACCGATCACCTCCTCGATCTCCTGGGCCGTCCGCTCCGGGTCGGCGGCCGGCAGGTCCACCTTGTTGGCCACCGGGATCAGCTCGAGGCCCGCTTCGACGGCCAGGTAGGCGTTGGCCAGGGTCTGGGCCTCCACGCCCTGGGAGGCGTCCACCACCAGCACCGCCCCCTCGCACGCCGACAGGGCGCGCGAGACCTCGTAGGAGAAGTCCACGTGGCCGGGAGTGTCGATCAGGTTGAGGACGTACTCCTCGCCGTCGCGGGCCCGGTAGCGCATGCGCACGGTCTGCGCCTTGATCGTGATCCCGCGCTCCCGCTCCAGGTCCATCTTGTCGAGGAACTGCTCCCGGCGCTCGCGGGCGGCGAGCGTGCCGGTGGCATCCAGCAGCCGATCGGCGAGCGTGCTCTTGCCGTGATCGACGTGCGCGATGATGCAGAAGTTGCGGATGCGCTGGCGGTCCGTCACGCGCGGGGCTCACCTTCCCTCTCGAGCTCCGCCACGAAGTAGGCGAGGGTCCGGCGCAGGCCTTCCTCGATGGGCACCCGGGGCTCCCACCCCAGGATCCTGCGGGCGAGGCTGTTGTCGGCGCGCCGGACCTTGGGGTCGTCGGGAGGCAGGGGGGCGTGGACGATGCGGCTCCGGCTGCCCGCGATGCCGATGATGGTCCGGGCCAGCTCGAGCATCGTCACCTCGTTCTGGCTGCCGATGTTGACCGGCCCCACGTAGTCCGAGTTGAGCAGGCGCCAGATGCCCTCCACCAGGTCGTCCACGTACTGGATGGACCGGGTCTGGGAGCCGTCGCCGAAGACGGTGACGTCCTGGTTCCGGATCGCCTGGTTCATGAAGGTGGGGATCGCGCGCCCGTCGTGGATCTGCATGCGCGGGCCGAAGGTGTTGAAGATGCGTACGATCCGCACGTCCACCCCGTGGTGGCGGTGGTAGGCCATGGTCATGGCCTCGGCGAAGCGCTTGGCCTCGTCGTAGACGCCGCGGATGCCCACGGGGTTCACGTTGCCCCAGTAGGTCTCGGGCTGCGGGTTCACCTCCGGGTCGCCGTAGCACTCGGACGTGCTGGCCAGCAGGAAGCGCGCCCCCTTGGCCTTGGCGAGGCCGAGCGCCTTGTGGGTGCCGAGGGAGCCCACCTTGAGGATCTGGATGGGCAGGCGCTGGAAGTCCGCGGGGCTGGCGGGCGACGCGAAGTGGAGGATCGCGTCCAGCTCGCCGGACACGTACAGGTAGTTGGTGACGTCGTAGTGCTCGAAGTCGAAGCCCGCCTGGCCGAGCAGCTTCTGGATGTTCTCCATGCGGCCGGTGAGGAGGTTGTCGAAGGCGAGGACGTGGCAGCCCTCCGCCAGCAGCCGGTCGCACAGGTGCGAGCCGATGAAGCCCGCCCCGCCGGTGACCAGGACCCGCCGCAGCCGCCGGCTAGCCGCCATCGCTCACCACCCAGGTGGGCAGCCCCTGCTCGCGCTTCAACCTGCGCGCCAGGCCCTCGGCGTCCGGGCGGCTCGCCACCGGGCCCACGCGCACCCGCCAGCGCCGGCCGCCGCCTTCGCCGGAGGCGTCCACGTAGGCCGGGAAGCCCTTGCCCGCGAGGCGCCGGTGCAGATCCGCGGCCGGCCGCTCCTCGCCGAAGGCGCCCACCTGGACCGAGAAGCCGCCGGAGGGTGCGGCGGCCACCGGCGGCGGGCGGGGCGGGACCGCCGCGGGGGGCCGGGCCGCCTTCGGGGACGGAGACCGGGCGGAAGGCGGGGACGGCGCCGGTGCCGCCGCAGTCCGCGCGCCCAGGGGCGGCGGCTCTGGAGCAAACGGGGGAGCGGGCTCCAACGGCCCGGCCTCGGCGGGCGGGGCCACCGGCTCCGGCGCGGGCTCGACCCCGGGCGCCGGCTCGGGCGGGGCGGGCGCGAAGTCCGGAGGCGCCACGGGCACGCCCTCCGCAGAGCCCTCCAGCCCGGCGAGCGGCACCTCCTCCGTGCGGCCCGCCAGGTGGCTGGCCAGCAGATCCGGATCCTCCCAGGTGGCGCCCACCACCAGGCCCAGGGCGAAGCCCACGGCCACGAGCACGCCGGCGCCCACCAGGGTCAGGAAGAGACCCGGTCCCGTGCGTCCGCGCTCGCGCCGTCCGTCCATCGCTTCGCTCACATCCGCTCGGGAGCGCCGATCCCGAGCAGCTCGAGGCCCCCGCCCAGCACGCGACGGACCGCCAGCGTGAGCCCCAGGCGGGCCGACGTGAGCGCGCCGTCGTCCGAGAGGATCCGATGCCGGACGCCGTCCTGGACGTAGGGGTTCCACAGGCCCGCCAGGTCGCGCAGGTAGTAGGCCAGGTGATGGGGCTCCCGGGACTCGGCCCCGAAGGCCACCAGCGCCGGGAACTCCCCCAGCTTCTTCACCAGCTCCACCTCCTCGGGAAGATCGAGCCGCTCCGCGTCCACGTCGGCGGCCTCGGGCATGGCCACGCCGAGCTCCGCCGCCTTGCGCTCGATGCCGAAGGTGCGCGCGTAGGCGTACTGGAGGTAGTAGGCGGGGTTCTTCCTCCAGTCGTGCTCGCGGGCCAGCTCCAGGTCGAAGTCCAGGTGCCCGTCCGCCTTGCGGTGGATCATGAAGTAGCGGAAGACGTCCGCCCCCACGTCCTCCAGGAGCTCGTCGACCGTGACGTAGGTGGCGCGCCGGGTCGACTGCTTGACCTGCTGCCCGCCCGCGGTGAGGGTGACGAACTGGTGCATGACCAGGGTGATGGCGTCGGCGTCGAAGCCCAGCGCCCCGGTGGCCGCGCGCACGAAGGGGAACTGCGCGTAGTGGTCGGCGCCCTGGACGTCGATCACCAGGTCGAAGCCGCGCTGGAGCTTCTCCCGGTGATAGGCGATGTCCGGGAGGAGGTAGGTGGGCTCGCCGGTGCCCTTCACGAGCACGCGGTCGCGATCGAGGCCGAGGCGGGTGGCGCGCAGCCAGACGGCGCCGTCGGCCTCTTCCACCAGGCCCCGGGCGCGCAGGTCCTCGAGCACCGCCTCGAGCTTCCCTTCCTCGTAGAGGGATTTCTCGTTGAAGTACTCGTCGAAGCGGATGCCCAGCGCGTCCAGGGTGCGCCGGATCCCGGCGAAGATCTCCATCTCGGCGGCCTCGCGGAAGAGGCCGGCGGCGGGCTCGTCCAGCAGGCCGTCGCCGTGGGCCGCGTGCAGATCGCGGGCGATCTCGGCGATGTACTCGCCCCGGTAGCCATCGCGGGGGAAGACCACCGGCAGCCCGTCGATCTCCCGGGGCCACTCCGCGCCCTCCTCGAAGGCCTCGGGCGGCGGCGGCGCCGCGCGCCCGAGCCGCTCCAGGTAGCGCGCCCGCACCGATTCGCCGAGTACGCGCATCTGGCGCCCGCCGTCGTTGAAGTAGTACTCGCGCGTCACGTCCCAGCCCTGGTTCTCGAGCAGCCGCGCGAGGCAGTCGCCGATCACCGCCTGGCGCCCGTGCCCCAGGGTGAGCGGGCCCGTGGGGTTGGCCGACACGAACTCCACCTGCACCCGCCGGCCCGCGCCGGCGCGGCCGCGCCCCCAGGCGTCGCCGGCTGCGAGGATCTCGCGCAGGAGGTCGTGCCAGCGGGTCTCGCGGAGCCGCAGGTTGACGAAGCCCGGGCCCGCGATCTCGGCGGACGCCACCAGGCCCCCCGCGTCGCCGAGCTGCGCCACCAGCCGCCCGGCGATCTCGCGGGGCGGTCGGCCGAGCCGCCGGGCCAGCAGCATGGCGGCGTTGCAGGCGAAGTCGCCGTGCTCCGGGTTGCGGGGCACCTCCAGGGCGAAGTCCGGCGGCTCGCCGGGGTCGCCCGCCTCCGCCAGCAGGCGGCGCAACGCCCCCCGCAGCTCCTCCGCGAGCCGGTCCTTCATGCCGTCGGAGAATCGCCCGTATGACCCGTTTGGTCAAGGAAATCGAGGGGTTCGCGAATCCGGGGGAGCCTCGCCCGGCGGGCTCGCCGGGGGGAGCCGCACCACCGTCTCGCCCGGGCGCGCCCACTCCAGGTCTTCGCGGATCGCATGCTCCTGGGCGAAGGGGTCCGCTTCCAAGGCCTCGGCCTCCTCCCGCCGGTCCCCGATCTCGGCGCGCAGGGTCTCCAGGCGCGCCTCCGCCGCCCGCACGTCGCTGCGCAGCCGCAGCCAGGTGCGGATGCCCGCATCCTCATCGAGGACCGCCACCGCCAACGCCGCGAGCAGCAGCACCGGAATCACCAGAAAGCGCACGGCCGACCCCCCCGACGGCTGCGCGCTCAGGGTAGCACGCCCAGCAGGTTGCGGATGCGGGAGCGGTACTCGGGCGCGTCCCAGGCGCGGGGGCCGATGTAGCGCTGCACCACCCGCCCCCGGGCGTCGATCAGGAAGGACTCCGGAAGGCGGTAGGCCTGGAAGGCATGGGCCGCTCCCCGCCCGGCGTCCAGCAGGATCGGGAAGCTCAGCCCGTAGCGGTCGCGGAACTCCACCACCGGCGGGGCCGCCTCGTCGACGGACACGGCCAGCATCTCGAAGCGCTCGCCCACCAGCGACCGGTAGAGCCGCTCCATGGAGGGCATCTCGTCCTCGCAGGGCTTGCACCAGGTGGCCCAGAAGTTCACCAGCACGACCCGCCCGCGCAGGGAATCGAGGGCGAGGGGCCCGCCGCCGTCGAGCCGCGGCAGGGCGAACGCCGGAGCCTGCACGCCGGCGTCCACGTACGGCGCCTGGCTGCGGTCGGAGAGCAGGATCAGCACGGCGCCCAGCGCGACCAGGCCCGCGATCACCGCGATTCCGGCGCGCGAAGCCATGGGGCTGGGCGGGCCTCAGCCCGACTTTTTGCGCGAAGCGCTCTTCTTCTTCGGGGAGGCCTTCGGGGCGCCCTCCACCAGCTCCACGATGGAAAGCGGCGCCGCGTCGCCCACGCGGGTGCGCAGCTTCAGCACCCGCGTGTAGCCGCCCGGCCGCTCGCGGAAACGCTCCGCCAGGTCCTCGAAGACCTTGGCCGCCACCTCGCGCTTGCGGATCACGCGCAGCGCGCGCCGCCGCGCGTCGAGCGTCCCCCGCTTGCCGAGCGTGATCATCCGATCCGCGAGGCGCCGCACCTGCTTGGCCTTGGCGTCCGTCGTCTCCACGCGCTCGTGCTCCAGGAGCGACGTGACCAGGTTCCGGTACATGGCCTGGCGGTGCGCGCCGGTGCGGCCAAGCTTGGAGGATCGGGCCCGGTGCCGCATGGTCTCAGGCCTCGCGCTCCCGCAGCTTCTCGATCTCCTTGCGGGCCGGGAAGTTCTCGAGGGTCATGCCAAGCGAGAGGCCCATGGACTCGAGGATCTCCTTGATCTCGTTCAGGGACTTACGGCCGAAGTTCTTGGTCTTGAGCATCTCGGCCTCGGTGCGTTGCACCAGCTCGCCAATGTAGCGGATGTTGGCGTTCTGGAGGCAGTTGGCCGAGCGCACCGACAGCTCCAGCTCGTCCACCGACTTGAAGAGGTTCGGGTTGAGCATCGTGGGCTCCTCGATGCTCGGCGCGGCCACCTCCTGCGGCTCCTCGAAGTTGATGAAGATCGTGAGCTGGTTCTTCAGGATCTTCGCCGCGTAGGCCACCGCGTCCGCGGGGGCCACGGCCCCGTCCGTCCACACCTCGAGGTTCAGGCGGTCGAAGTCCGTCTCCCGCCCCACGCGTGCAGGCGTCACGGTATAGTTGACGCGCCGGATGGGCGAGAAGATCGAGTCGATGGGAATCGTCCCGATGGGCATCTCCTCGGTCTTGTTCTTCTCCGCGAGCACGTAGCCCTTGCCGAGGTCCACGGTCACTTCCATCTCGACGTCGGCTTCCGGAGCGAGGGTCGCGACGCGGTGGTCGGGGTTGAGGATCTCGATGGACGAGTCCTCGCTGGCGAAGTCGCCCGCGCTGATCACGCCCTCGCCCTTCCGGTGCAGGCGCAGGACCTTGGGGCCCACGGCGTGCATCCGCAGGCGCACCTCCTTGAGGTTGAGGACGATGTCGCTCACGTCCTCCTCGACGCCCGGGATGGTCGAGAACTCGTGCAACACCCCGTTGATCTTGATGCTGGTGATGGCCGCGCCCTGGATGGACGAGAGCAGCACCCGGCGCAGGGCGTTGCCCAGCGTCAAGCCGAATCCGCGCTCCAGGGGCTCGCACCAGAAGCGCCCGTAGGTGCCGGTGGACTCGTCCTCTTCCATCTCGAGTCGGCGCGGTCGGATCAGCTCGCGCCAGTTCCTGGCAATCAGTGCCTGCTGCATGGATTCGGTCTCCCTTGCGGGTTTCGATGCGTTCGCGTCCCGGGCTATCGGGAGTAGAGCTCCACGATGAGCTGCTCCTGGATCGGCAGCGTGACGTCCTCTCGAAGCGGGAGCGCCTTGACCGTGCCCTGGAAGGCCTCCTTGTCGATCTCCAGCCACTGCGGGACGCTGCGGCGCTCCAGGGCGTCGAGCGCCCCGACGATCCGCGCGATCGTGCGCGACGGCTCCACGAGGGTCACGACGGCCCCCGGCTTGAGCAGCATGGACGGGATCGTCGCCTTGCGCCCGTTCACAAGGAAGTGACCGTGGCGCACCAGCTGGCGCGCCTCGACCCGCGACGTGGCAAACCCCAGCCGGAAGACGACGTTGTCCAGCCTGCGCTCGAGGAGCTGGAGCAGGTTGTCGCCTGCCCGGCCCCGCATGCGGCTGGCCCGCTGCATGGTGAGGGCGAACTGCTTCTCCAGCACGCCGTACATCCGGCGCACCTTCTGCTTCTCGCGAAGCTGCACGCCGTAATCGGAGAAGCGTGCCCGCCCCTGGCCGTGCTGGCCGGGGGGGTAGTTGCGCCGCTCGACCGCGCACTTCTCGCTGAAACAGCGATCGCCCTTGAGGAAGAGCTTGCTCCCCTCGCGGCGGCAGAGACGACAGACGGGTCCGCGATATCGCGCCATTCGTTCCTTCCTGCGCTCCTATACGCGCCGCCGCTTGGGCGGCCGGCAGCCGTTGTGCGGGATCGGCGTGACGTCCCGGATCATGCTGATCTTGATGCCGGCCCCCTGGAGGGCCCGCATCGCCGATTCACGCCCCGCTCCGGGGCCCTTCACGTAGACCGCCAGGTTGCGCACGCCGTGCTCCATCGCCTTCTTGGCGCACTCCTCCGCGGCCATCTGGGCGGCGAACGGCGTGGACTTCCGGGAGCCCTTGAAGCCCTGCTGCCCCGCGCTCGACCAGCACAAGGTGTTCCCACCCACGTCCGTAATCGTGATCACGGTGTTGTTGAACGTCGCCTGGATGTGGGCGATCCCGCTCTGGACGTTCTTCTTGACCTTCTTCTTCGCGCCCTTCTTCACCATGTCCGTCCTCTTCCGCCTCGCTACTTCTTGGTCGGCGCCTTCTTCTTGCCCGCCACCGTCCTGCGGGGGCCCTTGCGGGTGCGCGCGTTGGTGTGCGTGCGCTGCCCGCGCACCGGAAGGCCGCGCCGGTGGCGCAGGCCGCGGTAGCACCCCATGTCCATCAGCATCTTGATCTGCTGGTTCACGTCCCGGCGCAGGTCGCCCTCCACCTTGTATCCGCGCTCGATCGCCTCGCGCAGGCGGATCAGCTCGCCCTCGCCGAGCTGGTCGGTCCGGGTGTCGACGTCGACCCCCGCGGCTCCGCAGATCTGGCGCGCCGACGTGCGGCCGATGCCGTAGATGTACGTCAGCGCCACCTCGATCCGCTTGTTGCGCGGCAGGTCGACTCCCGCGATTCGCGCCATCTAGCTTCCTCCTATCACGATCCGCAGCCCGCCCAGCGCGGTCAGCCCTGCCGCTGCTTGTGCTTCGGGTTCTCGCAGATCACCCGGACCACGCCGCGCCGGCGGACGATGCGGCACTTGTCGCAGATCTTGCGGACGCTCGATCGAACCTTCATCTCCTCCTCCGCGGCCCTCAGTGGGTCCCTTCCATCCGGGTGAGGATCTCGGGCCCGTCCTCGGTGACGAGCACCGTGTGCTCGAAGTGGGCCGAGAGCGACCCGTCGGCGGTGACCGCCGTCCACTCGTCGTCGAGAATCCGCACCTCCGCGCTTCCCAGGCAGACCATGGGCTCGATGGCGAAGGTCATTCCCGGTCGCATCCGCGCGCCCCGGCCCGGCGGCCCGAAGTTCGGGATCTGGGGGGACTCGTGGAGCTGCGACCCGATTCCGTGCCCGACGAACTGCCGCACCACCGAGTAGCCGGCTCCCTCGGCGCGCTTCTGGACCGCGTGGCCGATGTCGGAGACCCGGTTGCCCGGCAGCATCTTCTCGATCCCGCAGTAGAGCGACGCGCGGGTGCCCTCCAGCAACGCCTTCACCTCCTCGCCGACGGCCCCGATCGGGACGGTCACCGCGGAATCACCGTGGAATCCGTTCACGTGGACTCCGAAGTCGAGGCTGAGGATGTCTCCGTCGCGAAGCTCCCGCGGGCCGGGGATCCCGTGGACGATCTCGTCGTTGACCGAGATGCAGACCGCCGCGGGGTAGCGGGGCAGCCCGTGGGGACCGTAGCCCT
>Ga0214473_10005131_pt1 | contig 15716 bp, 19 predicted proteins | sample RVTome_7_FD_203509 | JGI IMG/M metagenome (GOLD analysis project Ga0214473, IMG submission 203509) | Soil microbial communities from uranium-contaminated site in the Upper Colorado River Basin, Wyoming, United States - RVT98D197 | ecosystem: Environmental > Terrestrial > Soil > Contaminated >... | reverse complement strand
ACGGCCGCAGCGACGCCCTCGCCGTGGTGAGCGCGCTGCGCGTCGCCGGCGAGGCGGCGCAGTCGGGGATGCTGGAGGCGTTGCGAGGGGTCGCGCCCGGCCGGGGCGGGCAGGGCTAGTCGCGGGGAGTGAGCCACTCCGCCAGGATGGTGGTAAGCGGCTCCAGCATGTCGTCCAGGCGGACGGTCTCCGGCGCCAGGCGGGACTGCATGATGCTGCCCTCGGTGGCGGCGATGAGGACGGTGGCGATGAACTGCGGGTCTATGTCCCTACGGATGCGTCCGGCCTCGCGGCTTTCGCTCAGGATCTCAGCGATGAGCTCGCGCCAGCGCTCGTACATCGCGGCCAGCCGCTGACGCACCTTCTCGTTGCGGAGGGCGTGGGCGCCGAACTCGGCGAAGAGGGAGCCCCAGAGCGGGTCGTCCCGCAACAAGCCGAAGACCCCGCTCAGGATCATGCGCACGTTTTCGGCGACGGGCTGGGAGTGGCCAACGGCACGCCGGTACGTGTCCTGCTGGCGGGAGATACGCTCCTCCAGCATCGCCCAGAACAGGTCCTCTTTGCTCTCGAAGTGGACGTAGAACGCGCCTTTGGAGAAGCCGGCCTCGCGGACGATCTCGTCCACGGTGGCGCGGTCGAAGCCGCTGCGGGCGAAGATGCCGATGGCCGCCTCCATGAGGCGTCCGCGCGTCTCCTCGCGCTTGCGGCGTCGCGGTGGATTCTCTACAGGGATGGCCATCGTTCAGCGATTATACCCGCGCCGGCGTCTCGCGGCTAGTTCAGGGGACCCACAGGCGGGCCAGCAGCTCGTACCGCTCGCGTCGGCTGAGCTTGCGCGGCTGGCTGGGCCACAGCGTGGCGGCAAGGCTGCGGGCAGCAATTGCGGCCAGGCGGGGGAACCAGCCCGTCACTACGGCCAGGACGATAGCGGCCAGTACAAGCGCGGTCGCTGTCGCGGTGATGATCAGCGCCGTCAACATCTCGCATCTCCTTCCAGTAACATACCGACCAGTCAGTATACTACCACAAGTATGGATGCCAGTCAAGACCAAAGTGTTACCGCGGCGGGGGAAGCCTACTCCTGCGGGGTGGCGGGGGTGCCGAAGCGGAGCCACATCCTGAGCGCGGCCTGGAGGTTTCGCAGCCCATCGTCTTCGGGGAGGCCGCCGGTGAGGCAGCTCTCCACGTGGCGGTCCATGATCAGCAGCCCCACCTGGTCCAGCCCGCTGCGGGCAGCCATCAGCTGCGTCAGCACGTCCTCACACACGCGGTCCTCCGACACCATGCGGTGAATGCCGCGGATCTGGCCTTCGATGCGGCGGAGCCGGGCGAGCATCGCCTCTGTGTCGGCCTTCGTGCCCTGCGGTTGATCGGAACGCTTCGTTGACATACCCCTATGGGGTATGCTACCATGCTACCCTAGAGAGGTCAAGGCCCCTTCGCACAGCCTCTCGGAGAATCGCCCGGCAGACAGTGAACGAACCAAGGAGGAGAGGATGGCCAAGCCAGCCGAAGTGACCGACGCCACGTTCGAAGAGGAGGTCCTCAAGTCCGGCGAGCCCGTGCTCGTGGACTTCTGGGCGCCCTGGTGTGGCCCCTGTCGCATGGTCGCGCCCCTGGTGGAAGAGCTGGCCGGGGAGTACGACGGGAGGGTGAAGTTCGTAAAGCTCAACACCGACGATAACATGCAGACCGCCGCCAGGTACGGCATCCGCAGCATCCCCACGCTGCTGATGTTCAAGGGCGGAGAGCTTGTCGACCAGATCATAGGCTTCCGGCCCAAGGGAGATCTCAAGAGGACGATCGAGAAGGCGCTGGCGTAGATCGATGGCCCGCAAAGAATACGAGATCGTGATCATAGGCGGCGGCCCCGCCGGGCTCGCCGCCGGTCTGTACGCGGCCCGCGCCAGGCGCAAGACGGTCCTCCTGGAGAAGGGCGTCATCGGCGGCCAGATCGCCCTCACGGAGATTGTGGAGAACTACCCGGGCATCCCGTCCATCAACGGCTTCGACCTGGCCCAGGCGATGCTGAATCAGGCGGAGAGCTACGGCCTGGAGGTCGAGTACGCCGAGACGACCGGGATCGAGCAGGACGGGCGGTTGTGGCTGGTGCATACCGCAGAGGACGAGTACGTGGCGAAGGCCCTCATAGTCACCGCCGGCGCCGACTACAACAAGCTGGGCGTCCCCGGCGAGGAGCGCCTGACCGGGCGCGGCGTCTCTTACTGCGCGACCTGCGACGCCGCCTTCTTCAAGGAGCAGCACGTGGTCGTTGTCGGCGGCGGCGACGCCGCCCTGGACGAGGGGCTGTTCACCACCCGCTTCGCCGACAAGGTGACCGTCATCCACCGCCGCGATAAGCTGCGGGCCGGCGCCATCCTGCAGGAGCGCGCCTTCGCCAACCCGAAGATGGAGTTCGTCTGGAACACCGTCGTCACGGAAGTCCTCGGCGAGGACGCTGTGACGGGTGTGCGCCTGCAAAACCGCGAGACCGGCGAGGAGAGCACGATGGAGATCGCAGCCGTGTTCGTCTTCATCGGCCAGCACCCCAACACGGGCTTCCTCGGCGGCCTGGTGCCGGTGGACGAGGGCGGGCACGCGCTGGTCAGCGAGTGGATGGAGACGGAGCTGCCGGGGCTGTACGTAGCTGGGGACGCGCGACGCAACTCCGCCCGTCAGGTCGTGAGCTCGGCCGGTGACGGCGCGACGGCGGCGATCGCGGCGGAGCACTACCTGGCGAACACCTTCGGCGAGTAGCGGGTGACCGGCCCCGCATCCAGGCGTTCGCCGCGAAGCCTGTATACTGGCTCTCAGGGAACAGGGAACAGGGAACAGGGAACAGGGAACAAGCTCCCCGCCACCCATGTTCCATGCTGCTTGTCCCTTGTTCCATGAAGTCACGCGGGAGTGGAAGGGTCCCGGTGGGCCTTGCGGTCTTCAAAACCGTTGCGGGGCGGTAGTCCCGTCCCGGGTGGGTTCGACTCCCATGCACTCCCGCCAGATATAAGAGACGGTGGCAGGGACGTACACATTCCAGTTGACGAGGACTTCGTACCTCTACCAGAATAGGCGAGTGATATGAAGGGCTATTTGGTTGTTCTGCCGATCCCTGTGAGGCTTTCACCTTTGAATCCGAAGTACCGAGGATTGTTTCGAGGGCCCGGCTGGCCTACAGGCATTCCCGAAGAAGAGGAGCCCCTAGACGATTACGTGTTCGGACCCTACATGAGTGATGCAGAAGGTGGTTTGATACCCACTCTGGAACTTGCGCGGGAGTTGCTCGGCCGCTTTTCGCCGTCTCCGCGGGAGTTCGAGATCATCTATTGCCAGACACCTGACGAAGACGATTCCCAGTGTAGCTACCCTTTACTGGGATACGATGTGGCGAGCGTACTGCCGTTCTGGTCAGTAGTCGCAGACTGGCCGACACGCGAAGGGTTCGAGCAGTTCGCGGAATCGCTCAACGACTACGGACTCTTCTCAGACCTTCAACAGGCAGAGCGATTCATCGACCGCTTTCGCGAGGCATACCCTGAGAACGATCGGACGATCTTACACATCTGGCTCGTCCAAGCAGTGCACCCCGAATAGGGTTGCTGCGCCGCTAGCCGGCCCTGGCTGCCTCTGGAGCGAGCGCCGGCGCAGGCGGCGTAACCTGGATCTCGCGGCGCTCACGCCTGTGCTATCCTTGGGCCGGCGCCATGCTCTACGTCTTCTTCGGTAAGGACTCGTTCTCCCTGCGTGGGCGGCTGGACGAGCTTCGCGCCTCCCTGGACCCCGATGGGATGCTGGCGTCCAGCACGTCCGTCCTGGACGGGCGGCGGGTGACGCTGGCGGAGGTGACCGCCGCCTGCGATACGGTGCCCTTCATGTGCGCGCACCGGCTGGTGATCGTCGAAGGTCTGCTGTCGCGTTTCAGCGGCGGCGGGCGGGGTCGCAAGGGCGGCGGCGAGGTGGAGGCGTGGCTGCGGCTCGCCGAGTACGCCGAGCGGATGCCGCCCTCAACCCACCTGGTGCTGCTGGACACGGAGTCCGAGGGAGAGGGTGCGCTGGTGGCGGCGCTGAGGGGGAAGGGGGAGGTGCGGGAGTTCCGTCCTCTCGCCCAGCGGGCCGTGAGCGACTGGATACGCGCGCGCGCCGCCGCCACGGGGCTGGCGCTTTCGCCGGCGGCCGTGCGGCTGCTCGCGGACTTCGTCGGCAACGACCTGTGGGCGCTCTCCGGCGAGATGGAGAAGCTGTCCGTATACGCCGCTGGCCGCCCGGTGGCCGAGGACGACGTGCGGGCGCTGGTGCCGGCGGTCCGGGAGGCGAGCGTCTTCCCGCTGGTCGACGCGATCGTTGAGGGCCGCCCGGCGCTGGCGATCAAGCTATTGCGGCAGATGTTCCGGCAGGAGAGCGGGCCGCAGTACATCCTGGCGATGATCCAGCGGCAGCTCCGTCACCTGGCCGTCGCCCGCGAGATGATGGATGCGGGGGAGAGCGGCCGCAGGATCGGCGAGGCGCTGCGCCTGCGCGATTTCGCTCTCGATAAGCTGCTGGAGCAGGCGAGGCGCTATTCGCAACCGCGGCTGCAATCGGCGTTCCAGCGGGTGCTGGAGGCGGATCTTCAGGTCAAGCGCGGCGTCTATGACGGCGAGTTGGCGCTGGAGCTGCTGGTGCACGACCTGGCGGAGCCCGCCCGGCGGGCCGGCGCCGCCTAATCGAACCCCAGGCCGCCTTCGGGCTGGATGGGGTTGTAGCAGGCGGCCAGGTGGCCGGGCTCAAGCGCGGCGAGCGCCGGCGCGGCTTCCGTGCGGCAGATGGTGATCGCCTTGGGGCAGCGCGGCAGGTAGGGGCACTCATCCGATAGCTCGGCCAGGTTGGGCGGCGCCCCCCGTATCGCGGGCAGCGGCCGCGTCTGCTCCCTGTCCCAGCGCGGCCGGCTGCGCAGCAGCGCCCACGTGTAGGGGTGGCGCGGCCGCTCGAACACCGTGCGAACGTCTCCCGACTCGATGATCGACCCGGCGTACATGACGGCGACCTCATCCGCCATCTGGGCGACGACGCCGAGGTCGTGGGTGATGAGGAGGATGGAGGTGGCGGAGCGGCGCTGCAGCTGGCGCAGGTCGTCCAGGATCGCCGCCTGGACGGTGACGTCGAGGGCGGAGGTAGGCTCGTCGGCGATGAGCACCTTAGGGTCCAGCGCGGTAGCGATGGCGATCATGACCCGCTGGGCCATGCCGCCGGAGAGGTGGAAGGGGTAGCGGCGCGCCACCTCCTGCGGGTCCGGAAGCCTCATCTGGGCCAGCGCCTCCAGGCTGCGGTCCCGCGCCTCTCGCTTGGAGACGGGGAGGTGGGCGGTGATGATCTCCTCCACCTGCGCTCCCACGGAGAGGACGGGGTTCAGGCCCGTCGCCGGGTCCTGGAAAACCATCGCTATCTCCCGCCCGCGCACCTGCCGCATCTCCTCCGGCGGCAGGCTGAGCAGGTCAGTGCCGTTAAAGGCGATGCGGCCGGCGGTGATGCGGCCCGGGTAGGGGAGCAGGTTCAGGACGCTGAGGCCGACGCTGGTCTTGCCGGCGCCGCTTTCGCCGGTCAGGGCCAGGGTCTGACCCCGGCTGAGCGAGAGGGAGACGTCGTTGACGGCCCTCACCGTTCCGTCGGTGGTGTCGAACTGGGCGCTAAGACCTTCGATGCGGAGGAGCGGCTCTTCCAAAGCCGGACCTTTCCCGGGGCTCTTGCGCCCGCCGGCGGCAGGCGCCTACGGGAAGATTATATCCTGCGGAGGAGCGCGGTGTGGGGCTAGGGGAGCGCTCTGACGGCGCCGATCACTTTGCCCTGCACCTCAACGTTATCGGCGTCCGTGCGGATCGGCTGCATCGTCTCGTTGGCCGGTTGGAGACGGACCTGGGAGCCCTCGCGGTAGTACCGTTTCAGCGTGGCCTCCTGCTCCCGCTTGAGCCAGGCCGCCACCATGTCCCCGTCGCGGGCGCTGGAGGCGGCTTCCATGATGACGATGTCGCCGTCGTTAACCAGGGCGTCGATCATGGAGCTGCCCTTCACGCGGAGGGCGTAAATGTTCTCGTGTGCGCCCACCATGTCCGGGGATACCTCCAGCGTCTCATCCGGGTCGTAGCCCTGCCAGGTATCGGCGGTGGGGACGGGGATGGGCTGGCCGGCGGCTATCGTGCCGATGATCGGCACGGCGACCACGCGGGGCCGCCGTCCGCCGGGCTCCAGAAGCTCGATGGCGCGCGAGACCTCCCGGTCCCGCCGGATGTAGCCCTGCTTCTCCAGGATGCGCAGGTTGTAGTCGACCACGGAGGTGGAGCTGATGTCGCAGGCCTCCTGGATCTGGCGGATGCTCGGCGGGTAATCGTGCTCGTCGATGAACCCCTGGATGAACTCCAGGATCCGCCGCTGCTTCGCCGAGAGCTCCTTCATAGACTATCTCCCTGACAAATTATGGAACCTTTGTTCTCCAGAACAACAGTCTAGAGACCATCCGTTCGGTTGTCAATACCCGCGCGTCCCTTATACAATCTTGGCTACCGGCAGGCAGGCGCCGGGCACCCAGCGGCTGGAAAGGACTTCCCATGGGCAGCGGGCTCGAAGATATCCGGATACCAGATGACGGCGACGCCCCGAACAAGCGGGCGCTCGTAATAGCCGCCCACCCCGACGACTCGGAGTTCGGCGTCGCCGGCACGGTCGCTCTCTGGGCGCGCGACGGCTGGGAGGTGTACTACCTCATCTGCACCGACGGCTCGAAGGGGTCCGAGGACCCTGAGATGACCGCGGAGAGGCTGGTGCCGATGAGGCGGGAGGAGCAGCGGGCGGCGGCCCGCGTGCTGGGGGTGAAGGACGTCTTCTTCCTTGACCACGTGGACGGGGAGCTGGCGTACACGCGTGAGTTCGCCCGCGACGTGGTGCGCGCCATCCGCGCGATCCGGCCGAACACGGTGTTTACCAGCGATTCGAACCAGATAGTGCGGAACACCTTCGTCAACCACCCCGACCACCGCTGCGCCGGCACCGTGGCCCTGGACTGCGTGTACCCGCTGGCCCGCAACCGCCCCAGCTTCCCGGAGCTCCTGGCGGAGGGGCTGGAGCCGCACAGCGCCAAGGAGGTCTACCTCTGGAGCACCAACGAGGTCAACTACAAGGTGGACATCTCGGAGGTGATTGACCTGAAGCTGGAGGCGCTGAGCAAGCACGTCAGCCAGATGGCGGGGATGGAGAGCAGGCTGGACCAGATACGCTCCTTCTGGCGGGACCAGGACGGCCGCTACATGGAGAACTTCCGCCGCATCCCGATCCCGTTCTAGCCGATGCTGTTCGCGCGGCTCCGCCACGGCGACTTCGAAGGCTACGGCCTGGTCGAAGACGGCCGCGTGCGGCCCCTTGAGGGCGATCTCTTCGGGGAGCACCGGCCTTCTGGGGAGGCGCTGCCGCTGGATTCCGTCCGGCTGCTGGCGCCGGTGGCCCGCCCGGGGAAGATCCTGGCCGCCGCCGTTAACTACCCATCGCACGTGGCGGGCAGCCAGGCGATGACGGGGCTATCGGAGGCGCCCAGGAAGCCGGAGCTCTTCCTCAAGCCCTCGTCATCGGTCACCGGGCCGGAGGAGACGATCGTGTTGCCCCGCGACGCCGGGCGCGTGGACTACGAGGGCGAGCTGGTGGCGGTCATCGGCCGTCTCTGCCGCGATGTGAGTGCGGAGGAGGCGCTGACCTACGTCTTCGGCTACACCTGCGGCAACGATGTCTCCGCCCGGCACTGGCAGCGCGACGACCTGCAGTGGTGGCGGGCCAAAGGCAGCGATACGTTCTCGCCCATTGGGCCGTACATCGCCAGCGGCCTTGACCCGGCGGCGCTGGAGCTGCGGACCCGCCTCAACGGCCGCGAGGTGCAGGCCGCGAACACGGGGGCGCTCATCCACAGCGCGGCGGCGCTGATCGCCTTCGCCTCTCGCGTGATGACGCTGGAGCCGGGCGATCTCGTGTTCACGGGGACGCCCGGCGAGACCGGCCGCCTGAGCGAGGGCGATGTCGTGGAGGTGGAGATCGGCGGCATCGGCGTGCTGCGGAACGCGGTGAAGGAGGAGGCGGACTAGAGGACGGAGTTTCGCGGACGGCGATGGGTCCGCGCGGGCGGGCGGCCTAGCTCTGGGTTTGGCTGCGGGACGCCACCGGCAGGCGGCGGAGGAGCTTCTGCGCCTCGGCGACGACGCCGACGTCGCAGGCATCGCAGTAGGTGGAGTAGATAGCGCGGTCGATGAGGCGAACCCCTTCGCCGTTGAGCTCGGCGCTTTGCTCCTGGCGCAGGCGAAGCAGGCGGTTGAGCCTCCGCAGGAAGTGGAGCTGCAGTGGCGAGTAGCTGGCCTCGCTCTCCGTAAGCGGAGAGACCATCTCGTCCATCCCTCCCTTGGACTCCTCGATGTCTTTCATTCGAATCCGGCGTGGTTGGCTGATCGAGCTCTGTCCATGATTAGGGTATCGGCCCGCCGGGGAGAACGCAAGAGCACGGCGGCAGGTGAGGGGTTAATAATGGGTTGAGGCTAGATAGCGCTGGCGGCGATGGGAAGAAAATCAGCAGCCGTCGCCAGGGTGAGGGGTGGCTGGCGACGGCTGCCGAGCGGGGGGATTACTCCAGCCCGACCTGCCGGTAACGCTGGTACGCCTCGAAGGCGTTGAGCACGGCGGTGGATACTGCTTTCTGGGAGGGGCAGATGTAACGGCGCCGGATCTCGTCTACAAAGCCCAGGGGGTTCTCGTTGATGTTGTGGCCCATGAGGACGGAAGAGATCAGCTTCTGTCCCAGGTCAGGAATCGCTTTGGAGCCGACGCCCAGGATTTCGCCTGAGGCCGTGTCCGTCTCAAGCTCCACGCAAACCACGGGCGAGGAGTCGCGGAGCGCGAGGCTCTGCGGCAGACGGGCGTGCCCGACGAAGATGACGCTCCCGGTGGCCGCTAGGCCAGCGGCGCGCCGAGGGGATGTATCGGTGTCCACCTCCATCATCTTCTCCCTCCTCACTCACGGCTGAGGCGAAAACGGCCCTAAGAGGCCCACGGGGACCGGCTGGATATGCTAGATTTTAAGGCGCGAAGTGCGGCATTAATAGAATAATTCAATACGCGTCCGTGCAGAGGCCGTGAAATTTCACGTGAACTCTACATAACTCTATCGCCGGCCGGGCTGCGCCGTCGGTCTACCGCTTCGTCGCCAGGATTGTGACGTTGTCCCAGGAGAAGAAGATCTCCGCCCCCTCCAGCCGCGCATCGAACGGCGGCTGCACCTGCCGTGACGCCTCCTCGAACAGCTTCACGAGCTGCTCTACGGCCTGGGGCGGAGTGCCCGCCCGGTGCACCCATTCGCTGAAGAGCTGCGGGTTCTTCCCGGGTACCACTTCCAGCAGCTCCAGCCCGGCGGCGGGCAGCAACTCCTGTCGCCACTGGGAGACCGGGTAGTCCCAGACGTGGCTGGGGTCGCGGAGCTGCTCCAGCTTGTTCATCAGCTGCACGAGTTCCGGCGCCTCCGGCGCCACGACGTCGCACAGGACAAAGCGCCCGCCCGGCCGCGCGACGCGGGCCATCTCCCGCAGGGCGCGTGGCAGGTCATGGAAGTGGTGGCTGGCGTAGCGGCAGGTGACGACGGGGAAGGTGTCGTCGGGGATGGGGAGGCGCTCCGCCACCGCCAGGAGCCAGTTGAGGTTCGCCTCCAGTCCCATCTCCGCCGCCAGCCGCCGGCCTTCCGCCAGCATCTCCGGCGTCAGGTCTACGGCGAGGACGCGGGCGCCGTCGCCGGCCAGGGCGAAGGCGGTGAACCCGGTGCCCGTGCCGATGTCCAGGGCCCTGTCGGCCGGAACGGCGGAGGCGAGGCTTCGCACAGTCTCCAGGCTCTCGCCGCGGCGGTGGAGGCCGCTCTCAGCGTAGCGACGGGCGTGGCGGGCGTACTGGGCCTGCGTATCGCGGGCGCTGGGATGGCGCCTTTCGAAGCTCATCTCTTCGTCGGCTCCTTCACATGGTGCCCGGCTCGCCGGTCAGCCTGCCGGCGGTGGTTGAAATGAAGAGGGGGCGCTCCCAGTATTCGGGAGGCCCCCCGGGTGCCTGTTTCCGCGTGTTCTCTTAGAGGCGCAGCTTGCCGTGCGAGGGCTGGCGCCGCCTCTGCCGGTGCTCCCCGCTGCCCTCGGCCTCAAGCTCAAGGGCAGCCGTGGCGCCAAACTCGTACACGTAGCCGCAGGAAAGGCAAGTGCTGTAGGCGCCGTGCCAGTCCTCTTCAAACAGCATGGACCCACTGCACCTGGGACAGCTCCGTGGCGGAGCAGTCTGCATCGACCCCACCTCCTATTCGCTTTACAACAAAAAAGCCAGCTACCAGCAATGCTGGTGTGGCCCTCCTGTCGCCGCCGAGGTTAGTTGACGGGTTCGGGTCGAAAGGCTAACCCTACTCGCCAGCGGCGAGATTCACCCCAAGAGCCTGTCCCCCGGTCCCCGCCCCAGGCGGGGATTTGGCGCAACGGCCGTTTGTGACCGCAAGAACATATTATATGCGGGTCAGAGACGTGTCAAGAGTGGGTGAGATACGTCCACCGGGGGAGGCGAATCCGTGCGCACGACCCCTGTCGTAGCTAGCACGGACAAGAAGTGTGAAGCCTTGACAAGCAATATGAGCAATGCTAACGTCTAGCCACTGTCCGAATGGCTTTCAGCGGGCCCCCGTGCCCTGAGACTGCATGATGGTCGTCCGTTTTCACCGGCAAGCGTTCGCCCCGGCGCTCCCCGTGGCACCGGCATAGGGAGGACTGGCGTTGCAGCAGTATATCCTGCGGCGAGTCCTCCTGAACCTGCTGGTCATCTACTTTGTGGCCACGCTTGTTTTCCTGCTGCTGAGGATAGACACGAACTACGTCGTCACTCAGCGCGCCGGCCAGACCCAGGTTCAGGCGTCGGGCTCCCAGGACTCGACGGAAGCGGCCAAAGCCCTTGTGCGCAAGGACCTCGGCCTGGACAAGCCCATCCTGAAGCAGTACTGGAAATACCTGAAAGACATAGCGCAGGGCGATCTTGGTGAGTCCTTTCAGGCCAAGGAGAACGTGATGACGGAGATCGGGAACCGGCTGGGGCCGTCGCTCGAGCTGGGGCTGCTCCAGGTCATCGTCGCGCTCGTCATCGCCGTACCCATCGGCATCATCTCAGCGATCCGGCAGGACTCGCTCGTCGACTATGTGCTGCGATTCGTGGCGATAGCGTTTCTGGGGATCCCCGTCTTCGTGCTGGCCATCTTCGTGCTGCGGGGTTCCGCAATCTGGCTGCACTATACGCCGCCCTTGACGACGTACAAGGACCTGTTCCCGTTCCCGCCTTTTGAGACGGGCCGCGGCGTGGACATCGGGACGAACCTTCAAATCATGTTCATGCCGGCGATCGTGGGCGGACTGGGCACCGGCGCGATTATCATGCGCTTCCTGCGCTCTCAGATGCTGGAGGTGATGCGCCAGGACTACGTGCGCACCGCCTGGGCCAAGGGGCTGCGGGAGCGTGTGATCATCATGCGCCACGCCCTGAAGAACGCGCTTATTCCCGTACTCACGGTGGTCGGCTTGCTCCTGGGTACGATCGTCAGCGGCAACGTCATCCTGGAGACCATCTTCAACATTCCTGGTATCGGCCTGTGGGTGGTCAACGCGATCGGCAACCTGGACTACCCGGTGGTCCAGGGCGTGGTGCTGGTTGTGGCGGTCACGCTGGTATTCGTAAACCTCATGGTGGACATAGCCTACGCCTGGCTGGACCCCAGAATTCGGTACGGGTAAGGGGCGACCGGTGCAGGCGGAAGACCAGCCGGCTCAGCCCAGCGTCATCGCGGCGCCCAGGGAGTGGACGCTGCCGAAGCGACCCAGCGTAGCCGCCAACATCTGGAAGTTCACGCGGCGCAAGCCCCTTGGCGCCCTCGGCATGCTCATCGTGATCACGATGCTGGCGATGACGCTGGGGACTCCCAAGGCCAGCTTCGGCACGCCGGACCTGCCCTCGCGGCCGCTGGGGTTCGAGCTGGGCAAGCCTTGGCTGGCCCGCTACGACGCCGAGAAGACATTCCGCGATGAGAGCACCGGCCGCATCCGCCGCTACAATATGCCCAGCGCTGACCACATACTCGGCACCGATAAAGGCGGCCGCGACACCTACTCCCGGATGGTATTCGCGGCGCGGCGCTCCCTGTTCATTGGCCTGTGGGCGCTGCTGTTCGCCACTGTCATCGGCACCGCCGTCGGGGTGGTATCCGCCTACTTCCGGGGCTGGTTTGACACCATAGTGCAGCGGATTATGGACTCCTTCCAGGCGTTCCCGGCTCTCCTCATCCTGATCTTGCTGGTATCGTTACGCCCGCCGAGCCTCACGGTTCTCGCCTTCGGATTGGGCTTCGTGGGGGTGACCAGCGTCCAGCGCATCGTGAGGGGGGTCGTGCTGTCCACCAGGGAGCAACCCTTCGTCGAGGCCGCGCGCGTTATCGGCGCAACCGACCTGCGTACGATGGTGTTCCACATCCTCCCGAACATCATGGCGCCGATAATTGTCGTGTTCTCTATCGGCCTGGGCGCCGTCATCCTTGCGGAGGCCGCCCTGTCCTTTCTCGTCCCAGGGAAGGTGCCTCAGGACCCGTCCTGGGGGATCATGCTCCAGCAGACAAGGGACCACCTGCCGCCGGATGCGGAAGGCTACCACACCCTTGCGGCCGGCGGCGCCATCGCCATGTCTGTGCTGGGCTTCAACCTGGCAGGCGATGCTCTCAGGGATGTGTTAGACCCACGCTTGCGCGTTGGCTGATTTCCTCCATAATGGCGGCTAGCGGGCGCGGCAGAGTTAGTCCCCGAAGGAGATAGTGATGGCGGAGTCCGACTACTGGAAGAACTTCTGGCGCGGGCGTGTGACACGACGCCGGCTGCTGGGGGGAGTGGTGCTGGGAGGCAGCGGACTGGCGGCGGCCAGCATCCTGGGTTGCGGCGGCGGTGGCACTACAAGCAACAATGGCAAGAAGTCGCCCGTTCCCGGGGGCAACGGGACGTTCTGGGGCGACCATCCGCCGGACATCGAGGTGTCGGACGCCCGGCGGGAGTTCATGCCGGCGCCGGACGGGATGACCGGCGGCATGCTCCGCTTCACCGGCTTCGACGCGCTCGTGTTCGACACGTACGATCCCCACCTGACGCAGTTTGGCCCCCTGTACAGCGGTCACTCCGCCGTCTTCAGCAAGCTGTACAAGTACGTCTCCCATGAGGCGCAGATCAGCGAGCCCGACCTGGCCGACGGCATGCCCGAGGTGATCGGCGATCCCAACGCGCCGACGGAGTACATCATCCACCTGCGAAAGGGAGTGAAGTTCCACGACCCCGCCAGCGTGCCGGCGAACGTCCGCGACAAGCTGGAGACCAAGGACGCCGACAAGAAGTTTCCCGGCCTGCCCGGCCGTGAGCTCACCGCCGACGACGTCATCTACAGCTTCGATCGGCAGAAGAACGCAAGTAGCCCCCGCTTCGCCTTGTTCTACCGCAGCAGCCAGTACAAGACGATGCAGAAGATCGAGAAGATTGACGACTACACGATCAAGATCACTACCGACGGGCCTGTGTCGCCGCTGCTGCACTTCCTGGCCGATACCAACGCCTTCATCATCCCGCAGGAGGTCGTGGACAAGGAGCGGGACACGCTGGAGTTCCCCCACTCAGAGCCGCAGGCCCGGATGATCGGCACCGGTCCCTTCATGTGGGGGAAGCTGACCAACCTCGAGGCGATCAACGTCTACCGCAACCCGGACTGGTTCGGCTGGGACAAGCCGGAGCTGGGGCGGCCCTATCTGGATGGCTACACCTCTTTCTTCATCGTCGACAACGCCACCAACGAGTCGCTGTTCCGCGGCAAGAAGATCGATGTGGCCGGCGGCTCCGGCGACCCGTCGTGGGTGTTCGACATCAAGGACGAGATGCCGGAGCTGGAGTTCCTGCGAGGGGTCGTCTCAGGCTGGGTGAACAGCCGCTTCAAGGTATTCGATAACCTCACCGGCGCCCCCTGCACACCCTGGACGGACCCGCGCCTGCGCAGGGCCGTCCACCTGGCGGCCGACCGCCAGCAGGCGATGGACTTTATCTGGGCGGGCGAAGCGGCGCTGTGTGGCCCCGTGGGCCCGGCGATCTCCAAGTGGGCACTCCCGCAGGATGAGCTGAGGAAAATCCCCGGCTACCGGTTCAGCCAGGCGGACCGCGAGGAAGACTTGGCGCTGGCGAAGCAGCTCTACGAGCAGGCGGGCAGCCCGGAGCTGCAGTTCACCTTCGCGGACCAGCCATCGTACATCCCGGACTTCGCCCCTGCCTTCATTGAGGGGCTGCGTCAGAACCTCAATGCCAACGTCAAGAAGCAGGTGATCAGCCCCTACCCGGGGATAGCCGAAGGTCTGCTCAAGGGTTGCGACCAGATGGTCGCGAGCTGGGGGTTCGACAACGGCTGGATCGACCTGGACGACTGGGTGTACCCGTACTTCCGTACCGGCGGCCCCAAGAACTCCTTCGGCGTAAGCGATCCCGACCTGGACGCGCTGCTGGATGCCGAACGCCGCGAGTTCGATGAGGACAAGCGGCGCGAGATCGGCTACCAGATCCAGCGGATGATCCTGGGCATGAAGCCGGACGGCAGCGGGCCGGTGGATACCCTGGCCCCCACTTCGGCGGCCTTCGCGCGGCTGGACTACGCCACGCTGGTGACGGCCGGGGTGTCATGGCCGTACTTCAAGAACCGCTACACCTTCCCCTGGTTCGGCAACAACCACTGGGAGGCCAACGTCTGGCTGGACAAGGACGACCCGACTTATTCGGGTCGGGAGGGGTAACGAAGCGGTCGGTCCCCGCTCAGCGGGGGCGGTTCTAGAAGACCGCTATGGTGCTGCCGCCGTCCACCTGGATGGTCGTGCCGGTGATGTAGTGCGCCTTGGCGGAGGCGAGGAACACCACGAGGTTCGCCACGTCCTCCGGGTCGCCCAGGTGGCCCATCGGCACCCGCCGCTCTTCGATCTCGATCGCCTCCTCCATCTGCAGCCCGTCCTTCTGGGCGCGCTCCTCGATGAGCGTTATCAGCCGCTCCGTGGCGATGTTTCCCGGGCAGACGTTGTTCACGGTGATCCCCTCCGGCGCCAGCTCTCGCGATAGGGTCTTCGCCATTCCGATGAGCCCCAGCCGGGCGGTATTCGAGAGGATCAGCCGGTCGATCGGCGTCTTCACGGCGATCGACGTGATGTTGATGATGCGGCCGCCGCCCGAGTGTCTCAGGTAGGGCAGCGCCTCCCGCGTCGTGCGGATGGCCGACATGAGGTTCTGGTTGATCGCGCTCAGCCAGTCCGTCTCGTCCATATCGTCGAAGGTGCCGGTGCGGGGCCCGCCGGCGTTGTTCACCAGGATGTCTAGCCTCGCGAACGTGTTGGCCGCCTCCTGCACCACCCGCTTGATGTCCTCGTAGCGGGCCATATCGCAGACCAGCGAGAAGACCTTCGCGTCCGTCTCGGTACGGATGACGTGCGCGGTCTCCGCCAGGGCGGCGTTATCGCGGGCGCAGATGCAGACGTTGCAGCCTTCTCGCGCCAGGCCGATGGCCACTGCCCGTCCGATCCCTTTGCTGGAGCCGCCCACGAGCGCCGCTTTGCCCTTCAGTCCAAGGTCCATCGCTTCTTACCTCTTGCGATATAGGTGTGCTGG
>Ga0214473_10005130_pt1 | contig 15720 bp, 13 predicted proteins | sample RVTome_7_FD_203509 | JGI IMG/M metagenome (GOLD analysis project Ga0214473, IMG submission 203509) | Soil microbial communities from uranium-contaminated site in the Upper Colorado River Basin, Wyoming, United States - RVT98D197 | ecosystem: Environmental > Terrestrial > Soil > Contaminated >... | reverse complement strand
TCATGAGCTCACTGGTGATGACGCTGAGACCTATGCAACGCTCGTCTGGAAGGGGATCTTCACCGAGAGGGCCCTGGCTTCATGTGCCTATGGCGACTTCGAATTCAGATGGCGTGGGTTCGTCAGAAGATATGTGCCGATCATGGATACCGCATCCCTCCAGGAGATCGGGCGGCTGAAGCTGGGCATCAGGGACAGTGGCGTGCTCGAGCTCGATAACGGCCGGAAGTACAAGTTCAAGTGCACTAGCGTTTGGAAGAGCAGGTGGGTCTTCGTCGATGACCTGGGAGGGACCGTGTGCTCGCTCGGTTACTCGGGCTTGCTCAACCTGGGCAGGATCGGCGGCGAAGTGCTCCTAGGTCCCGCCGCCGTCCTGGACCGCGACCTCATAATGATGATGATGGTGGGTTGGTACGCGATGAATGTCATATCGCAGGAGAACTATGCCTCTGCCTACGCAGGAGGCTGAGCTGTCTATCATGGAAGTCATTGGGTATATCGGCCCATTGCCAGCAGACATTTCTTGCCGATTCTTTCTTCGAGAACAGGTTTCATCAACTGAAAGTCGATGAGAAAGGTATAATTACACACCTTGAGAATTGCTCTGCGCGAACCCCCTGTCGCATCGAGGCGATGATTATGGTCAGTTCCATGCGAGACCGAGACGAGCTACTGCAACCCCATTGGAGACCGCCCTCACCTGAGCTGGACCGGGTTGGACCCGCAGGTGCAGGCAGATTCGGCAAGCGCCGGAGGTTCGTCGTTCCTGTGGCGCTCTTCCTCATACTGTTCTTCTCCGCTGCTTTCGTGGCCACATATCATGACTCAGGGCAGACGCGTTCGAGGACGACCTATACATCCCATGGTCTCATCAACATAATCGGTGACTCCCAATTGCAGACAGCCGCCGCCTCGGAGTCCTGGCCGGGGGATGGCACTTCCACCAATCCCTATATCATCGGTGACTATGACATAAACGGCCAGTTTAATGCGTACGCAATAAGCATCCAGGGCACGACCCTCTACCTCAACATCCAGGATTGTTACGTCCACGGTGCGACCACGGCCGGGATACGCCTGTCGAATGTCATTCACGCGAAGCTCCTCAGGGACGTCTGTTCAGCGAGCCAGTATGGTATCTTTCTAGATACATCAACTGGGAACTCGATCGTCGGCTGCGACGGCTCGGGCAACAGCAACTCGGGCGTCCTGATATCGTACTCCGGGTACACTCGTACTGAGAACAACACCTTTTCTTCGACCGGCGGGTCCGGCATCTATAGCCAGTTCTCTGAGAATCTGACGATTTCCAACAACACGTGCAGCTCGGACACCAGTTACGGGATCTACTTGTTCGCTGCGTTCAACAGCCTGATATCCGGAAACACTTGCACGAACAACAATAATGGCATCTACCTGCTCTCGTCCTCGGGGAACAATCTGACCGGGAACACCTGCACCGGAGGCACCTACGGTACATACATGCGGTCCGCGGACTCCAACACTCTCACAGACAACAACTGCTCGTCGTCCTCGACAGGACTGTACATCCGAAACAGCATGGGGAACAGCATTCAGTATTGCTCGTTCTGGTCGAACTCTGGCTACGGTGTCATGCTCGACGTTGACACGTCCTCCAATCGAATCACCAACAACACATTCGCATACAACAACGGAGCGTCGAATGTCTACGATCCGAACTACACACAAGCCTATGACTGGATCGGGACCAATACGTGGAACAGCGGTGGCTCCCCCCACGGCTTCGGGAACTACTGGTACGACTGGACCTCACCCGACGGCAACAGCGACGGAATAGTCGATAACCCTTATGTCCTCGAGGGCATCCCAGCCGCCCAAGACAACTTCCCGCTCGTGTCCACGCCGGTCAACCCGATCCCGGAGTTCGGTCCCCTTGGGCTCCTTCTGACCGTATTCTCCTCAATCGCCGTTGTGCTTTTGCTCAGCAGGCGAATGAAGACCTGAAATGGTTGGAATGTGTTCTTGCCCTAGGTTGAGAGGGATATTCCATGGAGATGTACCACATGCGCAGGTCTGAGAAGGCCATCAAGAGCCGCAGGAGATTGGTCGAACTAATCGAGCAGCAGGAGCACATGACCATTGCGATGTGCAAGGGCTCGAAACCCTATCTCGTGACCATCAACCACTCTCTTGACAGGGATGCAATGTGTCTCAACTTCCACTGCGCCTCCAAGGGCAAGAAGGTCGACTACCTGAAGGCCAATCCTAGAGTCTGGGGTCAGGTGTTGCAGGACAACGGCTACATCGAAGGCGAGTGCAACTATGCCTACAGGACGGTCATGTTCTCCGGAACGGCGGAGTTCGTCACGGACATGGAAGAGAAGAGGCACGCGCTCGATCTCATGATAGACAAGCTTGAGGGCGACCCGGATAGAATGAAGAAACAGTCGCTGACAGATGATAAGCTCAGGAAGGTGGCTATCTGCAAGATCCGCATCGGAGGCCTGAGCGGGAAGGAGGGTGTGGCAGGATGAACAAGTTCGAAGTGGCGCCGGTCAAGCCGATCGTATCCGCCGATCTTGTGGACAAGATCGACATACGCGTCGGCACCATCGAATCGGTCGAGGATGTCAAAGGCTCCGACAAGCTAGTGAAGCTCACGGTCGATTTCGGAGACAGGAAAAGAACAGTCCTTGTGGGAATGAAGAAGGAGCGAACCGATCCAAGAGAGGTCGAGGGGAAGCAAGCCCTGTTCGTCGTCAATCTGGAGCCGAGGAAGATGATGGGCCTGGTGTCGGAGACGATGATGTTCGACATCGGGTTTGCGGACGGAATCACACCCGTCCTTTCAGTACCCGAGAGGCCAGTCCCGAACGGTTCGAGAGCAGGTTGATGCTCAATCGGTCCCCGGCTCACCGTTGTATGATACTGAAGCGAACCTTCGACGGACACCGTGCTTGAAGCTGGTTCCAGGGAATCCCATAAGGAGCACGATGATTGGCTTGTTGTTTTTCGGTATCCCATACTTCGCCATCAGCTTCCTGTTTCGTCCGAGGAACGGCGCCACCATGCCTATCATGCAGGTGCCAAGGCCGAGCGACTCAGCTGCAATCATAGCATAGGTCGCGGCTATGTAGCAGTCCGCGGGATCAGCATATGGAGAGCTGTGAAACAGGAGGGCCACGGGCGCTCCGTAGAGCAGCGGATCCCCTCCGGATTCCTTCTCCTTCGTCATCAGGCCGCCTATGGGGATGACGAACTCTTTGAATCCTTCATAAGTCGCCTTCTTCATGAACGGCCGGAACAAGGCCATGGTGAGTGGATTCACCATCTTCATGGTCCTCTCGACCGTTGACATGACGTCGGCAGAGAACACCTTGACCTTGTCGCGCCCGTGCACCACCAGGATTCCAACCTCCGAAGGCGGGATCCCCATCGGTGCTGTGGATGCGATCCGGATGACCCTGTCAACGACCTCGCGGTCCACCTCCTTCTCCTTGAATCGTCTAATGGACCTTCTCGGCAAGAGCAGGGCCTCAAGTTGATCGGCAGTTGCGCGAGCGCTCTTTGGCGGGAGGTCGAGTATGTCCTTTGGAGATAGATCGCGTCCGTTCACGGCTATGCTTCCAGTGGGGCAGATCATCATGCACTGGCCGCACGCGAAGCATCCGAGGGCGGACTTGGGGTCGACCTCAACTTTGCCGTTGACCATGACTAACGGTTGTCCTCCGCAGACCTCAGCGCACAGGCCGCAATCGTTGCACGTGCTGCGATCAATCGTGACAGCTGCCCTCTTGAAGTATCCCTTTTGGTCTTTCGCCATTCCACGCACCTTCGGGTCATTGCACTACGCGACCTATCTCGCATCTGACGGAACGTACTTAATCGTGGGGATGGCAGTCCCCGCTCATCAAATGGCCCGGCCTTCCCTAGAAAACTATATGAAACGGTAAGCGCAATCCGACCCACAGGGGGAATTGGACTGGCAATCGTGGGAGCTGAACCGGCTTTTGACTGCGAACTAATAATGACGAGCATGTGTCGAAATGACATTGGAACAGGGGGTAGAAGGACATGAGCTTGCTCACAACGCTCATAATCATCGGCATAGTCGTTTTGCTAATCTTGCTCATACCAGGTCTGAAGCTCATCACGGATTTGGAGGTAGGAATCCTCACTAAGAGGATGTTCGGAAGGAAGATGCCCCAGGGCCAAGTCGTCGCTCGCAACGGCCAGATAGGCGTTCAGGCGGACATACTGATGCCCGGACTATACTGGAGGATACCGATCATCTGGAAGATACACAAGAGTCCGATCACGGAGATCCTGCCCCAGGAAGTCGGCATAGTTGAGTCCATCGACGGTAGGCCCATCCCGAAGGGCAGGTTCCTCGGCGACGAGATCGAGTGCAACCATTTCCAGGATGCGAAGATGTTCCTGGACAACGGTGGCATGAAGGGGCCACAGGTCGCGATGCTCAGGCCAGGTATCTACAGGATCAACTTGTATGCGTTCAAAGTTTACAAGTCACCCGTGGTCGAGGTCCCGCCCGAGATGATCGGAGTCGTGATCGCAAACGACGGCCTCCCGCTACCCTCAGGATACATAGTCGCGCCGAGGCCGCTCGAGGTGGTGACGCCGAAGTACCCGAATGTCAAGAACTGCCAGTACTTCCAGGACGGCCAGGCCTTCCTGAACAGCGCTGGGCACAGAGGCCCTCAGCTGGATACACTCCAGCCAGGCAGGTACTACATCAACCCACTGCTCTTCAAGGTAGAGCAGTATGAGGTCGCCGCCGTCCCGCCGGGATACGTGGCGGTCCTCAGGTCCAACGTGGGCATGGAACTCGAGAAGCAGATGGGTGTGCCCATCCCGAACGTCGGGGCGGTAGGCCCGAGTTCCAAGGGAAGACCGGAGGGCCAGCTGGTCCAAATCGACCAGCCGGTGCATGAAGATGCCGAGACACTCTTGATTCTCGACAAGAACATGAGGGGCATCTGGAAGGAGCCCGTGGCCCCGGGAAAGTACAACATCAACCCCTTGGCCTTCACTCCATACCTAGTGCCCACGAGCGCGGTCACGATCGACTGGGCATCCGGCTTCGACCAGAGGGCCCAGCATACCACACCTGACATTGCGGCAATCAGCGGCATCAAGACGAGCAGTGAAGCCCACGACGAGGCCAGCAGCGACAAGGCGACGGAGTTCTTCAAGTTCTCGCAGCTGCGAGTTACCTCGATGGACGGCTTCCAGCTCGAGGTCGATGTAAGGATGATCATCCGCATCAGACCTCAGAACGCTGCGTTCATAATCGCGAGGTTCGGTTCGGTTAAGAACCTGATAGAGCAGATCGTGCACCCGTTGATCGATTCGTCCTTCCGCAACAAGGCGGGCGAGGAGAAGGCGATCAACTTCATCATGAGCAGGACGGAATTGCAGCGCTCAGCCCTCGAGAAGGCTCAGGCGCAGTTCGAGGTCTACCATGTCGAGGCCCAGAACCTTCTGATCGCCTACATCAAGGTGGACCAGGCATTGCTCGACACGCAGACCAAGAGGGAGATCGCTCTCCAGCAACAGGCCCAATATCAGCAGGAGGCGCTCGCTCAGGAGGAGCGGATCGAGGTTCAGTCAAAGGCGGCCAATGCTGACAAGCAGCCCGAGGTGGTGGCTGCGATGCTGTCGATCCAGATAGAGAACAGCAAGGCTGACGCTAAGAGAATGCTCGCGGGCGGTGAGAGAGACCTCAACAAGATCACCGCAGACGGTGAGAAGTACAGGGTGCAGGCGATATCCGAAGCGGATGCCTACAGGCTGAAGCAGATCGGAGACGGCACTTCGTACCAGATCAAGACCATCGCGGACGCGAAGGCGTACGAGCAGCGCGAAGTCGGCCAGGGAGTGGCCGATGCGTACGCCGCTCAGGCGGAGATCATCGGCCCGACAGCAACGGCCGCTATCAAGGTGGTGAACGAGGTCGGTGTGAACAACGTGAAGATCACCCCGGACATACTCATCTCGGCCGCGGGCGGCGACCAGGGAGCCACCTCGCTGCTGTCGACATGGCTCGCCCAGGCTGTGGCGAGGGGTCTGGTGGAAGGAAAGAAGGACGCCCCTTCGCCGGGGTCGACCCGGTCTAAGGAGACCGCTCGGGCGGACGAGAAGAAGAAGTGACGGTGAGTCTCCAAACGAGAGCCTTCGTGATCGCATACTATGCGTGAGCGAGCCAACGCAGATTTGGAGCCGGGGACCTCAGCGTGCCTACGCTTTAGGTCCTCGTGCGTGTGGTCTTGGGCGGGCACTCAAAGTCCGAAAGAGGAGTCGATTCGCCTCCCGATGTTCGTGCACGCCAGTCTGTCTAGGAGACATCCCCCGGGTGAGTCAACCTGTATACGGACGTATCGGAATCGCTCGCGTGGCGCGAGTGCAGACTAAGGAAAGACTATAAACACTTCACAACAATAGACTACCTACCAGCACTTCAGATACTGCAGAGATGAACACAGAACCCGCCTTCGTGTCTGGTATCCCTTACCTGCCTTGAGATTATGACTCCTCCCGATGACAAGACAAAACGTTGCCCAGCCTGTGGCATGAGCATTGGAGTCCGTGAGAGCGCGTGTCCCAACTGCGGCGTGAAGCTCGTCGGAAGCGCCAAGCTCGAATGCCCTTCATGCGGGGAGCCTATCCGCAAGGGATTGAAGGAGTGTCCCGTCTGCAATGCAGACCTCTCAGGGACTTCAGGACGTAGCAAACCGAAGTCCGGAAAGAAAACTACAGGGGCCAGGTCCCAGTCAGCAAAGAAGAAGACTGCTGACCCGCAGAAGACTGACCTCGTGATTGACGAGCAAATCCAGGTTAGGGATGAAGACAAGAAGTTCAGCTGCCCCAAGTGCGCCGGCCTCCTGGTAGGGACGGAGTCGAAGTGTCCCAAGTGCGGTCAGCTGCTCAGGGGCAAGTCCGGACCCAGATGCCGGATCTGTGGTACGCCAGTTAAGAAAGGGCTCAAGGAATGCCCAAGTTGCACTGTTGCCCCAGAGAAGATCAGCGATAGAGCCAAACCGGAGATTCCTCTCGAATCAAAGACGGTGGAGAAGTCGCCTGACGAGGTCAGTGTAGTTGCCAAGCCGGAGATCCCCCTCGACTCCAAACCCGAGGACAAGTTGCCTGACGAGGTCCCTTATGTGACACTCCCGGCTACGCGCCCTTGTTCTTTCTGCGGAGCCATCATTCCAGAGAACCTTGAGAAATGCCCCCTGTGCAATGCGAGCTTCGTCGAAACAAAGCCTCAGGAAGAAGCCTCGGGGCCTGATGCGGAGTTGTCCAAGGCTCAGCCTTCCGAGGTCTCCGCTCCTGCTCCTGCGGAAGCCGTCGCGAGGGCGACGAGTCCGACCAAGGTACGGAAGCTGAGAACGGTGAAAGTCGCCACCGTTCCAGTCCCAGCCCAGGCGAGCACCCGCGGTCTCACCAACGGCGTTGGATATGTCAACGGATTGAGCAAGGTCGACCGCACAGACGCGATTAAAGGCGAGGCGTTCGTCAACGGGACTGGAATCTCGAACGGTCTCGGGGCTCGACCAAAGGAGCTCTCAGCGAGGCGCACCTCATTCCTTACGAGGTGGCAGCTCCTCGCAGTGCTGGTAGCAATCGTAGTCATCATCCCGACATTCATCTTCCTTTCATATTCCAACGAGTCTGAAGAGTTCTCGATCGACGGCGAATTCTCCGATTGGGCAGGCGCAACAACGTATGGGACAAGAATCCAGTCAACTTCCTCAACATCCAACGTCACCGAATGGTCGATCGCCACTCAGTCGTCGGATTTGTTCCTCTACATCAAGACACAGGCGCACATGATGAGTTCTCCGAACGCCGAGAGCTACTACCTGTTCGTTGACTCCGACGGTTCGAGTACTACGGGCTACGTCATGGAATCTATCGGAGCGGACTACATGCTCCAGCTGACGGGGTGGGATTCCGCGGTCAGATCGACTTCAATATCCAGGTACTCTTCGTCATCCGATCACTACAACTGGAGCGCGTGGACGTCCACAGGGTCTCTCTCATGCTCTTTGGACCTATCTCGCCTCGAGGCTGGCGTCACAATGCCAGTGGCGCTCGGGCAGTCGGCGAAGTTCGTGCTTGTCTCCAAGGACTCCGCGGATTGCGGCTCAGTGAGCTACACGGCCCCGCTCAAGGGGGGCGCGCTGATCGTTGAACAGGTGCCTTCCGTCGAGGTGACGGCGGATGGGATCTTGCCGAAGTCAACCTCGGTTGCTATTCTAACGTTGAGGTTCACGTGTCAGGGGGAAGGTGGGCGTGTCGACAGCGTCAATCCGATCATGACTGGCGCCACTCTGGCCCATCAGGAGCCAGCGTTTTCCCTCAGCAAGGGCGAAGTGCACGAGACAGTCATCGCCGTGAATACTTCTACGGCGCTAGACGGTCAGTTTGTGTCGGCCGAGGTGCTCGCATCAGGCATAGGTTCTTCCTTCGCCAGCATTGAGATCGTTGGCAGCTCTGCCAGCGCATATGTCGGATCTCGTCCCGCTGTCATCGCAATCGACGGCGCGTTCGCCGACTGGACTGGAAGGCTCTCATTGGACCAGGATTCGACTCCAATTACCAGCTCCGACACGGACATCGATGCGGTCGGCAACATGAGCACGTCTCAGGACGCGTACTTCTATGTCAGCGTGGAGGGCGAGATGTGCAGCGGGACGTTCGTTCCTGCAATGGTCGCAAAACCCTCGGGCCCTGGCGGTGGCGGAGCGGTCATCCAGACCAGACATACAGCCGAGGACATACTGAGGATATATGTCGACAACGACAAATCCAATTCCACAGGCAAAGTTGTTGCGTTCAACTCGAAACAGATCGGTGCTGAGCAGCTTATCGAGGTGAAAGGCCTCTTCGGCAAGATCACTTCTATGAAGGAATTCAACTGCTCGTCCTCCGGAACTTGGGTGGAGATGGTGGACGTCGTGGATGCAGCCAAGGACGCCAAGAGAATAGAGATCAGCGTCAGCGCCGCGAGCATCGGAGGCAGCGCGGACATTGACTACATCGTCGAGACGACCTCTTGGAAGGGTAGGAGCGACCTCGCGACATTCGACCCGTCAACGATGAGTGCGTCGACCAGGACCTGGATCGTCGATCCGTCTTCGACCTCTCCATACGCTACTTCGATGTCCTATCAGAGGAAGATGTTCTATGACGGAGTAAACTATTGGAGTTTCTTCTTCGACGGCGCGAACACGGTCCACAAGTTCAGCGTGGACGACGGCCAGACCTGGAAAGACAGTGGAACAGTGTTCACTACCCTAGGGGTCAACGAGACCTCCATGTGGTATGATTCAGCCACTAGCACGGTCTACGCGGTCGGCGACACCTCCATGGTAACGAACAATGTATCCATCCAAGTCGGAACAGTCGATGCATCGGCACACAGCATCCTATGGGCTGCGATCGACTCCGGCTTGAACACCTCGATGTTCCCCCTCGCTGGAAAGAACACATACATAAGCAAGGACTCGAACGGATATCTCTGGTTGCTTTCAAGCAATTGCACTCGGTCAACTCCTCCGATAAGGCATCAGCTCACCGCCTTTAGGAGCGCGGCTGTCAACAGCACTCTCTCATGGGTGAACTCGGGGCAGATGCTCGTGACTGCCTCGGCATCAGACAATGTCAAAGGGTCAATCGTCCCCTCAGGGTCGGGAAGTGACGTGTGGGCTGTATACGCCTATGGAGGCAATGTCGCAGCGAGGAAGTACGATGGCACTTGGCAGGCCGCGGTGGTGATATATACTGTAGGAGCCAGCACAGCCAATACGGACAACTCGCCACCTTCAGTGGTCGTCGACAAGAAGGGAGTCGTGCATGTCGTCTACGGAACGGGTCGCAGGTCCGGTGTGCTCTCTGCCCCAATGATTCAGTACTCTCATAACGACACTGGTCTGACAACATTCACTCTTGGAGTGGACCTGGACCCGCTGATCGTGAATAATGTTGGCGACTACTACCCGACGATATCACTCGAGTCTTCCACGGGCGACCTATATGCCTTCTGGCTCCAAAGCGATACTAGCTTGTCACCAAAGACGGTTATGGGCAGCAAGTGCGTCTCGGACGCGTGGTCCTACATTACTATTCAAGCGCAGACGAGCTTTACGAAGCGGTACTTGATCTCGATATACTCGGTCTCCGGCGAGTTCAAGATCTCCTGGCAATGGACGCAGAACGCGACCAAGCCCATCGACGTGTTGATAGATCACCAAGAAGTCCCAGAGTTCAGCGATCTCACCCTGCCGATCATCGGAGTCATCGCAATATTCGCTGTCACCAGAAAGAGGTCGCGTAGCAAGGAAGACCGCTTTGATTGAAAAGCACTGCATTGAGTGCGCGCCCTGCAAGACAAGACCGCGTCCAGGGGCCTGCCGCGGGCGTCTTCGGCCTACTCGAACAGCTTCTGGCCGGCTTCGAACGCGAACCTCATGACGAATTCTGCGAAGTCAGCCGCCTGTACCGAGGCGTCCATCGCCATCTTGTGGACCAGATCCATAAGGTCGGGCGCACTCTCCATGAGGCCCTTGCCTATGCCCGGGATGTGGTATGAGAGGACCCCGTTCAAGTCTCCCGGTCAGGACGCTCCTCTTTCCATAGATGTCATCTCTATTCTTTCATGGCGCTTCCGGACCTAGTCGCGTTTGGTCTCATTGTTTCTCTGTTCCCTTCGAGCATGGCAAGGTCCTTTCCGTCGTAGGCTCTCGGATCGATTGAGAGGATGAGTCTAGTTGCGCTGACCATTGCCGTCTCTGTCCAAGCTTCAATCGCCTTGAGAGCGCGGCGGAAGTCATTCGAAGTGATCAGGTATTCCATGCCATCGACTAGCACAATGCCGTTCTCCGACTTCTCCATGAAGTTCAGAATGTAGTCCGTCAGAATGCTGAGCTTAGATGGGTCTATGCTCTCGTTCCCAGCTACTGTTGTCAGCCACAGAATTGGCGTTGTGTGCAAAGAGTACTTCTTCCTGACATCTTTCGGGAACTGCCTTGTGACGATAAGCCCTTGCGCTCTGCTCTTGTATTTCTTGCAACTCCTGCAGGGACATGGCAATCCGCATGTGCTGCAACCGAGGCTCTCGCAGGAGAAACTCTCGTCATCCTCGCAGTCGAAGCATCTGCCCCGTAATGTGTCAGCGAAGAGCGTGAACGCGAAGTCAGGTTTCGGCTCTTCCACGAGATAGGCGCGTCGTTGGAGTAGCATGTGCTTCGCCTTGGACCCAGATGCCAGCCTCTCAGGCACAGGTGTTACACCGATGGACATCCTTCCTCGGGCAATAGACATCGCGTAGAGCAAGCTCACGATCATGATGCTGACAATCAACGACAACGAGGGCAAGTCCTCGAGAGATGGATCGTGCTTGTGTCCTGTGATCATGTCAACGGAATAGATCGAACCACACAACGCGACCATCCAGAGCCCGACCATGTAGATAGTCGACGAGTGCCTGGCGTATTCTGTCGCCTTGGAACGGGAGACCAAAGTGCCGCTGGTCACGATAGCGAACATAGTCACGAAGCCGATCAGAACGATTATCCCCGTGAATCTGGTTAGGATCGTCCCCTCAGGTGAATCGAAGTCCGGCTGGGCAAACGAGCCTGCGACGATCGAGGAGATGACTGCCAGAACGACCCCGACGCCAAGCACGTTTGGCGGCCTGAGCCTGACTTCCCGTTCGAAAGGGTATACGAGGGCCACCAGGCAGAGAAGCGTCAAAGATAGAAGCAAAGCAGCCACGTAGATCTTGACCAAGGCGGTCGATAGATCGGCTTGTGATCTATCCAGAACCTCGAAGCCATGCCCAGCCATCAAGGCGACGAATGTCATCACCATGGCAATCAGGAAGGAATAGGCAGCAGTCGATCCTGGAGCCTTCTTCACGGCTAGAATGCCAGCGCTGACTAATGGGAGACCAGCGATGAATGATACTATCCATGTTACGTCTAGCATCAAATGCTACCTCTTGGGGCTGTTGTCTCTGTTCATTCCTTAACAGCCTCCTCAGCTATCTCAAATCTCAAATAGCTATCTCCTTTCCTCGTTGCTGCAGCCTTGCCGGCTTCAATCGATCCGCAACATGGAACGGCCTGGTTACGAAGTCGATGACGTCCACCCTCATCGTCTCCCTCCTGAGGGCCTCCTTCACCTTGGCGTTTACGACGGTAACCTTAGCCTTCGAATCCTTCTCCATGATCTTCATGGTCGCTCATCTACTGAAAGGAAGTTAATATGGAAAGAGTGGGCCCAACCGAACCTGTACTGTTTGCGAGCCAGATATTCTATCTCGAATTTCAATTCCTGTGAGACGTGAGGTTCATCAAGTCCCGCGAGTTCAATGGATCGAAACCATCATAGCCTGGGTGCAGCCAGCCTCAATAGATCAGGTTCACAGGGATGTCGCACATGACACAACGTGAGCCACAGACTATCCGTCAGTTCTCGGACGAGACACAATCGTTTGGTGTCAGCCTTAAGTATTGGGTCGAATATGCGATTATTCGAATGTCCGCACGATTCGACAAGGTGATGGCAGGATGAACGACGTCATTTCCAAGATGCATGCAGAGATGTGTAAGGTATTCTCAAACCAGTACCGAATTCAAATCCTGAATCAGCTGCGACACGGTGGCTTGAGCGTCGGCATGCTGGCTAAGAATCTCGATCTTCCTCAACCGCTTGTTTCTCAGCATCTGACAACGCTTAGACAGAAGGGAGTGGTCATACCTCATTCTGAAGGGACCAGCACAATCTATGAGATCTCAAATCCGAAAATCATCAAAGCGTGCGACCTGATGAGAGAAGTGATGATTGAAGAGCTTGAGAAGGCAACGAAGTTGGCCAAGATGGCCAGGAAGAAAAGGAAGGAAACCGAGAGATGAGGAGGAGTTAGATGAAAGACGAAATCAAGAACGGTGTGAATCTTACCAAATACCGCGAATTCATCGAGAATGTCAAGCAAGAACCAGCCTTAGGCATCAAGAGACTGCAAGTCGAGGGGGAGTGGAATTCTGACGGACCCGCTCCTCATTTCGCTGCTTTCCTTGATGCTGAGAGCGGAAAGGTAAGGGTGGAGTTCGATGAGCCCCAGTTCCTCGGCGGAGGGTTCACGGCGCCCAACCCTAACCAATACTGCATTGCGGGAGCGATAGCCTGCTACGCTTCAAGCATCTCGAAATGGGCCGCAATGAGCGGAGTCAGCATCCGCAAGCTGGTGATCAACGCCGCCACGAACATCGACATGAGCAAGAGCCTTGGAGTGTCCGAAAATCCTCCGGTCGAGGCGATAGAGTTTGAAGTGATGGTCGATTCTGACGCCACAATCGAGGAACTGCTGAAAGTCAAGAAGCTGGCGGATGAGCGATGTCCGGGCGTGTACTGTCTGACTCACGCACTCAAGTTGGACATCCACCTCAGACGAATCGAGAAGTGAGAATGTGAACATCAATGCCACGCCGCAAATCGACCCCGATGGATACCATCCTGGGAGGCCTCAAGAAGACCTCGACATGCAATTCGCACTGGGCCAGATTGACACAGAGGAGTACAGGCGCCGGCGCGATTCGGCTGCTTCTCAGCTTCAGCCAAAAGGAAGACCCCCTTCCAAAGAGAGAGCCAGTCCTGTGATGTGGCTCCAGATCATCGCGGTTGCGCTGGTCGTGCTAGTAGTCGTAACCGGCTTTCTCTTTGTTGCTCGTCCATCCCCCTCTCTCTCAGTCTCGCTGTCCTCACCACAGAGGATCTCTCAGATAGACCTCGATCGCATGATGTCGGGGGCCAATACGACGACATACGCCACCAACAATACTATCTGGGTCGGTCCTGGTGTGTCCAGGCTGGTTTTTGTGGCAGCTCCGCCCGGACATGATGAAATTTTCGTCATCAACGGCCTGCTCAATCCGACGATACACATATCCAAAGGCTCGCAGCTGACGGTGACACTGGCAAACGCGGACCCTGACATGTACCACAACTTCGCTCTGACCACGAGGGATCCACCATACTCCTCGATGCCGATGATGAGTCATATGGGCGGCCACAGGACCAGCATGCTGTCGCCTTCCGAGATCGGCTACTTCTGGGTTCAGGACATGCGCATTGCTTTGAATTCCCCTAACCAATTCTGGTATCTGTGTGAATACCCAGATCATGCAGAAGAGGGGATGTACGGAAGTCTCGTGATATCTTGAGTTGATGGCAGATGAAACCGATCTATCTGGATTACAATGCGAGCACTCCGATAGATCCGGAAGTGATCGAGGAGATGTTGCCCTACCTTCGGAACCGCTTCGGCAATCCCTCCAGCAGTCATCTCTATGGCCGCCAAGCCAAGGAGGGCATTGAAGAGGCTAGAAGGCACATAGCCGAGCTGATCAATGCCAAGACCGATGAGATGGTGTTCACCAGCGGAGGGACGGAATCAAACAACATTGCTCTGTGCGGCGCGGCATTCGCGAACCGCAAGAAGGGCAGACGGATCGTGACAGGCGTCACGGAGCATCCGGCGGTCCTAAACCCCTGCCGATGGTTGCAGACCCAGGGCTTTGATGTCGAGTACGTTGGCGTTGACCGATTCGGAGTGGTCAACTTGGAGCAGCTCGAGAACCTGGTGGACGATTCCACGATCCTGGTTTCCGTGATGCACGCTAACAACGAGACCGGTACCATCCAACCGATTCGCGAAATCGCCAAGATATCTCATCGACGAGGAGCGCTCTTTCATACGGATGCCGCTCAAGCGATTGGCAAGATGAAAGTTGATGTGAAGAGGATGAGCATCGACCTTCTGTCGGTGGCCGGGCACAAGTTCTACGCCCCGAAAGGTATCGGCGCGCTGTTTGTCAGGGACGGAACGAATCTCGAACCGTTCCTACGGGGAGCTGGCCATGAGCATGGACTCAGACCAGGAACTGAAAACACGGCCAGCATCGTCGGGCTGGGGAAGGCTGCGGATATCGCCATGAGAACGATGAGTGAGTATGCTCCCAGGATTCGAAGCTTGAGAGACCGCCTCCACGGACTGCTCCTCAAGAGCATAGCCGAACTCAAGCTGAACGGACATCCCGAGAAGCGGCTGCCGAACACCCTCAATGTCTCAATACCTGGAATCGATTCCGAGGCACTCCTCGCGAGCACCCTGGAACTGGCCGCTTCAACGGGATCAGCGTGTCATGCCGATCGAAGGGAGTCATCCTCCGTTCTAGCGGCCATGGGGGTGCCCGAAGAAACGGCTCTTGGAGCTCTCAGGCTGAGCCTCGGGAAGTGGTCGACCGAGAAGGAAGTAGATCGGGCTTCGAGGATGATCGTGGACAAGGCAGCAAGACTGGTCCGCAACCCTTTCAAACCATGTGAAGCCAATCCAGCCCGTAAGAGGTGATAGAGTTGGCTTTCGCTTCACGCCGGATCGCCCTACGCCCGCTTGAAACACATTATTGCTCGGACCGTATTCAAAGCCAAAGGTGTTGAAAATGGGAGAAGATGTCCTCATAGTATTGAACGACGCCCCGTATGGAACTGAGAAGGCCTACAACGGGCTGCGACTCGCTATCGCGCTCCAGGCCAGAGACAACAAAGTGAATCTATTCCTGATGGCAGATGCCGTTTTCTGCGGCATCCCGAAGCAGGAGACTCCGTCAGGATACTACAACATAAACGAGATGCTCGGAAGAGTCCTGTCAA
>Ga0214473_10005129_pt1 | contig 15723 bp, 22 predicted proteins | sample RVTome_7_FD_203509 | JGI IMG/M metagenome (GOLD analysis project Ga0214473, IMG submission 203509) | Soil microbial communities from uranium-contaminated site in the Upper Colorado River Basin, Wyoming, United States - RVT98D197 | ecosystem: Environmental > Terrestrial > Soil > Contaminated >... | reverse complement strand
CGCGCGCCTTGCGTGATACAAGAGCGCTCGGGTCGAAGGCACCGGGGGCGACGGCTTGATCGCGCGATGGCACCGCCTGGCGGAGAAGAGAAGCTCGAGCTGGCTCTTCGCGGGCCTGGTGGCGGTGGTCGCGATCGCCTCCCAGGCGCTCGTCCACGAGTGGCTCCTGAAGCCGTCCCCGGCGATCGCCGGCGGTTACGCGGTCTCGGCGGCGATCGGCCTCGCGAGCGGCCGGGGCCTGAGCGTCCGCAGCGAGGAGGCCGAAGCCGCACGGCGGGTGGACCCGGACTTCGACCTGCTCGACCTCTTCGATCCCGACGCGCCCCGCTTCGTCCCTCAGGAGCCTCTCCCCGGCACCCCGCTTCTCTTCGTCACCGTCGCCAAGCTGAGCGGAGGGTTGCGCCTCCGCAGCATCGTGCGGCTCCAGATCGTCCTGCACGCGGTCTGCGCTGTGCTCCTCTTCGCGGCGCTGCGCCGCTCGCATCCCCTGGCGGCCGTCCTGACCTCGCTCGGCTGGGCGGTCTTCCTGCCGCAGTTCCGCTCCACGCTCGCCCCCGGCTACGACTCGCTTCCGAGCCTCGTCTACGTCGCGACCCTGGCCGCTCTCCTCCAGCATCACCGCCTGGGAGGATCGCTCTCGCTGCTGCTCGCGGGTCTCTTCTGCGGGGCGGGACTCTGGATCCGCGACTACCTCTTCGTCCTGCCCGCGGTATGCGCCACCATCCTGGCGGTCTTCAGGCGGACCCGACTCGCCGGCCTCTGCCTCTTCCTCCTCCCGGTTCTGGTGATGGCCGCCGGCCTCTATGCGGTGCGGCGGCCATCGACGGGGGTGGCGAACCAGATGATCCGCGGCGGGGTGTGGCACAGCTTCTGGGCGGGCGTCGGCCAGTTCGAGAACGACCGCGGCGTGACCGCCGAGGACGCGAGCGTGAGAGAGCTCGCCGAGACGCTCGCCCCCGGCGAGAGCTTCCGGGTCCCGAACTATCAGTACCTGCCCGCCTACGACGCCGCGCTCCGCGACGCGGCCCGGGACTACGCCGAAGCTCACTGGCCCTCCTTGCTGCGGAACACCGTCTACCGAGTGGGGTGGCTGTTCTTCCCCTCCTTCACGCCCTCCGACACTCTGGCTTCCGGTACCGCTGTTCGGCTGGCGCTGGTGATCGTGGGGGTGCCGGTCTCGCTGATGGCGATCGCGGGATTCGCGGTCGCATACCGGCGGGACCGGACCGCCGCCCTGCTCCTCGCGGCCGCCTGGATCAGCCTCTTGCCCCTCGCCCCCTACTACCTGATCGCCAAGGTGCCGACCTCGGCCTTCTTCACCCAGATCGCCCTCGCGGCAATCGCGGTCGAGGCCCTTGCCGCCCGCCTGTGGCCACCCCCAAGGCGCTCGGTCTGACGAACGCCGCCCCGAGGGGAGAATCCACCCCGGCGATCCACTTCCGCTGACACGCCGGCCCCGATCGCACCACTTCTCCTCCAGGAAAGAGCCCTTCCGGGCGGAGATGCGCCAGGAAGCTCAAGAATCCTGAGCCTCTCTCCGAGAAACCCGCTGCCGGAAGATCGCTTCCGGGCGGAGATGCGCGATGAAGGCCCCTGAGAAACCGCGAAGCCTTCCGGCGAGAGTGGCCCGCACCCTCGGCTACGCCGCAGCGGCGCTCTTCTATCTCAGCATCCTGGTGATCGCCGGGGCCGACGCGGGCTCCGTCGCGTCCGAGCCGGCCCAGAGCCAGGTCGAGGTCGCCGCGATCCTGCCGTAGTCCGCTCGGCGGGGCTGCGGTCAGGCGAGAGAGGCCAAAGGCCCAGCTTCGGCGTTCCCCTCAGCGCTTCTCGCGAGCCGCGATGACCGTTGCGTAGATCTGCCGCTTGGGCAGCTTCGTCCGCGGAGCCAGCGCCGCGGCAATCTCACGGGCGGTCTTCCCTTCGCCGAGGAGGCTCCGGATCTCCGCCTCGAGAGCCGCCCCGTTACTCTGCACGCGCCTTTCTCGCGGGGCGCCACCGATCACCAGCGTCACCTCGCCGCGCGTCCCCTCCCGGAAGCGCTCCGCGAGATCCGGGAGAGAGCCGCGCGCGAGCTCTTCGTGAAGCTTGGTGAGCTCGCGGGCGACGCAGGCGGGCCGACTGCCGAGGGAGTCCGCCAGCCGGCGCAGGGTGGTGGCGAGCCGGCGGGGAGACTCGAAGAGGACGATCGTCTCGCTCCGGTCCCGGATCCCCTCGAGGAGCGCCTCCTGCTCTCCGCGGCGGCGCGGGAGAAAGCCGAGGAAGAGGAAGGGCGCGGTCGGAAGGCCCGATGCCACCAGGGCGGAGAGGACCGCGGACGGGCCCGGAACCGGCACCACCGCGTGGCCCGCCTCGATCGCCGCAGCCACCAGCCGCTCGCCGGGATCCGAGATCGCAGGCGTCCCCGCGTCGGACACCAGCGCGACCGAGCTCCCCCTCGAGAGCGCCTCCAGCACCTCGCCCGAGCGCTGCGCCTCGTTGTGGGCGTGGAAGGAGCGCGGGCGCGTCCGGATGTCGTGGCGGCTGAGCAGTATCCGGGTCCGCCGCGTATCCTCGGCCAGCACCAGATCGGCCTCTCGCAGGACGCGCAGCGCGCGCAGCGTCACGTCCTCGAGGTTGCCGATCGGCGTTGCCACCACGTAGAGCGTCCCCATCGGCTACCCTGTCGCCCTCCCCCGGCCGGTCCCGCGGAGGTGGGCCATGCCCGACCATCGGCGCACCCTCGGTGCGCAGGGGGAAGCGGTCGCGGCCGCGCACCTGGCGCGCCAAGGGTATCGCATCGTCGCGCGCAACGTCCGGGCCGACGGCGTGGAGCTGGATCTGGTCGCCGCGATCGGGGATCTCCACGTCTTCGTGGAGGTGAAGACCCGGCGAAGCCGCCGTCTCGGCGTCCCCGAGGAAGCGATCGACGGCCGAAAGCAGGGGCGGCTGGTGCGGGGCGCGACGGCCTGGATGCGCGAGCACCGCATCCGCACCGGAGGCGTGCGCTTCGACGTGATCGCCGTGGAGCGGTCAGCCGACGGGGGATGGACGCTGCGCCATCTTCCCGCTGCATTCGACGCGTCCAGGCGGTGGTGAGAGGCGATTCCGCCGCGCTTGCGCGCTCTACTCGGCCGGCTCGGCGGCTTCGGCCGCGCCCTCCGCCGCGGGAGCCTCCTCGGCCTGAGCGAATCGCCCCGTGCCCTCCGCCTCGTCCTCGGAGATGAGCGCCGAGAGGTCGCGCAGCTTCGAGCGCAGGCGCGCCTTCTTTCCGCGCAGCTCGCGGAGGTAGTAGAGGCGCGAGCGGCGCACGTGGCCGCGGCTCTTGATCTCGACCTTCTGCACCGCCGGCGACTCCACGGGAAAGATCCGCTCGACCCCGATCCCGTAGGAGACCTTGCGCACCGTGAAGGTGGCCGAGGCGCCGCCGCGCCGGCGTCGGATCACCACTCCCTCGAAGACCTGGGTCCTCTCCTTCTCGCCCTCGCGAATCTTGACGTGCACGCGAACCGTGTCGCCCGGTCGAAAGGGCGGCAGGTCGCGCCGGCGAGTCTCCCGCTCGACGATGTCCACCGGATTCATCGCTGTTCCTCTCCCAGGGCCGTCAACAGATCGGGACGACGCCGCTTGGTTCGCTCGAGTGCCTCTTCCCGCCGCCAGCGTTCGATCCGAGCGTGGTCGCCGGAGCGAAGCACCTCCGGCACCGCACGCCCGCGATACTCGGCCGGTCGAGTGTACTGGGGTCCCTCGAGTCTTCCATCCTGAAACGATTCCGTCTCGACCGAGCGCGGGTTTCCGAGCACTCCGGGGACGAGGCGGCTCACCGCCTCGATCACCGCCATGGCCGGGACCTCCCCCCCGGAGAGCACGAAATCGCCGATCGAAATCTCCTCGTCCACAGCCAGGTCGATGGCCCGCTGATCCACGCCCTCGTAGCGGCCGCAGACCAGCACCAGGTGCTCTTCGCGAGCCAGCTCTGCCACCTTCTTCTGATCCAGCCGCGCGCCCTGGGGCGAGAGCAGGACCACCCTCCCCCTGGACCCGCCGCCGCCTTCGCCAGCGACCGCCTCGATCGCCTCCACCAGGGGCTCGGGCTTCATCACCATCCCGGGCCCGCCCCCGTAGGGAATGTCGTCCACCGTGCGGTGCCGGTCCCTCGCCCACTTGCGGAGGTCGTGAACCGCCACCTCGATCCGGCCTTCCCGCCGTGCGTGGCCGAGGAGCGACGCCTCGAGGAACCCCTCGAAGAGCTCCGGAAAGATCGTGATGACATCGATCCGGAGCATCGCCTCAGCCTACCTCTTCTCGATCCGCCTCGTCTTGGACCGCATCGAAGAGCCCCGGAAGATCCTCGAACACGATCCGGCCGGCCTCGACGTCCACCTCCCTGGTGAGGGCGCGAGCCGCGGGGAGGAGACACTTTCGACCGCCCTCTCCCTCGACGACCAGGACGTCATGGGCCGGGGTTTCCCAGATTTCCTTCACGGTGCCGATGGTCCGCCCTCCCGCGGTCTCCACCCGGCACCCGATCAGCTCGTACCAGTAGAACTCCCCCTCCGGGAGCGGCGACAGATGCTCCTGGGCGCCCGCGACCAGCCGCCCCTTCAGCCCTTCCGCCGCCTCGCGGCTCTCGATCCCGCGAAGTGCGAGTCGCACCTCCCCGGCCCGACCCGCCTTGCCTCCCTCGACCTCGAACTCCTCCGCCGCCGGATCCTCGATCCCTCGCGCCGGCTCCGTCAAGACCAGGCGGGGAGCGCCCAGGATGTTCTCGGGACCGTCACCGAAGTAGCGGACCCGCACCTGGCCGCGCAGCCCATGGGCGCCGAGCACGCGGCCGAGCAAGACCCTCAGTCGACGATCTCCAAGCGTGCGTTTTCGCCGTTGCGCGATGCCCCCATCACGGCGCGAATCGCCTTGGCCACGCGACCCTGCCGCCCGATCACGCGCCCCCGGTCCCCGGGCGAGGTCTCGAGCTCGATGGTCCGGCCCCCGTCGATCTCCTTCACCACGACCGCGTCCGGCTCGGTCACGATCGCCCGCGCGATGAACTCGACCAGCTCCGCCATCTTCGACGCCACCGTCAACCTCCTTCGCCGACCACGGGGGCCCGCGCGTGGGAGCGGCGGACGAGCGCCCTCACGGCGTCGCTCAGCCGGGCGCCCTTGGCCACCCAGGCCTCGATCCGCTCGGTCCGGAGCTTGATCTCCGCGGGCTCGGCGATCGGGTTGTAGGTGCCGAGGAACTCGAGCGCGCGCCCGTCGCGCTTGCGGCGCTCGTCGATCGCGATCACGCGATAGAAGGGGCGCTTCTTCGCGCCGGCGCGGAGGAGTCTGATCTTGACCATGGTCCGGGCAACCTCCGGAAGCTCAGGGATTCGCAGGGGGCACGACGCCCCACTCGCGGGAAGGAGGGCGGGCGAATCTAGAGGAACCCCGCAGGGGGGTCAACTGGAGTCGAGGCCGAGCCTGGCCCGCTCCTTCTTCACCGAGCAGCTTTCACAGGCGTAGAGCTCCTTGTGGGGAGTCTGGAGGCGCTCGTAGCCCGTGTCGATGGCCACGCGCCGGACCGAGACCGAGACCTCGCCACAGAAGTCGCAGCGAAGGATCCGCTCGCCCTTCTCGTTGATCTCCGGCATCGCCTGATTCTAACCCACCCGGAATCGGAGATCCCGAGGCGCGTCGGCTCCGAGCACACCGCGCAGACCCTGGAGGATCCCCTCGCGCCGCATCTGCAGGTGTTGACACCAGACGCTGGAATCGACGGTCACCTCGAGCACCCCTCCCCGCAGGGCAGAGGGCCGAGCGTGGCTCGCGACCTCGCTCCCCACCACCTCCTCCCAGCAGGCGGCGATCCGCATCGAGACGGAGCTTCCGTGGTGACCGAGCTCTTCGAGAACGCGGCGGATCGCGCTCCCCACCCGGACCGGGTCGCGCTTCGGGCGCGGGCTCACGTCCCCGCCTCGAGCACCCGGAAGAGGAGCCCGGTCGGGAGTTTGGGGAAGAAGAAGGTGGACTTCTGCGGAAGCCTCTCTCCGGCGGCGGTGACCCGGAAGACGTCGTCCGGCCGGAGCGCGTTCAGATACAGGGCCACCGCGCCCTTGCCCTCGCGGACGTCGCGCGCGGCCTGCAGGGTCGACTTGGGGAAGCCGACCGCGCCATCGCGCACCGCCTCCTCGTCGAGGCCGAAGACGCCTCCCAGCACCTCCCGGTGGATGATCCGCACCGAGAGCTCCTCCCCGGCTGCGCGCGAGAAGATCCGGAGAGCCCCGGATCCGTCGTCGGCGGCGAAGGCGTAGGAGCCGTCCAGAGGGGCCAGATGCTCCTCGAGCGCCGCGGGGATCGCCTCGACGCCGCCCACCGAGACGGTGCGCTGCTCCCATCCGCGAAGCCGCGACCAGAAGCCCGCGCCCGCTCCGCGGGGAGCCTTCCGGACCACCCGGTGAATCGGGAGCAGCAGCGTGCCGGGCGCGAAGGCATTGGCGAAGTAGGCGAGGATCCGCTCGTGGGGCGCGTGAGGATCCCGGATCGCGCAGGCCGCCCTCCGCTCGTCGCGGTAGGCGAGGGCCGTCTCGTAGCGGTGATGCCCGTCGGCGATCACCACCGGCCGCGCGGCGAAGAAGGCGCGCACCCGCTCGATCGCGCCCCGCTCGCGAAGCGGCGCCAGCCTCTGCTCGATCCCGTCGCCGTCGACCGCGCAGACCGCCTCGGGCGAGCCAAGCGATTCGCCGAGCATCGAGTCGAGCATCCTCTCGCGATCCTCGTAGAGCATGAAGACGCTGGAGAGGTTCGCCTTGGATGCGCGCAGGATCTTCAGGCGGTCGGCCCTCGGCCCCGAGAGGGTGGTCTCGTGGGGCCGGACGATGCGGCTCTCGTAGTCCTCCAGTCGAAGGGCGCCGAAGAAGCCCAGGCGCTCGACCTTGCCGCCCCCCGGCGCCTCGAAGCGCTGGCGCAGCACGTAGAGGGCGGGCTCGCCGTCCAGCGCCAGAACCCCTTCCTCGCGCCACTGCGCGAGACTGCGGGCGACGTCGGCGTAATCCGTGGTCGCCTCCTCCTCCACCGACCGGGTGAGCTCCAGGCGGAGCGCATTGTGGGGATCCCGGTCGTAGTAGAGGGGGCGATCCTGCGGAGCCACCACGTCGTAGACGGGAGCCAGGACCCGGTCCAGCTCGACTCTGGCGTGCTGGTAGCGGAGGGCGCGAAAGGGCACGAGGTCGGTCATGCGAGGCGATTCTCCTCGAGAGCGGCCTTCACCTGCGCGGACGAGATCGCTCCCTCGCGAAGCATCCGCGGCTCTGGGCCGGTTGCATCGACGACACTGCTCGGCGTGGAGCCACCCGACTCCGCGCCTGGCACGTCGATCAGGATCGGAAATCCCGGCCCGCCGTCGCAGCAGCGGGCCGCCTCCGAGCGGGTCCGGGCCGGAGCCTCGCCGGAGCGATTCAGGCTGGTGGCGGTCAGGGGACCGATCCCCGCTCGCGCCACCCGCCGCGCGAGCGCGGCGGCCACCGGGTGGGAGGAGCAGCGGAAGCCGACCGCCCCGTCCTCCCGTGCCACTCCCGGGGCAAAGGGCTCGGGGCAGTACAGCACCAGGGTGAGCGGACCGGGCCAGAAGGTCTCCGCGAGCCTGCGGGGGATGGGCGAGAGCTCGACCCCCAGGCGCGCCAGCGCCTCGCTTCCCTCGATCAGGATCGGGAGAGGCCTCTCGGGCGCTCGCCCCTTCCAGCGGCGCAGCCGCTCCACGGCGGCCTCCGAGCGGCCGTCGGCGCCGAGCCCGAAGAGCGTCTCGGTCGGGTAGGCGAGGAGAGCGCCGGAGCGCAGCTCCGCGACCGCGCGGTCCAGCGAGCATGTCCTCACGCTCGGCATCCCGGGTCCCGATCCTCCGCCCTCACCGCCTTCCCGCCCTTCACCGGGTCAGCGCGCGGGCCGCGATGTCGCGGCGCTGGTGCTTGCCCTCGAAGTGGATCCGATCGGCGGCGGCGTAGGCCCGCTCCCGCGCGGCCCTGATGTCCGGACCCCGCGCCGTGACACCGAGCACCCGGCCGCCGGCGGTCACGAAGCCGCCCGATTCTCCGCGCCTGGTTCCGGCGTGGAAGACCACGACGTCGGCTTCTGCCTCGGCCGCCTCGATTCCGCTGATCGGCCTTCCCGTCTGGTACTGGCGCGGATAGCCGCCCGATGCGAGGACGACGCAGACCGCCGCCTGGGACGCGGCAACCGCCCCGTCCGCCGGGAGGCGGCCTCTCGCCGCCGCGTCGAGAATCGGCACCAGGTCCTCGTCCATCTGCACCATCAGGGGCTGCGTCTCGGGATCTCCGAAGCGCACGTTGAACTCGACCACGCTCGGCGAGCCGGCGCCGTCGATCATCAGACCCACGTAGAGCACACCGACGTAGGGATGACCTTCCTTCCGCAGGCCGCGCAGGGTCGGATACACGATCTCCTCGAGCACGCGCTTCTCGGTGTCGTCGGTCACGATCGGCGCCGGGGCGTAGGCGCCCATCCCGCCGGTATTCTCCCCGCGGTCGCCGTCCAGCGCCCGCTTGTGGTCCTGGGCCGGCGCCAGCGTCACCACCCGCTCGCCGTCGCTGATCGCGTAGTAGGAGGCCTCCTCTCCCTCCAGCAGGTCCTCGATCACCACCCGCTCGCCGGCCGCCCCGAAACGCCGCTCCCCCATCATCTCCAGGAGCGCCCGCTCGGCCTCGGCGGCGCTCGCGCAGACGGTGACGCCCTTGCCGGCCGCCAAGCCATCGGCCTTCACCACACAGGCGCCACCGCGATCCCGGAGATGCGCGCGCGCCGCCTCGAGATCGTCGAAGGAACGGAACTCGGGGTGGGGAACCCCGTGTCGGGCCATGAACTCCCGGGCGAAGGTCTTGCTGGCCTCCAGGCGCGCCACCTCCCGGGACGGACCGAAGACGGTCAGCCCGGCCTCCCGCAGGCGATCGGCGACACCGCTAGCGAGGGGATCCTCGGGTCCGATCACGACCAGGTCGATCCCCTGCCCGCGGGCGAGGCGGATCAGACCGTCGGTGTCACCGGCCTCGACCTCGGGAACCAGCGTGGAGTCGGAGGCCATCCCGGCATTGCCGGGAGCTGCGTACACCCGTTCGACGAGGGGGCTCCGCGCGATCTTCCAGACCAGCGCATGCTCTCTCCCGCCTGAACCTGCGACCAGCACACGCATCGATGGGGGGCCTCCAGCGGCGTCGACTCGGCTCGCCTGCGGCGCGCGATCGGACCGAGAGCCGGGCGCAGCGCGTCCACAGTCGAGCCGGGACGGGTCGAGGTTTACCGGGGGCCTCCCGCGAAGTCAAACCTCTCGGCAGTACCCTACCCCGTGGGTGATCGTGGGTAGCAGTCACGAGCTGAGCTGATCAGCATAGGAGGCCGCTCTAAGCAGGAAGACCAGCGGCTTGGGCATCCGCCTTCCACACTCTACGCAGGTAGCGCAAAGCATCACGCGCGATGGACCCATTTCAACCCAGCTTTGGAAGCTCTCCGCCGCGCGCTGCCGTACTAGGCGCTCACCCAAACGCGAGTAGATGTCGTCGTGATCTCCTCAAACGGCGTTGAACTGCGCGTTACACTCGTCAGGTCGCGGAACCGGATCGGGTCATCCCTCTCCATGATTTCGAGATAATCCTCAATAGCGGCGGCGATATTTGCCAGGGCATCGGAAAACCCTGCGCCTTGGGAAATGCATCCCGGGAGTTCAGGGACGTGCGCGATAAACCATCCCCCTTCGTCCTCTTCGAGAACGACAATCACACCAAATTTAGGATTGATGAGTAGCATCGCTAGCTGGTGCTCTCTTCTTCGGGTGCCGACGGGATGTTGCCGAACCGCTCTTCGTAATGCGCCAAGGTCTTAGCGAGTACGGCAGCGATTTCCTTCGCATGACCTGGGGTAGTTACGAAGCGGCCGACTAATTGAGCAACGCCAGGTTCTGACGTTGATTGGCCAAGGTCGAAATAGAACTCCCTCTGATTGGATGAAACCCTGAGCGTATTGAAGAACTGAGCAGCGGGGAGCACTGTCTGTCTGGGATCAGCCATGGCTTTCCTACTGATGTTCACAAAAGGGCCAAGAATTGCTCCGTTGTCAAGCCAGCATGTCTAATGTAGCGACGAAGTGTTCCTGGCCGTAGCTCCTTGTGATCGACGATCGTCATGAGAGGATACCCCGGCTTTGTCAAAGTCATGTGATGGGAGCCCACGGTTCGCTGTTTCCGGCCTAATTGGCGCTGCTGCCACCCATCGCGCATGAAGGCCGCGACAGCTTGTCTCCCCGAGATCTGAGGTAGCCCCGGCACAGCTGTTGGGACCGTAGGGACTATCGGGTTGGATAGCGAACCTCATGAGGCGTACCCCGCGGGGCTCGTGCATGAGGCGTTCAATCTCTGAGTGTGGCTACTCCCTCCGGGGTAGGACACTGCCAACCTCTCACCCGCTCGCGGCGCGCGCCCCGCGAGCGACTTCTCACGCCTGCACCACCCGGGGCACGCGGCCGCCGATCCCGACCAGGAGCTCATAGGGGATGGTGCCCGCCTTCTCCGCCACCTCCTCCACCGGGAGCCCTTCCCCGAAGAGGACCACCGGATCGCCGATCTCGACCGGATCCTCGCCCACGAAGATGGTGATGAGATCCATCGAGATCCGTCCGGCGATGGGAGTGCGGCGGCCGCGAAGCAGGACGGAGCCCCGGTTCCCCAGGGACCAGGGGACGCCGTCCGCGTAGCCGAGCGGCAGCGTCGCGATGCGGCCGCGGCGGGTGGCGCGGAAGGTTCCGCCGTAGCCCACCGCATCCCCGGGACGCACGTGGCGGACGTTCGAGACCCGGGTGCGCAAGGTCATGGCGGGAGCGAGGGCAGCCCTCTCGCGAAGATGGGGAGCCGGATGCACCCCGTACAGCATCAGGCCCGGCCGCACGGCGTTCACCCGCGCCGGCAGCGCCGCCGCGAGATCGGGCGCGGCCAGGAGCCCCGCCGAGTTGGCCACGTGAACCTGGCCCGGATCGGTGCCCCGCGCCTTTACCGCCGAGAGGATCTCGGAGAAGAGCCGAAGCTGATCGAGGGTCGGCCCGAGGTCCTGCTCGTCGGCGCGCGCGAGGTGGGTGTAGACTCCCTCCAGCTTCAGGGCAGGCTCCCGGGCGATCCGCTCGAGAAGCGCTGGAGCGTCCTCGGCGGCCAGGCCCATCCGTCGCATCCCGGTGTCGACCTCGAGCTGGACCGGCAGCGCCGCGCGGTGCTCATGGGCGGCCTGGGAGAGGAGGCCAATGTGCCCGGAGTGCTGGATCACCGGCGTCACGCCCAGCTCGATCGCGTCCGCCGCCTCGGCAGCGTCGTGGACCCCGCCGAGGACGAGGATCCGGCAGTCGATGGCCGCGGCCCGCAGCTCGGCCGCCTCGGCCACCGTCGCCACCGCGAGCTGGGAGCAGCCCGCCGTCAGGAGCCGCCGCGCCACGGGAACGGCTCCGTGCCCGTAGGCATCCGCCTTCACCACGGCGATCACGGTGCGACCCCCACCGAGGCGGTTCGCCTCGGCGTAGTTGTCCGCGATCGCCCGGAGGTCGATCGTCGCCGCAGTGGGTCGCTCGCCCTTCAAGCCTCCCCTCCCCGAGAGCCGCGCGCGCCCGGCGATCGACGCATAAGCTACCGAAACTGGGCCCGTTTTCAGGACCTCGGTTTGACACGGCGGGGTCCCGTTGGATAGCCTTCGGATGAATCGCCCCGCAACCTGATTGAAACGTGTCAGCCCAGGACATCGACTTGCTCGTCAACGGCGAGTCTCGCGCCGTCCCCGCAGGATGTACCGTCGCTGGTCTGGTCGAGATCCTGGGGCTGACCGGCCGGCGCGTCGCCGTCGCGGTGAACCGCGACGTGATACCCCGCTCGGCCTTCGAAGCGCGGCGGCTGCTCTCCGGCGATCGCGTCGAGATCCTCGAGGCCGTCGGGGGAGGATGAAACCATGTCCGACACCTACACGCTCGGCTCCCACACCTTCCGCTCCAGGCTGATCGTCGGCACCGGCAAGTACGCCTCCTTCGAGCAGCAGCTCGCCTGCACCCGGGCGAGCGGAGCCGAGCTCATCACCGTCGCCCTGAGACGGGTCGACCTGAAGGCGCCCAAGGGCAAGGGCCTGATGGACTTTCTCCCGGAAGGCATCACCATCCTCCCCAACACGGCGGGCTGCTACAACATCGAGGACGCGATCACCACCGCGCGCCTCGGTCGCGAGCTTCTCGGTCACGCGCTGGTCAAGCTCGAGGTGATCGGGGACGAGCGGACCCTCTTCCCGGACGTGGCGGCGACCCTGGAGGCCGCCAGGATCCTGATCGACGAGGGATTCGAGGTGCTCCCCTACATCAACGACGACCCGGTCGCCTGCCAGAAGCTCGCGAAGCTGGGGTGCCCCGCGGTGATGCCCCTGGCGGCGCCGATCGGCTCGGGTCTCGGCATCCGCAACCCGGCCAATCTGCGGATCATCCTGGAGACGGTGGAGGTGCCGGTGGTCGTGGACGCAGGCGTGGGAACCGCCAGCGACGCCTCGGTCGCCATGGAGCTCGGCTGCACGGCGGTGCTGATGAATACCGCCATCGCCGGCGCCAAGCAGCCCGAGCAGATGGCGCGGGCGATGAAGCTCGCCGTCGAAGCGGGGCGCCTCGCCTACGAATCGGGTCGCATCCCGAGGCGCCTCTACGCCACGGCATCGAGCCCGCTCGACGGACTTGCGTCGTTCTGAGGGCAGCCGCCCGATCCTCTGTCTGGTGACGGACCGGGCCGTCTCCCGGCATCCGCTTCCCGAGGTGGTCGAGATGGCCGTCGCCGCCGGCGTGGACTGGATCCAGGTGCGGGCCCGCGAGCTCGAGGACGGGGCGCTCCTCCACCACGTCGACGAGATCCGCAGGGCGGCGGGGTCCCGCGCCCGCGTGCTGGTGAACCGGCGCGTCGACGTCGCGCTCGCGGCGCGAGCCGACGGCGTGCACCTGGGCTTCGACGGAATGCCGCCCGAGGCCGCGCGCCGGCTTCTCGGCCGCGATGCCCTGATCGGGATCGCGACCCACCATCCGCAGGAGCTCTCGGGAGCGGCGGGAGGGCCCCTCTCCTACGCGCACCTGGCTCCCATCTTCCAGCCGCTCTCCAAGACGGGGCGCCCTCCCCTCGGTCTCGCGGCGATTCGCGAGGCCGCTCGCCATGGAGTACCCGTGATCGCCCAGGGGGGGATCGAGGCCGAGAACGCCCGGTCCTGCGTCGAGGCGGGCGCCGCCGGCGTCGCGGTGACCGGGAGCATCCTCGCCTGCGCCGACCCCGCCGCAGCCGCCGCGGCGATTCGCGAGGCCCTCGACGCATCCTCGCCCGGGGAGCGCGCGCGGTGAGCGCGTCGCTCACGCCGGTGCGACTCGCGATCGCGCTCCTCGCGCTCGGCGCCGTCTGCGCGCACGCGATCCCCCCCGGCGAGGAGCTCCAGGAGCGCATCATCGAGATCTCCGAGCGGGTGAAGCCCTCGGTGGTCCACGTCGAGGCGATCGTCCGCGTCAACGACCGCCGCAACCAGGTGACGGGCTCCGGTCTCATCGCGAGCGGGAGCGGCCTGATCCTCACCAACCAGCACATGGTGGAGAAATCGGAGAAGGTCGAGGTCACCGTTCCGGGGCGGAAGAAGCGCTACCCGGCGAGGGTGCTCGGAACCGACAAGCAGACCGACATCGCCGTCCTCGAGATCGAGCCGGAGAGCGAGCTCCCGACCGCGGTCTTCGGGACCGCAGACGACGTCCGGGTGGGCCAGTGGGTGCTGGCGATCGGCAACCCCTACGGTCTCGACGGGACGGTCTCCTTCGGCATCGTCTCCGCGAAGGGGCGGAACCTCGAGATTCCCGATCTGATCAACGAGTTCATCCAGACCGACGCCATGATCGACCGCGGCTCCTCCGGCGGCCCCCTGGTCGATCTCGAGGGACGCGTGATCGGGATCAACTCGCGGGGACAGGGGCGGGGCATCGGCTTCACCATCCCCATCGACACCGCCCTCGAGGTGATGGCCCAGATCCGCGAAGGAGGGATCGAGCGCGGCTGGCTGGGGCTCTCCATCCAGCCTCTCGACCGGGACCTCGCCAGCTACTTCGGCTTTCCCGCCGCGACCGGAGTGATCGTGAACGGCGTCGTCTCCGACTCCCCGGCGGCGCGGGCGAAGCTCGCACCGGGCGACGTCATCACCTCGATCGACGGCGTTTCCGTCGAGGCGGAGAAGGAAGAGGACCTCGGCAGCTTCCAGCGCAGGGTCGCGCAACGCTCGCCCGGCGAGACCGTGAAGCTCGCGATCCTTCGCCAAGGAAGGCCGCGAAGCATCGAGGTGAAGCTCGGCGCCCAGCCCAAGGTCGAGCCCGCCGAGGCGGAGAGCGATCTCGGATTCCACGTCCAGGAGATCACCCAGAACCTCTTCCGCGAGCAGCGGCTCGCCTCGCGCTCGGGCGCCTACGTCTCCTTCGTGGAGCCTGGCTCCCCCGCGGCCGAGGCGGGCCTCTACCCGGGAGACGTGGTCGAAGCCGTCGAGGAGAGCCGCGTCGGCGACCTCGAGGAGTTCCGCCGCGCCATGAAGGGCGCGGAGCAGCGGGCCCAGATCCTGATCCGCGCGCGCCGCGGCGACGACCTCAAGTTCCTGCTGCTCCGGCGCGGGGCCCGGCCGGCCGCACCGGAGGATCCCGCAGCGGACCCGGGCGAGGCCGGCCACGAGAGCCCGCCCGGCGAGCCGCCGGGTTAGCGCCTCCGCCCTGCGGCTGCGAGGCCAGCCAGTCCAAGGGCGACCAGGAAGGCCGCGGTGGGCTCGGGAATCGGATAGAGAGCGTCGCGGCCTCCGAGATCGTCGTTCCGGAGTGAGGTGAAGAAGAAGGCCGGACACGGGGCGACGAGCGGGACGCCACACTGTCCATTCGACATGATCGCCAGCTCGTCCCTGTTCTCCGAGACGATGAGGTTCCCGAAGGGATCCGCCGGATCGATGACCATCGCGTTGAGCGGATTGAAGTCCGTGTCGTAGTTGGTCTCGACGCCCTCCGGATTGTTGCCGTTCGGGTGGCCGAGCCCGAGCGCATGCCCGAGCTCGTGCATTCCCAGGTGCTGGCCCGATGCCATCTGTTCGGACCAGTCGAATCCAAAATACGCCGCCAGGCCGAGCACGAGGTCGATGTTGATGTAGAGGTCGGCACCGGAGATCGCGTATCCCGCGAACGACTGCCCGTTGGTGAGGGGCCGGTCGCTGCTGAAGAACGCGTCGACGTAGGCCACACCGGAGTAGTCGTTTCCCTGGAAGGCCCAATGCGCTTCGGGCACGGCAAAGACGTCGATCTCGAAGCCGACGTCCTCACCTTCCGCTACGCCCGAGGCATCGAAGGTGATGTCGAACTGAAGAACGGGGCTCTCCCAGGCTGCGAACGCATCGGCGACCAACTGGTTGACGTCATCCACCGAAAGGCCCGTCCCGCCGAGGTCGGTCGCGAAGCCAGGCTCGATCCCGACCTGGATGCCGTCGCTGAGGCCGGAGATCGACGACCAGCGCGCCGCTCCCTGGAAGATCTCCTCGGTGGTGGTTCCCACGCCGGGGATGAAGAGGGAGAAGGCGTGTGCCGCCGGGCCGATCGAGAAGACCGCCAGCAGCGCCCCCGCAAGCACCACGAAGCCGGACCGTGTCACTCGGATGAGCATCGTCTTCCCTCCTTGGGTCGGCTCCATCTTACACCCCTCCGCTGTTCGAAA
>Ga0214473_10005128_pt1 | contig 15723 bp, 13 predicted proteins | sample RVTome_7_FD_203509 | JGI IMG/M metagenome (GOLD analysis project Ga0214473, IMG submission 203509) | Soil microbial communities from uranium-contaminated site in the Upper Colorado River Basin, Wyoming, United States - RVT98D197 | ecosystem: Environmental > Terrestrial > Soil > Contaminated >... | reverse complement strand
ATGGTGGGATGTCTATTGCCAGAATGATCGTTAAAGAGATTTGGCATCGCAAGGTCAATTTCCTGCTTGCGGTCCTTGCGGTGACGACTGCAGCAGCGTTCTTCGTGGCCTTTCGCACGGCGGCCGGCGCCTCCGAGCGAGAGACCGCACGCGTCATGCTGTCGATGGGGTACAACCTGCACATCATTGCCAAACAGGCGAGCGTTGCCACCTTTCTCGTGACGGGAATTCCGGACAAAACGATGCCCGAAACGTACCTGGATGCGCTGGCCGCTCAGCGCAGCATCTCCTACAATCACGTGCTGGCGACGCTCGACGGCGGGATGTCCTGGCGGGGCGTCGAGATCCTCCTGACGGGTCTGTCGCCTGATGTGGGTCCGCCGAGCCGGGAGAAACCGCCGATGACGTTCAAGATCGAGCCGGGGACCGCTTACGTCGGTCATCACATCGCGGTATTGCTTGGGATTCAAAGAGGTGACGCGATTGACCTGAACGGCAAGGAGTTGAAAGTCGAGCGATGCCTAGCCGAGTCCGGCGGCACGGATGATATGCGAATCCAGTGCAGCTTGGGCGATGCCCAAACGATTCTGGAACTGCCCGGACAGATCTCGCAGATCAAGGCCGTGGATTGCCTATGTCTCGCGAAGGACGACCCGGTCGAGATTCTAAGGAAGGAGATCGGCTCGATTCTGCCGGAGGCACAGGTGTTTCAGGCGAAATCGCTCGCGACGGCCCGCGCCAAGCAACGGCAGATGATCCAGAACCTCTTCGCCGTGCTGCTGCCATTCGTCCTGGCGGCGTGCGGCGTGTGGATCGCCGTGCTGGCCATCACGAACGTGCGGGACAGGCGGCAGGAGATCGGCCTGCTGCGGGCCCTGGGATACGATACCGGCAGCATCCTGCGTCTGTTCCTCGGCAAGGCCGTGCTGGTTGGCCTGTTCGGCGCCGCTGTCGGCTTTCTGCTGGGCGCCGGCCTGGGTCTTCAGTTCGGGCCGCGCGTCTTCGAGATCACGGCCCACGTCATGCTGCGGCCGGAGCTCTCTCTGCTCGCTTTCGCCTGTATTCTCGCGCCGCTGTTCGCCGTCATCGCCAGTCTTGTCCCCGCCGTGATCGCCGCCACGTACGATCCCGCCGCGACGCTGAGGGAGGAATAACGATGCTGGTCCTTGAGAACCTCGGCAAAACGTATCGGACGCGAATCCACAAGGTAAAGGCCCTCGACGGCGTAAGCCTGCAGATCGACAAGGGCGAGTTCGTCGTCGTCTGCGGGCCCAGCGGCAGCGGCAAGACCACGCTGCTGCTGATGATCGCCGCCATGCTGCACCCGAGCCGGGGCTCGGTCCGGTTCGACGACGAGGATATCTACAAGATGAGCGGCTCGGACCGCGCCAAATTCAGGGCGAACAATATCGGCTTTGTGTTTCAGATGTTCCACCTCGTGCCGTACCTGAGTGTCCTGGAGAACGTCCTCATGGCGGGCGGGGCCATCGGAAAGACCGACAGGGCGCGAGCGAAAGAGCTCCTTCAGCAGCTCGGGCTCCGGCACCGCGTCGGACACAGACCGGCCGAGCTCAGCGCGGGCGAGAAGCAGCGTGCCGCCATCGCGCGGGCCCTGCTCAACCAGCCCAGATTGATCCTGGCCGACGAGCCCACGGGCAACCTCGACCCCGAAAACGCCAACAGCGTCGTGAAGCATCTGCATGAATTCCAGCAGGCCGGCGGCACGGTGATTGTCGCTACGCATGGCCCCGCTGCGAAGGAGTTCGCCACCCGCACGATCTACCTGTGCGACGGGGTGATCGCGAATACCCCCTGATGGCTCAGTCGGTATACCGGACCGTGCCGGCTAAAGCGATCTCTTCCGGCTTAGCTTTCACGCGGGTCGTTGCTCTCTAAGCGAGTGGCAATTCGAGCGCAAGAAGCAGCATCGAAACGGACAGCCCGATGACCCCGAGGCCCGCGATCCGATACTGCGTGTTGGAGCGAGATCGCCACCATTCCGCAAGATAGCCGAACCTCTCCGTCGTCCCCAACGCGAAGAACACGCCGATCAGAATGCACGTGCAACCCAGAAGTGCCGACAAGACAGGTGTCCTTGAGAACACCGAGTGAATGAGGAACGCCGATCCGGGGGCCATCAATGCGAACCCATTCGCGATCATCCAAGCCGACCCCGCCGCGTCCTCCACATACTCCATGCACCTGCGGTAAAGGGAAGGGTCCGATAGCAGCACCAAACCGTCCAGAAGGCTCACACACGCGATGCACACTACGAGAACGATCATCTGATGCCTCACGGAAATGGCGTGCGTCCCGACCTAAAGCTTCGGCACCTTAATCTCATCAATCCATGCAGCATCTTCTCCGTAAACGCCAGAGCTGTCTTTTGAATAAGTCCACTTAAAATTATGATTTCCAGCAGATATTGGATAGCTTGCTTTCTCCCATCCAAGCTCTCCGCTCCATCTTCCCTGCTCTTTATCATCTATATAAAATACAAGCTGGTCAAATCCTTTTTCACTAGACACTCTTTTATAAAAACTAACTTCTCCATCAGCGCATTCATTCACTTTCCATGTAAGGCTTGTGCTTCCATTGTCATCAATTGCAGCAGATCTTACAGAGTATTGTCCTGCATAAGCTCTATCCAAAACAACTTTCCATTGCGGCCATTGCCATTTAGACCAGTCATCTCCAAGTGCTCCCGATTCAAAGCCTTCAATAACATAAGGCATCTGCGGCAGTGTTGGCGCAGGATTTATCTTAGAAGCTTCACCAGGGCTCAATGCACCATATTCATAATATAAATCAAATCCGTCAACAACTCCATCGGTAAGTCCAAGGCCTCGTGGCCCTGCAACATCCACATTTGTTGAGCCAGAAAAACCCTGGAATTCTTGAACAATAATATAATCATTTACATCAACAATACCGCTATTATCAATATCTCCAAGCTTTTTGTTTGTAGACACAACCCAATATGAATCAGGAATCCCTGAATTATAGATTCCAGATAGCTGGCTTAAAGCAAGCCTTCCTGTATTAGCAGTGTTTGCAACTTTATTCAGTTCAATTATTTTTCTTACATCACGCACTGGAGAAGTCCAGTCCCTATGCAAAGGGTCGACTTCCCATATTGTTATTGGCATTGAATCAAAAAAAGTTGTTTCTTTTGGAAGTCCTGTAGGAAAACTGAATCTAAGCTCATGAGCAACAGGAGTTGCAAACTCAATGTTTGCTCCGTTTTTATTTTCAACACTTAGCTGCAAATTCGCGTTGGTTGTATTGTCAAGAGACCTTGCATCAACTTTTAATTCATATCTGTCAAATCTTCCCGGCCCATTTATTACTGAAACAATTTTTGACTTATTTAAAAAGCTATAGCTTGACGGCTTTGCATAAACCCCATCTTTTGCATCCTTGCCGACTAATGCTCCATCTACGTAAGTAAGTGTCCATTTCCCATTTGCTTCATTTGAGTATCCAGCTATCCAATTCTCAATAATTAAAGTGTTAGAGCCTCCAGGAGTCACAGGGCCAGGCCCAACATTGGGGTCTGGGTCAACAACATTTGATGTAACAAAACTTTCCAAGTCGCCAACACTTGCTCCAGCTGAATTTCTGGCCTCTGCCTGAAAAGAATATGCAGTATTAGATTGTAGTCCAGAAACTCCAAATGTAAAACTATCCCCATCGTCAACACAGCAACTCCAATTAGTAGATAAAGTTGTCCCCCCTGATTTCCAATATGAAAACCTATATTCGCATTGCTCGCTTCCTGTTGGATTTCCATCTTCAATTATCTTGCCCTTTAGTGTTGCGCTGTTTGCAGATACTCCAGATGCAGATTCTGTATCCAAACTAGGAGCAACAATAGTTGGCCCGCTTTGTTTCTCAAAAGTTATTTCAACAGTTCTTATAGTCTCTCCGCTTCCATAGCTTCCAGTTAATGTTCCAAAATCTATGCCAGAAGTCTCGCGGGCATTTTTTCCATTTACAAAAACATTGTATCCTTCAAAGCCTGAAATTAGTTCTATCACAAGATATTCTTTAGCGTTTTCCACCACAATTGGCACCCCTGATTTTGATATCATTGAGCAAGAAACAGTGCCACTTGATGTGCTGTTTTCAGGCCTTACATCTGCTATATATTCTTCTCCTTCAATAGAAGAAACAGCTTTTGCAGTAAATTCACAATCTGGGCAAAACATAGGATAAAAACGAACATCATTGTTATCTTTTCCTTCTAAAGAACCATCATAATGAGATAATCTAAAACTTGAACCACCAACACCAGAAACATAATAATCAATATTTATCACTCCTTCATTCGCCCTCGCATAATTAGCTGCCATAAATGGCAAAGCAGCTGCCATTCCAGCTATTACAGCCTTGTTTTTTAATCCCCTGCCAAAGCTTTTTCCTGCATTTAATATGCTTTCGAGTCCCTTTGTTATTTTTCCCATTTTTTCTTGTATTCTTGATGTGCTAAAGCACACGATACTCGTGACGTGCCATATTAAGACTATGGCAATCCGGTATATCGCACTATGTGGGAGCGGCGTGCTGCGACACTCGGTGTTTACGATGCAAGGGGCGATGGCCATCAGGTGTCCTCCTTATGTGTCGTGAGGGTTCTGGAAAATGGCGCATTTGTGGGGTCGTTGGCGCGGGCGGCCGTGGGCCTGGGCGCGGGCGGCGGCCGAAAAAGGGTTCGAGCTTGGCGATCTTCGTTAACAGAGAAAAAGGCGTGTAAGGCGAGCTGCTTTGCCGCATCCTGTAGATACCCGGGGTACGCCTGGCGGTCCTCGCCGACGAAGAACACCTCCGGGCGGCCATTGCCGCGTTGCGTGACGTGGCGGCCACGTCGCGCGATCAGCTCTCGTGCTTGTCTGGGCATCGTCCCCTCTCGGAAAGCCGCCATGAACGCGCATGTCTCTCAGGCAGGCGGCCCATCGGAACATTATATCATATCCGCCATGGGGAGGCAAGGCCGGATCGACCAGGGGCGAGGGCGACCGCAAAGTCGTTCGCGAGCACCGCCCGGTAGACAAGTCCGAGCGTAGCGAAGCAAGCTCAGTCGGAAATTGGCATCAGGTTTGCGTTGAGTTGGTTGACGGAGTGTCGCGCCGGCCCTACAGTGAATCCCGGAGGATGTATCTAACGTTTTGCGAGGTTCGTCGCATGGAGTTGTCCCGATTGCTGGGAACGAGTTTCTCGTGTGCCTGTGGAAGGGTGCACCAGGTGCCGGTCAGGACGCTTTTGTACGAGGCCGATGCCGTCGGCTCTCTGCCTGAGATTCTCGGCCAGAACAGCAGAGTGGCCGTCGTTGCTGATGTGCGCACATGGGACGTCTGCGGGGCAAGGGCATATGCTGCACTGAAGCAAGCAGGGCTTGGAGTCTCCCGAATTATTGTCCCCGACGGGGCCAAAGGCGGACCAATATGCGACGACACGACGGTTCAGTGGCTTCTCGGGCAGTTGCGTGGCATCCAGCCTGACACTGTGGTCGCGGTCGGCAGCGGCGTCATCAATGACCTGTGCAAGTGGTCATCGTTTGAGATGCGGATTCCCTATATCGTTGTGGCGACGGCGGCATCGATGAACGGCTACGCGGCCGCCAATGTGGCGCCGACGATTGAGGGCGTGAAGGTCCTCATCGAGGCCCGGCCGCCGGTCGCCGTGGTTGCCGAGCCGGCTGTGATCGAGCAGGCGCCTCGTGAGATGACCACTGCGGGCTTCGGCGATATGATCGCCAAGTTTCAGAGCAATGCCGATTGGATCATGAATAAGCTCCTGCTCGGCGAGTACTATTGCGACTTCTGCGCGGGGATCGCTGCCGGCCTGGAGCCTCTGTACCTGGCCCGGCCCGAGGACATAAGAGACGGCAAACGCGAGGCGGTGAAGGGCCTGTTCGAGGCATTGTTCTGGACCGGCCTGGCCATGACGCTGGTAGGCACGAGCGCCCCGGCCAGCGGCGGCGAGCACCTGCTCAGTCATACGCTGGACATGTGGGCGGGAGCCTGCGGCGGCACTCACGACCTGCATGGCCGGCAGGTGGGCGTTGGCGCGCTGCTTTCCGCCGCCTTGTATGAGCGCGTGCTTGCTGTCGATAGCCCTGTTCTACGAGATTTGCCGCCCCGGGTCGATGACGGATTCTGGGCAGTGCCGGCCGTAGTGGCGGCGGTGGCGAAGCAGTATGAGGCCAAGAGGCAGCCCCTGGAGCGGGTCCGGCAGAGGATCGCATGCGGGCAGTTGTGGGACCGGCTACGACTGAGACTGGCGGCGACGGTGAGAAGTCCCGAGACGATTCGGGATTGGCTCAAGCGTGCCGGCGGTGCGGTCTCCATACGCGACATCGGCTGCTCGCGCGAGCAGATCAAGGCCGCCATCGTGCACATGCACGAGATCCGCAAGCGGCCCACAATCGTGGATCTGGCCTGGCTTGTCGGCGTCCTGCCGGATGCCGCCGATGATCTCATCGATCAGTGGCTGACCGGCGACGGCGGATGACGGCGTGCATCCGCTATCCGTAGACAAAGGACCTGTGATCGATGGATTCCATCGCGGCGGTCTTGTCTTCGACGAACTGAAGAAGCTTGTGGAGTCCCACGCGCTTGAAGATGGCCACGACGTTGGGCGGAACGGAGCACAGGATCAATTGCCGTCCCGCTGTGCTCAACAGGCGGTTCAGGATGATCAGGCCGCAGATCGTCACCGATGACATGGTTTCGACCCGTGTGAAATCCACGATGACGTGGCGGCTTGCCCTGGGAGTGGTCAGTCGTGCGGCGGTTTCCAACTCACTACTCCGGTCCGGCTCCTGGGGCAGAGTGATGAGAAGGGTATTCTCAGACAGATTATGAAGAGCCATGAGAAATCCCGATTCCAGCGAGCGGCATTGTGCCGCGTCCTGAAGGGTCCGTCCGAACATCTCTACTTCAGATCACCGCCCTCATATAGAATATAACCCGACTGGTGCAAAATCCAAATCCGGCGGGAGAAAAATGCCCATCTTTTGGGACGCCTTTGGCCTGTATTCCTGCGGTTGATGGTTGCAGGTCGTTGTGGCGGACGGTACACTGGCTGCTCCGGCGCCGGATGGCGGACGCTTGCAGGGTCCGATATGCATAAGTTCATTACTGACAAGCAGATATATGAAGAGGTCGTCTGCGGAATGATTCCCAGGGCCAAGCGGCTGCTCTGGCTGGCCACTGCCGATCTCAAGGACCTGCATGTGCACAAGCAGGGCAGGATGGTCCCTTTTCTGGAGGTCCTGTCGGACCTGGTGCGCGGGAACGTCGAAATCCGGCTGCTTCATGCCAAGGAGCCGGGGCCTATCTTCCGCAGGGATTTCGACACGTATCCGAGCCTCGCGAAAGGGCTGGAGCGGATGCTCTGCCCCCGGGTCCACATCAAGTGCGCCGTCGTCGATGGCGAATGCGCATATACAGGTAGCGCCAATCTCACGGGGGCCGGCGTCGGGGCCAAGAGCGATCGCCGGCGCAACTTCGAGTCGGGAATCGTAACGACCGATCCGGCCGTCATCGGCCTGATCATGGAGCAATTCGATGGAATCTGGAGGGGGTCATACTGCCGGGAATGCGACAGAAAGGAATTCTGTGATGAGCACGCAGGCATTTTGTCCACCCGGAGAGGAGAAGACGCGTAGTGAAGATCGAAGCAAGGTCAAGTGCTACGGCTACCTGGACATAGAGACGACGGGGCTTAGCCGCAGCTACTGTGATCTGACGGTAGTGGGGGTCGCGGTGGTCCGCGGGGCGCAGCAACAGTTCTCGCAGCTCGTCGGCGATCAGATCACCGCCGAGAGTGTGCTGGGTCTGCTGGAGGGCGTGGATGAGTTCTACACCTACAACGGCAGCCGGTTCGATCTGCCCTTCCTCCAGCAGAGGCTGAACCTGGACATACGCCGCAAGTACGCACATACGGACCTGATGTACAAGTGCTGGCTCAAGGACCTCAAGGGCGGCCTGAAGGTCGTCGAGACGCGCCTGGGCATAGAGCGGCGGCTCCAGGATATGAATGGACTCATGGCGGTCCGCCTGTGGTGGCAGTATGTCAATAACAATGATACACAGGCCCTGCGAACGCTCCTGGAGTACAATAGGGAGGATGTCGTGAATCTTCACATTCTGCGGGAGAAACTTGGCGTAGCGTAGACGCTCGTCCTGACGGATCGCGTATGCTGAACCGGATGCAACCCAATCACGGAACGCCCGATCACATCCGCGTGCTGATCTACGGCGGCGGGGCCGTGGGCCTGGGCATCGCGAGTTGCCTGCTCCGTTCGGGCAACGACGTGGATATCCTCGCGAGGCCGCAGACGGTCGCCGCCCTGGAAACGGAGGGACTGACCCGGACGGGAATCTTCGGCGATGTCCACGCCAAACCCGGGGCGTTCCGCTGCTACTGCTCGTTGCAGGAAGCGTGTAGCGGGCCCTATGATTTCGTGCTGATCTGCGCAAAATCGTTCGACTCGCCTTCCGTCGCAGAAGACCTTGGCGGGCAGCGAGCTTGTACGAATAGCACCGCCAAACTGGTGTTGTTTCAGAACGGCTGGGGCAACGCCGAGGTCTTCGCCGGCCGGTTCGACAAGAGCAGGATCTTCAACGCACGGGTCATTACGGGATTCCACAGGCATCAGCCCAACGAGGTGGAGATCACCGTCCATGCCGATCCGATCCACATCGGGAGCCTGTTCTCGGCCGATCTGTCGGCAATCGAGCCGCTGTGCCGGGCAATCCGGGAGGGCGGGATTCCCTGCGAAAAGACCGACGCCATTGAGAAAGACCTGTGGGCTAAGATGCTGTACAACTGCGCTCTGAATCCGCTCGGAGCGATCCTCGGCGTGCCTTATGGAGTTCTGGCCGAGCATGCGCCGACGAGACAACTGATGGACAGGATTGTCGAGGAGGTCTTCGATGTCATGGCCGCCAGCGGCTACAAGACGCACTGGCAAACGGCACAAGACTTTCTCACCGTCTTCTACGAGCGATTGGTCCCGGACACTGCCGAGCACGAGTCCTCCATGCTCCAGGACCTCACGGCGGGCAAGCGCACGGAAATCGACTCGCTGAACGGCGCCGTCATCGAGCTCGCCCGCGATCACGCCCTCGCCGTCCCATACAACCGGGTAGTTCACAGCCTCATCAAGTTCCTCGAAGGCCCCAGTGCCAAGTGAGATGGCCGACCAAGAATTGGCTTTGTTTCGCACGGCCGGCTCCTTGGCAGAACCGCCCGGCTCGCCAGTTGGATTTTCCCCAGACGTCCCAGATCTCCCAAGTTTGGCTTCGTTTCGCATATTCCAGCAACTGCCTCCAGCCTCGTCGTGGCAAATTGGCTTTGTTTCGCACGCCCGCCCATGTGTGTCATTGCAGACATCCATCCATCAATCCGCAATCCGAAATCGACAATCCGCGATCTCAGGGCCCCCGGCCCACAATTGGCTTTGTTTCTGAGGCGGCCCCAACGCATCCTTCTCTCATAACCTCCTTTCTGACCAATAGTTGGCGTCGCCGCAGCCGTCCATCGATTGGCTTTGTTTCGCACAGTCGCCTTCCTGTCGAACCGTCCCGCATGCAATACCAATTCTTCCCCAAACATCCCATCCATCCCAGGTTTGGCTTTGTTTTGCGCAACAAGCCGCGCTCGCAGTGACGCCGTAAGGCGTTCGTGGCGAGGGCGCGAGCGCCCTTGTCTTCTTCCTACGGAGATTGGCTTTGTTTCGCATCATCGACCAATCAAGCATAACCCATTTCTCACATAGGATTTCGGCTGATTCCGGTCCATGTGAATTGGCTTTGTTTCGCACCGCCACCCTCCAGTTCCCTCCGGCCTCCAACCTGTTCCCCCGATCAATTGGCTTTGTTTCGCGCAGTCTCGTAGGGCGGGCTGTGCCCGCCATTTGCCCGGCCGACCGATTGGCTTTGTTTCGCATGACCCGGTGCCCGCTGACGCTGATGCGTGCCTGACCGGTCCCCAGCAGACCTTCGGAATCTTTGATTTTTGACTTGCCCATGGCCCTTCCGGGCGTACCGACGGGTCGGCGAGACTTGGTCGTCCGACCATATACTAGAGACGCTCGCCGAGCCAGATTGTTTTCAGGAATTCCTGTTGAATAGGAAAATATCTGGTTCGTCACGGAATCTGGGGGACGGCGACACAGGTCCGGCGAAAGAAGCGCGGTCTATCGATTTGTCTCACACGTGCCTGAGTTGAGGGGCGCTGCCCCCAAGCCCCCGGCATTTGACGCATTGGGCCAGCAGCATGGTAGAGAGGTTCGGTTCGTCTCTTGCTGACGGCACTCATCACAGGTACTCTGGTTGCGCTGCTGCGGAGGATAGGGCTCTGCTGGCAAGCACCCCGAGCGCCGCAGCAGTCCAGCGGCATGGGCGATGCCGTCATGGTGGAGGCATCGCCTTGCCCTTGAATCATGCTGCTGGCGAAAAGCGAAAAATGCCAGGGGTCCGGGGACGGCGTCCCCGGTCCTCTCCCCATCGAGCTCCGACGGCCCCCGAAATCCCGTGAAGAACCAGATATTTCCAACCTATGGTGGCCCCGCGACGTGCAGTGCCATGTTTCTGTGCATTGACCTGGAATTCTCGCTCGCCCGCTTGACCGGCCCGGTCCGACAAGCTATCATTCTGTGTGATAGTTGGAGCGAATCGCATGGTGGCAGTGCTGGAGACGGACAATCGTAAGGACTCGCCCGGCACGCATGGGGCCGTGGTCGGTCCAGGCGCGGCGGGAGGGATGGGACACAATGAGTATTGTGTCCCCCGAATTCCGGCAGCTTGACCCACCCGACCGGACAAGTTACAATTACGGGTGATAATTGGAGCGAATCCCATGGTGGCAGTGCTGAACACGGACAATCTCAGGGGCCCGCCAGGTGCGTATGGGGCAATCGTCGGTCCGCGCATCGCGGGAGGGAGTTGCAATGGCTCTCTTCAACCTAAACGCGTAACTTAAGGGCCGACGCCCGAAGGGCCCCGACAGCATAGTTATCTTGCTTCCGAATTGAGTGTGGCGTTCCCAGATAACACCGAAATGATCGGCGAGAGCATAAAGAACCTGAGGTCCAGGAGACGCTTGACCACTGAATCAGAAAGGAGACTACGATTATGAAGATTGTACAGGTTATGCCTAAAAGCGCAAACCGGTCGAGCCTCAAGGCCCTGCTGAAAGCCAAGGAGAGAGCCCTGCGAGGTAGGCCCACCACGTTTACTCGTCAGCGAGAAGGAAGGTGGGTCCATAAGACTTACCCAGGTTGGATCAATTGGGAGGAAACACGAGGCGGCGTCCTGGTTGCAGAGGTACAGACCAAGAAAGATGGTGCCGAATGGCAACTTCTAAAAGCCTTTGTCGGCTATTTGGACCGGCACTTCGCAGAATATATCGAGAGCATTTCCATCTCTTACCGATGAGGCAAGGAGAGAGCCAATGAGGGTCTTCTTCATGGGACGCAATCCTAAATCGGAGGGAAGATCATGAAGATGCCAGGCGCACCAGAGCACACGTATACTATGGCGGAGGTAAATGCGATTCTTCGTGTAGCCGAAGACGTGCGCGAGATCCGCCGTGAATACCCGCAGCACAACAAAATGAGGGTGTTCAGTGTGCTGGACGGTGTGTTCCTATACAGCTTCAAGGTACTTCGCGGAGAACATCTGCAGTTGGTGGCGAGAGAGCCTGCTCCTGAACAGATGCTTAGAAAAGTGGCCGCGTTGTCGAAGAAGCAGGATGCCACCGCGGAGAAAAGGAAAGGCTGTCATCGCCCCTCACATAGAGGCGTGGGCGGCTTGGGGCAAGACCACCAGAGAGCGACCTGAAATCTGCAGCCCAACCTTTCCTATCAGAGCCAATCAAGTTGCCAACCAAGGCAGGGTGTTCAGCATGGGTGACTTATGAATCGAGTATTCATACTTGGGGCAGGTGCGTCGAAGGATGCGGGCGGGCCATTGATGCGCGACTTCATGTTTGAGGGGATGTGGTACCTCTGTAACCAAGATGTGTACGATACTATCACCGTCAAGAGCTTCCGTAGGGTATTTGAACTAGTTGACTTGTTGTATGGCACCTCCTTCATCGCAGAGCTGGAGCAAGCCAGAAGAGAGGGATCATGCTGTATCAAGAGTATGCACAAGCTACAGGACGTATCCGTTGAGGATATCCTTAGCTTCATTGAATTGGGCATGGCGCCGGGGGCTGAGCCTGGCTATCCAGCGTTGGACTATCCCGACTGCAGGAGGGCCCTTCACGACTTCATATTCGAGACAATTCAGTTGAAGACCACTCACGGTGACTCGTACTCGATGAAACCAGACGGAACCATCGATCACCAGCGTAGCTTCTGCGATATGTTGGTCGACTACGGCCTGAGCATCTCCGATCGGAATTCATTCATCACGTTCAATTATGACTTAGTGTTGGACAATGCTGTCTCCATCAACAATCACCGGTTGCTTGGCGATTATGCGGTCCCCTTCGCTGATGTGTTCCATTTCGAGGAATACAAGAGAATCCTACGCAACGAACGTATGCCAAGCGATGTTGACATTCTGAAGTTGCACGGTTCGCTGAATTGGGCGTCATGCACAAAGTGTAATCGACCATATTTGGCTCATTATTGGCCATACAGACGCCTGCGTCAAGAAGAATGTCCACTCTGCAGTGCGCCACTATCGCCCATTCTCGTCCCGCCCACGTTCAAGAAAGATATCGGAAGGTATTCATTCCTAACCCCGGTGTGGCGAAAAGCAGAGGAATTGACTCGACAAGCCGACGAACTCATTGTCATCGGGTACTCTTTCCCGGAAGCCGACTTGGAGGCAAAATGGTTATTCAGAAGGGCACTCCTCAGGCGTGCGTCCCGTGTTAAGCTCTCTCTGGTAGAGCCGGAGGCGAAGGTGCGGGAGAAGATCCGAGCATTCTTTCTTGATACAGCCGAAAGCTGCAACGAGTATGAGAGCTTCAAAGAGTACTGCACGAAGGCTGGCTGTTACAGCGAATAGACGACGGAATTCCAATGGAAGAAGGGGGCAAGCTTTGGATTTAGGTGTCGCCAGGAGCTGCCACGGCTTTGGAGAGGATTCGGGGTTTAACTCTCGGCGCTTGACGGTCGGCATGGACTGTCCGAGGTTGGGGTGGGAAGCCCGGAATTGATGATTGGGCTGGAAACAACGAATCTCACCAATCACACGAATGAATGACTGAGATGGGGCATTTCGGATTCGTGCCATTTGGGGCATTCGTGGTTCAGAGTTTGTTTCGGATTTCGAGCTTCGTATTTCGTGCTTCCTCCGTCATGTTTCGCGCTTTCTTGACGATGTATCCGGTGTACCGTGCCGCACGATGGTGTATAATGGCGCGAGAAAGATGGTTGTGGAACAGGTTGATATACGCGGCGTGCGGGGCGGGTTGGCCCGGCGGCTGCGGGGCCGGGGCCGATGGCAGGCAGACGAATAGACGAACATACGTTGCGAGTGCTCGAATTCGAGGACGTGAAGAACCTCCTGGCGTCGTATGCCGCCAGCGACCTGGGGCGCGATGCGGCCAGGGCCCTGTTTCCGTCGGTCGATCTGCGATGGGCGAGGGCCCGTGTCGCGGAGACGACCGAACTGGCGGCGGTGGTGGAGCGGGGCGAGCGGGTGCCGATGGCCGGCTTGCGGGATATCCGGCCGATGCTCAAAGAGTTCGGCAAGAAGGAGACAGTGTTGGAGCCCGCCCAGTTGCTTGAGATTTCCGACACGCTGGCGGCCAGCGGCAGGCTAAGGCTGTTCCTCACGAATCTGGAGCCGGCGCAGAGCGGCCACCTGCACGCCATGGGCGAGAAGCTCGGCGATTTTCAGATCATCGTGGATGAGATCGGGCGCTGCATCGGCGGCGACGAGCGCGTGCGCGATGACGCCTCGGCCAAGCTCAAGGAGATCCGCCGCAAGATGGCCGAGCTGAGCAAAGCCATCCACCATCGATTCTTGAGTATCGTCTCCTCGCCTTCTCTGCGTCGGGCGGTGGAGAACGACAATTTCCTCCTGCGTCACGGCCGGCCTGTGGTCGCGCTGAAAGCGAATTATCGCATGGCCCTGCGCGGCACGGTGCTGGACCGCTCCAATACCGGGGCCACTCTGTACGTCGAGCCGGACGAGCTGGTCGAGCTGAATAACGAGATGGAGGACGCCGTCTTCGAGGAGAAGAAAGAGGTCGGCCGGATTCTGTGGCTGCTCACGAAGATGGTCCTGGATCAACAGGAGGCTATCCTCGACAGTGTCAAGATCCTCGCTCTGGTCGATCTGACCTACGCCAAGGCGAGATTTGGTATCGCTTACGGCATGCATCCGCCGGACCTCAGTCCCGGCGCATCGCTGCAGCTTCGCCAGGCGCGGCATCCTCTGCTCTTGCACGTGGCCAGCCGGCAGAAGGGTTGCGAGGTGCGCGAGCTGGCCGATGAAATCGTGCCCATCGACGTGCGCCTGGGCGAGGACTTCGACCTGCTGCTGATCACCGGGCCCAACACCGGCGGCAAAACCGTGGTCCTCAAGACCATCGGCCTGCTGGCCGTCATGGCTCAGAGCGGCATGCACATCCCGGCTCACGCGGGCTCGCAGGTCTCCGTCTTCCGGCAGGTCTATGCGGATATCGGCGACGAGCAGAGCATCGAGCAGAGCCTGAGCACGTTCTCTGCCCACATGCGGCAAGTCGTCAAGATTCTGAACGAGACGAACGACGGCACACTCGTCCTGCTCGATGAGCTTGGCGCGGGAACCGATCCGATTGAGGGGGCGGTCCTGGCAACAGCCGTACTTGACAAGCTGCTCGAAAAATGCGCGAAGGTTGTGGTGACCACCCATCTGGGTCAGCTCAAATCTTATGCCTACAGCACGCCGCGGGCCCAGAACGCCTCGGTGCAGTTCGACAGCGAGACCCTGGAGCCGACATTTCGATTGATGATCGGCACGCCGGGCAGCAGCAACGCGCTGGTCATTGCCAAACGCCTCGGAATGCCCAAGTCCGTTATCGGCAAGGCGAGCTCTCTTTTGGAGAAGGAATCCGACGGTACCTCCGAACTCATCAATCAGATTCAGGCGACCCGCGAAGATTCCGAGCGCAAACGCTCCGAGGCCCAGTCGCTGCTCGACGAGGCCAAAGCGGTGCGCTCCGAGGCCGCCGAGAAACTGCAGCGGGTGGAGGAGGAGGGCCGGCGGCTCAAGGAGCAGGCGGACCAGGAGATCGACAATTCCATGCGGGCGGTTCGCCGCGTGATCGACGAGTTCGCCGCCCAGATGCAGAATGCCCCGAGCCTGTGGCAGCAGAAGGCCCAGGGGCTCGTCGAGAAGACAGCCGAGCTTGCGGCCGGCACGCCGCTGGCGATGCGCCATGCGGGCTTCATCGAGGCCCTTCACAGGGGCGACAGCGTCTATGTGATTCCCTTCCGGCGCGAAGGCATCGTGGAACGCATTCGCAAGAAGCGCGGCACGATAGTGGTCTTCGTCGACAGCAAGCAGGTCGAGGTTCCTTTTGCGGAAGTCTCCAAACCCCAGCAGATGTAATACCGGTTCCTTCCATGGATTTCATATCTCCGGGTGGCATCGCCAAGGCCTGCGGCCTTGACGATGCCACCCGGATTGTTGTCGCGTGCTATGAGGTACTCAACCGGAATCGGTATAACAGGTGTCAGACCATCGCCTTTTCGAGCACTTCGAG